>Ga0114950_10004510_pt1 | contig 10823 bp, 7 predicted proteins | sample N075metaG_FD_83503 | JGI IMG/M metagenome (GOLD analysis project Ga0114950, IMG submission 83503) | Deep subsurface microbial communities from Kermadec Trench to uncover new lineages of life (NeLLi) - N075 metaG | ecosystem: Environmental > Aquatic > Marine > Ocean trench > Sediment | place... | reverse complement strand
TCGCTCGGCACCCATTTGATCTCCATCCGCACGCCGGCGATCGTGATGTCCAGTACCTCGTCCACCAACACGTTGGGCGCGATCAGGCTCGGGTTCTCAATGACGAAGTCGGGACCGAGGCCGCCGTTGATCCGACCCTCGGGACCGACGTCGAGGAGCGTGCCGAGGGAGTAGTCGACACGGGCGGCGATGATCGGGCCCGTGCCGCCGGTGGAGTTCTTGATCATGTTGCCCAGGAAATCCTTGTGGGCGATGATCTTTACCGCTCCGGAGGCGACATCTTCATGCGATGCGAAGGCCGCCACCCCGGCGTAGTGATCGATATGCCAGTGGGAGTAGATGACGGCTTTCACCGGCTTGTCGGAAAACTTGCGAAATTCCGTGAGCGTCACGAGCCCTTTGTTCACGTCCTCCGGAGGATCGACGATGATGACCCCGTCATCGCCGACGATCATCGCCGGGCTGGTCAGGGCATAGCCGTAGGCTAGGTAGACGCTCTCGGCGACCTGGTACACGCCGGGGACCATCTTCCGGGAGTGCTCCGTGAGGTCCGGATGGACCGTCGCTGCCGACCGATCATAGGCCAGGTTTTCGCCTGAGGGATAGAACCGAACCCCCTCCCTCTCCCCGTGCCAAGTTCCTTGTGGACTCTGCGCGTGGAGAGGAGTGGCACCCGCAAATGCCAGGACGATCAAGACACCAACTGACGTACGCATGGTAGTTCCTCTTCGGTCTACTCGGTGGATAGCATGGGGATCTAACTCAGTCCCTCTTCGTCCCCGGCAGCATCTCGAAGTCCGGCGTGAACGTCACCATCGTCGACATCAGCTGGGTAAGCACAGCCGGATCGCCCTCCATCGTGGCTGTGCCATCGGCCAACAGGGCCGCGAACGTTGTCTCGCCGGTCATGACGCTGTCCAAGTCACCTCGGTCGAATTCCCCGTAGATGAGATGTGTTCATAATTTTCGACGGTTTCGGAGCCAGTCTCAAGGAAAAGCCCTAGGCAAATGAACGTGTATCGCTACGTATATCCACCTGCACGGCGCCCGCCGCAGCTTCCTTGCACCTTCTTCGACGACGGTGTATATATATATTTTGTACATATACACACCTACGTAGAGGACCCTCGATGCCACGAGACTGGAACTACAAGACCCTCAATGTCCTGCACGCGGTCGCCAAGGGCAGCCGCTACGGCTTCGACATCATGGACGCCACCGGCCTGAAGAGCGGTCAGGTGTACCGCGCCCTCAACAAGTTCGAGGAGGCCGGCCTGCTGCGCTCCGAATGGGAGGATCCGGATGCGGCGGTGCAGGAAAAGCGGCCCCGGCGGCGCTACTACGACGTTACCGAGGAAGGCCGTGCAACGTTGCGCGAGGTCGCCGAGCGCTACAGCGCGTTCGCCCAGCTCCCCGACCGCGAAGAAGCGGAGACCCCCGCCCGATGAAGCACTCCCTCATGAACTGGTTGGCGCGACGCATCATCGCCCTCGCCAGCCCCATCGTCCCCCGCTGGCGCCGCCGAGCGTGGCGCGAGACCTGGGACGCGGAGCTGTATCACCGCAAGGAGAACACTCCGGTGGTGCGGCGCAGTACGGGAGCGATCTCCCACGCCGCCTGGTTGCGGGTGCGCGACTGGAGCCAGGACGGCATTTTGCAGGACGTGCGCTACGGCATCCGCTCGCTCGCCAAGCAACCCGGCTTTACCGCGGTGGCGCTGCTGGTGTTGACGCTCGCCATCGGCGCCAACACGACGATCTTCAGCCTCGCCAACGGCATGCTGTTGCGGCCGCTCGGCGGGGTTGAATCGCCACAGGAACTCGTCGGCGTGTGGCGGGCCCGCGAGGGTCAGTCCCCGGACGTGTGGTCGTATCCGAACTACGAGGACATTCGCGCCTCGACCGCGGCGTTCTCCGGCGCCGTTACGTTCGCCACCCGGTCACTGACGCTGCGCCAAGATGCGACACTGCAAACGATCCCGGTACAGATGGTGAGCCGCGACTTCTTCGAGGTCCTCGGCGTCGACATGACGCGTGGCCACGGCCTCGACGCCGATCCTCAAACGGCCAACGCGGTGCTCAGCCACAGCGTTTGGCAGCGCCGCTTCGGAGGCCGGCCGATGATCGGCGAAACCGTCGAGCTCCACGGCCTGCCGCTGCAGGTGGTCGGCATCGCGGCGCCCGGCTTCCTGGGGCTCGACCGCGCCCGGCTCCCCGAAATGTGGCTACCGCTCGACCTGGAAATGATGCTCGGCATTCGGGAGGAGCCGTCGTTGGGCGAGCGGGGCTGGAGTTGGCTGCGCATGGTGGCGCGCCTGGCGCCCGATACGACCTTGCAACAAGCCCGCGCGGCGGCCGCGATCACCACCGATGTACTCAAAGAGCACGCCGTCAACCGCGATGTCAGCATCATGCTCGTTGCGCACTGGTCGGAGTACGTGCCGCTCGGCGGCGGTATGGGCCGGCGAACGATTTGGGTAGCCCCGGGCGACGTGGACAGCAACATGAACTTGGGGAACACGGCGGTCAGCCCCGGATATTTTCGCACCGTGGGTATTCCGTTGTTGCGGGGTCGCGACTTCGCTGATTCCGATGCGCTGGACAGTGGGGCGGTGATGATCGTCAACGAGGCCTTGGCCGAACATGTTTGGCCGGGCGAACAAGCCGTCGGCAATCATCTGTACTTGGGATCGACGCCGATCGAGGTGGTGGGCGTTGCCGCGACCTCGAAGTACTTCGCCCTCACGGAATCGCCGCAGCCCTACTTCTACACGCCGCTCACCCAGGCCAACGACACGCGCCGCACGTTGCTCATCAGGACAACAGGGGCGCCCGCCGAGCTGATCCCGCAGGTGCGCAGCGAGATCGTCGAATTGCCGGGAACCATCGCGGCACGACGCCTGGCTACATTGCCCGACATCATCGCTTCGACCTACGGTTCACAAGGCGTTTTTGCCAAGGTGATCGGCATGTGCGGTTTCCTCGCCCTGGTACTCGCCGTCGGCGGCGCCTACGGAGTAACCAGCTATCTGGTCACCCGCCGCACCGTGGAAATCGGCATCCGGGTGGCGCTCGGCGCCCAGGCAGGCAGCGTCATGCGCACCGTGATGCGACAGACAGCGACCCTGGGGGTTCTCGGCGTCGCTCTGGGCGTCGTGCTCGCCCGTGCCGCAACACCGGCTCTGGCCGGCCTCATCGAAGGCGTCGATCCAACCGACGCGCCGACGTTCCTATTCGTAGCGGCTACGCTGCTGGCATCCGTAGCGTTGGCGGGGCTCATTCCGGCGCGCCGCGCCGCCCGCGTCGATCCCCTGATCGCGTTGCGACGAGAATGAGCACGAGCATGTTCGCATTGCCGGAGCGTGGCAAACCCGAGGCGATCATCGTTTTTGGGCGGACCCGCTGGTAACTAGCCCGAGCTTCTCAACGGGTGGCGAAGGGAGCGCGCGCTTCCTTTGCCCTCGTCACGACGCCACTGCTAGCCTGGATATCTCAACGAGTCGCGAAACGAGCGGGCGCGAGGGCATGTGAGGACAAAGCGCGCGCCGAACTCGCACGCTTTCACGCAACGGACCAAAAGGAGGACGGTACGGTGGTACGAGAATTGATGGCGGCAGCAACCTGCGTACTGCTGCTTGTGTCGCAGCAGCGAGCTGCAGAATCGGCCGGAGCAAGCGATTGGCCACAATGGCGCGGGCCCGACGGCACCGGCGTCGCCCGGGGCGAAACCTTGCCGACCACCTGGGACGGCAGCGAGAACATTGCCTGGAAGGCGGAGCTGCGGGGCCTGGGCGTGTCTTCGCCGATCGTCGTCGCCGATCGCGTTTTCGTTACCTACCAAATCGGCAAGGGTGTGCGGCAACGTGGCACGCACCCGACGCTGGCGCGCGGCCCCGGAGCCGACGAGGGCGTCGAGCAGCCGCTCGGCGGCTCGCGCACTGACGCCCCCGACGTCGAGGACACCACCATCACGTTCGCCGTGGCGGCGTTCGCCCGTAGCGACGGCAGCTTGCTCTGGGAGCACGAGTTTGCGGCCCGCGGTCCACGGCATCCGGTGCACGACAAGCACAACCTCGCCAGCCCCAGCCCGGTGAGCGACGGCGAGCGCGTCTATGCCTGGTTCGGCACCGGCCAGATTGTCGCCCTCGACATGAATGGGGTGCCACTGTGGCAACGCCACCTGGGCGAGGAGTACTCGCCCTTCGATCTGCAATGGGGTCACGCCAGCTCGCCGACCTTGTACGGCGATTCGCTGATCCTGCTTTGTGACCACCCGCGCCAGTCTTATCTGTTGTGGCTCGACAAGCGCACCGGCGCCGAGCAGCGCAAGCTCGACCGCGGCAACGGCATGCACTCGCACAGCACGCCGGTTGTCGTGCCCGGACCGCGCGGCGACGAGCTCATCGTCAACTCGAGCGAGCGGCTCGAGTCGTTCGATCCGCTCACCGGCGAGCTCCTCTGGCACGCCGGGGAACCCAATCAATTTCCGATCGCCGTGCCCACCTACGCCGACGGCATCCTCTACACCAGCCGCGGTTACCGGGCGGGCCCGTACATGGCGATCCGGTTGGGCGGCGAGGGCGACGTCACCGACACCGAAGTGCTGTGGCGGGTGCCCACCGGGGCGCCGTACATCGCCTCCATCTTGTACTTCGACGGGCTCATCTACATGGCCAACGGCAACGGCATCGCCTCGGTGGTCGATCCGGCCAACGGTGAGCGGCTGTGGCAGGAGCGTATCGGCGGCGTCTACTCGGCGACGCCGGTCGCCGGGGACGGCAAGGTCTACCTGTTCAGCGAGACCGGCGAGGCGGTTGTCCTGCAAGCCGGTCGCGCACCGCGCGTCATCGCCCGCAACCCGCTGAACGAGCGCGTCATCGCCTCACCGGCGATCGCCGGCGGGCGAATCTTCGTGCGCACCGACCGTCACCTGATCGCGATAGGCAGGTAGCCCGGCTAGCCTGCTCTCCGGTTTGCACCGTATACTGGCGCCACGATGCAGAAATCCGCGCGCGCGTTGCTTACCATCGGGGTGGTCTGCCTGGGACTGGCGGCGAGCGTCAGCCTGGCACAACGCCGCTTCCCCAGAACCGTTGTACCCCCGGATGCCCCCGGCGCAAATCCAACAGCAGCCGCGTCGACTCACCTTTCAGGACCGCCGCCGCCCTACCCCGTTTCCTTGTCGGCGCAGGATCAGAACCTCGTCATCGGCAGGTACTGCTTTCGCTGCCACAACGACCAGGATCTGACCGGGGGTCTCAGCCTCGAATCGTTCGATGTCGAGCATGCCGCCGACAACGCCGAGGTGGCCGAGAAGATGATCCGCAAGCTCCGCACCGGCATGATGCCGCCGTCGACGGCGCAGCGGCCCGACGCCGCCACCTACCAGAGCTTGATCACGGCACTCGAAACAACCATCGACCGCGCCGCGGCAGCCGATCCGAACCCCGGCAACCGCAGTTTTCAGCGTCTCAATCGGGCCGAGTATTCACGCACCATCGGCGATCTGCTGGCCCTCGATATCGACGCCGGCGACTACCTGCCGCCGGATACCAAGAGCGCCAATTTCGACAACATCGCCGACGTTCAGCTACTCTCGCCGACGCTCATGGACGCCTACTTGCGCGCCGCCGGCGAAGTCAGTCGCCTGGCCGTAGGCGATACCAGCGCGACGGCGCGCGAGGCTACCTTCAAGGTCTCGCGCTGGGAATCGCAACGTGACCAGGTACAGGGCGCTCCCTTCGGCACCCGTGGCGGAACGTCGGTGGTGCACAACTTTCCCGCCGACGCCGACTATGTCTTCCGGGTTTCCTTTCACCACGAAACCACGGGCGCGCTGTTCGGTAACGGCCGCGGGGCGCTGTACACGGCCGAGGTAGCCGAGCAACTCGAGATCTCGATCAACGGCGAGCGCGTCGCGTTGCTGGAGCTCGATCGCTGGATGCACGCCTCCGATCCCAACGGCGTCAACCTGCAGACCGAGCCGATTGCCGTGCGTGCAGGGCCACAGCGTGTTTCGGCAGCCTTCATCCGGCGCTTCGAGGGTCCTCTGCAAGACTTGATCTCGCCGCACGATTGGTCACTGGCCAGCACCAGCGTGGCCGGTGCCTACGGCATCACCAGCATGCCGCACTTGCGCGACCTGGTAATCAGCGGGCCCTACGACATCACCGGGGTTTCCGAAACACCGAGCCGCCGGAAGATCTTCACCTGCCGCCCGACCTCCGCGGCCGAGGAGATGCCCTGTGCCGAGCGCATCGTCTCCCGACTCGCCACGGTGGCCTACCGACGCCCGGCGACCGCCGCCGACATCGACGGATTGATGTCCTTTTATCGTGCGGGCGCTGCCGAAGCCGGCTTCGAGGCCGGTGTCCGCATGGCGCTCGAGGCCATGTTGGCCAGCCCGCACTTCGTATTTCGTATCGAGGAGCTGCCCGCATCGTTTACCCCCGGCCGCAGCTATCGGATCAATGACTTCGACCTGGCGTCGCGACTGTCGTTCTTCCTCTGGGCCACGGTTCCCGACGATGAGCTTCTCGGTGTCGCGGCCGCGGGCCGACTGTCGGATCCGGAGGAGCTGCAGCGCCAGGTCGAGCGCCTGCTCGCCGACCCGCGGTCCGAGGCGCTGGCAACCCGATTCGCCGCACAATGGCTGCGGCTCCAGGATCTCGACAACATCCATCCCGACGTGCGCTTCTATCCCGACTTCGACGAGCGGCTGCGCGCCTCGATGCGGCGTGAGACCGAGCTCTTCTTCGACAACCTGGTGCGCGAAGACCGCAGCGTGCTCGAGCTGCTTACCGCCGACTACACGTTCGTCAACGAACGCCTCGCCCGGCACTACGGCATCTCCGGTGTCGCCGGTCCGGCGTTTCAACGGGTCGCCCTACCCGAGCAGCGCCGTGGCCTGCTGGGGCACGCCAGCATCCTGACCCAGACGTCACACGCCGCGCGGACCTCCCCGGTGAACCGCGGCAAGTGGGTCATGGAGGTCTTCCTCGGCAGCCCCCCACCTCCGCCACCGCCCAACGTTCCCGACCTGGAGGCAACCGAAGGTGTTGAAGAGGGCCGCTTGCTGTCGGTGCGCGAGCGTATGGAGCTGCATCGCGCCGACCCCGCCTGCCAATCGTGCCACCGGGTGATCGACCCCATCGGCCTGGCGCTGGAGCACTTCGACGCCACCGGTGCGTGGCGGATCCGCGACAACGGTGTGCCGATCGCGGCTTCGGGCGAGCTCTACGACGGCACCGCATTGAACGGGGCCGCCGATCTGCGTCGCGCATTGCTTAACCGGCCGCAGGTGTTCGTGGGTACGTTTACCGAAAATCTCATGGCCTACGCGCTCGGGCGGCGGATCGAATACTACGACATGCCGACCATCAGGAGCATCACCACACGGGCCGCGGCCAACGACAACCGCATATCCACATTGATCCTGGGCGTGGTCAACAGTGCTGCGTTTCAGATGGGCAGGGTGGAGCCCGCGGCGGCGCCGGACCCTGGTATTCGCTGAAGATCCGGCCACCGCTGCCGATTGTGTTGTAGTCTCAGACTCGATCAGGAGGAGGCAAAGAAGAGAGGCGATGGAGTTCATCACCGGTAAACACATTCCCCGCCGCACCTTCATCCGTGGCATGGGCGTCACCGTGGCGCTGCCGTTTCTCGATGCCATGGTGCCGGCCGGTCTCGGCGCACGTACAGCAGCAGCCGACGGCCCCACGCGCCTGGTCTGTATCGAGATGGTGCACGGCGCCGCCGGTAGCAACGCATATGGCGCTACTCAGAACTTCTGGGCGCCGGGAACCGTGGGATCGGATTTCGATCTCACCCCCAGTGCCCTGAGCCCTCTCGAGCCCTTCCGCGACTACCTCACGATCATCAGCAACACCGACGTTGCCGCCGCCGAGGCGCGCATTCCGCGGGAGATCGGTGGCGACCACTACCGGTCGAGCGCCACCTTTCTGACCCAATCGCACCCCAAGCAAACGGAGAGCTCCGACCTCCAGGCCGGCACCTCGTTGGATCAGCTGTTCGCGCAGCGCTTCGGCCAGGAAACGCCGATACCATCGATGCAGCTGTGCATCGAGAACGTCGATCTCGCCGGCGGTTGTGCCTACGGCTACGCCTGCGCCTACACCGATACGGTCAGCTGGGCCTCGCCCAGCGAGCCGTTGCCGATGATCCGCGACCCGCGCGTCGCCTTCGACCAGTTATTCGGCGCCGGCGGCACGCCCGAGAGCCGGGCGGAACGACGCCGGAGCAGCAGCAGTATTCTCGACTGGATTACCGGCGAAGTAGCGCTGTTGCAACGCCAGCTCAAGCCCGAGGACCGGCGGCGCATGGAGCGCTATCTCGAAAATATCCGCGAGATCGAGCGCCGCATCCAGCGCATCGAAGAGCGCAATCTCAGCGGCGAGCGGCGCGAGCTGCCCTCGGCTCCCGCCGGGGTACCCGATTCGTTCAACGAGCACGTGCGGCTGATGTTCGACCTGCAGGTGCTGGCGTTCGAGGCCGACACCACGCGCGTGTTCGCCTTCAAGTTCGGACGCGACGGCTCGGCCCGCGTTTATCCGGAAAGCGGCATCGACCGACCGTTCCATCCCTCATCGCACCACGGCAACCGCGAGAGCAACGTCGCGCTGTTCGCCGAGATGAACCGCTATCACGTTGGGCAAGTGCCGTACTTCCTACAGAAGCTGCAGGACACCATGGAGGGCGACACCCACCTGCTCGACAAAACAATGGTGATCTACGGCTCGCCGATGGGCGACCCGAACATCCACAACCACAAGCGTTGCCCGTTGTTTGTCGTTGGTGGCGCCAACGGCCGGCTGCAAGGAAACCTCCACGTGAAGGCGGACGACGGCACGCCGATGGCCAACGCGATGTTGAGCCTGCTGCACAAGCTCGGGCTCGATGAGATGGAGAGCTTCGCTGACAGCAGCGGAACGCTGGCGCTCTCCTCTTCCGCCTGACACGGGATGCGGCTGCGCACGCCAAGACGGACACCGGCCCGATTGCTTGTTTTCCTGGCCTTGTCGGTGCTCCCGATTGCCACCGTGGTGGGCGGCGCCCAGGCGGCGCAGCGGACGCAACGGGACGGCAGCAGAACAGCGGTCGCCGACGCGGCGATGCGAAGCAATACCGCGGTGGTTCGCTCGTTACTCCAGGACGGCGCCGATGTGAACGCGTCGCAGGGCGACGGCATGACCGGGCTGCACTGGGCAGCGATCAACGGCGTTGTCGAGATGACGGAAATGCTGATCTACGCCGGCGCCAACCTCGAGGCGGTCACCCGAATCGGCGACTACACGGCGTTGCACCTGGCCAGCAAGGCCGGCCACGGCGACGTCGTGGCAACGTTGCTGGGAGCCGGCAGTAACGCTAGCGCCGCAACCACCACGGGCTCTGCAACACCCTTGCATTTCGCCGCCGTGTCGGGAAGCGGGGCCGCGATCGTTGCTTTGGTCGAGCACGGCGCCGAGGTCAACGCGCGCGAGTCGCAATGGGGCCAAACACCGCTGATGTTCGCCGCCGCCGGCAACCGCGCGGAGGCCATCGAGGCATTGCTGGCCGCGGCGGCCGACACCACGATAACCGCGGACGTCATCGACATCCCCGCCCGCGAACTCGAGGACCGCGTATCGTCCCGACGTCGAGGCCGACCCGAGCCCACCCAAACACCCCCGGTCGACCCCGGTGCGCCGGCCGGCCGGGAACAAAGGCCTGCCGAAACGGCGACGCCGACCGGCGTTGCACCACAAGAGAGATTGCTCGGCACCACCGAGATCGACCCGCTGTCGTACGCCGATCTGGTGGGCAGCCACGGTGGGCTCACAGCGCTCCTGCTCGCCGCCCGCGAGGGCAACGACCAGGCCGTTGCGGCGTTGCTGGGCGGCGGTGCGAATATCAACCAGGCAAGCGCCGCCGACCACACCAGCCCCTTGCTGATGGCCTCGATCAACGGCCACTTCGATCTGGCGCTGTGGCTGCTGGCACGCGGAGCCGATCCGACGGCCGCCAGTGATGCCGGCGCAACGCCGTTGTACGCGGTGCTCAACATGCACTGGGTGCCGAAGTCGCGCCACCCTCAGCCGGCCGACTACATGCAGCAGCAGGCGACACACCTCGAGCTCATGCGGGCGCTGCTCGAGGCCGGTGCCGATGCGAACGTGCGTCTGCAAAAAACGCTGTGGTTCACCACCTACAACAACGACCTACTGCGGGTCGACCGGGCCGGCGCCACGCCGTTCTGGCGCGCCGCCTTCGCCCTGGACGTGTCGGCCATGCGGTTGCTGGTGGAGTACGGCGCCGAGCCCAACGTACCGACCAAGAAGATGCCCTCTCGGCGCGGCGGGAGGGGCGGAGCCCAGGAAGATCCCTCCGGGTTGCCGCCGGTACCCGTGGGCGGCCCTGCGGTATTTCCGATTCACGCCGCCTCCGGTGTCGGCTACGGCCAGGGCTACGCGGGCAACTCCCACCGCCATGTGCCCAATGGCTGGCTACCGGCGATAAGGTACCTGGTCGAGGAGCACGGCGCCGACGTCAACGCACGCGACCTGAACGGCTACACCCCACTGCACCATGCGGCTTCACGCGGTGACAACGAGCTCATCGAATATCTGCTCGAGCGGGGCGCGGATGTCACGGTGGTGAGCCGCCGCGGCCAGACGACGGTGGACATGGCGAACGGCCCGGTGCAGCGCATCCAACCCTTCCCCGACACCATCGCGCTGCTCGAGGGCCTCGGCGCCATCAACAACCACAATTGCGTTTCCTGCTAGCCCGGTAATCGTTGCGCGAGTACGTCGCTGCGGTCGAACG
>Ga0114950_10004509_pt1 | contig 10824 bp, 10 predicted proteins | sample N075metaG_FD_83503 | JGI IMG/M metagenome (GOLD analysis project Ga0114950, IMG submission 83503) | Deep subsurface microbial communities from Kermadec Trench to uncover new lineages of life (NeLLi) - N075 metaG | ecosystem: Environmental > Aquatic > Marine > Ocean trench > Sediment | place... | reverse complement strand
TGCGCCCTGACCGGGTAGCTGGACCGGAGAGTCGGGATCCACCGTGCCGGCTGACGCGTCTGGTACTGCAACCACCTGTGTCGGTCATCGATGTCCCAGGCCGGGGGTGGCAGGGTAGAATTCGTGAACGCACGGGTCATCAACGACAGGGAGGCGCCCGGATGGTGGTGAAGAGCATCGTGGGTCTCGCGTTCGTGTTCGCGTCGGTATTGAGCCTGGCCTGCGGGTCTGCGGCGCCGGCGGTCGAGGTCACGGCGGCGCCGGAGGGTGCGGCGATCGAGATCTCGGAGCTCGTTGGCCAGATGCGCGACATGGCCTGGGCCGAGGAGGTCGACGCGGCGCAGGCGCTCATCGAGCAGCAGCGCCCGCACCACGATGCGTCGTCTCCAGCCTGGTTGGTGGCGGCGTCGTGGCTGGGTCGCGGTGCCAGCTTCGCCGAGCGCTGGGATGTGGCAGAGCAGTACGCACGCGAGGCGCACGACGGCAGCGTTGCGCTGCTCGACGCGCGAGCCCTGGACGCGGAAGGGCAGTTGCCGACGGCACTGGGCGCCGGGATCGAGGTGCTTGGCCACGTGTTGGATGCCGCCGGCGATCGAACGGGCGCGGTCGGGTTCCTGGCCGCGCAGCGCGAGCGCTATCGAGGCACCTCGATCGAGACCCGGATCCAGAAGAACGCCCTGTTGCTGGGTCTGGAAGGGCAGCCGTTTCCGGTGCTCGATGTCGAGCACTATCTCGGCGCGCCGCTCCCGTCAGCCGACAGCCTGAAGGGCAAGGTGGTCGTCGCGTTCTTCTGGGCGCACTGGTGTCCGGACTGCAAGCGGCAGCTGCCGATTCTCGAGCAGCTGCATGCGACCTATGGTGATCGCGGCCTCGCCATCGTGGGTCCGACGCAGCTTTACGGCTACGTGGCACGCGGCCAGGACGCCACGCCGGAAGAGGAGCTCGAGTTTCTACGCGGCGCCTACCAAGAGCGGTACCCCATTCCGTCCTGGATGAGCGTGCCGGTGAGCCAGCAGAACTTCCTGGATTTCGGGGTCAGTACCACGCCGACGCTGGTCATCATCGACCGCGAGGGCATTGTGCGACTCTACAATCCCGGGGACCTGCCATACGAAGAGCTGTCGGCGCAGATCGAGCGGCTGCTCGCTGCGTAAGGAAAGGGTGGTTGGACCGACCCGCTGCCAGATGTCAGCGCACGGTGACCGCGACGGTCTCGGTCACGGTTTCGGGTCCGTCGGAGGCCTGCACTGTGAACACGTACTCGCCGGGTGACTCGAAGGTGGCGGTGACGGTGGCCACGCCATCTTGCGGCTCGCCCTGCGACGCCAGCGTCACACCGGCCGGGCCGCGCCACTGTGTCCAGGTCACGTTCACCCGCTCCACCCGCGTGCGGGTCGGACCGCTACGGGCGGCCCTCTGAATCTGCGGAATGTTGACCGGCAGAGTGGGTCCATCGGGATCCCGCTCGAAGGTGGGCAGCGTGCCTCTGCCGCCGCCCCGGCCCCCGCGCTGGCGAGGTTCCGGTAGTCCATCGTCGCTGACGGTGGCGGTCATCGTCAGCGCGGCGGGTAAGGTGATCGTGCGGGCGGCATCAACGGCCAGTGTCGGCGCCTCGTTGGTGTCAGCGCCGTCAGCCGTCGCGAAGAACCTACCGCCGGCGTTTACCCCGATCTCCCATTCCGGCTGGAGCCACGCGATCGCTCGAAAGGTTTCGCCGCGGACCGTTATCTGCCACACGAGCTCCTTGTCGCCCCAGTCGGCCGCGACCGTCACGCTGAACACGCGGTGATTGACGTGCGGGTAGAAGAACGTCGGCTGGCCTCGATCCGGACCGTCCGGGACCATCCGGTTCTCCGCGCCGATCGGTACGTGCAGCTCCTCGACATAGTTCCGGTTGAGGTACCCGAAGTGCATCTCGAAGCTGCCGTCCGCGTTGTGCGCCCAGCCCTCGAAGAACGGCTGAATGGTTTGTCCCGAGTTGAACATGTAGTTCTGTGGATCGGCCTGCGCGTAGGCACCTTCGCTGGCACCGAGGACGACCGCCAGACACAACGTCGCTACGAGCCAGATCAACCGACTCGACACGGGTGCTCTCATAGATGGCGCGATGCTAGACATGTTTTTCTATGTGCGACGTCGCCAGCCTTCAGGTCAATGTTTCGTCGCCCGGTGCACGTTGTCTAGCCCCCGCGTAGCGGGGCTCTGAGACAGCCCGGCTAGCGATGCGGAGCCGATGTCATCCGGGCGGTTCGAGGCGAAGCTGCGCTAGTTCTCGGCTTTCTGCCGACTCTCTTGCCGGGCGGCCACCTCGGCCTCGTACTCCTCGTCGGTCAGGTCATACCAGCCGATCCAGGCGAACGCCATCTCGTCGATGGTGCGCTGCCCGCTGCCGACCCAGTTACTCGGGTCTATATTGCCTCGGTTGTTCGTCGAGTTGTCGAGCCAACTGGTCACGTGCAGGATGGTGCCGGCTGGGATAAGTGGCGCCGTGTCATCCGCGTAGTTGTAGTTCATGTGCCAGTTGTAGTCGAAGCTTGCGCAGTTCACCGTCTCGGCTCGGACCGGCTGGGTCGGATAGATGAACTCGATGCACTGATACCTACCCAGCATGTGCATGTGCGGATGGAACATCGTGATGCGCGCCGCCTTGTTGAACCGGGTGTAGCCGTCCGAGCGGGTCGTCTCGCCGGCGGGAATATCGAGGACGCCGATGATCTGGCCCTGCGAGCCCCCGAGCTGCTTCGAATAGCGGATGAACTCGGGTTCCGTTCCCTTGGGGAGGAAGTTGATGCCCAACTCCATAGCGGCGTCGATCTCTTCACCGATCGAGTGGAGGTGAAAGCTGAGCCTCTCCTGGGTGTTGCCGGGGAGCAGCAGACCGGAGCCCGGCGGGTAGATTTCCGCCTGTTTGCCCGACGCGTACTCTACCAGGAACAGTCCCCCGCCCATCGATTCGCCCTCTTCGTTCTGTTCCACGGCATACGACAGGGCGTGGTGCACCACCCGCCGGGAGCTGTCTCCGACGGGACGCGTCTGGATGGCGGTGATGTAGCGGTCTTCGTCGAGACCGAACTCCGTCAACAGGTTGCCAAAAATATCAGGGCCGGCGTCCGGCACCGTGTAGGCGGGGAACCGCACCACCAGGTCCGGTTCGCCGATCTGCCAGGCATCTGCGGGTGCGAATTCGGGTGGGGTCGGCGTGTCGGCCGGATTGCCCTGTGGCGCGCCATTGTCGACCCACGTGACGATCGTCGCGATCTGCTCGTCGGTCAGCGACGGATCGTTCTTGAACACCTGGATGCCGATGCGACGGTCGAGGTGCCAGGGTGGCATGGCGCGTGTCTCGACCTTGTTCTTGATCGACCGCGCCCACGGCCGTACCTCCTGATAGGTAATCAACGACATCGGCGCGATCTGGCCGGTGCGATGGCACTTGATACACGACTCGTAGAGGATCGGCGCGACATCACTCGCGAAGGTCGGCTCCTCTGAGCCGATCGCCTGGGCGGCCGCGCTCTCCGGGAGCATCAGCACGGCCGAGCACAACAGCATGGCGACGAGGGACTGAGTGGTTCTCACAGCGGTCCTCCTGATGGTCGTTCGCGTAGTCTCCGGGAGGTGCCGAATCCGGACCAGGGGTTCGAGCCTGTTCGCCAGCACCGACGATACGGGAGCGTGCCGAATGGATGTGGTGCGCAAGGCTGCATTATCCCACATGCCTGACAGGAAGTCTCGTGCCGAGACGCTGAGCTAGCGAAGGGCGGCCGTGTATCATGTGGCGAAGAGCCTCGGTCTGCACCCATGCCTCGCATTGTGTCGGTCGCCACGGCGTTGCCCCCCCACCGCTGCGAGCAGTCGGACACCCGCGACGCGATGGCCCGGGTCTGTCGTGGCGACCGGGCGATGGAGCGGTTGCTCCCGGTCTTCGACCGCACCGGCGTGGAGACGCGGTATCTGGCGCGGCCGCTCGACTGGTACGCCGAGGGCCAGACGTTCGAAACCCGCAATGACGTGTTCGTGGAGTGCGGACTCGACCTCGCCGAGCGCGCGGCCCGGACGTGTCTCGAGACGTCGGGGATAGCTGCCGACCAGATTGACCACGTCTTCTTCGTGACGACAACAGGACTGTCCACGCCCAGCCTGGATGCGCGCGTGGCAGTGCGGCTGGGACTGCGCGCCGACGTACGCCGGCTGCCGCTGTTCGGTCTCGGCTGCGCCGGCGGCGCCGGGGCGCTGATCCGAGCGTCGGATATGTTACGCGCCTATCCCAATCAGCGGGCGCTCGTCCTGTCGGTCGAGCTGTGCAGCTTGGTTTTCTCGCCGTCGGCCCGGACGGCGACCGATCTGATCGGTGCGGCGCTCTTCGGGGACGGGGCGGCGGCGGTCCTGCTGGGAGGCGACGACACGACAGGCAGCGGTCCAGCCGTGGTCGCGACACGCTCGCATCTGTTCAAAGAGGCCCCCGACCTGATGGGCTGGCGTTTCACGGCTGATGGCATGCGGCTCATCCTGTCGCGCGGCGTGCCGCGGTTCGTCGCGACCGCGGTCAAACCGGTCGTCGAGCGGTTTCTGGAAGACCAGGGCCTGACCCTCGCTGGCGTGACCCACCACGTGCTCCATCCCGGGGGGGCGAAGGTGATGGCGACCTATCGGTCGGCGTTCGGGTTCGACGATCACGCGATCGAGAACGCGCGCGAGACGATGCGTCGCTATGGCAACCAGTCGAGCGCGTCCGTGCTGTTCATGCTGCACGACCTGCTCGCCTCGGGCCGACCGGAGCCGGGCGACCTGGGGCTGATGATGGCGTTGGGACCCGGTTTCGCGGCGGAGATGCTGACCCTGTCATGGTGAGTCTCGACACCTCCGTGTGTCATGCACACGTGCTGCACATGTGACGCTGTCACCGGGAAGCGATGTCTCGAGCTGATGTCACGATCGTGGGCGGCGGTCCAGCCGGCGCGGCGCTGGCCGTGGAGCTGGGTGGCCGGGGTGTGCGGGTCGTGCTCTACGAGAAGGCGCGGCATCCGCGGCTCAAGCCGTGTGGCGAGGGGTTGCTGCCTCACGGGGTGGCGGCGCTCCGGGAGATCGTCGGTGTGCCCGACGCGCCGCGGGTGCGGGGGCTCCGGTTCCAGGCCGCCGGTGTGTCGGTCAACGCCGATTTCCCGGCGGGACATGGCCTCGTGGTGCGGCGGGACCGGTTCGACGCCTGGCTGTTCGCGCGGGCCGCGAGCACGCCCAACGTCGATGCGCGTCCCGGCACAGCGTATCGAGGCGAGCGAGCCCGCTTCCTGGTTGGCGCCGATGGCGCGCGGTCGATGTTCCACCGGCGTCTCCCCGCGACGGTGGCGCGACCCCTCCGGGTGGGGCTGTCGACCCATGTCGCCGGTCTGGAGGGGCTCGGCGACCGCGTCGAGGTGTTCTTCCACGACGACGGCGAGCTGTATCTCGCCCCGACCGGAGGCGGCGAAGCGCTCGTCGCCGCGTTGTTCGACTACGCTCGGTTCCGTCCCGATGGCGTGACCCACCTGCTGTCCGCGATCCCCGGACTGCGCGACCGGGCAACGCACATCGAGTTCACGACCCCGGTGCTGGCGGCCGCGCCGCTCGGGCTGTGTGTGCCGCGGATCGTCGACGAGGACGACGGGCTGATGCTGGTCGGCGACGCCGCGGGGACACCCGACCCGATCACCGGCGATGGCATCGCCCTCGCCCTGGCGTCGACGCGGGCGGCGGCCGAGGCGATCGTCTCGGGCAATCTTCGGGCCTATGCGCGACGCCGGCTGACAATGGGGCGGACGGCGAACCGTCTCGGCCGGCTATTGCTCCGTCTCTCTCGCACCGAACGCCGGGCGGCCTGGGTCCTCCGCGACCTCTCGGCGCTGGTCTCTCCGCTGATGCATGTCGCGGTCGGACGCACGCCCCTCGACTGACCCTCATGTGGATGGCGCGCCGCTCGCTCGAGCACGAGTACATGGACGATCACATCCCACCGCAGGAGGTGATCGACGAGGTCTACCGGTTCCTCGGGGCGATCAGCCGTTGGCTTGGAGGCACACGGGCCACGTTGTACCGATTCGAGGAGCTCAGTCGGGGGTGGACGGTCGGGGAGCGCATTACCGTGCTCGACGTGGCGAGCGGCGGCGGCGACCTCGCGCGAGCGCTGATCCGGTGGGGTCGGGATCGGGGCTTCGTGCTGCGGGTCACGGCGCTCGACATCAGCCTGCGCGCGCTCGACTGTGCCAGGCGCCGCGGTCCGGCGGATGACCAACTGCGATTTGTCTGTGCCGACGTGCACCTGGCGCCGTGCCGGGACGGTGCCTTCGACTACGTCACCTGCGCGCTCTTTCTGCACCACATGACCGACGATGACGTCGTCCGGACGCTGCGCGCGTTCGATCGGCTGGCGACCCGCGGGGTCGTGGTGAACGACCTGGTGCGGCGGTGGCGACACTATGCCTGGAGTTGGCTCTTCACCCGGCCGTTCAACGCGGTCCTCCGCCACGACGGACCGCTCTCGGTCAAACGGGCGTTTCGTGGGGATGAGCTGTGTGCTCTCGCGCGGCGGTCAGGGATGGCGTGGCTGTCGATGCGCACCCACTTCGGACATCGGATGACGCTGGCGGGAGAGCGGCCGTCGCGGCAGGGTGTCGCTCCAGGAGACATCACGAAAGAAGGACCAGGTCGTCGTCGCTGACGATCTGGACGGAGCAACGGGCAAGTCATCTGGAGGTGTAGCAAACCTCTCTCCATAACCCGGACGTCGCGACCCATTGCGGTGGTTTCGGCCCTTGTGTCCCGGAGGTGGCGATGCTCCCGGGAGCGTGGCAGGAGGCCACGGACCATCATGGCCCTGCCAGCAGCTCGTGGTGAAAGCCCCGCTGCATCCCGGTTGCCGGCGTTGCTTCTCGGTCGAATACAGGCCGGTATGCTCCCTCGGCGCGCCGTGTACCGGCCGTGCGCGGCATTGCCACGACGGTTCTCGGTGCGACGCAGGGTTTCACCACGGACTGCTTGGTCGAGGTGTTGACCGACCCCGAGCTCATCTGAGTATGCGATGCAGGATTGTCACCATGAACTGTTGGTCCACTCCAGAGGGTTACGAAGAGCTCCCAAAAGCAGAGGCGTCGCACACGCGGGCGAACAAGAAATCAGAGTAAGCGACTCCCACTGCGAACGACGAGCGGTACGGAGCTGCATCCGTAGAGCTTACCGGGTGGGGCCTTCTCGCCTGCGAGTTAGTGTGTTGACATCCCGCCAGGACCGTCACTACTATTTCACCTATGCAAGAGATCACCGAGGTCCTCAGGGCCAAACACGCCCAGATCGAGAAGCTCCAGCGAGACATCGACGCCCTGCAGAAGGCAGCCGACATCCTTGGGGGGGGAAGGTCAAGGCGAAGGCCACAACCAAGACCAAGGCCACCGCTGCTCGGCCCAAGGCCACGCGGAAACGGTCGACTATGGATGCCGCGGCCAGAAAGGCCGTCTCCAAGCGAATGAAGGCGTATTGGGCGAAACGGAGGAAGGCCAAGCAGTAACGGAGTGTGACTTACTGCTCGGTCCGGAGTGCTTCCATCGGATCCACGCGTGTCACTCGACCCGCTGCAAGCCAGATCGCCAGGACCCCGACCCCCATCAGCCCGACGGCAGCGGTAGCAAACGTTTGCGTATCGGCTGCCGTCACGCCGAACAACAGCGCTGAGAAGAGTCGAGTGACAGCGAACGCGACCACGATGCCCAAAGCGGTGCCGCCCAACACCGGTTGCAATCCCTGCCGGAGCAGTTCCCACAGCATCTGTCGGCGGCTAGCAGTCCGTGGTGAAAGTGCTGCGTGGCACCGAGACCGGTGATGCGCCCGTCTGGCAAGGCGCGACGAGGGAAAATACCGGCAGTATTTGACCGAGAAGCAACGTAGGCAGGCGGGATGCAGCGCCGGTCGAATGCAGCGGGACTTTCACCACGGGCTGCTAGCTCCAAGTGCCGATCGCACAGCAATGTCGTGAATCTGTTGGGTCACCTGATACGACACCACGCTGTAAATGCCGACGACCGTGCGCAACAGGGCCAGCGCCCCAAACAAACCGAAGAGGACCGTCGCAAATCGAGGGGCGGCCACAGACGCCGCCATGAGGTCTTCCGTGGTGCGGATGTGATGGATGGGTTGGTCAGGATCGACGTCATGGACCGCCTGGCGGATGGCTGCCGAAAGGCTGGTCGGATCGGTCGCCGAACGCACAACCAGCGTCATCGTTGGCATGGGCGTTTGCAGGTAGGGGTAATAGAGATGGGGCGCCGCGTCCTGATCAAGAGCCGTTTGTCTCACGTCTCCGACCACACCGACGATGTCGCGCCAGGTTCGACCGTCGAATCCCGTCTGCACGCGCTGCCCAATCGGATCCACACCCGACAAGAACTGGCGCACCAACGCCTGACTAACCACGACGACGTGCGGCCGGTCGGCGCCGAGATCCTTCTCCGTGAACCACCGTCCTTGCAGCAGGGGAATCCCCATCGTGGCAAAGTAGCCGGGGCTGATCCAGCGCACGTACCCGCGCTGCCCGTCCAGCGGTGACGGCTGTTTCTCGATGGTGAAGCCGAACCGCCAGAACCCCTCGCCCCCGGTCAGCGGGGGGTCGCCGATCGCGCCCACCTGCTCCACTCCTGGAAGCGTTCGCACCCGAGCGATCAGCGCTTGGAAGAAGGCGGCACGCTGTTGTGGTTCTCCATAGCGGGACTGAGGGAGTGTCACTTGCGCGGTCAGGACCCGACTGGAGTGAAACCCTGGGTCCACCGACGTGAGCTCCGCGAAGCTGCGCACGAGCAGTCCGGCTGCCACTAACAAGACGACCGATGCGGCCACGTCAGCCGCCACGAGTATCTGTCGCGTGCGATCCCACCCGGTGCTGTACCGGTGATTCGCTCGGCCAAGCGCCGGCTGCGCTCCAGCCTGCGACCAGCGTAGTGCGGGCGAGAGACTGGCCGCGAATACCGCCAACAACGACAGGCACGTCGCGACCGTGAGGACCGGGAGCGTGATCGTCACGTCTGTCAGTCGCGGACGCGCTGTCGGGTTCACGCTGACCAGCGTGTCGACTCCGACCGTCGCGGCACAGATGCCCAGACCGCCACCAACCACCGCCAACACGAGATGCTCCATCAGGACCTGCCGCACGAGTCGGACCCGTGGCGCTCCCAACGCCGTGCGAACGACCATCTCGCTGCGTCGGGCAGCTCCCCGTGAGAGCAGGAGATCGGTGACGTTGGCACACGCGATCAACAGAATCACGCCGGTTGCCCCGAACGAGAGCAACAGAACGGTGGTTGCATCACCCACGATCGCACTGTGCAGAGCCTCGAGTGTGACACCCCATTCGGAATTGCTGTCGGGATACGCCTCCGCCAGCCGATCGCTAATCGTCTCCATTTCCGCCATGGCTTCCGTTAGGGTTGCCTGCGGGTGCAGGCAACCGATGACCCGCAGACAGTGCGCGCTCCGGCCATGGCTCGTGTCGGCCCACGCGACCAGCTCCCAAATGTCGATGCGTCCCACCGGCGAGTCGGTGGCACGAGACACGTATGACAGCGCCGCCGCGTGAGGCACGACACCGACGATGATGCGTCGTCGATCCTGCAGGGTGACCTCCGTGCCGACCAGACCGGGGTCCGCCCCCCGGCGCCGCCAGTATGCCTCCGACACCACGACGGTCGGGTCTGCGTTAGCCCGAGCGTCCGGCGAGAGAAACGTCCGGCCACGCATGGCCGTCAGGCCCAACGTGTCGAAGAAGTCAGGAGAGACACTCGCGCCCCGGATCCGTTCCGGCGTGTCCGTGCCGGTGAGCACGAAGTCCGTCTCAACGATTGCGGCCAACGACTCGAAGGTCGTGTTGGCCGCTCGCCAGTCGCTGAAGTTCGGGGCGACACCAGATTCTGGCGAATCCCGTTTGGATTGTCTTCCCAGAGCGAGACGAGGCGCTGCGGTTCGGCGAACGGCAGCTCTCGGAGCAGGACGGTATGCACCACACTGAAGATCGCGGTGTTTGCACCAATCCCCAGTGCCAGGGTGAGCGCCGCCACGCCATGGAAGGCCGGCGCTCTGGCGAACATGCATACTCCGTGGTGAATATCTTGCACCGTCTCCTCGATGAAGCGCAGCCCTCTCTGGTCACGGCAGGACTCTTTGATCGATTCGACACCGCCGAACGTCACGCGAGCTCGTCGTCGGGCTTCACGCGGTGACGATCCGGCCGTTTCGTTCTCTGCGGCCTGCTGGTCGAGATGGAAACGCAGCTCCGCATCCATGTGGTCTTCGAGCTGACCAGGGCGGAACACTGACCGGAGCCGCACGCGCAATGCGCTGAGCCAGTCCGTGGATGGTGCTAGCTCCGTTGGATGACGAGATTCACAGCACTCGAGAGGCGCTTCCAGGAGGTCAGTTCCTGCTCGAGATGCGCCCGGCCGGTCTTCGTCACGGTGTAGAATTTCGCCTTGCGGCCTGTCTCGGTCTCACGCCACTCGGCCGTGAGCCAGCCGTGCTTCTTGAGTCGGAAGAGCGCCGGATACAGCGAGCCTTGCTGCACTTTGAGCACATCATTCGAGATCTGCTGGATCCGTTTGGCGATCGCCCAGCCGTGCTTCGGTTCGAGCTCCAGAGTTCTCAGGATGAGAAGGTCTAGTGTGCCTTGAACGAGATCGGTCGGTTTGCCCATGGGTGATGCCTTGACTATCTACAGTATGCTAGGTCCTGTAGATAATCAAGGCATTCCAGGCGGGATGCCCCGCCCGAAAAATACGTCACGAACTGCTGAGACGCGACATTCGCAGCCCG
>Ga0114950_10004508_pt1 | contig 10825 bp, 6 predicted proteins | sample N075metaG_FD_83503 | JGI IMG/M metagenome (GOLD analysis project Ga0114950, IMG submission 83503) | Deep subsurface microbial communities from Kermadec Trench to uncover new lineages of life (NeLLi) - N075 metaG | ecosystem: Environmental > Aquatic > Marine > Ocean trench > Sediment | place... | reverse complement strand
GTATGTCGCGCCTGAACGGTTAATGAGTAGCGGCTTCATCGACCGGCTTGGCCAGATCGAGATCGCTTTGATTGCCATCGATGAGGCGCACTGTGTTTCCCAATGGGGTCACGACTTCCGGCCCGAATATGCCATGCTTGGGGCGTTGCGCGAGCATTTCCCCGGCGTGCCGCTGGTCGCATTGACGGCAACTGCTGATCCGCACACGCGGCAGGACATCGTCAAGTTGCTCGGGCTGGGTGACGCGCGGCAGCACATCACCAGTTTCGACCGGGCGAACATCCGCTATACGGTGCTCGAGAAGCACCGGCCGAAGGATCAACTGCTGCGTTTTATGGCGTCGCAGTCCGGTGAGGCCGGCATCGTCTATGCGCTGTCGCGCAAGCGTGTCGACGAGCTGGCGGAGTTCCTGCAGGGTCAGGGTTTCGCGGCGGCGGCCTACCATGCCGGACTGCCGGCCAACGTCCGCCGTGATGTACAGGAGCGCTTCCTGCGGGACGATGTCCTTATCGTCGTTGCGACCGTGGCATTCGGCATGGGCATCGACAAGCCCAACGTACGTTTCGTCGTGCACTACGACATGCCCCGGCACATCGAGGGCTATTATCAGGAAACCGGTCGCGCTGGGCGCGACGGCCTGCCGGCGGAGGCCCTGTTGCTGTTCGGCGCCCAGGATGTCGTGATGGCGCGCATGATGCTGGACAACACCGCGGACGAGGATCGTCGTCGCATCGAGTCGTACAAGTTGCAGTCGATGGTCGGTTTTGCCGAGAGCCTGACCTGCCGGCGCCGGGTGCTGCTCGGGTACTTCGGCGAGCACGTCGAACAGGACTGCGGCAACTGTGACGTGTGCCTGAATCCGCCCGAGCGTTTCGATGCAACCGAGGACGCGCGCAAGGCGCTGTCCTGCGTTTACCGCGTCGGCCAGTGCTTTGGCATCAAGTATGTCATCGACGTGTTACGCGGCGCCGACACCGAGCGTATCCGCACGCGGCATCACGATCGGCTGTCGACTTACGGCATCGGCGCAGATCGCAGCGATGCCGAGTGGACATCGATCATTCGCCAGCTGATCCATCGTGGCCTGCTGTTGCAGGATATCGCCAACTACTCGGTATTGAAGCTGACGGACCAGGCGCGGCCGCTACTGCGTGGAGAGGTCTCGCTGGAGCTTGCCAGGCCGCGACTGGTCGCAGATCAGCGCTCGGGTGAGAAACCTCGCAAGAAGACACCACGCTCGGCGGTCAGTCTCGAAGGGGATGATATGCAGCTGTTCGACAGACTGCGCGCGTTGCGCAAGGACATCGCGCGGGAGCAGGGTGTGCCGCCGTACGTAATCTTCGGTGATGTCTCGCTGGTTGAGATGAGTCAGCGCCGCCCGCGCAACGAACGCGAGTTCCTCGACATCACCGGTGTCGGGCAGGTCAAGCTGGAGCGGCACGGCGCGACGTTCCTGGAGGCGATCGGGTCGGACCTCGGTAACCCGTAGATTCATAAGCGAAAAGATTCTGCAATGGCGCCATTTAGTGACTTGAATCGCTCCCTGTCAGGCGATTGCTGTGCGGATGGCTTTGATCTCGTCGTGGCAGTCGGCGACGAGGCGCAGAAAGGAGCAGCCCCAGACCTCGATCGGTTCCAGCAGTGCCGCAGCCTCGGCGGCTTTCTCCCCGGCTTGTTGATCGCGCACACCGTTGTACAGTTTGGCGGCCGCGAGTAACGCGGAGAATGGGTTGAGTTCGTCAATGTCAGGCAAGCCGAGGGAATCCTGCATGCTGACCGCGTCGGCGATATAGTCCGGCAGTTTCCATTGATGCAGAATTCTGCCGCCGATCGTTGCATGCCACTTGGTGACGATTGCATCCCACTCAGGGTCGTTCTGAATGTCGACATCACGTTTGACGGCCTGAACGAGCAGGTACAGCTCACCGAGGCGGTGTAACAGCCCGGCCACCATCGCTTCGTTGGACAGGTGTCCGACCCGCTTTGCTACGACGTAGCAGATTGCGGCAACCGCGTTGCTGCTCAGCCAGATCTCGGCGAGCCACGGTCTGATCGGTCGCAGTGAATCCTGCTTTTCCATCTGTTGCAGCGAGTAACTGTGTGCAGCGCTCAGCACGACCTTGAAGCCGAGTCGAGCCACGGCAGCTTGCAGGTCGGCGATCACCTTGCCACTGGTATTGAACGCGGCAGTGTTCGAGATTCGCAGCAGACGGCTGACGAGTCCGGGCTCCGAGTTGATTAGCGCGACGATCTCGTGGGCCGGTGTCTCCTCTTGGCGCAACGCCTCATGCAGGCGCAGTGCGATGTCCGGGAATCCGGGGATTTCCAGCTTGCCGGCCGTCAGATCCTTGTCGAGGGTCGTGAGCAAGCCGCGAATATTCCGCGATTTCGCCTCTGCGGTGGCGCTCGTGCTGGCTGTACTGGCTGGAAAAGGTCCCAGCAACGGCAGGTCATCGTGTGACGCCGCCTGCTCACGCGGGTCGGCCGTCAGTACCGAGTTCTCCGAGTCTGCAGCCGTCCTGGCTTTTTTCCATTCAAACATTGAGCGTGACTCGCTGTAATGTTGCCCTTACAGTATGTCGGCGCGGCGCGCGGAAGCTTTAGCCGCATCCGGGTCCGTGTCTGTGCGGCGTGCTTCGTGGTTCCCCTGATGCGCGGTTGGCGCTATGCTCGGAACTCGTCACGCTGGCGGCGGCGCGCACTAATTTTCCCGCTATATAAAGGAGTGATCATGGAAATCGACATCGTGCTCGATTCTCACCTGCCCCAGGACGAGCTGACCGAGCTGGGACTGCTGGCCGAGCAGCACGGTATCCGAACGGTCTGGAATGCCAGCTACCTCGACGGCCGCGATCCGTTGACGAACCTGACCGAACTGGCGCGTCGCTCCAGCAGTATTCGGGTTGCACCGATGGCGCTGAATGCGTACGAGATGCACCCGTATCGGATCGGCATGGCCTTGCTGACGCTGAACGAATTGTGCAACGGCCGCGCTCAGACGATGATCGGTGGCGGCGGAGAAGTCGTCATGGCGCTGGGTATTCCCTTCGAGAAGCGCGTGCGCTACGTGCGCGAGTGCCTCGAGATCGTCAAGGGTATGACGACCGATCGCCCGTTCAGTTACGACGGCGAGTTATTCAGCATATCGGGTTATGATCCGCAGTGGATCACCTCTGAGCCGCCTTTCATTTATGCCGGGGCCAATCGGCCGCAGATGTTGCGCATGGCGGCGAGCGCCGCCGACGGCATCTTCATGAGCGACTTGTCACCGGCGTTGGCCAAAGGCGCAATCGACGCGGTGCATGCACGGATGGGCGAGATCGGCCGCGACCCGGCGGGCTACCGGTTCAATAACTTCATGGCGTGGTATGTCTATGACGATCCGGCCGAGGCTCGTCACGAGGCGCGACGCTGGATCGGCTTTCGCGCAATTTTCCGCGAGTACATGCTGCGCGAGTTCATGAGTCAGGAAGACTTCGAGAAGATCCTGGAATTTATTCCGGCGATTTACGCGATGGCGCCGAAGGATGAGGATTCCGTCGAGGGCTTGCCGGATCACCTGCTGGATATGTGTGTCGACCACCTGACGCTGACCGGCGGCGTCGCGGATCTGGATCGGATCATCGAGCATTTGCTCGAGTTCAAGGCTTTGGGCGTGACCGAGATCTGCATCGAGTTGAAGAAGCACCAGGCCCACGGCATCAAGCTGCTCGGCGAGCGCGTGCTGCCGGTGATTCGGTAATGAAAGGGGTCAGGCCCATTGCTGTTCCGGCTACGATCTTTGCACACCATAGGCGATCACTCATTTCAACTTTGTCAGTCGTGGTTAAGTGTATTAGTCGGCACTTGGCCTGGCCAACGGCGTTAGATTTGGTCACGTTAGAGGGGTGGGAAACCTGTGTATAGCGGCCAGTTGGGTTGCTGTGGTGCAACCGGCCGGGTTCGACCCATTGCAGACATTACTCTATAGATACCCCCGTATTTTCGGTTATCCCCGATATACTGCCTCTGGAGGTATATTCAGAATAAATGAGTCGGATGCCTTGCAATCATTAGGTTGCGCTCATACTAGGGGGGGTAAAACCCGTGAGTAAGCCGAATAAAATTACCCACACTCAGTCGTTACTGGTCGTAACATTTCTCTTGATGGCGCATGGATTGGCTCTGGCGCAGGATGATCGGCCCAATTTTCTGGTTATCGTTGCTGACGATATGGGTTACTCAGACCTGGGCAGTTACGGTGGCGAGATCAAAACCCCGGTCTTGGACGATCTGGCGCAGCAGGGCATGCGCTACACCAACTTCTACGTAAGCCCTACCTGTTCGGTGACCCGCTCCATGCTGCTCACGGGGACGGATAACCATATCGCCGGCCTCGGCAACATGGGTGAGTTGCTGGCGCCGAACCAAATAGGGCAGCCGGGTTATGAGGGGGTACTGAACGAGCGCGTTGCCACGGTCGCCTCGCTATTACGAGATGGTGGTTATCACACCTACATGGTTGGGAAATGGCATCTGGGGCTTAAACCTGAGCAGATTCCGCATGCGCGTGGCTTCGAGCGCGATTTCTCGTTGCTTGTCGGCGGGGGGAGCCACTTCGACGACCAGTGGAATGTCGAATGGCAGATACCAATAGGCCCATACACGGAAGACGGCCGCCCCGTCGCCAAACTGCCGAAGGATTTCTATTCAACGAAAAACTACACCGACAAGATCATTCAATTTATTGAAGAGGGCCGTGATGATGGCAAGCCGTTTTTTGCCTACGTGGCGTTTACTGCCCCTCATGGGCCGTTGCAAGTGCCGGATGATTGGTTACGGCGTTATAAAAACCAATACGATGAAGGCTGGGATGTGATTCGACTGCGTCGTCTCGCCCGAATGCAGGAACTGGGCATTGTGGAAGAAGGCGTCAGTACTGCCGGTCGCCTGTGGTTTTTGCCGAGAGCCTCGATGCTTGCGCCAGGAGTGCGCGTGTTACAGGGGCGCAAAATGGAGCTGTATGCGTCGATGGTCGAATATATGGACGACCAAATCGGGCGGGTATTCAATTATCTAAAGGAGATCGGCGAGTACGACAACACGGTTGTTATCTTTTTCTCAGACAACGGAGCCGAAGGAAACGACCTGGTCGGGATGGTGGCAGGTAAACCCGGTACCATGGGCTATCTGCATGCCGCGAATAATTTCGCCGAATCGGGCCACAATTTCATTGGTCGCAAGGGCTCGTTTGCGGAGTACGGGCCAGCCTGGGCGCAAGTTTCAATGACGCCCTTCCGGCTTTTCAAAGGATTCCTCGCTGAAGGCGGCACACGCTCTCCCTTGATCGTGAGCGGCCCCGGCGTGCAAGGTGCCGGTGGTTTAGATACAAGCGCTATTCTCCATGTCATGGATCTCACCCCGACGCTGCTGGAGTTAGCCGATGTCGAGCACCCGGCTACCTACGATGGCCGTGACATCGTACCGATGCAGGGCAAGTCATGGGTGCAAATGCTGGATGGCGGAGTCAAATCTCCCCGGGGTCCCGATGATTGGCTGGGCTTTGAGTTATTTGGTAACCGAGCAATTCGCCAGGGAGATTGGAAGATCAGCTGGCACTATCGGCCCTACGGTATCTGGGACTGGCAGTTATTCAACCTCGCCGCCGATCCCGGTGAACAGTACGACCTGTCCGAGAGGTTCCCTGAGGAAAAAACACGGCTCATCGCACTATGGGATGAGTATGTCGAGATGAATGGGGTAATCATTGGCAATCGGTCGCCTTTCGAAGGTGCCAGAAAAGCACTGCCCGACTCGGTTCCAGAGTTCGATAGCTATCCCCCGATCCGTGGTTTAGAGGCGGTTCCTCACAAGAAGCTGATCGAACTTCTCAGTCAATAACGTAGGCGCTAAACATGAAAAATGGCAATGGCTTTACTCAATACCTCACACTTGTCACATTCGCGGTTGCTATCTTGCTGATTTGCGGACCGACGAATGCTCAAGACGACGGTGCACGCGCTTACTGGAAAGGAAGAGCTGGCACCAACGTAGTGTCATTCCAATACCTGAATATGCATATAGATGCATCAGATGCCCTGCAATTTGATCCAACCCATTACATTTATCCTTCGGCAGATGTCGACGCAGATATCTTTATTGCGAACTATGCACGCCATATGACACTTTTCGATCGACCGTCGTCATTAATGGTTAATATCGTCGGGGGCAGTGTCGAAGCGGATTTCGACACCAGTCTCACGCCACCAGAATTCCTGCCGCCCGGTGTCGTTCCAGGCGTCTCCGTCAGCCAGTCCGCCTCCGGATATGCTGACCCGTCAGTGCAGCTTGATGTGAATCTAATAGGTACACCGCCGCTCAAGGCTGGCTTCGATTTACTGAACTACGAACCGACGTGGACCCTGGACGCTGCCGTGATGCTGGGAATTCCGATCGGTGAGTACGACAGCAGCAAAGTAGTAAATCTGGGTCTGAACCGGTTTTTTGGGCGGATCGCTTTTCCGTTCAAATACCATTTCGGTGTTTTCACCCCCGGCTACATGTCGAGTGTCGAAGTGGTTCCGTCTGTCTGGCTGTTCGCCGAGAACGACAATTTTGTCGGGCAGAAATTACAGAACGATCCTCTCTGGCAACTTGAAGCACACTGGACCCATGACTTTACCCGGCATTTTTTCGGTTCCATTGATCTGCTTTACCGAAATGGTTTCCAGTCAGAAATCAATGGCGTGGATGTAGGAAGCGATATCGAAATCGGAGATATTGGCGTTACTTTGAATTTCCAGGTGACGGATAGCCTCACTTTGCGTACCAGCTTCAGTTCCAATGTTTTTGGCGACAGCAATATCGATAACAGCATGGTACGACTTCAGGTCGTTTACGCATGGCACCGGGCCATGGAAAACATGAAAAAGTTGGGTAATGAGTAGCAACGGGCTCAAGGGCTGCCTGAGTCACAGACGGGTCTGAGCCGGCAATTCACACATCGAAAAGCCCGGCCTCGTGCTGTGCTTTTCTGGTGTATCAAGCGCAGCGTTCGGGAACGCCGATCTATAAATAGGAGATAATGCAATGTTCATAAAAACACAAAACAGTCCACTGGTACGGGTTAAGTGCGTAATTTTTGTTAGCCGCGTTAATTTAATGGTATTGATAGCATTATTATCACTTTGTATACCGGCATCGGTACTTGGAGAGGAATTTTCCGGATTTTTGGATGATTATTCGGCGTTCAAAGAGCAAGGGGAACATACTTTTGTATATCAAACTGCCGAGGGCATTGATGCACTTGCAGGCTACGAGGCGATCATGATCGATCAGCCCGAAATCATTATTGCGGCAGATTCCAAGTACAAGGCGATGAAGCCCGATGATATGAAACTCATAGCCGATACTCTCCGCACGGTCCTGGTGCAGCAGCTCGAACGAAGCAACTATCGAATAGTCACGACAGCCGGTCCCAACACTCTGTATCTGCGCACGGCGATTACAGACCTCCACCTGAAGAAAAAGCGCAAACGCCTGCTCCAATTTACGCCTATCGGAATTGTCGCGACGATTGCAACCATGCCATTTAGGGATGTAATGAATAAGATTGATTTGCAGCAGGTGACTTTCGAAGCCGAACTATTGGACAGTCAAAATGAGAACCGGCTCGGGGCTCGTGTTGAGCGGAAAGGTAGCGTGACAGACAAGAAGCAAGTTACTTCCTGGAAAGAATTCCTGGAAGGCCTGGAAGACACTGCCGGTCGACTTGCATGCCTGATGGACAATGCCGCCTTGGCAGTCGATGCGAGAAAGAACTGTGAAATCGAATATCCGATGTAGGCTACCTGAAAATAGCGGATAAACGAGTGCTCGCATGAACTGTAAGTCGTTGTCAATTGGGACAGAAATGAGCCCGTCTTTTACCCCGCATGCTCGAACGCAGACAGCAGTTCGGCATACCGCTCATCTACGGCAGACTTCATCGCGCCCACGCTCGCCTCGTTCAGCGGCAAGATATAGAAGTCGCCACGGCAAACGCCGGCGAAGATTAACTCCGCCACCTCGTCCGGGTCCTGCCCGATCGATTCGATCGCCGCCCTGGCCCGCTCCGTGCCTTGCTCGGGGCCGCCGAATCGCTCCTGACGAAAGCTTTTGCTTGTCCATGTTTGCGTGTTGACGACGCCCGGGCAGACGACGCTGACACTGACGCGATCGTTCGCGAGTTCGCCGCGCAGGGCATCCGACAGGCCGACAACGGCATGCTTCGTGCCGGCATATGCGCTTGGGCAGAACCCTCCCATCGGGGGCACCGCGACGCCGAACCCTGATGACGCATTGATGATGTGAGCGATCTCGCCCCTTCCGGCGGCTGCCTGCAGATGCGGAACGAAGCAGCGCACCGTATGACACAACCCGAACACATTAACGCTGAATAGCCACTCGATGTCTCGCCACTCTGTTTCGTGCAATTTCGCGATGACCTGCACGCCGGCGATGTTGCACAATACATTGGCCGCACCGTATGTATCGATGGTCTGTTGCGCCAGTCGCTCGACGTCTGTCGGTTCGGTGATATCGCAGCGTATACTGATGGCCTGATCGCCAGTTGCGCGGATTTCGTCTGCCGTCCGATTGGCAGCCTCTTCGTCAAGATCGGCGATCACCAGTCGCGCGTGTTCCCGTGCGAACCGCAGCGCCAGGCTGCGCCCGATGCCGCTGGCACCACCGGTTACAATGACGACGCGGCTTTCGAACTTGCTATCGATGGGGTTATCTCCTGCCAGTACCGGGAATGGTTCGGCCGCCTAGCTTTGGGTTATCGCCACTATTCGGATTCGTTAATCAGTTTGTGCTGGCGCGTTGCTCAGAATTGCCTTGTGACGCCTTCGTCTGCTTTCGACGGATCGCGCTGAGTACTCGCCAGGGTGACATCGGCATCTCACGCACATACTCGCCGATCGCATCGCTGACGGCCGCGGCGATCGCGCCGACCGTGACTACGATCGGACCCTCGCCGACTTCCTTCGCGCCGAACGGGCCGTACGGATCAATCGTCTCCACGAGGATGTATTCGACCTCGGGCATCTCGTAGGTGCGTGGCATCTTGTACTCGAGTCGCGACGGATTCAGGAACTGCCCGTTGTCGTGTTCGCACTCCTCGTACAGCACCTGGCTCATGCCCGAGAACACCTGGCCGTCGATCTGGCCCTCGACGGCCAGCGGGTTGATCGCGCGGCCGAGGTCGTGCGCAACTGTCATCTTGATGACCTGTACGTCGCCGGTCTCCGGGTCAACTTTAAGCTCGGCGACCTGTGCGCCGAATGACCAGGCCAGCGTCCCGTGCTTCAGCGGCATGTTGTAGAAGCCGTGGCCCATGACGAAGCGGCCCTCGCGCGAATGCAGGCAATGCCAGGCCGCCTCCTTGAAGGGCATGGATTTATCCGGATCGCTGGCGGCGAAAATCCGCCGGTCGCGGAACACCAGGTCGTCGGCGTCGACACCGAGCTTCTCCGCGACCCGTCGGCCGAGTTGTCTGCGCGCGTCGGCGGCGGCTGCGCGTACCGCGTTGCCGGTCGTGAATGTGCCGCGTTGAGTGAATGCGCCGACATCGATCGGTGTCGTCTCGGTATCGCCCGCGACGAGACGAACATCCTCGGCGTGACAGCCGAGCACCTCGGCCGCGATGATGGCCATCGTCGTATGGGTGCCCTGACCCATGTCGGGGATGCCGGTGTACAGCGTGACGATGCCGTCTTCGGCGATCTTCAGCATGGCGGCAGACGTGTCGTGTTTGAATGCGCCCTTGACGCCCGATGCCATCGCGCCGATCGCTACGCCGATGCCGTGATACGGGGGCAGCTTGCCGTATTTGTCGTCCCAGCCGGACGCCGCGCGAACTTTCTCGAGGCATTCCTTCAGACCGCAGCTCGCAAACGTACCGCCGATGATGTCCGTGAAGCCCTGGTCGACGGCGTTGTCGAGGAAGAAATCGATCGGGTCCTTGCCGATCTTGGCCGCGGCCCGCGCAAGTTGCTGCATGATCGCGGCGTTGACGCCGGTCATCATGCCGCCGTGATGGAAAAAATTCGGACGCTGATTCGTCACGACGCAGCGGCGGTGAAAGCGCAGCCCGTCGATCTTGAACAGCCGGGCCTGGTAGTTGGCCGCCATGGCCGTCAGGTACGACACGCCGAACGGGTGTGCGCCGGTGTCGGCGTCCATCTCGACTTCGAAGCCCTTGATCTTGCCCGCGCGCGTGAAGGCCGTGCGTACGAGGAATTCATTCTGGCCGCCGGCGCGACAGGCCAGAAACTCCTCATCGCCGGTCACGAACACTTTGACCGGGCGCCCGGCTTTCCGCGACAGCAGCGCGGCAATGTAATGGTGCGGGCGGCACATGCCACGGCCCGTGAATGCGCCGCCGGTATTCAGGTGGATGATGCGGACCTGGCTCATGGACAGGCCGAAGGCCTTGCTCAGACTGTTCTGGAACAGGTAGCCGGACTGCGTCGGTGTCCACATCGTCAGCTTGTCCGGGAACGAGTAGTCCGCCAGCGCGACATGGAACTCGGCGAACAGGTTGTGACTCGGATGCGTCGTGAACCGGTCCTCGAGCACGAAATCGGCTTCGCGGAATGCCTTGTCCGGATCGCCGTATTCGTCGATGTCGTCGCTGGCGACGTTGCCTTCGAAATCGGGGTGAATTTGCGGCGCGCCCGATCGGAGCGCGTTGCGCAGCGTCGTCGCATAGGGCAGGGGTTCGTACTCGACTTCGATCAGGTCGAGGGCTTCTTCCGCCGTAATCTCGTCGATGGCGGCGACGGCGGCAACTTCCTCGCCG
>Ga0114950_10004507_pt1 | contig 10825 bp, 10 predicted proteins | sample N075metaG_FD_83503 | JGI IMG/M metagenome (GOLD analysis project Ga0114950, IMG submission 83503) | Deep subsurface microbial communities from Kermadec Trench to uncover new lineages of life (NeLLi) - N075 metaG | ecosystem: Environmental > Aquatic > Marine > Ocean trench > Sediment | place... | reverse complement strand
TTTTAAGGAGTTCGACCTGCTGTTGACACCCATGTGTGTCACATCGGCATTTCCTCATGACCAGAATCCACAGACTGGACAGAGAGTTGTGACCGTGAATAATGAATCGCGACCCTATTTCGAGCAGGTTTTTTGGGCGGGATTGACTGGCGTTTCCTATCTGCCATCAACAGTGGTGCCGACAGGTCTCGACCAACTGGGGCTTCCCATAGGGGTACAGATTGTCGGCCGTGAGATGGGTGACCTGTATACGATTGAATTTGCCCGGAAAGTCCATGAAGAGATCGGTGGATTCGTACCTGCTGCGGACTACATGGAGTAGAGCAGCAGGTTGTAATCGTTAACTGGAGCTATCTATAAAAATGAATGAGTGGTTTTACGGAGTGACCAATGCGCTGTCCAAAATGTAATGAAGAAATGGAAGAGGTGACCTGCGAGGGTGTTGTTATTGACCGTTGCCAGGGATGTAAGGGCCTCTGGTTTGATACCGGCGAGGCAGAACGACTCTCCAGAAAATGGATTACAGAGTTTGTCGATACCGGTGACCCGAAAGTGGGTGAGAAACAGAATTCGAGTGACACGATACCCTGCCCACGTTGTGGTGAGACGATGAAACGTATCTTCGATCTAGACGCGCTTCAGCTCCAGTTTGAGCAGTGTGATCAGCACGGGCAGTTTTTCGATGCCGGTGAGTTTACGATCTGGGCCGAGGATGAATTTCTATAGAGATAAAGGTGGGGATCCTGAGTGCGGGTTATTGTATTTTTCCTGGGAGGCGTTGTTTCGATGATCATGTGCACCTGCTGCGTTGCAGACAATGCCTTTGTAGTGATAAAGACAAGCAAAGGCGATATCCGGGTTGAGTTGTACGCAGACAAAGCACCACTCACGGTCGCCAGTTTCCTCGGACATGTGGATGCGGGAGATTATAGCGACGCCATTTTTCATCGTACCGTCGCCGGATTTATGATCCAGACCGGTGGCTATCATGAGGATATGACTGAGGTTGAAGAAGGCGATATTGTTAGAAATGAAGCGGATAATGGCCTGCTCAATGTCAAGGGAACTCTCGCCATGGCTCGAATGGACGAAATCGATAGTGCCCGGATGCAATTCTTCATCAATGCCAGCGACAATAGCCATCTGGATCACAGTGATGACAGCTGCACCCGGCAAGACGAAACCATTAGGGCTAAAGCAGCAGCCAGGGGCCTGTATAAACCGAAGACTTGCAAATCCTTCGGTTATGCCGTCTTTGGGGCAGTCACGAGTGGTATGGATGTGGTGGAGGAGATCGAACTGGCGGATACAGGATTAAGGGCTGGCCATCAGGATGTTCCCCTTGAATCGATATTCATAACAAGCATAGAAAGGGTCGAATCTACTGAATTGAAGATTAAGGATGACCAGGATCAGTGAGTGGCGCGGCGCTCGAGCCTGGTGATAAAACGTGAATCTTCCCGCATCTGTTGAGAAAAAAGCTGTATCCCTGACTCAGTGTTAACAATACAGGTACTCAAATCCACCAGGATAAGTTCGCCACTGTCTGAAACAACTATCTTGCGTGGTAGAAATTTGATCTTGGCAATCCCGGCCAGATGTAATTTCAGATAGAGCGCGTCCAGTTTCTTGATGAACTCACGATTGTGTAGAAGTTCATCCACATCCAGTCGATCACAGGGTGTCCCCGTTGCATATGACTTGAGGATGGCGTGGAAACGATCGTCCTTGTATTCCCTGATCAAGTGAGCGATGCCGGTCAGCTTGCGTTCAGCGACTCTTCTCAGGGCGCTAATCTCAAAATAAAAGTAGGTGTCATCCCAGATATTCTGGGTCAATTTGCGAACTTTGAGAGTGCATTCTACTCGTTCATGAGTGACCAGCAGGGTTCTGCAGGTAGATGCCGTCGAGTGGAGATCCCTCAGGTATTCCAGATCAGGGTCAAGCTGATGAACAAGCGCCTTGAGTTCATCCTCTGATCGAGTTTGTATCGATATCAGCCTTTCAACCATGGGTGTACCAAAGGTTTTTTGTAGAGGTTGCTGCCTAAGTTGCCAGAGGCAAAGACGCTTTACAAGTTAATTACAATTTTGTGATTAATTTTTTAGCTGCTAGATGATAAGTTTGGGCGCCACAAATACTTCTTAACAGGACATATATTGAAGATTTCCGCTATTACGCTTATTTCGCTGGCGCTGGTGATGAGTCACGTCGATGCCATTGAAGTTGTTGATAATAAAGGTGTCAACCCTGAAGTTACCCTGGTCATCATGGTGGCCGTGGATCAATTAAGAAGAGATCGTCTAACCTCAAACTTCCCCGGTGGTCTAGGACGACTGGTCAGGGCCGGGATGGATTTCTCAAACGCACAGCTGAACCATGGAATGACCAACACCTGCCCCGGTCATGCCGTGATGCTTACCGGCGTGAATCCGGGTAGAGCTGGAATCCCCAGCAATGAGTATGTTGATAAGGATCTCTGGGAAAATCGGTACTGTGTCCATGATGATGACCCCGGAAGTCGGGTGTTTGGTAGCTCAAATCAACGCTCGCCCCGGGCACTAAAGGTAACCACATTGGGCGACTGGTTGAAAGCGGGAGATAAGGAGACGCGTGTATTTGCGGTCGGCGGCAAAGATCGGGCAGTGATCACGATGGCGGGCCATGGTGCTAACGGCGTCTACTGGTTTGACAACAGCCAGGGAATTTTTACCAGCAGTGGGTACTATGTTGATCAATTACCGGCATACGTCAGTCGATTCAATGGCTATAACCCTGGGGCAGATGGTTTTCTAGCAAACATGCCAGAGCATTGGGAGCACCCACCAGGCAGTTACAGGAGAGACGACTATGCAGGAGAGGATACGGAATTTAAAAATAGCAGTGGTCATCCCCTCAAAAAAGGATCCCTACAGGATATCGGCAAACAGGTATATGCCTCCCCATTTCTAGACAGTGCCACCTTCAAACTCGCAAAAATAATTGTTGAGGAAGAAAAACTAGGGCAGAGAATGAGTACCGATGTGTTGGCCATTGCGCTGTCAGCGACAGATACCGTCGGACATTCTTATGGTCCGTTCAGTGCCGAGTCTGAAGATACGCTGAATAACATTGACCAGGAACTTGGTGAGTTCCTGTCGTTTCTTGATACGCGGGTTGGAGTCGATAGATATCTTGTTGTGCTGTCAGCAGATCATGGCGTTGCGGAACTTCCCGAATGGAGCAGGGAAAATGGAAGGTTGGAATGTCCGGAAGAATCCGGTCGAGCAGATCCCATTCCTTTTATCGTTTCCCTCTACTGGCATGTCTATCGTCATTATACTTTTCCTTTCGGCAACCCACTTGACCTGGTCAGGTTTGCAGGATCGGAGGTGAGTGTAAATCGTGACTACGCCAGCGCACATGACATTGATCCATTAGAAGTGCTTGCTGGATTGAAGAGTCTGCTTGAAGCTAAGACGGTGATAGAGAAAGTATGGACAAGTGAAGAGGTCTTGGCAGGAGCCAGCAGCGAGGCTGCTCTGCTGCGTAATTCCTACGTGGAGGGAAAGAGTGGAGACCTGCTCTTACAGGTGCACCCATCTTGTATTATTCGATCGACAGGCACGACTCACGGTTCGGTTCACAGCTATGACCGAAATATTCCACTGGTGTTCTTCGGAGGTGGAATCAAGCCCGGTGTCTCGAACGAGGAAGCGAACAGCGTAGACATCGGCCCGACCCTGGCTCATTTTCTTGGCATTGAAAACCCGCCAGGTCTGGATGGAAAGGTGCTGACGCTGAATCAACTTCCGCTGGCAGACCCTACTCAGTTTTGACCAGGGGCTGCCTGCATAAACAAGATACGCGGAACTAGGTTATGATCAACGGGACCACAAAGCCCAATGGAGCAATACCATGGAGATAAAACCTATCACGCCCCATCTTGGCGCTGAAGTTCTCGGTATTGATCTTTCAAAGCCGCTGGATAACGAAGAATATTCAGCAGTACACCAGGCCCATCTTGATTGGGGCGTCCTTGTATTTCGAGATCAACAGCTGAGTCGGGAGCAACATAAAGAATTCGGTCGTCGATTTGGTACGCTGCATGTTCACCCAATGAACAGGGATCGGTCCGACCACCCGGAGATACTTGTCGTGAAGACGACCGCGAATTCGGCCTATACAGCGGGTGATGGCTGGCATACCGATGTCACCTGCGATGAATTCCCGCCAATGGGTTCGATGTTGTACGTTACTGAAACGCCGGAAGGTGGGGGTGGTGATACATTGTTCGCCGACATGTATCTCGCCTATGATCTGCTGTCGGATCAAATGAAGAATATGCTGGAAGGGCTGACCCCATTCATGATGGTGCAATTCCTTATGTCGGCAGCTATAAGTCAACGCCTCCTGAAGGAGGATATCCGCGGAATGAACACCCGGTTATAGTGACTCACCCGGAGACCAACCGTAAATTGCTCTACGTGAACTCCGGGTTTACATCACACATAAAAGGCTTGAAGCCATTTGAGAGTCGCGCCATCCTGGATATGTTGTATCGGCATATCGCCTCAACCCCAAAGCTGGTAGCTCGAGTTCAATGGGAGCCAAATACACTCACGTTCTGGGACAACCGTTGCACCCAGCATCATGCTGTTTGGGATTACTACCCAAACAGCCGTTACGGTGAACGTGTTTCGATCGTTGCTGATTCACGGCCTGTTGCCTGATCAAACCAGTAGTTACTTTTTAAGGAGAGGCGATGAGCAGCGTAGCTGAGACCATGAGTGGTCCCGTCCAGGGCAAGGTAAAAAATGACATATTGTTGTTTGCAGGTATTCCATACGCCGCTGCACCAGTGGGGGGCAAGAGATTCAGAAGGGCAGTAGCACATGAACCCTGGTCCGAAGTCCGGGCTGCCACCCGGTTTGGTCCAGCCGCGCCGCAGCTGCCTAATGGGGGTATGACCGCGAATACACCAGTTAACTGGAATGAAGACTGCCTGTTCCTGAATATATGCACACCGGCACTGGATTCATCGAAGCGACCAGTGCTGTTCTGGATCCATGGCGGTGGTTATCGAACCGGTCAGGGGGCGATTCCCTGGTATGACGGCACAAGTTTTGCTCTTAATGGCGATATTGTTGTCGTCAGTATCAATTACCGTATGGGCGCATTTGGATTTACCGATTTGTCTCAATTCGGCGATGAATATTCGACTTCCGGTATAAATGGAATCCTCGACCAGATTGTCGCGCTTGAATGGATCCGGGACAACATTTCTAATTTTGGCGGGGATCCAGACCAGGTGACCATTGCAGGCGAATCAGCTGGCGGCTTCGCGGTTGGAACGCTCCTGGGTTGCGAACGAGCGCAAGGATTATTCCACCGTGCAATTCCACAAAGTGGTGCGGCACACCACACCATATCCGCAGCCGCAGGTAGGAAGGTCGCGGATCTGCTCCTGAAAGAAGTCAAAGCTGATTCAATGGAGGCTCTTCAGGAATTTAGTGCAGAAGACATATTGAAAGCGCAGGGTAAAATCGATTTATCCATCCAACGCGGCGAAGAAAGTATGGGTGAGAAGGGCTCTCCATTTTATCCGGTCACGGGAAATGAAATATTACCGTTGAGCCCAATCGAGGCGATCCGCAATGGTACAGGTAAAAATGTAGATGTCTTGACCGGTACAAACAAAGATGAGGCAACTTTGTTTATTATGAGCGATGTCCCTGAAGCCAGGCTAAAAAGTGAAGTCGAAGGTTATGGTGGAGATGAGTCCTTGCTGGATGCCTATCGTTTGAATTTACCTGGCGCCAGTACCACGGACTTATCGATATCGCTCTCTACTGATTTCACTTTCAGAATACCAGCAATTAGATTCGCAGAAGCAAGGTGTGCGCACAAGGCAAAAACCTGGGTTTATTTATTCAACTGGGAGTCACGAAATCCGAAACTGAAAGCGACTCATGCGCTGGAAATCCCGTTTGTGTTCAATAACCTCGGCAAAGCCGGAGTCGATGTGTTCATTGGCAAAGGGTCGTTACCGCAGTCAGTCGCGGACACCATGCATATTGCATGGACAGGGTTCATTAGAGACGGAGACCCAGGATGGCAAACCTATGAACTTGAAGACAGGGCGACCATGGCGTTTGACAGTGTCTCTGCAGTTGAATTGGATCCTGGCCGGTTCAGGCGTGAGGCATGGGAAGGTATTAGATAATAGGTAAGTGGAGCAGTGATGATCAGTTTGACGATCAACGGCGAGGACGTAGAAGTCGATGTCGAGCCTGATACCCCCCTGTTGTGGGTGCTAAGGGATAACCTCAATCTCACTGGCACTAAATACGGGTGTGGCATATCTCAATGTGGCGCATGCACTGTTCTGATGAATGGCCATGCGACTCGCTCGTGTGTGACGCCAGTTTCGGGTGCCGCCAAATTTGACATTATGACGATCGAAGGGCTTTCAACCGATGCCAGCCATCCAGTGCAAAAAGCCTGGATAGCGGAAGATGTACCCCAGTGCGGGTATTGTCAGTCCGGCCAGATCCTGAGTGCAGTGGCATTGCTGAGTAAAAGGTCGAATCCCACGGACGAAGAGATCAACCAGGCGATGACGAATGTCTGTCGATGTGGAACTTACCAGAGAATTCGAAAAGCAATTCATAGAGTTGTCAGTGACCGGGGCAAACAGTGATGGAAGTTGATCGTTCGAAGCGGAGATTCGTTACATCGAGTATGACCATTGCTGGCGGAATGATGCTCGGATTTCATCTTCCGGTATTCTCAAAAAACAGACCTTTTGAGGCTTATGAAAGCAATGCTAGTGAAATAAATGCCTGGCTGATCATTGAACCCGACGACAGCATCATTATCAGGGTTGCACAATCAGAAATGGGGCAGGGTGTTTTCACATCGCTACCCATGATTGTCGCCGAGGAGCTTGAAGCTGACTGGCGAAATGTGAAAGCAGAATACGCCGATGTTAATCGTAGTGTTCGTGAAGACCGGGTGTACAGAAGAATGGGAACAGGTGGCAGCTATGCCATCCGTGGGTCCCGTGAATACCTGCAACTAGCTGGCGCAGAAGCCCGGGAACGATTAATTAAGGCCGCGGCTGAATTATGGCGAGTGGCGCCTGATCAGTGTTATGCAGACTACGGCAGAATTCATCAGAAGGGAGATAGCCGCTCTATCAATTATGGAGCTATTGCAGCAGCCGCTTCAGAGTTAAGTGTTGCGAATGTAAAGATCAAGGCGCCTGAAGATTTTAATCTCCTCGGGTTGCCGACTCCACGGCTGGATGTACCATCCAAGGTAGATGGTTCGGCTATCTTTGGCATTGACGTGCGTATTCCCGGAATGGTGTATGCGGCGGTGGTACATTCGCCCGTTCTGGGTGGAGAACTGAGAAGCCTTAAGTTTAACGCCGTGCGAAACCGTACTGGCGTTATCAAAGTGGTAAGGATGGAGAAAGCCGCCGCCATTGTGGCTGAACGCTATTGGCAGGCGAAAACGGCGGTAGAGGCTATGCCTGTTCAGTGGGTTAATGGTCCTGCTGCGAAGGCCTATACAGAGACATTCAAGAGTGAGTTTGTTAAGGATTTAGATAAAGAAGGGCAGGTACTGCATGACTCCGGCGATGTTGTTGGCATGATGGATAAAGCGGCGAAAACGATTGAGTCAGACTATGTCGTTCCATACCTGGCCCACGCCTGTATGGAACCCTTGAATTGTACTGTCCATATTCAGCCTGATCGTGTTGATGTGTGGGCTGGAGTACAGAACCCGGAGTCTGCACTTGCCGTTACCGCAAAGATTACCGGTATGCCTGCCGGGAAAATCTACATCCACAACTGCTTTCTTGGTGGCGGGTTTGGCCGACGAAGTAATACAGACTATATAGAAGAGGCTGTACGCATTGCCATGGAAACCGGTGGACCAGTACAGATGATCTGGTCACGTGAAGAAGATATGCGTGCTGGCCGATATCGCCCGATGGCTGCGATGCGATTTAAGGCCGGGTTTGATCTTGATAAAAACCTGACCGCTTACACCAGTCATTCCGTCACACATTCTATTGCTGCCGACAGGGATCCCGGGTGGGATGGCAGCAAGGTTGACCATAGTTCGGTAGAAGGGTTAGTTGATATGCCCTACATCATTGCGAACAAAAAAATCAGCCATACTCCCAGGAATACGCACCTGACAAGTTGGTGGTGGCGTTCTGTTGGCCATTCCCAGAATGCTTATGCGATGGAGTGTTTTGTTGATGAAATGGCAGTTGCTTCAAAGATGGATCCTTTCGCGTTCAGGCGAAAGCACCTTAAAGGAAACGATGCACTGCTCGAAGTGCTTGATGTGCTTGAACAGAAATCAGGCTGGGGACGTAAAAAACTAAAGCGTGGTACCGCTATGGGCGTCGCGCTGCATGAATGCTTTGGCACAGTATGTGGGCAGGTTGCAGAAGTGACGGTTACAGCAACAGGGCAGTTAAAGGTAGATCGTATCGTTGCAGTTGTTGATTGCGGCAATCTGGTTAATCCTATGACTGCCGAACAACAGGTCGAAAGTGGCATCGTGTATGGATTAACCGCGGCATTGTATGGAAAGCTAACGGTCGAAAATGGTGTAGTCCTTGAGGATAATTTTGATACTTATCGAATGCTGAGCATGGATGAAATGCCTTTAATAGAAACTCATTTCGCCTTGTCCGGTGGAGATAAATGGGGTGGTATGGGAGAGCCCGCAACCCCGCCTGTGGCTCCAGCAGTATGCAATGCTTTATATAGCATCACTCGCCGCAGGATTAGGTCCTTACCCATAAAAGACTACCTTCTAGCCAGGGTCTAGACCTCGCGGTACATAATTCTTGAATAAGCACTGGAAATGAATGGCATAGATTGTTTTATGGAGGGTTTTAGGCTCGTTTCGAAACCGGGGCTAAGGCGCTACGTCATTATTCCTGCGTTGATTAATACTCTGGTTCTGGTGTTGATGATTGCAATCAGTGTTTCTGTATTTAGTCCCTGGGTAGAGAGTTTAATTTCTTTTCTACCTGATTGGTTGTCCTTCCTGTCATGGTTGGTCTGGACGCTCGCATCGATCATTGTCGCATTTGTTCTGTTTTACCTTTTTACTATTATCGCAAATGTTGTTGCCTCACCATTTAACGCCATATTATCGGTTAAGGTCGAAGAGTCGCTTCTAGGTGAAACTCTCTCTTCCAGTGCATCTATGTGGATGATACTGCCGCGGGCGTTCTGGCGGGAAATGACGAAATTGATGTATCTGTTACCGAGGTTGCTGGGCTTATTGTTGTTAAGTGTGATTCCAGTTGTGAACGCCGCAGCCCCTTTCCTCTGGATTCTATTCTCAGCATGGATGATGGCAGTTCAATACACAGATTATGCGGCAGATAATAATGAAATCAGTTTTCGCGAATTGAGGAATCGACTTGCAGGGAAGAAAATCCAATCTGTATTGTTTGGTTTGCCAGCATATCTGCTGCTGGCGATACCGGTTGTAAATCTGATTCTCTTGCCTGTGGCTGTAGCTGGTGGAACTGTTTTCTGGGTGAAAAATTTACGTTGAGAGTTTCTTTGGCCATTGTAGTGGAAAATAAATGACAACCACGCTCTCTGGAATCAAGGTAGTAGATCTCAGTCGTGTGCTCGCAGGACCCTGGGTAACCCAAACCCTGGCGGATCTCGGTGCGGACGTTATAAAAATTGAGAGACCTGTTACCGGAGATGACACCCGGAGTTGGGGCCCTCCCTATTATGATATGGCGGGTGACCGCCTCTCTGCTTATTTTACCTCGGCAAATAGGGGAAAGAAATCTATCTGCATTGATATCACTGAAGAGAAGGGCCGCGACCTGGTGGCTTCGCTGACCGTGAAAGCAGACATATTTGTTGAGAACTTCAAGGTGGGTGACCTCGCGAATCGTGGATTAGATTATGAGACGCTTTCAGTCAACAACCCGGGGTTAATTTACTGCTCAATTACAGGCTTCGGTCAAACAGGCCCGTACAAAAATAGACCAGGGTATGATTTCATGATTCAGGCCATGGGCGGATTGATGAGTATTACAGGTGAACCAGATGACAATTCAGATGGTGGTCCGCAGAAGGTTGGAGTGGCTCTGGTTGATATCCTTACAGGTCTCTACAGTACAATAGCAATACTTGCTGCGGTGAATGAAAGAACCGCTTCAGGAAAAGGGCAATACATAGATATGGCACTTCTTGATGTGATGGCAGCAAGCCTGGCTAACCAGGCTGCCAATTACCTGGTTTCAGGTGTAGCACCAGAACGTCTTGGCAATGCTCACCCGAATATAGTCCCCTACCAGACGTTTGCAACGGCTGACAGCTACATGATAGTCGCAGTGGGAAATGACAACCAATTTAGTCGCCTGTGTGATGTTGTTGGGAGGCCCGAGTTGGCTGGCGACGGCGATTATGCGAACAATGCCAGGCGAGTAGAAAACCGATCTAAACTTGAGAAAGAATTGCAGGCTGCAATCAAGTTAAAAAGTACCAAGCGCTGGCTTGAACTGATGGAAAAAGCGGGTGTACCGTGCGGCCCCATCAATGATATTGGCGAGATGTTTTCTGACCCACAGGTTCAGCACAGGAAGATGGAAATTGAAATCGAGGGGATACCGCTGGTGGGAAACCCGATCAAGTATTCCCGCTCTAGGCTAAAATACGACAAGCCACCGCCCCGCCTTGGTGAACATACGGATAATGTTCTTGGCTCGGAACTCGGGCTTGACCCTGATGAGATACAACAACTAAGAAAAGAAGGCATAGTCGCCTAGGAACTACCCGGC
>Ga0114950_10004503_pt1 | contig 10828 bp, 11 predicted proteins | sample N075metaG_FD_83503 | JGI IMG/M metagenome (GOLD analysis project Ga0114950, IMG submission 83503) | Deep subsurface microbial communities from Kermadec Trench to uncover new lineages of life (NeLLi) - N075 metaG | ecosystem: Environmental > Aquatic > Marine > Ocean trench > Sediment | place... | reverse complement strand
GCAACATCGCGAACAGAATCATCATTTCCAATCGCTGTAACTTTTGTTAGGTTATTTTCTTTTGAACTCATTAGAACCCACTGTCTCCATTAACACCGTTGCAACCGGTATTATCTTTTAATGTTTGGCCTTCATCAGTTAGAAGGACCTCGTTACCGCCTGTTAGAATAGTACCGCATTCAGTGTCAGGATAAAATGTAGGCCCGTCGCTGTATCTAGTGTTGCCAGAACCGCGAGGGGTATAAGTTGCAGGGGTGGAAACTATATCATCGCCTACCATCTCTAATACGGCTCTCATGGCTCGGTCTGCACGCTCACCAAGAACAACGCTTACCGGCCTATCGAATTCATCAGCCAATCTTAATGCAAGCTGAGTCTTCATCATTTCTAGTGACCAGTCAGGTAATCCCGTCTCATCAGTTTTAACACTAACGATAGTCGCGCCTAAGTTTATCCCGTCTATAGAAAATTGAGTTATAAGGTCGTTATAGGTATCAATGCCGTCGTCCATTTCATCATCTTCAACAGCAATATTAGCCTTCTTAATCTTAGCTATAGAAAAAGCCCTTGTAACGATAAAACCTATTGTTTTATCCATGATCTTTTAAGCACCTTTTTTGTCTGTCAATTTATAAACTATTGCTGTTAATCTTACCACAATAAACCCAATCAAAGCAGCGAGCCATGCTATACCCGCGCCTTTCTGCTCTTTAGCTTCGCTGTAAACGCTAAGCGCAAATCTTATATCGTCTATAGTTTTTGGCCCATCATCCCAATCTATATCATGGTTTTTACAAGATTTTTCAAAATTAAGGCTGAGAAAATCTAAGCATTTATTGACTACTAACGACAGAAATTTTGATATTGGGCCATAACCTGCTGGGCCGCAAAAACTCCGCCTTTTATACATTAGAAATTACCATTGATTGTTGCTTCAGTAAAAGAAGACACTTTGCACCTATAAAATTTCCGAAATTCCATTGATTGCGTTTCGCGCCTCGGTTCTCGCCGCCCTCATTAGGGACCGGTTGGCCGCGAGCTTATGTTTTTTTATTTGGTTTTTAGCTGTGTTTCGATGTTTTTCTATTTTTGCGTCTATCGGAGTTAAAACTGCCGACATGCCTAAAATTTTAGCGGCGGACTCTTCCCCCGTTGCTAGCTCTTCCGAATATCTGTAGGCGGACACATATGGGTATAGCCCTGAAAACGGTTCGTTTTCGTCGATTTCGTTTTCAGGATTGCCCGCATCTTTGAATTTTTGCGCCTCTAGTTTTTTATTAATATAAGTTAGGTCCATGTGGGGCGTTAAAAACTGCGAGCGTTTGCCGTTTGCGCAGTCGTCAACCTCATCGTCTAGCTGCTTTTGTAGGTCGTCTAGGTCTTCTTCGCTGCTGTGGTTAAATACTATATCATCTAGCGCCGATACGTCGCCTATGCTCTCGCCGTATACAATTATTTGCGACGCCTCTTGACCTAATGCTCTGAAACTGTTAACGCAGGCCGCGTTTCTTATCTCAGCATCTAACTTTTTCAGGTCGACCTCTCCAGATTGTATGTCGGTGTCCTTATTGTATATCTTTAATTTAAAATCGCTTGGCATATGGTTACCTTTTGGTTAAATGGTGTCTATTTCTTCTATGAAGAAATTACGCTCAACGTCAACCGCTATCATGGTGTCGTCGGTCCCCCAAAATCGAACGTCAATCGTGTGTGCCGCTACTGATAGACTCCCGCACCAAAAAGTATGTAAGGAAGTATCGTAGTCGTTATTGCTCCCGACAAAATCGCGCCGCGTTGTTTCGGTCTGGACCACGCCATCAACAAAAACCGCCATCCGCACGCCGTCATCACCGCCGCCGGTTTTATCAAAAGAGCAACCACATTTCACTTTTATTAAATTAGTTGCTTTCGCGGGGGTGAATGTGTGGGTCATTTCTGCCAAAACTGGCGCAGTCGCGGGGGTTTCCGCAGTCGTGCTTGGGTCCGCCGTGGTGCCAACTTTATAAGAACTAAAAACGGTTTTGCTCCAACCCCCGTCAATTTTTTCTTTGTCTGTACCTGATAGTAGGCCCGCTGAAGTGGCGGCCACTGCCTGCGGTAGTGTTGCATTAGATCCGTCTGAGGACTCAACCACCAAGGTTGTGTCTGTAGCCGTCCCGACCGATAAGTTAGTGCTAACATTCGAAACCTTGCTAGTGTTGGCCGTTATGGCCGAGCGCTCTAAATTGGTAAGTATTTTCGCGGTGGCAGTTTCTACCATGCTGCCCATGCTGAAAGCGTCGGCGTTCACTGATGTGGGGTCATAGACAGCTTTAAGCATGTCCCCCAAAAAACCGGTGCCGGTGTCTGCCCAAGCTGCGCCATCGTAGAAGAATAGATTACCATCGGGGCTTGTGACTGTGGCCGTGGAGCCAGTCACCGCTGTGGGGTGTGCTGTGGTTAGCGCGGTTATGTCGGCAAAAACGCCTAAAAACCCCGCATCGGAACCACCGCCCCCGCTATCTGTCTGTATTACATTTGACATTATAAATTCCTAAAGTTTTAATTTTATATTTAAGACGGCGTTAGCGGCCTAAATGCAATATCAGGAAAATTTTCGTTTTCTGGCCAATCTCTTAATTTTTGTCTGTATGCTCGCCATGTTGAGGCATTAAAAGTTCCTGCTGCGTCTTCGCCCTTGTTGACCTCAATATCACATATTTTAAGCTGTTCATTTCTCCAAGCTCTTTCTATATCGGCCATCTTCTTAATATAAGCCTCAGAGTAACAAAATAAAGTTATGCCCTCAATATCTGCGCTAGCTTCCTGCTCTGTGATTTTTTCACTGTCGCTATCAATAAGACCGTTTAAAGTTCTAAAATACATTTCCTTACCGGGTGAACCAAATTTAATAATCATGTTTTTGAAACCCTCATATAAATTGTCCGCTGCCTAATATCTATGCCCGTGGTTTCATTCGCAGCTTCAGCATGAAATTTAACACCGGGAACAACATCAACAATAAAATGCATCGCAGCATAAGCGCTTGCTGCTGATATTTCAGCAGGGCCAAGGCTTTTAATAATTGCAGCACCCGCGCCAGAATCGCGCATAATATTAATTCTTAGGCCGTTTACGCCAGAACTAACAAGCTCACAAGCTGAATTAAAGTCAAACAGACCCATAAATGTTAAGTCACCGTTATACTGAATCATGCCATCAGATACTTGCGCCCATTCAGACGTTGAATTCGGATCTAAACTGGTGCTCATATCCATGGGTACAAATACATTTGAGCCGGGGATAACTAAAGTTTCAGGTACTAATCCATCGTTAGATAACCCGCCAAATGATGATGATCCGCCATCACTACCACTATCACTTACTGCCTGTATCACATTGGACATTATAAATCCTTACGGGTTTAATTTTATTTATTTTTATATCTCGCAGTAGCCTAAACCCGTATTATTCGAGAATTCTCTAGTGCCAAAATTATAGCCTATTGTCATATCGTCGGTAACGGTCGATCCCGCATTACAAATAGTAGCCCTATATATATCATCACCAGCGGTATAAGACCCTAGCACCGAAAGCGACCCGGTGTTGCCCTCCGAGTCCTCGTAGGTCGCGGACCCTGATACGTCAAAATTGACCCAACAAAAATAATCTTCTTGGGTCATTGTAACGCCAGTTTCTACGGGTATTTGAGTTTGAGCATCTAGCAAAACCCCGCCGCCTATTTCTGGTAAGAATATAACGCCACAAATAACGCTAGCCGTTGAGCCGTCACTGTCATCCACATAGCCAACGCCTCCGCTCTGATCGGTGCTGGCACCTGATTTGGCAATATATTGAGCCTCGGCTTTGGTCGTTCCTGTAGTTCCAGAAAACGGTGTGGACTGCACTTGAATACTGTCCGCAACATTTCCAAGGGAGGTGGTTATTATAAAACCTGAATCCATTACGACGGTTTGAGCGCCGCTATTGTCAAAATTAAATAATTCATCGAAAACACAAAACGTTTTAGTAGTGTAGTCGCAGGGCCTGCCTACTGAATTTGCTAGGGTGAAGGCGCTTGTACCGTTGTTTTGGTCGGCCACAATAACATCACCCAGCCCAACGCCGGATACCGCACCGAAACAATGAGAAAACACGGTATTATCATAGTTTGGGTTAACTGTTAGCGCTCCGCTGGTATCGTTAACGCCGTCGGAAAACTCAAAATTCGCCGTACCCGCTGCTTGGTTTATATTGACGCTGAAGGTGAACGGATAGATAACAGCAAAAGGCGAACCAATAGGACCACCCAAAAGATCTAATAAAACGCCATTACCGCCTCCGGTTAATGACACGGATATTGCGGCGCTAAGTTCTCCCGTGTTAATAAGTTGAATAATGCCGCACCCTAAAATTCCGCCCGAACCACCAGAATTGGATTTAAAAGTTGTTTCTGTTGATAGATTTCCGGCGGTCGATTTTGATGCAATTGTTGGGGAATATCCACCCGATGAGCTAGCTGTTAATGCCGTTACAGTAACCTCACTTCCAGACTGAGAAATAGAAAGCGTTTTAGGGTATGGCCCAGAAAAAGCATATACCGGTATGTCACAAAAAACAGACGGAGCCGCCCCGGAACCTGTAAATATTTTTTTAGTAATATTTGAGATAATAGTTACCTGCCATGAGGGAATTGCTCAACAATTATACTTGGGTTTGTGCTGCCAGAAACATCGACAGCGTATTGCATTCCAATCCCACCGCCCTGAACTACTTGGAATTCATCGGTAAAGGTTATGACTTCCTCATTGCCATCTTTAAATGACACAAATGCCCCAGAAACATTTATATATCCGGGTTTAACCGTTCCACCGCCAAAATCACCAGACACGGCCAGAGTTTCATAGTTGCCTTTCCCTTCAGCACACCTGTAAGTGTCATCTTTAAATATACGCAAGTTTTGCAATTGTACAATCGACATTTTATCACCTTAAAAATTAATGAAAGAAAAAGGAGGCCGGAGCCTCCTAGCTCCAAGGCAGATTAAACGCGACCGTATAATTTACCCATCATAAACGGGTTAAATACACAGAATGAAGGTAACAAGTCAAAACGAACCATCTGCTTGTTAGCGTCACCGTCTGAGTACTTATGCACTCGAATGGAGAACCCTTCAGCATTAACAACCGAACTATCAATACTATGCAGCTTAGGCAATTCAACAGAACCCAAACCGAAAGCCATTTCATTATAAAACAATGAAGGCTTATAGATAGTTGAAGCTGTTCCCAAGATAGTAACGGCATCACCTGAAGTAATGGCGCGACTAACAGTGTTGTACTGCGGGTTGCTGGCGTCAAAGATTGGTGCACCGGAAATAACAACCGTTAAATCGCCAGACCCATCAGCAGTACCGCCGGTTATTACCGTTCCAGTGAAAGGAATAGAAACGCCGCCATTAAATAAAGATGACTTGTTTTGCTGATTAAGCAAGGTAGTTGCATCAAATTGCAGCATATCACCGACGTTAACGGTGCCAGTGGTAGCAGTAAGACCAGTTAAGGCTACAGTGACTTGATAAGTATCCTTAAGCGCCGAGTAAGTAACGATAGGAGTAGCGCCCAAAGTAACGCCGCCAACACCGGCCTCAGTACCAGAAGTAAAACTATGTAAGCCATTACTCATAAGACCTTTTAAGCCGCCGAAGTTAGAGCTTATTTGAGCCTCTTCCCAAGCTTTATCTACTAGGCTATCAGAACCATTAGATAAGCCGCCTTGAGCGTCTGCAAGATCTTTAGTAGACCATGGATCAAGAGCCGCGAAGTTCTTACCGGTAACGCCAAGATCCTTCAAGAAAACTGAACCACTTGCAACATCTGACCATTGACCAATAGCTTGATCAGGTAAACCAGAAATCAAAGCCGCGTTATCATTCATACGTTGGGCGCATTCGCTATCAACCTCGTTAGCCATCTTCTGGCCTATAGGGGCAAGGATTTCGTCTAACTGGTTCAATTCAACTGCTTGCTCTAACTGAGAATATTCAACGCGAACAGTAATATAATTACCGATAGCGCCCGTTGCAGTAGCAGATGTTAATTGGTTTTTAGTAGTGCCGGTAACATCGCCATCAGTTGTGCGTTCAGTAACGTACTGATGAGGGCGTTTAAACTGAATACTAGAACCGGTGCTAGGGTTAATCTCACCTTTTAATAATTGACGATCGATCGATTTAGAAATAACTAAGTTAGATGAAAAGGCGGGGAGGAATTTTTTAAGTACAATTGTACTAAAGTTTTTGTTTAGTGTGTTTGTCATTGGGTTTCACCATTTTTATTTAAATTCAGCATTGGGGTAAAGGGTGTCAAAATCATCCTTTTCTTGTGCTCCGCCGCCACCTATATCTAATAGTGGTGATGGTGCGCCCGATGTTGTGGGTTTGTTTAATAAAGCTTTTGCTCTAACAGTATTTTCAATGAACTTCACTTGAGCCATTGGAGATAATTTATTCATAACCTCAAGATCATCGGCGTTAGTCGCCAAGTGCTCTACAATCTGTGGTCCGTTCTCATCATCGAGTAAGAAGTTTTGTATATCAGAATTAACGCTGGCTTCATTAAGGACTTTAACCGCGCCCTCTAAAGCGTCTTCTGATAAACCTACTGACTCACCTTTGATTAGAAAATTATCAACCTTACTAATTAACTCTTCGCGTGCTACTCGTTGTCTGTCTGCTAATGCATTATCTTCATTTTGTTTTTTATCTTCAGCTCGAATTTCTTTAACAATCTCTCTGCGCTCAAGCATTTTTTCATGTGCTCGGTATGCTTCCGACTGTCTTGAATACTCTTCAGGGTCATCTAACTCTAAATCAATGTTAGGGGCCTTTGGAGCGTTCGCCGCTTCTAACTTCGCTTCAAGTTCTGCCATCTTGCTCGCATTAGCTTTCAAGGTTTTATCCTGTTCGGCTAGTCGCGCTTGATTCTCGGCATTACGGGCTAAGTTTTTAGCTTTCTTCTTTTCGAGTGCGTATTCTTTTTTCTGCTCTGGAGTGGCGTTATCTTTAGTAATTACCTCCCCGCTTTCGTTTACTTTCGGGGCTAGTGATTGCTCACTATTTGAATTATCTAAATTTGTTGCTTCATCCATTACATTTTTACTCTGGTTTATCCGAATGACGTTCGGTTCGTTATCCTAGAGACCGCTAGGTTCGGCTATATCATCTGTGTTAGTTGGTAAGTCATCACTAACTAGATTCTGTGATTCTAATACAAGTCTTGCTTGGTTGTCTACCGTTGGTATAGTAGGTGGCCCTTGAATTCCTTTAGACCATGCTTCAGTTAAATCATTAAGCGTCTTAGTAACAGATTCACGATTCTTTCTGTCTTGCTCGTCTCGCTTAAGCTCTAACTCTTCTTGCCTTATAAAGAATTCCTGCTGTTGCTTCTCGATTTTAAGTTGAAGTTCTGCTGTATCGTTTTGTGCGTCTTGTTCGCGCTTAACTATTTGACTCTGAGCGTCTGCAACAACGGCTTGCGATATTGGGTCGCCTTGTTGGTTTTGTTTGGTTGCTTGAGCCTCTGCCAATGCTTTGGCGTCTGCAACTTCTTGCTTCTCTTCATCGGTCCATTGCGTATCAGGTATCGCGCCTTGATCAAATAAGAATGCACGCTCTCGTTCTGCTACCAGATCCATAGCCGGTGCTTCAATAGTGCTTACATAAATATCGGCATTACGCTGCAATATAGCAGGGTCAACGGCGGCAATGTTAAGGATAGCGTCTTGAGCTTCTTGCTTACGATTCTTGAACGCTGGGCCTACCGAACAAGTCACGTCGAACTCACCAACGGATAAATCGTTAGTCATTTCTTGGCCGGTGCCGTCTTCGTTTCTAACGATGGTATTTAGTTTTATCTTGGAAACCGTGCCATCTTCTTTAATGGCTCTCACTTCTCTATCCTTAGTATCGTATATCCTAGGTGCTGCGCCTTTAAGAACTTTGCACACGTAGGTAATCATAACGGCTAGGGAATTGTGATACTTAATGTTTGATGTATTACCTTTGTTTTCCGCCTGCTTCATAGCTACGCCTGAAACAAATTGTCTTTGCGGGTCGTTGTGTTGATTGCCTGCTATTTGAATATAATTGGTCATTGACGCGGTTTGCTGAATTAAAGCAGGGTTAGCTTGTGCCCCGCTTGTCTGAAATGGTGGCGGCGCTTTTTCATCAGGGTTCCAGAATTGAACGGGGTTATTGTTCTTATTCATTGTCTCCAAAGACTTCTCATGTCCGGATGCTTGCGTCCTAGTCATCATTAGCTTAGATACGGGGCTGTTTGCAACTTCCTCTAGCTGTTTAGACTCTGAGAAATTAATCACCCTATTAGCGTCTTTAAACTTGCGCACAACACCCGAGAAGGTGACGGCATTGTCAACAATATCAAAGTTGCCATAAGCAGGGCACAAGGGGATTAGGTCGAAAGGTGTTTCTTTAGCCTCTTCTAGCCAGTCGGCGCCGTCAAACCATCGCGACATAACTTTAAATCTTGTCCGGTCGTGTGGCTGGCCAACTTGAGTAACTTGCTTTTGTAATAATTCGGACTTTTTAGCGTCAAACTTATCATTTATCTCTAATACTGTTCCATCAGAGAATTCAACAAGCTTAATCTTTACTTTTTCCTTATAAAGTATTTCACCAACCACAACGACGTCGCGCTGATTTAGTGTAGTGCTAGTTGAGTCGTTATTACTATCGTTTACACTTTGCCCTGAACCTTTCGGCCATTGCTCGTTGTAAACTGATTTGTTTAGTGCGCGTAAATCCCAACCATGCCGAGCGTCTGAGCGGTCCTCTTTGACTGAATTAGAATCGAACCATATACGATTAATAGCGTTATCAACTTTCTCAATCTTTAATATCTGCTTGAAGCTTTTAGCGCTTTCAAAGTCTGCGCGGACTCTAACAGCATCAAAGCCCATTTCTATCATTTTGCGTCCAGCTCTTTGATATGATCGAGAAGCATCGGAAGCAACTTGAATGTTGCGGATAATGTCGCCAAATATCTTGGCTACGTCATCACTTGCACCGCCGCCCATTGCATCTACTTTGGCTTGGAATTCGTTTTGCTCAATCTCGCCAGCTATCTGATCTATTTGAGGGCTAATCATATCTAATGTGACGCGAGGTCGTTTATCGCCCCAATTCTTTACCGTTGAGTCTTCGTCTTGCCACATGCCGTTAGGTTCATGTATAAACTTTTGGTCTACCCTTGACAGGCTTCTTTGATCGGTTTCGGCCTGCTGATCAGTTTGCAGGTTTTGTATAACAGTGTCGTGGTTTGTATAGTCAGTCATAATAATTAGCTAAAATTTAAGTCTCTTGCTTGTGGGGCTTCCAATACTGGAAACGGCATTGTCATCATCACACCATCGGACATATTAGGGGATTTTATCCCTAACTTCTTCATATTCTGTTTGCCCATAATCTGCATCAATCCTTTAGGGTTCGGTATTCTAGGTATGCGGCAAATCTCAGACTTAAACGCGCCCATGTTATCAATACCGGAAGAATCAAAGCTTATCATCTCATCGGGGTCTATATACTCACCCTTAATAACACATTTATATGTATTGTAACACCTATCAGCCAAACTGATATAACTCTGTGAGCGGTTGTTTAAGAAGGTTTCAGAATATGTTGTTGGTGTCTTGTTACTATCATCTTGAACCGGGGTATAAATATCCTCGGCTCGATGCTGAGCGCCACCAGATAATCCACCTCGAAACATTTCATAGGTGATTTGAGTACCGGCAAAGGCGTCTGATACTTGACGCTTTAAGCCTGCGCCCATACCGTCGCCATCCCATCGAAAAATATTAGCGCCTAAGTTAATAGCCAAACCTGTAGCCCAATCACAGCCTTCGTCAATCTCTCCAGCTTTATATTCTTTAACATGGGTAATTATTGAGCCGTGGCGCATAGTGAATGACTTGGCATCTTTCCCGCCGTCTGCCGGATCGTGCGACGCTATCTTAACGCCGTGAGGTTTTAACGCCTCTGCTAGGTGCGGCAATTTATGAGCATCGACACAGGCATCAAACCATTCAGCCTTGATTATTGAATTATCAACAGAATCATTATGCTTACCTAGCCAAATATGGTCATAAAGGTTGCGCTCCTTGTTTTTGTAGTCGTATTGTCGTTCCTCTTCTAGACCTGACTGCTCAAACCAAGGGTTATCCTCATAATTCATAACGACAATTAAATGCAAATCATCTTCATAAAATCCGTGTTCATCAAGTTCATCTTGAAAGGGAACTATAAACCTCTGGCTAAATGGATCGGCTGAGCTGTGAGGATTGGCTATAAAAACCATGCTTACATTACTTACATCTTCTTCTTGCTTGATCTTGGTCGGCAATCCCTTTTGCGGTTTCTTACGCGCGGTCGGCGTCAAAGTATCGAGAGAGTCTTGTGATATAAATTGGGCCTCTTCAATGACAAACCTTTTAAAGCCGTGTGCCGATTTGATTGAATCAACGTTTCTAGCTAGACCGGCGAACTCGAAAGCCTCAACATCTTTATATTTTATGGTGTTTTGCTGAGTATCAAAGCCTTCAAACTCTAACCGGCTTATCTCATCCTTTAATAGAGAATGTACCGAGTTTTTAATACTCGATTGATATTCGCGAAGGCAATAGGTCTTAGCCCCGTTATCCATTGCATCGAATAGCGTTATATCAGCAACACCAACAGACTTGGACGAACCGCGACCACCAATAACAATCACGTATCGTTTAAATGATTTAAGTATAGGTTCAAGCTTAGCGGCTAAGTATGCATTAGGTT
>Ga0114950_10004502_pt1 | contig 10828 bp, 8 predicted proteins | sample N075metaG_FD_83503 | JGI IMG/M metagenome (GOLD analysis project Ga0114950, IMG submission 83503) | Deep subsurface microbial communities from Kermadec Trench to uncover new lineages of life (NeLLi) - N075 metaG | ecosystem: Environmental > Aquatic > Marine > Ocean trench > Sediment | place... | reverse complement strand
TACAGAGGCCGAAGAGATCGCTTATCAGGACCAAAAGAAGCTGGCCCACGACGGCAACTCCGGCGAGCGCTGCGGTCTTGCGGAGCGCGGCGATTTGCGCCCTGAGATTCTTTATTACCTGGCGAGCGATCCGGACACCGAAGTTCGCAGAAAAATCGCCCGTAATCATCAAGCGCCACGTCACGCCGATTTGCTTTTAGCTAGCGATGACAAGCCCGAGGTTCGAACCGACGTTGCCAGGAAGATCGCGGATATTACGGTCAAGTTGGCCGGCGGAGAGCGGAATAATATTTACCATCTGACAATGGAAGCGTTGGAAATTATGGCGCGCGATCAGTTGGCGCGGGTTCGAGTGATTTTGGCGGAGGCCCTCAAGGACTGTCCGGAGGCCCCCGTAGAAATCATGGAACGCTTGGCGCGGGACCGTGATATTGAAGTCGCCCAGCCGGTGTTGGAAAATTCCCCCGTACTATCCGAAGAATTTCTGCTGAATGTTATTGGCAGCGATCCTGTCCAGGGTGCGCTCAGCGCCATCGCGCGCCGTGTGGTGCTGGGCGAGAATGTAGCTGAAGCGATAGTGTATAATGGCGATGCCGAGGCGATCGCCGAATTGCTGGGTAATGACAGCGCCCAAATTCGCGAAGAAACTCTCGACCGGATTGTCGATCAGGCTTCCGGCCAACCCACTTGGCACAAGCCACTGGTTTACCGGCCCGATCTTCATGCCGAAGCCGCGGGACGAATTGCCGAAATCGTGGCCGCGCCGTTACTGGCCGACTTGAGGAAACGCACCGATCTCGATGAGACGGCCATATCGTCCATTAAGGAAATAGTCCTGCGGCGGGTGAAATCCGACGATTTCTCAGCCGCCAATCTGCTGCAGGAAGATTCGGCCATCGTGGGCAGGTTAACGACTACAGATAGCAGCGCACCTGAAAACCAGGTCCCGGAAAGCGACCGAAAAAGATCGGCGAAAGCGGACGGCCCGCCCGAGGGTCCCGAAGAGAGCGTTGTCTCAAAACGTGTTAGTCAGATGTACTTGAACGACGAGCTCAACGAACATGAAATTTCGAGCGCGCTCGCCAGCGGTGGCCAGGAATTCGTTATCGATGCGGTCGCCCTGATGTCTAAAACACCCATTGATGTGGTCTCGCGCGCCATTTCCATGGGTAGCTCAAAGGCGATCGTCGCCTTGTGCTGGAAAGCGGATATGTCGATGCGCCTGGCGACGCGTATTCAAATGCAACTGGCTAAAATTCCGCCACGCGATGTTCTGCGTGCGACGGCGTCGAATGAATTCCCCTTGTCGCCAGATGAGATGCGATGGCAACTCGAATTCATTTCCGGGCTGTCCTCGGCGGGATAGTGCGGCAAAAAAAACCTAGAGTTTCTGCTGCTTTCACGTGGGCCAGATAGCCGTGCCCACTCCGTGATCGGTAAACACTTCCAGTAAAATGGCGTGATCTATTCTGCCATCGAGGATGACGGCCGCGTCAACCTCGGCTTGGACGGCGTCGATACAAGTCTCCACTTTGGGGATCATCCCACCGGTTATGGTTCCATCGCTGATGTAGGCGCGAGCCTCCTCAATGCTCATGTCGGGGATAAGCTCGCCATCTTTGCCAAGCACTCCGGGCACGTCGGTCAGCATGAGCAGCCGCGCCGCCTCGATCGCTCCGGCGATTGCCCCGGCGGCGGTATCCGCATTGATATTATACGTCTCGCCACCGCTTCCGGTGCCGATGGGCGCGATGACCGGGATCAGATCGGATTGGGAGAGGTCGTCGAGAAGCCGCGCATCGATCTTGGCCGGCTCGCCGACGAACCCGAGGTCGAGAATTTTTTCGATGTTGGAATCCGATTCGGTGCGCGTGCGCCGCATTTTGCGCGCTTGTATCAGGTTGCCGTCCTTGCCCGAGATGCCGACGGCGCGGCCGCCAGCCGCGTTGATCGCCGAGGCGATGGCCTTGTTGATGGAACCCGAAAGCACCATTTCGACAATTTCCACGGTCTCGCGGTCGGTGACGCGCAGTCCGTCGATAAACTCGCTCTTTATCTTGAGCCGTTCCAGCATGGCGCCGATCTGCGGACCGCCGCCATGTACCACGATGGGATTGATGCCGACCTGTTTCAGCAGCACCACGTCGCGTGCGAAAGAAGCCGCGAGCGTTTCGTCGCCCATGGCGTGGCCGCCATACTTGATGACGAACGTTTTCCCGGAATGCCGCCGCATGAACGGCAACGCTTCTGAAAGCACGCCGGCCTTGGCCAGCATTTCGGTTGTCGGCATTCCTGTTTTCTTTGCCATCGTGTTTTGCTTCTCTTAACCGGCTGATTCTGACGCCGACTTTAACGCATCGGGACTGTCGGCTGCCAGCATCGCGATTTCGGCGCGCAACTGCGCCACACCGCTGCCGTTTCGCGCGCTTGTCGCAATGGGGTCAGGTAATGCGGCGGGGTGGGTTTTAAGCGCCTTTGCAGTGGCCTCGAGGCGCGCGGCGAGCCCCCCTGCCGATAATTTATCGACCTTGGTGAGAACGATCTGATAGCTGACCGCGGCGGCGTCGAGCATCGCCATCATCTCCTCGTCATTGGCTTTTATGCCATGGCGGCCGTCGATCAACACGCACAGCCGGCGCAGCGTGGGACGCCCGCGAAGATAGTCGCGCACGGTCTGGGTCCACGCGGCGATATCGGTCTTGGAGGCCCGGGCATAGCCGTAGCCCGGCATGTCGACGAGCCATAATTTTTCCCCAAGAACGAAAAAATTCAGCTGCTGGGTTCGACCCGGCGTGTTGCTCGTGCGGGCCAGCGCACGCCGTCCGGTGAGTGCGTTAAGCAGGCTCGATTTCCCGCAGTTCGAGCGGCCGGCAAAGGCTATTTCGGGCAGGCCGGGATCGGGTAGGCCATCGAGCCGCGCGACACCCATGAAAAAGGTGCAGGGCTGGGCGAACAGCTTGCGGCCAAATTCGGTCCGCTCATCGTCAGCCGGGGACATGGCCTAAGTGGGTTTCGAGCTGCTGCCCGTCGTACCGCCACCGACGGCGACGCCCATGCGGCGCATAATTATATATTGCTGGGTAATCGACAGGAGATTGTTCCAGGTCCAATAGATGACCAGGCCGACCGGGAAATTCGCCAGGAAGAACATGAACATCAAGGGCATCAGCATGAACATGCGCGCCTGGATCGGGTCGGCGGGCGCCGGGTTCAATTTCTGTTGCAGAAACATCGATGTGCCCATGAGGAGCGGCCACGCCCCCAGAGCGACGAAACTCGTCCCGACGGCAAGGAAGGACGGCATATCCCAGGGAATGAGGCCGAATAAATCGAAAATGTTGGTGGGATCGCGTTCGCTGAGATCGTTTATCCAACCGTAAAACGGCGACTGGCGCATCTCGATCGAGATGAACAACACTTTATACAAAGCGAAGAAAACGGGGATTTGCAGCAGCATCGGCAGACAACCTGACACCGGGTTGACCTTCTCACGCTTGTACATGCCCATGAGCTCTTGCTGCATTTTTTGCTTGTCGTCGCCGTATTTCTCCCGAATTTCGGTCATCTTCGGCTGCAGCGCCTTCATCTTGCTCATCGACTTGTATGATTTGTTGGCAAGCGGGAAGAAGAAAAGTTTGAGAATGACGGTGACCATCAATATGGCGACGCCAAAATTCGCCGCGACGCCGAAGCCGTCGAGCATTTCCGCAAATGCGATCAAGACCTGAAGCAATGGCTTGGTGATGAAAAAGAACCAGCCGAAGTCCATCGCCATTTCGAACCGGGGAACGTTCTGGTTGTCGCGGTATTCGGTCAATGTGTCGAAGACCTTGGCGCCGGCAAACAGCCGGTGGGTTACTTCGATGGAAGTGCCGGGCGCCACGATGCGGGCCGTCCGCTCGAGATAGTCGGTTTGATAGAGGTCGGCTTGACGCGCCGTCTTGCGATAGGAAAAACTGGCGTTTACCGGCACCTCCTGATCGGGGATCAGCGCCGCCAACCAATATTTATCGGTTATGCCAAGCCAACCGCCTGTCGATTCAAACGTGGTCGGCAGGGGTTCGTCCTGGAGATCGTCATAATCGATTTCCTTCAACGTGCCGCCAAGAATGCCGATGGGGCCTTCATGCAGAATAAAGAAACCCGATGTCTCGGGGGTATTTATCCGGGTCAGGCGCGCGAAAGCCGACAAGGCGACCGGCGCGCTGCCGTTGTTTTTGACACGGTCGACCACGGTAAACATGAACTTGTCGTCGATCGAATAGGTTCGCGTCAGGGTCAGACCTTGGTCGGTCTGCGCGGTCAGAACCAGTGGCGCATCGGGCGTCAAGGTCGCGCTTTGCGTCTGCCAGTTGGTGCCGTTGCCGCCGAGTGTGCTTATCACGCTGGCCCACCCGAACTCGGCGAAATAGGGGTCCGGAGAGCCGGCTGGCGACAGCAGCGTGATGTTGTCGCTGTCCGCATCGACGCTCACGCGGTATTTCCGCAATACGACATCGTCGATGCGGCCGTTATCGAGATTGATCGATCCCATCAGGCTTTCCGATTGCAACGGAATACGGCGATTGGCGGCGACGACCTCATTGCGGGGTTTTACCCCCCCATCAGCGCCGCTGGCGCCAATGGCGGATAGCGATGGAATACCGGTTATGCCCGTTCCGGTTAGTCCCGCGGGCGCGTTCTGTTGCGCCAACGCTTCCAGGCGTTGCTGCTCCGCCAGACGCTCTTCCTGGCGCGGGGCTTCAATGAAAAACTGCCAGCCGAGTAATATTGCAAGGGATAAGGTAATCGCTAAAATAAGGTTCTTTTGATCCATTGCCGTGCTCAGCCCCTGGAGTGCTTGGCCAGGGTCGGATGACGCGCCGAGCCGTGAGTGTGATCGCAGGAGCGGGCTGTTGGTACCGGGTCGTAACCCGAGCCCCCCCATGGATTGCATCTAAAAATTCGTTTAATCGCCAGCCAACTGCCCACCAGGGGCCCATGCACGCCAATCGCTTCCTGGGCGTAGGCCGAGCATCCGGGCTCATAGCGGCAATTGGCGCCGAGTACCGGTGAGAGGCCATAGCGGTAGGTCATGATCAGGGCGCGCAAAAGCCACGCGAGCGGTGTACTGAAATATTTCATGTCGCGGCGTCTGCTTCCGGCGGCGGTGATGCTTTATTGCCCCAGACATCGAGCTTTTGCAGCGCCGTTTCAAGGTCGGCGATCAAGTCGGCATACGGGCGGCGTACCGTGTTGGCGCGCGCGATGACGACGAAATCTCTGTCAGTGGCGGCGTGAGCAGGCATCACCTGGCGCACGGCCTCGCGGAGGCGGCGGCGGGCGCGATTGCGAGTTACCGCATCGCCAACTTTACGCGAAGCGGTAAACCCGACGCGGATGGTGCCGCGTTTCACGACTTCTTTCGGCGTGTTCGCAACTTGCAGCACCAGTCCTGGCGTCGCCCAACGCCGACGCGTGGCCGCAACGCGCAGAAAATCCGATCTTACCTTCAACCGCTCGATAAGCGGCATTTCCTGGGGTCCGCTTTTGGAATTCGCGGTCCCGGACAATTGGCTCATGTTTCGTCGGTTCCAGATATCGCCCGAAAGGCCGGGCAAACCGTGCAACGGTCGTGCTTATGCCGTCAGTTTTTTGCGGCCTTTTGCGCGCCGGCGGGCTAGCACCCGGCGGCCGCCGACCGTTTTCATGCGCGAGCGAAATCCGTGCCTGCGCTTGCGCACTAAGTTACTGGGCTGAAAGGTCCGTTTCACTGCCGCTGCTCCATTTGTCCGCAGGCTCCAAACTGGCGCTGTATAAGGATTCGATGGCTCGAAGTCAACGCAACAGGTGTGTCATAATGTTAATTGGGTGCTCACGCATAGGTGAATGGCCAAGGGAAAGCCAACGCCCCACCTAGCGGGCTATATATAGCAATAAATCAATGATGGTTAACAAGTTGCGTGATCTACCAGATGCGCCTGTTGAGGGCGCCGCCAAATCCTCTTCGCCGCTCTTCGTTCGAATCGCGCTGGTCGCCGTGCTGATCGGCGGATTGGTGGCGTTTTTCACCCTCGGTCTCGATAGGTACGTGTCGTTCGAGAGCCTGCAGAGCAACCGCGAAATGCTGCAGGAGTTCATTAACCAAAACGGGTTGTTGGCGGCGCTGCTGTTTGGCTTGATATATGCCGTGGTGACTGCATTTTCATTGCCGGGCGGGGCGTTTATGACGATCGCCGGCGGTTTCCTTTTCGGTTGGCTCGGCGGCGGTATTATCGTTGTTTTCGGCGCGACGATTGGGGCCACAGCCCTATTTCTCATGGCCCGGACCGCTATTGGCAGTTTCCTCAAGGCCAAAACCGGGCCTTTTGTGCAAAAGATGGAGGACGGGTTTCGTCAGAATACGATCTGCTATCTGCTCGTGCTGCGTCTGATCCCGATTTTTCCGTTTTGGCTGGTTAATCTGGTGCCGGCATTCCTCGGCGTTTCGACGGCGACTTACGTTATCGCCACCTTCCTGGGAATCATCCCGGGTACGATTGTCTACGCCTTGGTCGGCAACGGGTTGGGGGCCCTCTTCGAGACCGGCGCATCTACCGACTCTCTGCTGATGACGATTTTCCAGCCGCAATTTCTGGCGCCGCTTATCGGTCTCGCACTCATGGCCACGCTGCCGGTGATCTACCAAATATATCAAAGCCGGCGCAAACGCGCGGCTCAAGACTGATCTCCCCAGACTATTCCTAACAGGAAAGTTGACGTTATGGTCGAAGCGCTAGAAGTCGATTTGTGTGTCATTGGCGGTGGCTCCGGCGGTCTCACGGTGGCCGCGGGCGCCGCTCAGATGGGCGCCAAGACGGTGCTGTTCGAGCGCGCGAAGATGGGCGGCGACTGTCTCAACTATGGTTGTGTTCCGTCGAAAGCCTTGCTTGCCGCGGGACATGCCGCCGCCCATTACGGCCAATCCGGTGTCTTCGGTATCGAGGGCGGCCCCGCCCGCGTGGCCTTCGACAAGGTGAACGATCATGTGCGCGGGGTCATCGCCGAAATCGCGCCCCATGACAGTGTCGGCCGCTTCGAAGAGTTGGGCGTGCGCGTGATCCAGGAAGCGGCCCGATTTACCGGCCGGCGCGAGGTTACCGGCTCGGGCGGAACGCGTGTGCGGGCCCGCCGGTTTGTCATCGCCACCGGATCGTCACCGGCAGTACCGCCGATCCCCGGCCTCGACACCATCGACTATCTGACCAATGAGACGGTGTTCGATCTGCGCGCCTGCCCCGAACATCTGATCGTCATCGGCGGCGGTCCCATAGGGATGGAGATGGCGCAGGCCCATCGACGGCTCGGTGCCAGGGTGTCGGTCTTGGAGGCGCTCGAAATCATGGGGCCGGATGACCGCGAGCTTGTCGCGGTGGTGCGCGCGCGGCTGGTTCAGGAGGGCGTGGAGATCCATGAGGGCGCCGCCGTCCAGAGCGTCGAGAAATCCGGCGATGGCGTCGCCGCGATTATCCAGCGTGACGGCGCGCCGCAACGGATCGAGGGAAGCCACCTGTTGGTCGCCGCGGGCCGCCGTCCCAACCTCGAGGGACTCGATCTGGATGTCGCCGGGGTGGTGCATTCGCGAAAAGGGATCGACGTCGATAAACGCTTGCGGACCGCGAACAAGCGGATATTCGCCATCGGCGATGTCGCCGGCCCGTATCAGTTCACCCATGTTGCCGGTCACCACGCCGGTATCGTTATTCGCAACGCTCTGTTCCGCCTACCGGCCAAGGTCAAATACCATGCGGTTCCGTGGGTGACCTATACCGACCCGGAACTGGCGAATGTCGGCCTTACCGAGGCCAAAGCGCGCGAACGGTTCGGCGACGCGGTCCGTGTCGTTACCGCCTCGTTCGCCGAAAACGACCGCGCGCTGGCCGAGCGCCGCACCGAAGGCTTCGTCAAGGTCGTCATCGGGCGCGGCGGCCGCATTCTGGGTGCCGGTATCGTCGGCTATCACGCAGGCGAGCTGCTCCAGCCGTGGATATTGGCGATCGGTCAAAGGCTGAAAATCGGCGCGATGGCGGGCATTATCGCACCCTACCCGACGATGGGCGAGATCAACAAGCGGGCCGCTGGAAACTACTTCACGCCGTCGCTGTTCTCCGAGAGAACACGGCGGATCGTGCGCCTGCTTGCCCGCCTCGGATAGAAGCGGCCGGCGAAAAACACCAGCGAGGTGAAAGACTAACTTTGGCCCTGAAATTCTGTTAATGAACGCGTCGAATGTTTCGACCGCAAAAATTCTCGCTACCGCTCCTGCGCCGGTCGTTATCGGCCCGGTTGCTGCTATTGACGATCTTTTTCGTCATGTTGGCCGAGGTGTTGATTTATGCTCCCTCGGTCTCGAACTTCCGCATTACCTGGCTTAACGACCGTCTGGCCTCGGCCGATCTGGCGATTTTGGCGCTGGAAGCGGCGCCGGAGGGCAAGCTCAGCGCTGAACTCAAGTCTGAGTTGCTGGGCCGGGTCGATGCGTTCGCCGTCGTTCTCACCCGTCCCGACAGCCGCCTGCTGCTCTATACCCAACCGCCGCCGCCCGTCGAAATCACGGTCGATCTGCGTGCAGGTACGTTGATCGGCGATATCGGCGATGCCTTCGCCACGCTGGTGCGCGGGGGCGATGGCGTGATGCGGGTTATCGGCCCCTCGCCGCAAAATCCGTCGATGGTCGTCGAGGTGGTTTTAAACGAGGCCCAGTTGCGGGCCGAGATGTTTGGCTATTCGCGCAACATCCTGCTGTTGTCGATCCTCATATCGGTGATTACGGCGACACTGCTGTATTTGGCGCTGCAATGGCTGATGGTGCGGCCGATGCGCCGGATTACCGAAGGCATCACCGAGTTTTCGCGCGACCCGCAGAACACCGCCGCGGGGTTAAAACCGACCTCGCGCAACGATGAAATCGGCATCGCCCAATCGGTTCTGGTCGAAATGCAGAACGACTTGCGCGCGTCGCTCAAACAGCAGGAGCGACTGGCCGCGCTGGGGTCGGCGGTGAGCAAGATCAATCACGATTTACGCGGTATACTGTCGACCGCGGTTCTTATGTCGGACCGGCTGTCGGCGCTCGACAGTCCGGAGGTAAAACGCATTTCCGGCCCGCTCATTCAGTCGATCGACCGGGCGATAAATCTGTGTACGCAGACGCTGAATTTTGTCCGCGACGAGGGCCCCGAATTGCACCGGGGACGCTTCCGGCTGACCGAGTTGATCGACGAGGTGGCCGCCGACCTATCGGTGTTGGACGAAGGTCAGGCGGCGGTGAATAGCGTGGCGCCGGCGTTCGCCAATGAAATTCCCAGCGAGGTCGTCGTCGAAGCCGACCGCGACCAGCTCTACCGCGTGTTCGCCAATTTAACCCGCAATGCGTCTCAGGTCGGCGCTCATGCCATCCGCATCGGGCTCGTATCCGATACCCCCGATACCGGATTTCTGGTAATCGATGTTTCCGACGATGGGCCGGGCCTGGTGAAATCGGCGCGCGACGGACTGTTCAAGGCTTTCGCCGGATCGGCGCGCAAGGGCGGTACGGGGCTGGGCCTGGTCATCGTTCGCGATGTCATGCGCGCTCATGGTGGGGAAATCGAACTGCTGTCCTCCAGCGATACCGGCACCATTTTCCGCCTGACCCTGCCGCGCGCCGATTAACCGCATGTCGGGACAGACCCATAGCGGCGGCGTCACGGACGCGTTGTTCCAACGCATCGACGACTGCCACGACGCGGTGGCGGACCTGACCGCGTCGTTGATCCGCATTCCGACGGTCAACCCGCCGGGCGATGCCTACGAGCCGTGCGCGCGATTTCTCGGCGAACGCCTCGCCGCGCGGGGGTTCACGGTCGAATATTTGCGCGCCGAGGGCGCCGTCGGCGACAGCGACCGCTACCCGCGTCTCAACGTCGTCGCCCGCATCGAAGGCGACGGCCCCGGCCCGTGCGTGCATTTCAACAGCCATATCGATGTGGTGGCGCCGGGCGAGGGGTGGACGGTCGATCCGTTCGCCGGCGAGGTGCGTGACGGCCGCGTCTATGGCCGCGGCGCCTGCGATATGAAGGGCGGCCTAGCGGCCAGCGTCATCGCCATCGAGTCGATCCTCGATCAGGGGATTGCGTTTCCCGGCGCGATCGAGATTTCCGGCACTGTCGACGAGGAGACCGGCGGTTATGCCGGTGTCGCCTGGCTGGCCGGGCGCGGCCACTTCTCGCCGCCGCGCGTCGACCATGTGATCATTCCCGAGCCGCTCTACAAGGACGCGGTGTGTCTGGGCCATCGCGGGGTCTGGTGGTCAGAGGTGGAGGTGCGCGGCCGCATTGCCCACGGTTCGATGCCGTTCCTGGGCGTGTCGGCGATCCGCGGCATGGGCGCCTTTCTGGCCAAGATCGAGGACGAACTTTATCCGCGCCTGGCGCAACGGCGCACCCGTATGCCGGTGATCCCCGACCGCGCCCGCCAGTCGACGCTGAATTTCAATTCTCTCCACGGCGGTCTGCCCGAACTGGCCGATAGCGACGGTTTTCCGTCGGCGCTGGTCGCCGACCGCTGCCGGCTGGTGCTCGACCGCCGCTATCTGCTCGAGGAATCCGAGGACGACGTTAAGCAAGAGGTCGTCGATCTGCTCGAAGCCCTCAAGGCCGAACAGCCGGAGTTCGAATATGAATTGCGCGACTTGTGGTCGGTGCCGCCGAGCCTGACCGAGCCGGAGGCGCCGGTGGTTCGCGCCCTCGACCGCGCCATCGAAGCGGTGCTCGGCACTCCGGCGCGCCATGTCGCCTCGCCGGGAACCTACGATCAAAAGCATATCGCG
>Ga0114950_10004501_pt1 | contig 10829 bp, 8 predicted proteins | sample N075metaG_FD_83503 | JGI IMG/M metagenome (GOLD analysis project Ga0114950, IMG submission 83503) | Deep subsurface microbial communities from Kermadec Trench to uncover new lineages of life (NeLLi) - N075 metaG | ecosystem: Environmental > Aquatic > Marine > Ocean trench > Sediment | place... | reverse complement strand
TCAATGCGTCGTGCCAGCGGGAGTGTGACCACGGAGCCCCGTAAAACCCCCGCGCGGCGTTCTTCAGCATCCTGCTATACCCGCACTCGTCGGTCGCCTTCACGGCGCGTGACACGATACTCGTCGAGGTACTCGAGCAGCGGGATGGCGTGCTTGCGGCTGACCCCTGTCCATTCCTTGAAATCGGCGACGCTGAACGAGTCCCCAGGAGCGTAGCGGGAGCGGAGTTGGTCGACGAGGGCATCGAGCCGCGTGGCGTGAAAGACCAGGTCGTCCCGCAGGCGCACCAGCTCGCCGGTGCGTAGCAGGAGGTGGAATACCTCTTCCGCGGCAGTGCCGAGTTTCTTGCAGGCCTCGTCGAGAGACGGGGGAGCCCAGCCGGCGGCCTCGTAGAGCTGCAAGAAGGCGTCGCGGACGCCCTCTTGCTCATCGCTCAGTGACACCTTATGCCCGGCCAGCGACACGCCCTCGGCACCCTCGTGGATCTCACCCCGCGTCGCGAGATTCCGAACCAGCGCGTCGAGAACGACCTCCGGAAGCCGGCGTGGCAACGCCGCTGACAGGGCGCTTTTCGGTACCGTCGGCGCCAACGGGTGCTCGTCGTGATAGGCACGCATCACCGCCAGCGTGGTTTGCTCCAAGGGGGCGGCGCAGGCCCCGTCGATCAACAGGAGCGGGTTGCGTTGGGCAATCAGCAGGCGGCCTTCGGCGCTCAACGAATCTGCCCACGCTTCCAGTTCCTCTCCGGTGGTGAACAAGCGGCGGCGCAGATGCGTCTCCGTGGCCCCGCTGGTCCCGTGGGATGCAACCAGCGCGGCGAGGCGCTCGCCGGCCGGTGCGTCTTCGAGAGCTGCGAGCAGTGCCAGGGCGTCGGCATCGGAGGGGCGGTGCTTGGCCGGTGACGTATCGAGCACCACCCCGCCGCCGATCGTCAGCATGGGCGAGTAGCGTCGCACCACGAAGCGGTCGCCCGGCACGCAGGCGTAGGGCGATTCGAGGCGCAGCTGGACGAGGCCGGAGTCGCCTGCCTCGATACGGTCCCCGTCGAGCACGGCGACGCGGCAGAGAATCTCCGCGGCGCCGTGGTGGAAACGGACCCGTTGGAGCCGCTCCAGGGCGTGCTCCGGCAGTAGTCGCAATCGCGCGTCGATCAGGTAGGTGGGGGCCAGGCAGCCGGGCGTGATCAGCAAGTTGCCGCGGGTGACGGCGTCGATGTCGATGCCCTGCAGGTTGACAGCGGTTCGTTGGCCCGGGGTGGCGGCGTCGACCTTCTCGCCGTACACCTGGACGCCGCGCACGGTTACAGCGGTGCCGTTAGGCAGCAGCTCGAGCTTGTCGCCGGCGGAGATCTGTCCCGAAAGCAGCGTCCCGGTCACCACGGTGCCGAAACCACGCATGGTGAACACCCGATCTACCGGCAGGCGTACGAATGGACTCGAGGGGCGCGCCGCGGCCGCCGCCAGGGTGGTTGCCAGCGCGCTGCGTAGAGCCTCGAGCCCGGCGCCAGAGGTGGCGCTGGTGCGCACGATGGGCGCTTCCGCCAGCAGGGACCCGGCCAGCAGCTCGTGTACCTCGAGCTCCACCAGCTCGGCGATCTCGTCGTCGACCAGGTCACATTTAGTGATCGCCACGACGCCGCTGTCCACCCCGAGCAGCTCGCATATCGCCAGATGCTCGCGCGTTTGCGGCATGATCGACTCGTCCGCCGCCACCACCAGCAGAACTGTATCGATGCCGCCGATGCCGGCGAGCATGTTCTTGACGAAACGTTCATGCCCGGGCACGTCGACGAAGCCAACGCGGATACCGTCATCGAGCTGCAAATGGGCGAAACCCAGATCAATGGTGATGCCGCGCTCCCGCTCTTCCTTCAGCCGGTCGGGATTGGTTCCGGTAAGGGCGCGCACCAATGCACTCTTGCCATGGTCGATGTGGCCGGCGGTGCCTACGATCTTGTAGTGGTTGTGCAATACGAGCGTCGCGATAAAGGGATGAACAGCCTCGAAGTCTAGCCTCCGCCGCAACTCGCAACAAGCTTGATGAATCTGTCTAAGCCCTTGACTTGCAAGGTGTTGCGGCGATTGTTAATGTCCAGGAATGGCACGCCCGGTGATCGTTTCAGCCGTCCGTACGCCGAGTGGAAAGCTGCTCGGTTCGCTGTCTCCTTTGCGTGCTCCGGAGCTCGGTGCCATCGTCGTCAGAGCCGCCCTCGAGCGGGCCGGGCGCCGCCCGGAAACCGCCGACGAAGTTATCATGGGGCAGGTCATTCAGGCGGGCTCGGGCCAGAACCCGGCGCGGCAAGCGGCGCTCGGCGCCGGGATTCCGCCGAGCGTCGGTGCCTTCACCGTCAACAAGGTCTGCGGCTCGTCGCTCAAGGCGGTGGTGTTGGCGTCGCAAGCGATCCTTCTGGGCGACGCCCGCTGCATTGTCGCCGGCGGGCAAGAGAGCATGTCGAACGGTCCGTATCTTCTCCGCCGAGCGCGCCAGGGCTACCGCCTGGGCTCCGGGAAGCTGCTCGACGCCACCGTACACGACGGCTTGTGGTGCGCTCTTGGTGACTACCACATGGGGTGCACCGGCGATCTGGTGTCGGAGCGCTACGAGGTGAGCCGCGAGCAACAGGACGCCTGGGCGCTGCGCTCGCATCAGCGCGCTGCTGCGGCGCAGGAGAGTGGTGCCTTCGACGCCGAGATCGTCGGCGTCGAGGTGCCGCAGCGCCGCGGAGCGGCGGTGGTCTTCGACCGCGACGAAACCATTCGCGCCGACAGCAGCGCCGAGGCGCTGGCCACATTGAGGCCGGTTTTCAGCGACGACGGTACGGTCACCGCCGGCAACGCTCCGGGGGTCAACGACGGTGCCGCCGCCGTGGTGGTCATGGGCGAGGACGAAGCCGCTGCCGAAGGGTTGCCGATACTCGCTCGGGTGGTCGCGTACACGACCACGGGTATCGAGCCTGAGTTGGTGATGATGGCGCCGGTCGACGCCGTCAACACGGTCTTGGACAAGACCGGGTGGAATCGTGACGAAGTCGACTTGTACGAGCTCAACGAAGCGTTCGCGGTGCAGTCTGTGGCGGTCGTCAAAGAACTGGGGATCGATCCTGAAAAGGTCAACGTCAACGGCGGCGCGGTGGCGCTGGGGCACCCCATCGGCGCCTCGGGCGCGCGCATACTCACCACCCTGCTGCACGCCATGAAACAGCGGTCCGCCCAACGCGGTATCGCGGCAATGTGCATGGGTGGCGGCAACGGAGTGGCGCTGGCCGTCGAGAAGGTGTGATGGCAATCCAACGTGTGGGTGTCGTCGGTGCTGGAACCATGGGCGCCGGAATCGTTCAAGTTTGTGCCCGTGCGGGCTTCGAGGTGGTGGTGCTTGAACCGACTCAGGACCTGGTCGATGCGGGCATCGCGCGGCTCGAAGGTGGAATCGGCCGCTGGGTCAAGAAGGAAGTGGTGTCCGAGGAAGAGGGAGCCGAGATCCGCGGCCGCGTCACCGGCACCACCGATCTCGCCGATCTATTCGGCGTCGACCTCGCCGTCGAAGCGATCATCGAAGACCAGGCCGCCAAGATAGAGGTCTTCACCACCCTCGACGAAGGTTGTCCTCCCGAGACCATCTTGTCGTCCAATACGTCATCGATATCGATCACCCGCTTGGCGGCGGCGACGAGGCGGCCGGATAAGGTTGTAGGAATGCACTTCTTCAACCCGGTGGCGCTGATGCCGCTGGTCGAGGTGGTGCGCGGCGAGCTCACCAGCGATGCAACCTGTGACGCCGTCACCGCCGTCGCCGAGGCCATGGGCAAGACGCCGCTGCTGGTCGCCGACGTCCCCGGCTTCGTCTCCAACCGCATCCTCATGCCGATGATCAACGAGGCGGTTTTCTGCCTCTACGAGGGGGTCGCCTCGGCAGAGAATATCGACGGTGTGATGAAGCTGGGGATGAACCATCCAATGGGGCCGCTGGCGCTCGCCGATCTCATCGGCCTGGACGTCTGCCTGGCGATTCTCGAGGTCTTGCACGATAGCTTCGGCGATTCCAAATACCGCCCCTGCCCGTTGCTGCGGCGCCTGGTGGACGCCGGGCATCTGGGTCGCAAGGCGGGTCGAGGTTTCTACAGCTACTGACCCCATGCCCATGAAGCGACCAGCTCGCGTTTCTCCACACCTCGCGTCGGTGCGGGCGCCATGGTTCACGATGGCTGTGGGTGCCGCTCTGGGGTTGCTGGTGCTGGTGCCGGTGTCGAGCCCGGGAGCGCAGGAAGACTCGATGACGGCGGCGCAACTGCGCCTCGACCTCGATCGCCTGCGCGGCCAGATCACCGCGCTCGAAACGCAGCTAACCGGCATGAGCGCGCAGCGCGAGACCCTTGTAGACGAGTTCGAGACGGTCGACGTCGAGCTCGCTCTGAGCCGTCGCCAGCTCCAGCTCATTCAGCTCCGGTTGCAGATTCTGTACCAGCAGTCAGCGGACCGCGAGGCGGAGGTCGAACGGCTGACGGAGGAGCTGGTGACGGCGCGCGAAGAGCTTGCCACCCGCGTTGTCGCGCTCTATCGCATGGGCCCGCTGTCGTATTCACGCTTCCTGTTCGCGGCGGACAATCCCGAGGAGATCCTTGCCAACTACCAACTCATAGGCCGCCTTGCGGCGCAGGATCGCACCTTGGTGGCCAACATCGTTACCCGCATGGACGAGCACCAGCGCGCCGTAACGATGATGCAGGAGACGGCCCAACGCTGGGCGGACACGCGCGAACAGGAAACGGTGGCGATCGCCACCCTCACCGGGCAGCAGGATGTACGCCAGCAACTCATCCGGCAGATCGATATCGAGGCCTCGGCGGGGCGCCAGGCGTTGACGGCGCAGGAGAAGAGCGCCGCGGACCTGGAGGCGTTACTCGGCGAAGTAGGCACCGCGCCGGTGGTCGTGGAGGACGGCGCCGTGCCCCCGGCGTTCGCTGCCACCCGTGGTGAGCTCCCCTGGCCGGCCGAAGGGCTGGTGACGGAGACCTTCGGTCGCAAGGTCCACCCGGTGTACGACACCGTGACGTTGTTCAAGGGAATCGAGATCGACGCCGGCGCCGGTGCGCTCGTGCGGTCGGTATACCAGGGGCGGGTGGCGTTCGCCGACTGGTTTCAGAGCTACGGTCTGGTTGTCATCGTCAACCACGGCAACGACTTCTTCACCATCTACGGCCACCTCGACGAGGTCAGGCTGCGCACCGGCGAGTGGGTCGATGCGGGCACCGTGGTGGGGACGGTAGGGGAGACGGGGTCGCTGATCGGACCGAGCCTGTACTTCGAAATCCGCGAAGGATCGGATGCGGTGAACCCAGTGCAGTGGCTCCGCCCCGCTAGGAGCGAGCTCGCTTCGCGACCCGTTGATATATACGGGCTGCGCCGAAGAACCTGAGAGGGTTGCTGTGTGACTTTACTCTTGCAGCAACTCTCTCAGGTTCTTTGAGCGCAGTGGATGGCGCAGCTTGCGCAGCGCCTTGCCCTCGACCTGGCGGATGCGCTCGCGCGTGACGTTGAAGTACTTGCCCACCTCCTCCAGGGTGAACTCGCGCTCCTCGCCGATACCAAAACGCATCTTGAGCACCTGTTCCTCGCGCGGCGTCAAGGTGGAGAGCACCTTGCGTGTCTGGTCGGAGAGATTCTTCGACAGCACGATGTCGAGCGGCGAAACGACCGCATCGTTTTCGATGAAATCCGACAGCGAGGATTCCTCGCCATCGCCCACCGGTGTCTCCAGCGACAGGGTCTTTTTGGCGGCGCGCAGCACCTCCTTGACCTTGTCGGCGGACATGTCCATTTCCTTGCCGATCTCACGCGGCGTCGGCTTGCGCCCGGTCAACTTGAAGAGATGGCGCGAGGTCTGTGACACCTTGCGGATCGTTTCGATCATGTGCACCGGCACGCGGATGGTCTTGCCTTTGTCGGCGATGGCGCGGGTGATCGCCTGGCGGATCCACCAGGTGGCGTAGGTCGAGAACTTGTAGCCTTTCTTGTAATCAAATTTCTCGACCGCCTTCATCAAGCCGATGTTGCCCTCTTGGATCAGGTCGGAAAACGGCAGTCCGTAGCTCACGTACTTCTTGGCGATCGACACCACCAGTCGGAGGTTCGCCTGCGTGAGCTCGCTCTTGCACCATTCGAGTTGCGCCTCGGCGTCCTCCACAGCACGCAGGTAGCACTGCAGCTCCCGGCGCGCGATGAGGTGCTCACGCTCGAGGTCGGCGACGCGCGCCTCGTTACCGGCGCGCTCCGCCAAGGCGAAGCGTGCCTGCAGTTGACGCATGCGCACGATGATGTCGTCGATGACCTCTTCGGTGAGCTGCAAATCCATCATCAGGTCGGCCATGTGAGCCTGTATCTCGATGAGCCCCAGCCGTATCTTGATCTCGTTTGCCGGGCGCAACTCGTAGTTGAGCTTGGAGCGTGCGGCGCGCAGCTTGTTGCGCTGGTTCTTCAGCTTGGTCAGCACGCCCATCATCGTCCGGATGGTGGCACGCTCGTCCGGCACCTCTTCGGCGTCACGTCGCACTTCCTCCAACGGCAACTCGCCGGAGCGAACCTGGTCACGGATGTCGACCAGATACTCGCTCGCCACCGGACAGGTGAGGGCCGCGGTGACGATTCCCTCGAGCCCTTCCTCGATGCCCCGCGCCAAGCGGATTTCACCTTCCCGGTCGAGCAACGGCTTCTCGCCCATCTCACGGAAGTAGATCTTGATCGGATCGTCGAGATCGCCGGCGGCAGCGCTGTAGGACTTGGCGCTGCCCGCCGGTACGGCCTTTTCAGCGTCGTCGGGGTCGTCTTCCTCGAAGTTGTCTTCGTCCTCGGGGCTCTTCTCGACGACGGCGATTTCCATGTCCTCGAACATGGTGGTGAGCTGGCCGCGGGTGGCGGCCGAGGCGGCGCCCTGGGGAAGCACCGCGTCAACCTCGTCGTAGGTGAGGTAACCGCGCTTCTTGCCCTGCTCGATGAGCTTTTGCAGCCCTTCTACTTTGTCATCTCGTGCCATGCTGCGCGGTACGCCCCCGGCCGGCGGGGAGGTTCGGTGGAGCTGCTAAGATCCGCCGAACGACACACCCTCCCCTGAGTGGCGCCAATATAGTGTCAACCCCGCCAGCGGTCAACTTGGAAAACGGCAGCGCCGACGAGGCCGAATCGTCGCCCACGGTACTCGCCCGGCGGATCCGCGAGGCGATTCTCGCAGACGGTCCGATGACGTTCCGTGACTTCATGGACCGCGCCCTCTACACCCCGGGCGAGGGTTACTACACGCGCTCCCGCACGGCATGGAGCGTGGATGCTGACTTCGTAACCGCTCCCCAAGTAGATGCTTCGTTGGGCGTCGCCGTGGTGCATGTCGTGCAGGAATGTGACGTGACACTGGGGAGCCCCGTGTCCTTCGACCTGGTCGAGATGGGCGGCGGTGACGGGGCGTTGTTACGCGACCTGTGTGACGCGCTCGAGCGGCGTGCCCCGGGGCTCTACGCGCGCACCCGCGTGTGGAGCATCGAGCCCGGTGATGCGTCGCGAGCCCAACAGCAAGAGCGGCTGGCAGCGCATGCACCACGGGTTCAGTGGGTCGCCTCTCTCGACGAGCTACCGCCGGGCTCGTTGCACGGGTTGATAGTCAGCAACGAGCTGCTGGACGCGTTTCCGGTGCACCGTGTGGTATGGCGCGATGGGTTGCGAGAGCTTTTCGTCGATGTCGATGTCGATGTCGATGTCGATATCGACAAAGACGTCGAGGCTTTTGTGGAGCGCGAGCTAGCGCCGTCGACGCCCGAGTTGGCCGGGTACTTGGCCGCCAACGACATTACCTTGCAGGAAGGGCAGGTGGTCGAGGTCAACCTCCAGGTCGCGTCGTGGGTCGAGGGGGTGGCGCGGAGTCTGGCGCGGGGCTTGGTGCTTACCGTCGATTACGGTGCCGAGACCGCCGCGCTGTACGACGCCGCTCGCGTGCACGGCTCGCTGGTGTGTCAGCATCGCTATCAGCTCAATGCAGCGCCCTTCGAGCGCATTGGCGAACAGGACATCACCGCGCACGTCGACTTCGGTAACCTGAGACGTTGCGGCGCTGCCAACGGTCTCGACGACGGTGGCATCGCCAGCCTGGCGGTGTTCCTGGTTGGTTTCGGCGCCGCAGACGACCTCGCCCCAGCCGAGCACGGGGGCGCGGCCGGGGCGGCGGGCGGCGTGGCGGGCGGCGCGGCGGACATATCGCGGCATCTCGGGCTACGGCACCTGCTGTTCTCCGAGATCGGCACCGCCCATCGGGTCATGCTGCAGACCAAAGGCGTTGCCCCGATATCGTTTGGCCTCAGCCGGCTCGGTTAGCCCGAATATCTCGACGGGTCGCGACGGCGCCAGCGCACCGGCCCATGATGACGGCGTTGTGCTTGATTCGTGTGTTCGGGCTAATAGGCGTCGCCGGCGGTCGATTGGCGGCGCAGGTTGGCGCGAGCGTGATCCGGGTTGAGGCCGACGTAGCGGCAGATGTCCTCGAAACCGGAGTCGTTGCCGAAGATCCACTTCTCGGGGTCGCTGCCGTGGTTGTAGATCTTCAAGAGGCGCTGTTCCTCGGCCTTCGAGAGGTCGCCCTGCGAGCGGTACCGAATGACGGTGCGGTAGTCGTCGATGGCGCGCTTGATAACCGCTGCCCACAATAGCCGCTCGGCGTAGTCGGCGTTGAGTTCCAACATTGCGCAGTGGCCTCCTATGGGTCGTCAGAAGATGGGGACCCACCAGCTGCGGAGTGCAACTAGATGTCCTTTGTCGGCTGCGGCTCGATTATAGGAACATCGCGGCGCACGGCGTCAAGCACCGGTGGAGCGACCTTCCGGTATGGTGTGCAGGAGCGCTCAATTTCGGGTGCCGGCAAGGAATCCATCGCCGTCTGCTAGGCTTGCACCCGGTCCCACCGCGCTCTCCATGGAGTAGACATGATGCTGAAGTCGAAACTTGCCGCCGTCGTCACCCTGCTCGCACTTCTCGTGGGCGCTTGCGGCCCCGGCGGACAACCTGCCGAGGTAAATTCCACCCCGGTCGCGACCAGCGTCGCCGTTGCCGGCGCCGACAACGTCGCCACGGGTTCGGCGGGGGCGGTGGCCAGTGTCGACGCCTACGCCACCCAGGTGGGTATCGAGGTGCTGCAGGACGGCGGCAACGCCATCGATGCCGCCATCGCGGTGGGGTTTGCGCTCGCCGTTACCCATCCGTCAGCGGGCAACATCGGTGGTGGCGGCTTCATGACCATCTATGTCGCCGACGAGGATCGCTACACCACGTTCGACTTCCGCGAGAAGGCGCCGTTGGCGGCGACAGCAGACATGTACATGCTCGACGACGGCACCGGGGATCGCGGTGGCGGCCATGTGGGTTGGACGGCGGTCGGCGTGCCCGGTACGGTGGCGGGCTTCGCGCTGGCGCACCAGCGGCTCGGCAGCCTGCCGTGGGAGAGGTTGGTGCAACCCGCGGTGGAGCTCGCCGGGGAAGGCATCGAGCTCGGCCCCTATCTGGCAGGTTCGCTGGCCAGCGCCGCTCGCCGCTTCGAATCCTATCCCGCTTCGCTCGAGGCCTTCCAGCATGCCGACGGCACACCCTACGAGGAAGGGGAGACGCTGGTGCAGCCCGACCTCGCCTGGTCGCTGCAACAGATCGCTACCAACGGTCCCGACGCCTTCTACCGGGGAGAGATCGCCGAGCGTTTGGCGGCTGCCATGGCCGACAACGGTGGGTTGATCACCATGGAGGATCTCGCCGCTTATGAAGCCAAGGAACGCGAGCCTATTCGTGGCACCTATCGTGGCTACGACATCATCTCGATGCCGCCGCCGAGCTCCGGCGGAACGACCTTGGTGGAGATGCTCAACATCCTCGAAAACTTCGATCTGAGCTCCCATCAGGCGAACGACGCGGAGGTCGTGCACCTGCTCATCGAGGCGATGAGGCAAGGCTATCTCGACCGCGCCACTCACCTCGGTGACGCAGATTTCGTCGACGTGCCCCTCGGTATGCTGACCGCCAAGGAGTACGCTGCCGAAAAGGCAGCACTGATCGCTCCCGGCGAGGCGCGCCGCAGCGCAGAGCTCGGCGCCGCCATCATCACGGCGCCGGAGTCGCCCGAGACGACGCACTACTCGGTGGTCGATGCCGCCGGCAACGTCGTTTCTACCACCTACACCATCGAGCAGGGCTACGGTTCCAAGGCGATGGCGCCGGGGACGGGCTTCCTGCTGAACAACGAAATGGGCGACTTCAACACCTGGCCCGGCATGACACGCGGCCGCAACATCGGTACCGCGCCCAACCTGATCGCGCCCGGCAAGCGCATGTTGTCGTCGATGACGCCGACCATCGTGGCGCGCGACGGTAAGCCGATCATGGCCGTCGGCAGCCCCGGCGGCAAGACCATCATCAACACCGTGTTGCGGCTGGTGGTCAACGTCATCGACTTCAACATGAGTCTCGAGGATGCGGTGGCGGCGCCGCGCATTCACCACCAGTGGCTGCCCGATAGCACCAGCCTCGAACGAAATTTCCCGGATGCGTCCTTCGAGGCTCTGGTTGCCATGGGGCACGTCCTCTCGGAGCGGCGTGGCATCCAGGGGGACGCACACTCGATTTTCATCCTGCCTGACGGTACCCGCGTGGCGGTTGCGGATCCGCGGAGAAACGGGTCGGCAAAAGCCTATTGAGCGGGAGCGTTTCTTGTCTGGTGGGGGTGGTGGACTTTGTTCCGCTTTTCGCCTGGTGGGAGACCATCATCTTGATAAGATGATGCCTTCTGCTCGTCAGAATAGAAGCGGGCCGGCC
>Ga0114950_10004500_pt1 | contig 10831 bp, 11 predicted proteins | sample N075metaG_FD_83503 | JGI IMG/M metagenome (GOLD analysis project Ga0114950, IMG submission 83503) | Deep subsurface microbial communities from Kermadec Trench to uncover new lineages of life (NeLLi) - N075 metaG | ecosystem: Environmental > Aquatic > Marine > Ocean trench > Sediment | place... | reverse complement strand
CGGGACCAGTACTGCAAATGCTATACGTGTTTTTAATAGTGAGTATAATGCTATTTTAGGTCTAAATTTCGGAGGTGCTTATAATTATCCTTTTGCAATGAATTCTTTTGAAGCTATCAGTAGTGGAGCCTCAACATGGATTTATCATTCTGTTCTTCAAACACTAAAGTGGAATAGTTGTAGTTATACAAACAGTCAATGGTGTGGCGTTACAGATAAATATTTAGGTTTACAATTTCATATAGATGGAGCTCTTCATTATGGTTGGGCCAGGTTAGATGTTCCTTTGGACTCATCCGGTTGGCTTATTAAAGATTATGCCTATAACACTACTCCGGATGAACCTATTTTAGCCGGACAGACTGTAATATTAGGAATCGAAGATTTACCTTTTAACGGATTTAAATATTTAGTTAATGGTAATAATGAATTAATACTTTCTGCAGTTACAGCTATGGACAATATAGAAATACACAACATTATTGGACAACAAGTTATTTCGCAAAAACTCAATAACATAAATGAAATTGTAGATATTTCTTCTTTAAATACCGGTGTGTATATTGCAATTGTGAATATAGAAGGACAAAGCAAGTCTTTTAAGATTGTAAAAAAATAATTAATTTTTATTGAAATAAAAGAAAAGAGCGAAATAGTTTCGCTCTTTTTTATTGTTTATTTGCCAACTGCCCACAAGCAGCATCTATATCTTTACCTCGGCTTCGCCTCACCGTGACTGGAATCCTGTTTTTTTCTAATGCATAAATATAGGCTTCTATAGATTTAGCAGAAGCCTGTTTAAAAGCATCATCATCAATTGAATTATACTCAATCAGGTTAACTTTACAGGGAACCTTTTTACAGTATTTTAAAAAGGCATTGATATGATCATCATTATCATTTATTCCCTCCCAGATAATGTATTCATACGTAATTCTTCGTTTTGTTTTTGTATACCAATAGATTAAAGATTCAAGCAAATCTTTTAAATTAAGCTTGTTAGCAAATGGCATGATTTGTTCTCGAGTTTCTTGTATTGCTGAATGTAATGAAACAGCCAGATTAAATTTAACTTCGTCATCGGCTAGTTTTTTAATCATTTTTGGCACCCCTGAAGTCGATAATGTAATGCGTTTTGGCGACATCCCTAATCCTTCTTTAGAGGTTATTTTTTCTATCGCATGAATTACATTTTTATAATTCAATAACGGTTCACCCATTCCCATAAAAACCACATTAGAAAGTGGTCTTGAATGGTACAATCTACTTTCTTTGTCAATCGCCATTACCTGATCGAAAATTTCATCGGGATTAAGGTTTCTCATTTTCTTTAAACGAGCAGTTGCACAAAATTTACAATCTAGGCTACATCCAACCTGAGAAGATACACAGGCAGTTGTTCTTGTTTTTGTAGGAATTAATACGGACTCTACTATGAGACCGTCGTGAAGTTTAACTGCATTTTTTATAGTACCATCCTTGCTTTTTTGTATGCTATCTACTTCTATATGATTTATCACAAAATGTTCTTGTAATAATGTACGTTTATCCTTTGAGATATTAGTCATATCCTCAAAGTGATGAGCTCCTTTTGTCCAAAGCCATTCATAGACCTGGTTTCCTCTATAGGCTTTATCACCAATGCCTTCAAAAAAATCCCTTATTTCTTTTTTTGATAGAGCCCGTATGTCTTTCTTTTTAGAAATCATTTGAGTGCAAAAATATCATATTTGAAATATATATAAATAATAAAGCCTCTTTAATAAAAAAAAAGAGGCTTAAAAGTTTATTTTTAAATTTATTATCGGTTGATAATAATTTTTTTTGTTATATCTGCTTTACTATCTTCATCGATAAGGTGAAGAAAATATATTCCTTCACTAAGGGTTTCCACATTAATTTCATTAAAAGTATTAGAAATATTTCCTTTCATTAACTGTTGACCAACAACATTATAAAAACGATATACCAGATTAGGATACCTACCATTCATAATTGTAATTACTGTACTTGCTGGATTTGGGTAGATATCTAAATTTCCTGTAATTTCATTATCTGGAACACCTAATATATTCTGAATACTTTCGGTAGTAGATTGTCCAGTACCTAAAGGATCAAGCCAATCTATTAATCGTGTATCAGAAGTAGTGCCCGTATTCCAGGAAACACCAAATCTTCCATAAATATCATAATCATTGTTGTTCTGTGTACCAATACAAAAAGATTGTCCTGCATATAATTGCCCAATAATTCTTCCTTCTTGATTAAACAGTGGAGATCCTGATGAACCACTTTCGGTGGTTCCAATTTCCCACCCATCACCGGTGCCTACAGATATTCCGCCAATTAACCATACCTCTGTTCCATTTGCATTTTCCTTAACGGCTCCAGAATCATCCCTGCATATTTTCATAATATCTCCATTTGGATGGTGAATTCCAACTTCAAATATTGGTAAATCTTCAGAGTTATCCCACCCTGCAAATGTCACATCCCATGATTCAGGAATATAATTGTGAAGTTGTACAAGAGCAAAATCACTAAGTGAATTATTAGCTTTTATTTCTGCACCACTCATAGTAAAATTAGATTGTATGTCTGTACTATCATCTCCAAGACCACATACAGGACTCGGACTCATCCAATTAAAACGAACCGACCAAAATGATGGGTCGCTATTTTCTAAACAATGGTTTGAAGTGAGTAAATAAGGTGTCTTATCACCAGCAGTTGTATTTATCAATGACGTAGAACACAAAAACCCATTCCCCAAATTAAGCAAAGCCACCGCCTTTTTTACAATATCTTTTTTTACATCAAAATTATTTCCTATGGGACAGTTTACATCATAATTACAATCCCCTGAATCGTTTAATCCTCTAATAACCTCTGCTAGCCTATTTACTCTTCCCATTCGATAGCCATGAATAATACTTCTTATTTCTAAATGTACACTCTCATTCACATAAGCTGGTTCATAATACTCTATCCAAATAATATCGCCTCTGATAAACCAAGAACCTAAAAGCTTATTATCTCGATTTTGATTTATTGAATAGGTTCGGGAAATATCAGTGCGGTCATCGTTATAAAGATGTAATCTTGAGCCGGTTGGTAAATAAAAATCGTTAAAGTTAACACTCAAATTAATTGCATCTGGTGATTTTATAGCTATTTGCCAGATCTTAGCGCCACCGGGTAATGCAGTCCATACTCCATCATGTTCTATATTCAATACCAACTGGCGAGTAATGCCGTACCGCCAGGGCAGACTTTTATCCAGATCATTTATACTATCTTCAATGGAAATTCCTTCAATATTTAAGGGAGGAAGCTCTATTGGGATTATTCTAGAATTGAGATTTATCCCGAAGTCTCGTGACCAACTAAAAGGCAATTCTCCTTCAATATCTTGAGAAAAAGACATAAAAAAAGGAACGAATAAAAAAAATAAAAGTGTAATCTTTTTCATTCAATTATAGGTTAGTAATTACTATAAGGATACTAAGGTACCTTATTATTTTGATATTTGAAAATCAATTTGTTACAAAAAAAATAGTTCTGATTTTTTATTGGGATTATTTTTTATTTTTAGAGAATTAACATAGCATCTCCATAGGTATAAAATCGATATTTTTCTTTAATCGCTTCAGCATATGCTTCTTTAATAAATTCATAGCCTGCAAATGCAGAAACCATCATTAATAAAGTTGATCTTGGGGTGTGAAAATTTGATATCATCATGTTTGCAATACTGAAGTCGTAAGGTGGAAAAAAAAATCTGTTGGTCCATCCCGAATATGCATTTAATGTACTATTAGATGAGACCGAACTCTCTAATGTTCTCATAACTGTTGTTCCAACAGCACAAACACGTCTTTTGTTTTTTAAAGCCGTATTAATAATTTTTTCAGCCATTTCATCTATAACAATTTCTTCAGAGTCCATTTTATGTTTTGATAAATCTTCAACATCAACCGGACTAAACGTTCCTAGACCAACGTGAAGAGTGACCTCAGCGAAGTTAACACCCATAATTTCAAGACGTTTTAGCAAATGTTTAGAAAAGTGTAAACCTGCAGTTGGTGCCGCAACAGCACCTTCATTTTTAGCAAAAATGGTTTGATATCTTTCAGTGTCTTCTGGTTCTACATCTCTCTTTATATACTTAGGCAGAGGTGTTTCTCCTAAATCGGTTAATTTTTTACGGAATTCTTCATAAGGTCCGTCAAACAAAAATCTAAGGGTTCTACCTCTGGAAGTAGTATTGTCGATCACTTCTGCAACAAGGGACTCGTCTTCACCAAAATAAAGTTTGTTTCCTATTCTTATTTTACGTGCCGGATCCACTAAAACATCCCAAAGTCGAGTTTCGGCATTTAATTCTCGTAATAAAAATACTTCGATACGAGCGCCTGTTTTTTCTTTATTCCCAAATAATCTTGCGGGGAAAACTTTAGTATTATTAAGTACCAAAACATCATCTTCTTCAAAATAATCTATTAGATCCTTAAACATTTTATGCTCAATAGTTTGTTTTTCTTTAGAAAGAACCATTAAACGAGCCTCATCTCTATTAGTTGCAGGGTATTCGGCTAATAAATTTTCCGGTAGATTAAAATTAAATTTAGAAAGTTTCATTCCCATAATAAGTGTATTTTAACTTTTAAAAGGCGCAAATGTACAACCTCAATATAGGGGTTGTCAAGTAAATTGAGGTTTATTATTTTATTTGCACATTCAGACCTGCTTTAACCACATCTTTCCAAAAATTGGGATATGATTTTGAAACAACATTTGGATCATTAATTTTTATTGCTGTTTTTAAAGCAATTGGCATAAATGCCATTGCTAACCTATGGTCCTGATAGGTATCTATAGTAATGTTTTTGTTTATTTTATCTGAAGGTTCTAAATCGAAAGAATCGGTTGTAATTTTAATTTCAGCTCCTAATTTTTCCAACTCTATTTTAAGAGCTAAAAGCCTATCGGTTTCTTTAATTTTTAAAGTTTGCAAGCCAATAATCTTACAACTAATACCCAATCCAAAACATGTTATTGCAATCGTTTGTGCTATATCGGGTGTATTTTTTAAATCTAGAGATAATTGATTTGGTATTTTTATTTTGGATTTTCTTAAAGTTATGGATTTATCTATATCATTAAATGTTGTATTCACCCCTAAGGTTTTGTAAATAGAAACTACTACTGAATCACCTTGTAAGCTGTTTTTAACAAAGTTCTTTAATGTAATGGATTTATTTTCAGACAATGCTATAATACTGTAAAAATAGGAGGCAGAGCTCCAATCACTCTCAACAAATATTACCGTGTCATTAATTTTATTAATAGGGTCTATTACTATATCATTTTCAAAATATCGGCAGGAAATACCTGTTTTTTGAAGTAATGAAAATGTCATTTTAATATATGACCGGGAAGTACTATCCTTATCGAGTTTAATTTTTAGTCCCCTCAAAAGTGAAGGTGCAATGAGCATTAAAGCAGTTATATATTGGCTGCTTATATTAGCTTTTATTTTTAAAGTATTTCCCAGTAGTTTTTTACCGTGTATTTGTAAAGGTGGAAATCCCTCTTTTTTAAGATATTGTATTTTGGCACCCAATTCTTTAAGTGCCTCAACCAATATTTTAATTGGTCTTTCCTGCATTCGTTTACTTCCTGTAAGCGTAATATTGATACCTTTTTGTGAAGCAAAATAGGCTGTTAAAAATCGAAAAGCTGTGCCTGAATGATGAACGTCGACTACCCCATTTGTCACTCTTAACCCTTTGATTAATAAAGAGGTATCATCACTATTTGATATGTTTTCTATAGATATGTTGGGAAAATATGCTTGTAACAAAAGCAATCTATTGGTTATACTTTTTGAGCCTGTGATGGTTATTTTTGACCTCGAAATATCAGGGTATACACTTTCTTTATTTGAAAGTATCGCTTTCATTTTCTAAATTCATCTTTTTTTAATTTCCCTCGAAATTTTCCAAAGGACACTAAAAAGCCATAGACTAATCCACTTAATAGCAGACCTGTAATAACGAATATTGGATTTTCAATAGATTTGAAATAATCAATTTCAAATCCTTCGATTGCCCATTTAATAACAACAAATAACAAAGCAAAAGCAATACCTATATATAAAACAGATTTCCAAAAGCCTTTTGTTGAAATTACCTTTTTAAACATACTATTTTAGCTTTTCATTATTTTGATGCCTATCGTGATCGCGATTTGTTTTTTTGATCATTTTTCTATCAAACGCTTCCTGAAGATCTATCCCCGTTTGATTTGCTAAGCACAACACCACAAAAATAACATCTGCCAATTCTTCTCCCAAATCTTTATTTTTATCGCTTTCTTTCTCACTTTGCTCACCATATCTGCGGGCGATAATACGGGCCACCTCACCTACTTCCTCTGTAAGTTGGGCCATATTGGTAAGTTCGTTAAAATAGCGAACTCCATGTTCTTTAATCCAAATATCTACGACTTTTTGTGTATTTTGAAGGCTCATGATTGTTATATTTTTGAAAGAACTATTTTTTTTAAATACATTAAAACATATATATTATTCTCTTTTTTTTGAATCTATTAGTATCGTTACAGGGCCGTCATTGATAAGAGCCACATCCATCATAGCACCAAATTTTCCGGTCTGTATTTTTTTACCGAGTTCTTTTTCTAATTGAAGCACAAAATTTTCATATAAAGGGATTGCAACCTCAGTGCTAGCAGCCTTAATAAAGGAAGGCCTATTCCCTTTTTTTGTGGAAGCATGTAAAGTAAATTGACTTACAACAATAATCTCACCGTTTATATCTATTATAGATTTATTCATCACATCATTTTCATCACTAAAAATTCTCAAACGAGCTATTTTACCTGCCAGCCAATTAGAGTCTTCTCGAGTATCATCACTTTCAATTCCTAATAAAACCATATACCCAAGACCTATTTCTGATATTACATCGTTATCAACCTTAACTGAGGCTACACTTACTCTTTGTATAACTACTCTCATTCATTCTTAAATATATCTTTTCTGTAACTATCATCTTCTCCCTCCAATATCTGAATGTAACTTTTATATCGTGATAAAGCAATTTCTCCTTTTTCCAAAGCGATTTTTACAGCACATTTTGGTTCTTCCCGATGTAGGCAATTGTTAAATTTACAGTGTTTCTTTAATTTAAAAAACTCAGGGAAAAAATCGCCTAATTCTTCACTATCCATTTCCACTATTCCAAATCCTTTTATTCCCGGAGTATCTATTATTTGTGCTCCAAATGAAAGATCATACATTTCAGCATAGGCGGTAGTATGTTTTCCTTGCAAATGTTGTGAAGATATTTCTTTTGTCTTTAGGTTTAATGAAGGTTCAATAGCATTAATTAAAGTTGATTTCCCCACACCGCTATGTCCTGAAAACATACTCACTTTTCCCTTCATCATTTCCTTAACTTTGTCAATGTTTTCCTCTTTTTTAGCTGAAATTCCTATACAATAATATCCAATTTCTTGATATATTTTTGTTAAATTTTTAATCTCTGCTAATTCGTCAGAATTATAAATGTCAATTTTATTAAAAAGTAGTACTGCATTTATACTATAGGCTTTGGCTGTTACCAAAAAACGATCAATAAAAGTTGTTGAAGTAGGTGGATTGTTAAGTGTAACCAGTAAAAAAGCAATGTCGATATTTGCAGCTATTATTTGGGTTTGTTTGGCAAGATTTACTGATCTACGGATAATATAATTTTCTCTTTCTTCAATTTTTGAAATTACCCCTACTTCTTCACCACTCACTTTTCCTAAGTCAAAAGAAACGTGATCACCCACTGCTACAGGGTTTGTGTTTTTAATACCCTTAATTCTAAATTTTCCCTTTAATCGACAATCATGAAAACTTCCCTGATCTGTTTTTACAGTGTACCAGCTACCTGTTGATTTATAGACTATGCCCTTCATGTTACCAAGTTTCAATACTAATCTTCATTAATTACTTTTTTTGATGGATAATTGATTCTTGATGAATTGCTTTATACATTCTTAAGATAAATTCTTCACTTAAATTATTTTCTTCCCCTTCTTTTATCATCTTTTTTAATATCTTATTCCAACGTTTGGTTTGTAATATAGCTACGTTGTTTTCTTTTTTTAGAATACCAATGGCATCAACAACTTTCATTCGTTTACCTAATATTTCTAGAATCTTATTATCTTCTATATCTATTTGAGTTCTAAGGGTATTGATTTGATTTTTATATTCAATCCCCTTACCTTCAGAATCACGTATTTGCAATCTACTAGTTATCTTACGTAAGTTATCAGGAGTAATTTGTTGTTTGGGATCACTCCATGCGTTATTTGGATCTTGATGGGTTTCAATCATAAAACCATCGTAATTCAAATCTAATGCTGTTTGACATAAATCGTAAATAATATCTCTACGGCCTGCAATGTGAGAAGGGTCTAAAATAAGAGGTAAGTTAGGAAAACTATTTTGAAGATCTATGGGGATTTGCCATTCAGGATTATTACGGAATTGTGTTTTTTCATAAGTAGAAAAACCACGGTGAATCACTCCTAAATTATGTAATCCTGCTTCATAAAAACGTTCTACGGCTCCTAACCACAAAGCAAGATCAGGGTTTACAGGGTTTTTCACAAGAACGATTTTATCTGTTCCACGTAAGGCCTCCGCTATTTCCTGAATAATAAATGGTGAAACTGTTGTACGGGCTCCTATCCATAATATATCAATGTCATATTTTAATGCCAGTTCTACATGGTTTGGGTTTGCAACTTCAGTTGTAGTAAGCATTCCTGTTTCTTCTTTAGCCTTTTTAAGCCATTCAAGACCTATGGCGCCCACTCCCTCAAAATTACCCGGTCGTGTTCTGGGTTTCCAAATACCAGCCCGAATCACAGTTGCATCGGTATTTTTTAACTGGTGCGCAATACTTATAACCTGTTCTTCAGTTTCAGCACTACAAGGGCCTGCAATTACTAGTGGATGATCTAAATCAAAACCATCCAGCCAGGAGCGAAGTTCTTTACTGTCTTTCACAGGTCTTATTTTTATGACATTTGTAATATTGGCTTCAAAATTACGTAATAATTTTACGTAGTTTTGTTTTAAAGAAGTTTATGTCAATAACTGTAGAAAATCTCACTAAATTTTATGGCGATCAAAAGGTATTAAACAAGGTTTCCTTTTCAATACGAAAGGGTGAAATAGTAGGTTTCTTAGGTCCAAATGGTGCTGGAAAATCTACTTTGATGAAGATTCTTACCACTTTTATTCAAGCTTCGGAAGGAAAAGCATTTGTAAATGGTTTTTCAGTTGTTGAAAATAAAAAAAAAGTACAGAAAAGTGTAGGGTATTTACCCGAACACAATCCATTGTATTTAGAGATGTACGTTCGTGAATATTTGTTTTATAATGCCAAAATATACAAAATCCCAATATCCGAAGTTGAAAAAATTATAGAGAAAACAGGACTTAAAACTGAAGCCCATAAAAAAATAGGAAACCTATCTAAAGGATTTAGACAACGCGTTGGGATTGCCAGCACTTTATTACATAACCCCGAAGTACTTATTCTTGACGAGCCCACAACAGGATTAGACCCCAACCAACTTTTAGAGATTAGAGAACTTTTAAAAACGGCTGGAAAAAATAAAACTGTACTGTTTTCCACACACATCTTGCAAGAAGTAGAAGCTATTTGCGATCGTGTAATTATTATAAACAAAGGAGAAATTGTACACGATAAATCGCTCAAAGACACTATAAAGGATATCGGATTGGAAAAGTTATTTACAGAACTTACTACTCAAAGATAAGTCGCCCCGTATATAACTCTTCCACTTCAACAATTGGTGGTCGATTTTTAGCAATTACATCTCCCAGGCTCACTATTTTCCCCCGTATGGAATTTATGGGATTAACGATCATTTTATTTGTGCTTCGGTGATATAAAAAAAGATGTTGAACCACAAGGTCTGCAGCTTCTATCCTTACATCACTATCTGCTGCACCAAAATGAGCATGAAAAGCTTTTCCGCTTAAAAAAAAGTTTGTAAGACCATTGGCTCTTACCCTCAAAATTCTCACATCCAGGTCATTCATTATAAAATCACCATCATTGTGGAATTCGCCTTCAAGATCAGGATCCTCTGATAACAATTCCAATTCAAAATATCCTATGGTACCCCTACTTTCCACAGCAAGACCTGAGCTATTTCTAATTTGTATGATATTTGGTGAGGTCACATATACTTTAGTAAGCCCATATTCTCTAACGAAATTACAACTGTTCATGTCACTTACCTTCAAAATACTATCTTCTACTCTTACTTTTATATCATTTAAGAGATTTTTACCGGTTTCTATAACAACAGATTGTGTTTCCCCTTGTGAAATAATTAATTTTACACGGCTCCATACAATGATTTTCTTAAACTTATCTAAGGTATATTCTTTTTGTATTATTTCGCCTGAAGCTTGAATGCAATTCAAAGCGTTTTCAGTGGAACACCCTAAAAGGGTAACCAAACTAAATAAATAAATTATTTTTTTCATTTCGTGATATTTAATCATTTCGTAATTTAAAAGCGAGCCCCAATACCAAACTCAACAGCTTCGGCTTTTGCCCAATGTGCTTTAACAGTAATAGAAGCAAACATTCTATCTTTATAAAAATACCTTTTTATACCCATTCGGTTATAAAATTGGCCTTCAAATTCATAGGGCCAATATATATAATACCCCAATTGGGATACAAATGCTACCTTGTTAAATCGT
>Ga0114950_10004494_pt1 | contig 10836 bp, 12 predicted proteins | sample N075metaG_FD_83503 | JGI IMG/M metagenome (GOLD analysis project Ga0114950, IMG submission 83503) | Deep subsurface microbial communities from Kermadec Trench to uncover new lineages of life (NeLLi) - N075 metaG | ecosystem: Environmental > Aquatic > Marine > Ocean trench > Sediment | place... | reverse complement strand
CGGCGATATCGTTGAACCGAAACGCCGGGCGATGGATTTTCCCTTTGTTGCCGGCCATTTGGATCAAGATACCGAGCTGAACGCCGGGGACAAGTCTCAAGCGTCGGGGCCGAAACGATGTTTTGGGCGCAGTCGGTGGCCAGCGGCTGCTAGCAGCGGGCCAGCCGATCCCGGGCGGCGCCGGGATCGAATCGCCGGCGCAGCGCTCCGGCCTCGCCGGCGCGCTCGCCCTCCAGGATCGCCCGGACGTCCCCGATACACGTCTCGAGATCGTCGTTGGTGACGGCGTAGTCGAACAGATCGATGGCAGGCAGCTCCACCGCCTCGGCCCAGCGCAGGCGCTTTCGCACCGTCTCCGCCGAGTCGGTCCCCCGGCCGCGCAGGCGCGCCTCCAGCTCCTTCATGGAGGGCGGCAGCAGAAAGATGAAGCACGCCTCGGGCTCACCGTCGCGTACCTGGCGCGCGCCCTGGACTTCGATCTCCAGCAGGAGGTCGTGGCCCGCGGCTCGCGGCTCGCGAAGCGCTTCCCAACTCGTGCCGTACAGGTTGCCGTTGTACTCCGCGGACTCGAGAAACGCGCCCTCGCTGCGTAAGGCGTCGAATTCCTGGCGCGTCACGAAGTGATAGTCGACGCCTTCGGTCTCCGAGCGCCGGGGTGGACGGGTGGTGTGGGAGATAGAGAATTCGAGCTGGTCATCTTCGGCGACCAGACGCCGACAGACCGTCGTCTTGCCGGTTCCAGACGGTGCCGCAACGACGAAGGCAATGCCCCGGCGCCGGCTCATTCGCCGTCCTCGGCCCCATCGAGGCGCAGCCGGGCCGCGATGGTGTCGGGGTTGATGGCCGAGAGGATCACGTGGTCGCTGTCGGTGACGACGATCGAACGGGTCCGACGGCCTTGGGTCGCATCGACCAGCTTTCCGCGGCTGCTGGCCTCGTCGCGCAGGCGTTTCATGGGCGCCGATTGGGGCGAGACGATGGCCACGACACGGGAAGCGACGACCAGGTTGCCGTACCCGAGGTTCAGCAGAAGCGGGCTATTCAACGTTCTGCACCTGCTCCCGCATGCGTTCGATTTCGGCCTTGAGCTCAATGATCTCGTGGGCGATGGGCGCATCGGAGCCCTTGGAGCCGATGGTGTTGGCCTCGCGCCCAAACTCCTGGAGCAGGAAGTCGAGGCGGCGTCCGACCGGCTCGCCGGCATCGGCTTCGGCGAGGAACCGCTGGAACTGCTCGATGTGGCTGCGCACACGGACGATCTCCTCGGTGACGTCGAGGCGGTCCGCCGCCAGCACAACCTCCTGGTGCAGGCGCGCCGGGTCGAGCAGTCCTGTCTCCTGCTCGAGCTGCTCGGCCCGCTTGCGCAGACGTGCACGCACCGCGACCTGGACCTCCCCCGCCCGCCCTTCCAGCGAGGTCATCAGCTTCCCCACATGACCCAGGCGCGACTGGAGATCGCGTTCGAGGGCCTCGCCTTCGCTGCACCGCATCGAATCGAGTTGATCGAGCGCCGCATCGGTCGCACCGAACAGGGCGCCTCGCAGCCGCTCGAGGTCGATCACGGACTCGTCGAAACGAGCCACACCCGGCAGCGCCAACAGCGCGTTCACGTTCAGCGTTCCCTCGACCTGGGCTTCGGCCCGAAGGGCGGCCGCCGCCTGGATGTACTGTCGCACGGCCTCGATATCGACGTCGAGCCGGGGTTGGGGTGCACCCCCACCGGACGTGCTGACGGAAAGGTCGATCTTGCCGCGGTCGAAGCGGGACTGAAGGCGATTCAGGACTTCCGCTTCGAAGCTCCCGATGAGTCGGGGCAAGCGAACCCGCGTGTTGAGATAACGGTGGTTCACCGAACGCACCTCGACGTCGAAGTGGATGCCATCCACTTCGAACGAGGCGCGACCGAAGCCCGTCATGCTGCGGATCATGACCCCCCTCCGGCCGCTTCGATGGCCCCGCGAAGCAGTTCGCGAACTTCGTCGGCGCTGGCCGTGGCGGTGCCCACCTTGCCCACCACGACGCCAGCGGCGGCGTTGGCAATCACGGCCGCTTCCAGCAGCGACGCGCCCGCTCGCAGCGCCAGGGCGAGAGCCGCGATCGTCGTGTCGCCGGCACCCTGGACGTCGAAGACCTCGCGCGGCGCGGTGCGAACGTCCACCGGCGTGGCGCCACCTTCGAAGAGCGTCATCCCCGCTGCGCCGCGGGTCACGATCAAATCCGCTCCACCGAGAGTTTCGCGCATCCGGGCGGCGGCCGCCGCGAGATCCTGGGCATCACGAATCTCGATGCCGGTGAGGAGTTCGGCTTCCCGCAGGTTCGGCTTGACCAGCGATGCACCGCGAAACGGCTCGAGGTCGGACTTCGGATCCACCACCACGGGCAGGTCGCGAGCACGGAAGAGCGCCATGGCGTCACGCCCCATGGGCGGCGCCAACACGCCCTTGTCGTAGTCCTCGACCACCACGCCGTCGCAGTCGGCCAGGGACGACTCGAGAACGTCCATCAACCGAGCCGCGACGCCATCGTCCGTGCGCTCGGACGTCTCGCGGTCGAAACGAACGATCTGCTGAGAGCGCGCCACGACCCGGGTCTTCCGAGTGGTCGGGCGGGAATCGGCAACGACGAGGCCCTGGGGATCGACGTCCAGGTCTTTCAACAAGGAAGCCGTGCGACGCCCCGCCGCATCGTCCCCCACCACCGAGCAGAACGAAGCGCCTCCGCCAAGAGCTACGATGTTGCGCACCACGTTTCCGGCACCGCCCAGCATCACGGTCTCTTCCTGGACGCGTACCACCGGCACAGGAGCCTCCGGGCTCACCCGCACGACGTCGCCCCAGATGTACTCGTCGAGAACCAGGTCGCCGAACACGAGCAGTCGCAGCCGCGAGAAGCCGTCGAGCAGCGACTCGAGGCGTGCCAGATCGAGACTCAACGCTGCACCTCCGGCCTCGGAGGGTAGTCGATTCCCCGCTCGGCGAGCAGCGCGCGCGCCGCCCTGACGACCTCGTCGGGCTCGATATCCATGCCACCCGACTCGGAGCGCAAGCTGCGAGACGGTGTTTCCCGCCACGGGGCATTCTCGATCGGATCCGTCGGGCCCAGCAACTGGACCACCGGCGTGCCCACCAGGGACGCCACGTGCATGGGCCCGGTGTCGCCACCGATGTAGAGACGCACAGTCGCGAACAGTGCCGCCAGCTCCGCCAGACTCGGCGTCGCCGGAGCCAGACGCGCCGCCCCCTTGGACTGCTCGACCACGGCGCTCGCCCGGGCGTGATCGTCGCGGGCCGGGCCCCAGCTGACGATGCTCGGAACCGCGTCTCCTTCCGCCAGACGGCGGGCCACTTCGGCGAAGCGCTCGGCGGGCCAACGCTTGTTTGGGGTGCGGTCACTCGTGCCCGGGTGGATCACGATCGGCGAAGGACCCGGACCCAGCGACTTGGCGACCCGCTCCTGCAACGCCGGATCGACAACCAGGGGTGCGGCCACCGGCTTGGGAGAGATCGCGAGGTAGCGCAGCAGCCCATCGTTGCGATCGAAGCGGCTGATCTTCTGATCGATCAGGGTGGCTCGCTCCGTGGCCAGCCAGTGCGAGCCTTCGCGACCCACCGGCGCCGAATAGCCGATCCGACGCGGCGCCCCCGACAGCCGGGCGAGAAGCGCTGAACGCAGGATCGAATGGAAGTCGAGCACCAGGTCGAAGCGTCGGCGTCGCAACTCCCCGGCGAATCGCAGCAACAAACCGGCCGTGCCGAAGATCGCCCCGGCCCGCTGCCTTGGCGAGCCCTGCTCGCGCTGCCCTGGCGAGCCCGGCTCGCGCTGCCTTGGCGAGCCCGGCTCGCGCTGCCCTGGCGAGTAGTACTCGCACCGCTTCTCGACCGGGGGTCTTCGAGGAAACACGATGACTTCGTCGAGCCACGGCTGGCTCGCGAGCAGATCCGCGGACGCTGTCTCCACCAGCCAGGCCAGGTGTGCGCCTGGATAGGCGCGCCGCAGCGCCGCCGCCGCCGGAAGCGTACGCACCACGTCACCCACGGCACCCAAACGGACGACGAGGATCCGGTCGGCGCGCGGCGGATACGGCAGCGGATTGAGACAGACTCGGATGGCTGGCCTCGCTCCCGGTTCGCTCGCTCCAAGCTCGGTCGCTCCAAGCCCGGGCGGGAGGTAGGATACCTCCCCATGCAGGGCCCCGCCGTGTCAGTCGCGGGGCCGCGGGCAGCGGACGGCTTCGTCACCCTGCGCGCCGGCCCCTGCTTCGTGCAGACGGAGGCGCGCTTCGAATCCACGGTGCGCGGACTCGGCCTGCTCGAACCCGGTGGGCTCAGCGGGCTGATCACGCACGGCGGAGGCCCATCGGGTCGCACAGACAACGTCGTCTTGGAGCTCGACGCACTCGATGTCCGCCTCCATGTCCGGCCGCTGCGCCACGGTGGCTGGCTCGCGACACTGCCCGGGAAACGCCTGTTTCGAATCGCTCGCCCGCTCGAAGAGCTGCGGGTTCATCGTGCGCTGCACGATCAGGGAGCGCCGGTTCCGGCACCTGCATTCGTGGTCGCTGAACGCGGGCTCGGACCCTGGTGGATCGCCGCCTTCGCGACCGTTCACGAAGAACGGGCACCCGATGCAGCTGCCTTCCTGACGACGCGACCCGCACCCGAACGCGTTGATGCCGCAGCCGCGGCCGCCGGCCGGGCGCTCCGACTTTTCCACGACCTGGGTGCGCGGCACCGGGACCTGCACGTCAAGAACCTGCTGGTGAGGGAGTCCCCCGACTCGGTGGAGATCGTGATCATCGACCTCGACCGCGCCCGCCTGACCGGGGCGCCCTCCCCCGCTGAACGAATGGCCGAGATCATGCGACTGCAGCGTTCGCTCGTGAAGCGAAACCTGATCCCGACCTCGAGGAGCCGGGCGGGCAAGATCTTCCTCGAGGCCTACTGTGCGGGCGACGGCGGCTTGAGACGAGGGCTCGAATCGCGCATGCTGCACGAACGCCGCCGCTTGGCTTTTCACCGCCTCGGTTATCGCTGGAGCGTGCGGCACCCCGGCTAACGCCGGACTGCCGCACGCAGGCGGGCTTCGACATGGTCGAGCAAGGCACCGCCATCCTCGACGCAGAGCTCGATCCCGAGCACGCGTACATCGGCGTCGCGAACCCAGGAGCGCGGAATCTTGACGGCGTCCTTCTCGGTGGTGATCCAGAGCGGCGCTTCAGTGGCGAGCCCCACCAGATCGGCGATGCGGTAGCGATGGTGGTCCCGGAAGCTTCGTTCGGCGACCACCCGAGCACCCAACGCTTCCAGCGTCCGCCGCAGACTGCGAGGCTGGGCGACCCCCGAGAGCATTCCGACCTCGGCGCCCTCCAACCGCTGCAACGGCTGCCCGGGCCCGCCCGCCAGCGGACGAAGGGATACGGGTCGCCGCTGCGCGCGAAAGCGGAACGTGTCCGGGGCCAGCGCTTCCAGGCGGGCTCGCTGGAATGCCGTGAGCGGACCGTCGATCACACCGATCACGTCCGCTGCCCGCAGTGCACTGGGACGTTCACGCAAGGGACCTCGGGGCAACGTAAAGCCGTTGCCGAAGCCGAGCCCACCGTCAAAGAGCACTACGTCGACATCGCGCTCGAGCGCATGATGCTGGAAGCCATCGTCGAGCACGAGCACCTCGGCTCCGAAGGCGGACAGCGCACGCCAAGCGACGAGGGAACGATTGGCGCCCACCAGCACCGGAACGCCGGCTGCGTGGGCGGCCAGCACCAACGGCTCGTCGCCGCACTCCTCCCAACGACTTCGGATGAAGCGACCGTCCGAAACGACCACCACCGCATTGCGTCCCAGGCGACCGTAGCCTCGGCTGGCCAGTACGACCTTGTGACCGCGGCGATGCAAGGCAGCGGCGAGCCAGGCCGCCGCCGGGGTCTTTCCGGCACCCCCGACCGCGAGGCTCCCGACGCTCACGACCCGGCAGGGGACGCGGCTCGCTCGGCGCCATCCCTTCCGGTAGAGCCTCCGGTGCAAGCCCGCGATGGCCCCATAGATCCAGCCAATCGGCAGGAGTGGCAGCAGCAGCAGCTTGAGCCAGCCAGGTTCGGTCGGCACCTCTAGCCAGCGCGCACGCACCCAAATCAATCCGCTTCGTTTTCGGACAGCACCGAGTGCACCAGCTCGGCGGTGCGGTCGGTGCTGCCTCGATGTTCGCTCAGCATCGCGATCGCGCGCGCTCCGCGCTTCGCCGCAGCTTCGGGGTCGCCCAAAATCTCGGACAGGGCGCTGGCCAGATCCGCCACACCCTCCACGATTCGGGCTGCGTCACAAGCCTCGAGCAGCTCGACCGCATGACGGATGTTCTCGACGTGCGGTCCGTGCAGCACGGGACAGCCCGCCGAAGCTGGCTCGAGCACATTGTGCCCACCGACGGGCACCAGCGTACCGCCGATGAAGGCGGCCGCGGCGCGCGAGTACACGGCGGCCAACTCGCCTACCGTATCGAGGATCAGGACTTCTCCCGCAGCCAGCGGACGTGGCTCCGAAGTCGTGCGGCGACGCACAATGCGCCCGCGCGACCGAACCAGTCGTTCGATCTCGCTGGCTCGCTGCACGTGGCGCGGGGCGATCACCAGTGCGGACTCTTGGACTCCTGTCGCTGCCGACAGGGCATCGAGAACCTGCTCCTCCTCGCCCGGGTGCGTGCTGCCGGCGACCACCAGCGGCCGCGCACCCAGCAGCTGGGAAAGATCCGGCGACAGCGGCGCTGCCTCCTCCATCGGTTCCAGCTTGAGATCGCCCGTGATCTCGATGCGATCCGCCGGCACGCCCAGCGAAACGAAGCGGTCCCGGTCGAGCTCGGTGCGCGCGCCGACACGCCGAATGCGCCGCAGTGTCGGAAGGGCAAGACGGCCCAGGCGGCGGTAACGCGGGAAGCTGCGATCTGAGAGACGCGCCGACACCAGCAGGACCGGAACAGCGTGCCGCTCGGCTGCCGCGATCCGGACCGGCCACAGCTCGGTCTCGACGATCACCAGGGCGGCCGGCTTCAGCCATCGCAGGGTCGATTCGATACACCAGGGGTGATCGATCGGCGCGAGATGGCAGGGAACATCGGGGCGCGCCCGACGCATCACATCGCGGCCGTCGAGGGTGGCGGTGGTGGTGAAGACCGAGTGTCCCCGGGTCCGCAGCGCATCCACCAGACGGCGCGCTGCCAGGATCTCGCCCACACTCGCCGCATGGATCCAGACGGCGCCAGCTGCGACCCCCACGGGTCGACCCAGACGCTCGTCCAGTCCGATGCGCCAGCGGGGCTGCAACAGCAGCGCGCCCGCGACCACGGGCAGCGCGGCCGCGGCGGTCAGCGCAGCGACTGCGTGGCCAACGACGCGCACGGGTCAGCGCCCCGCGCGCCTCATGAAGCCCGACCGTCCAGGTCCGGGATGGCGTCGAGCACACGAATCGCCGTACGCAACGCCCCGAGTGCACTGCGCGCCGACGTGTTCAGGACATCGCGCCTGCGCACCGCATCGACGAAGGCGCGAAGCTGGCTCAACAGGGCGTCCTCAGGATCGAACACGAACTCTTCCGCCTCCATCCGGGCCGGCACCCCGTTCACTGCGTGGACCCGGCGGTAGAACGAGGCCGTCTGCGCCAGGAAGTCGATCGACAGGTATCCGTCTCCCTGGAAGAATCGCATCTTGCGCACGTTATTGTGGGACACCCGGCTGGCGGTGAGGTTGGCGACACAGCCCGAGGCAAAGCCGATGCGTGCGTTGACGACGTCGACGTAGGGTGTCACCACCGAAACGCCGACGGCCTCGATGTGCTCGGGCTCATCGCCCACGAGCCGCTGGAGGATGTCGATGTCGTGGATCATGACGTCCCGCACCACGTCGACGTCCGTGGGCCGTGTCGGAACCATGCCCTTGCGGTGGACCTCCACGTAGCGCGGCCCCTGGACCCGCTTTCGCAGCACACCCATCACCGCGTTGAACCATTCCAAGTGGCCCACGTGCAGGATGCAGCCGCGGCGCCGGGCCAGCTCAATCAGCGATTCGCCCTCGGCCACGCTGACCGCGATGGGCTTCTCCACCAACACGTCACGTCCGGCCCCCAGCGCGGCGCGGACCACCGCATGGTGGTGCACAGCCGGGACCACCGCGATCACGGCGTCGACGACTTTGTAGAGTGCGTCGGAATCCGGCAGCGCCTGTACGCCGAGTTCGGAGGCGCCCGACCGGGCGCGTTCGGGCTGCGCGTCGGTCACGCCGACCAGCTCGACGCCCTCGCCCTGCTGAGCAAGTTCCAGGGCCTTGCGGGCGTGATGACGCCCCATGTGCCCCATTCCCACGATGCCAATCCGAACCGTTTTCACGCGCCTGCCACCGTCGCGCCCCGATTCCCGTGACGCCCCTCCAGCGTAACGCCCAGCAGCGCGACGCCACAGGCATCGGCTTGCTCCACCAACGCAGCGCGGTCGATCACCAGCGTCCGACCGGCTTCGATGGCCAGGCAACTCGCTTTGGCAGCTCGCATGGCAGACAGCGTATGGGTTCCCACGGCGGGCACGTCGAAACGCGGATCCTGGGCCGGCTTGGCGACCTTGATCACGCAGGCCCCCTGGGCCACCAGGCCCGCGTGGCGGATCGCAGCGTCGGTTCCCTCGATAGCCTCCACCGCCAGCACCGCCCCGTTCTTGACCACCACGGTCTGTCCGATGTCGAGGCCGGCGATGGCCTTGGCCAGCGGCAGGCCGAAGGCCACGTCCGAAAGCTGGGCCTCGTCCGCGTGGATCCGCCCCAGCCGACCCTCCGCGGCCATCAGATCGCTCAACCACTCGTGCTGGGGCAGCAGCCGCACTCCCTGCTCCTCAAGCCAGTCGGCCAACGCCCGAAGCACCGAATCGTCCCGCTGATCCGCCAACCGCTCCAGCAAATGCCCGGCTTCTGGGTCTGTGCCCAACCCGTCGGGGGCGACGTAGAGCCCTTGCTTCGACACCTTGCCCACCATCACGGCCTCCGACACACCGGCCTCACGCAACGACTCCAGGGCCGCCCTGACCTCGCCGAGGTGGTGCCAACGGACGTCGGCATCCTTCTCGAGGGCGGGATCCGTGATGCCGTGGAAGCCGATCGCCCGGACCCGGCGCCCGCGCTGCGCCGCGGTTCGCGCCACCTCGCGGGGGAGAGCACCGGCCCCGGCGATCAGTCCCAGGACTTCGGGCGTCACGCGGGTCACGTCAGCGCGTGACGCCGCGCTTGCTGGTCTCCAGGAAGCGCAGCAGGTGCTGGATCTCTGCGGACTCGCTCATCTCGTCCCGAACGCGCTCCATGGCCGGCAGCAGTCGCAGGCGGGACTGGAAGAGCAGATGATAGGCGTGCTTGATTTCGGCAATCTTGTCCTCGGAGAAGCCCCGCCGCTTCATGCCCACGCTGTTTACGCCGGCGAAACGGGCCCGATCTCCCATCACCTTGGAGTACGGCGGAACGTCCTTGCTGAGCTTCGTGCTTGCGCCCGTGAACGAAGACTCGCCGATCCGGCAGAATTGATGGACGCCCACCATCGCTCCGAGCACCGCGAAATCCTCGATCACGACGTGTCCCGCCACGGCCGAGAAGCTGGCGATGATCGTGTTCGAGCCGATCTGGCAGTCGTGGGCAATGTGGACGTTGTTGAGAATGAAGTTCTCGTCGCCGATCCGGGTCGAACCATCGCCCACCGGACTGCCGGAATGGATCGAAGCGTACTCGCGGATGATGTTGTCGCGACCGATCTGGAGCGATGTCTCGCCGGCGACGCCCAGCACCTGGGGCTCCTCCCCAACCACCGAGAACGGGAAGATGCGCGTGCGCTTGCCGATGGTCGTGTGTCCGATGACGATGGTATGTGACGAAATCTTCACCCCCGCCGCAAGCTCTACGTCGCCGCCGATCACGACATAGGGGCCAAGCTCGACATCGTCGGCAAGGTTTGCGCCGGGGGATACAACCGCTGTGGGATGGACGCCGGTCACGGGTCGTTCAGCTCTTCGCGTTGTACTTCTCGATGACGGTGTCGGTGATGTCGAGGGCCTCGCGCGTGTAGAGCAGACCGGGGGCGTCGCGACGCAGGATCATCGTGAAACCCTGACTCTTGCCGACCTCTTGGATGATCACACCGAGCTTGGCGACCAGCGGGCCCTCGAGCCGCTTCTGATCCACCTTCATCTGGCCCTCGATCGCCTTCATCTTGGCCTGGATCTCGTTGCGCATCTCGACCATATCGAGCTGCTTCTGGAACAGGGCCTCGTCCGATAGCACGAACTTCTTGGCCTTGAGCTCTTCCTCGAGAGCCTTGTAACGGTCGAGCATTGGCTGGATCTTCGCTTCGGCTTCACGCTGCTTGCGCGCGAACTCCTCGCGGGCCGCCTTGCCCGCGTCGGTGGAACTGATGGCCTGGTCGATGTCGACGACGCCAATCTTCACGCCCTGGTCGGTTGCCGCTGTTCCCCAGGCGAGTAGCCCCACGGCTGCTAGTAGCATCATCGTCTTGTGTACACGCATGTCTTTCTACACCTCGTTTGGTCCGATGTCGGGGTGGCAGGAGGGCCCCGGGTCAGAAATCCCGGCCGCCTACGGAGAACTCGAACACAGGTGAATCCTCTACCTCGGATTCCCTGTCCAAGGGGAAGCCCAGTATCACCGCGAGCGGCCCGAAGGGCGAGAACCACTGTACCCCTACCCCGGTACCGTAGCGCCACTCACCGGGATCGAACAGCGAGTCCCCCTCGGCGAAGGCATTGCCGGCGTCAAAGAAGAGCACGCCCTGGAGGCCCAGGGTCTCGGAGATGGGGAAACGGTACTCG
>Ga0114950_10004492_pt1 | contig 10841 bp, 8 predicted proteins | sample N075metaG_FD_83503 | JGI IMG/M metagenome (GOLD analysis project Ga0114950, IMG submission 83503) | Deep subsurface microbial communities from Kermadec Trench to uncover new lineages of life (NeLLi) - N075 metaG | ecosystem: Environmental > Aquatic > Marine > Ocean trench > Sediment | place... | reverse complement strand
TGATTAGCGCCCGAGATGATTGGGCAAACCATGATTATCTATGCAAATAGAATACCATTATGGAGAAGATCGGATGTCCTGACCAGGGCAATGACAAAGGGGGCTTAACGCTCAGCGATATAGGGGTACGGAAACCATTTGATTTCAGCACCTGTCCTCTCATGTCCGCTTTTGACCCAAAAGCGGACATAAGGAATTAGAGGGGTGGCTACCATGGAGGTTGGTAACGGGATGCCTCCTCGCTAAAGATCACTAATCTCCATCACCACCATCGCCGCAAATAACCCAACACAAATCAAAAGTTCTGATGGGATTCAGGCGCCGGCCAGTCGCGGCCATGAGGCGGCCAGGGCCTCGCGGTCCAACTTGCCGCGCTCGTTCCTGGGCAGTTCATCGACGAAGCGGATGTCCTTGGGCGTCTTGAAGGGGGCCAGGAACCGCCCGCAATGGGCGATGACGTCGGCGGTCGAGAGGCCGCTGCCCGATCGCGTGACCACGAAGGCGACCACCTCGTCGCCATAGATCTTATCGGGAACGCCGACCCCAGCACCTTCGACGATGTCGGGATGGCGGCTGAGGACATTGTCGATCTCCACCGGCGAAATGTTGACGCCGCCGCGGATGATCAGCTCCTTCAGCCTGCCGACCACTTTGATATGGCCGTCTGCGTCGATCACCCCGAGGTCGCCGGTGCGGTGGCCCGATGCCGGCAATTTTTCGATGCTTCCGTCGGACTTCAGATAGCCATGGGTCAATTGCGGGCCGGAAACCGTGATTTCGCCGGGTTCGCCCTGGGCGACCTCCAAGCCGTCGGCGTCGAGGAGCCGCAGCGTCTGGTGCTTCAAGGGGGGGCCGACGGTGCCGATCTTGCGCTTCCGGCCGCGGTGGCTGCACATCAATCCGGCCTCTGAGCAGCCGTAGGACTGGCACAGCCGCATGGCGTAGGCGTCTTCGAAGGCGCGCCACTGTTCCGGCAGCATGGGCGCCGAGGAGGTCATCAGGAAACGCAGGTGGGGCAGGTCCTCACCATGAATGTCGACCGGCTCGCTCATGAGAATGTTCAAGATGGTGGGCACCGCGATGGCGATGGTGATCCGGTAGTCCTTGACCCAGTCGAAATAGCGGCTGCGGGAGAATTTCTTGGCCATATAGACGGTGGCGCCGGCGACCAGGGGCGCGCCGAGGCTCATGTTCTGGGCCGACAGCCAGGTGTACGACCGGCATTCGAGCATGCGGTCGTCGGGCCCAAGTTCCACACAATCGGCGATGGCGTCGAAATTGGCGAAGACACTCAAATGGGACTGCAGGACCCCCTTGGGGCTGGCCTCGGTCCCCGAGGTATAGAAGATGACGGCGATATCCTCGGGCTTGCAAACCTCGCCCGGCGCGTCATCGCCGGAATACCCCTCGATGGCGCCGAAGAAGCCGCTGGACCCACCCTCGGCGTTCCACTCGCCGATGGTCATCCACGCGACCCCGGCCATGGAATCAGCCAAGCCCTGGAGCCCGAGCCCTTCTTGCACCAACACCAGCTTGGGCCGCACCACGTCGATGATCTCGGCGATATGTTCGCGGTTCATCTCCACATTGGCGGTGGCGATGGTGGCGCCATGGCGCTGGACGCCCAAGAAGATCGCCATGAATTCCAAGCTGTTCTCCGACAGCAACAGGACCCGGTCGTTGGCTTTGAGCCCGCGGTCTCGGAAATACCGCGCCATGCGGTTGCCCAGAACATGGAGCTGGCCGTAGGTCAGGCTCTTGTCCTGGTCGATGGAATAGGCGTAGGTCTTGTCTGGGAAGCGCGAAGCCTGTTCCGCGATCAAAGCCCGGATGGGCCGGTAATTTCCACAATTCACTGCCATGGAATGAAGCTATCACGGGCCAGAGGCCCCTTCAATCGGCCTTCTTGGGGCTCTCCGGCGCCGCTTCGAGGAAGGCGCCATGGGGGGTTTTAGGGGGCCTGAGCCGGGGGCCAACCGCCGGCCTCCAGGGATTCGGCAATGGCCGGTTGTGTGATCGGCGGTTTCGGTGTATCTTGATATATTGTTCGGTACCCGAACATAATAATGGGCCCCACAATGGGGTACCCTAGGGCGCGGATGATCATGGCGAAATCCATCTTAAGCCTGGTTTTGAACAATCGGCGGCGCGACCATGCGGTGGCCGACAACATGCTGCTCATCGACTACTTGCGTGAGGTCTGCGGGCTTACCGGCACCAAGATGGGCTGCGATGGCGGTGAATGCGGCGCTTGCACGGTGCTGGTCGACGACCGGCCGAGGCTGTCGTGTATCTCCCTCGCCCATTCGGTGGCCGGGCGCCGGGTCGAGACCATCGAAGGGGCGCTCAGCGACGGGCGCATGTCGCGCCTGCAGCGTGGCTTCCATGAAAAGCTCGGTTCCCAATGCGGCTACTGCACACCCGGCCAGATCATGGCGGCAGAAGGGCTGCTGAGGAGAAACCCCAACCCCGATGACGACGAAATCCGTCAGGGGCTGAGCGGCAACATCTGCCGCTGCACCGGCTACGTGAAAATCATCGAATCGGTCCGCAGTGCGATTGAGGAAGCCGCCCCATGAGCGAGCAATCCGTGGCACACCCCCGCGCCAGTGCCATCGGCGCCCATGTGCCGCTGATCGACGGCATCGAAAAGGTAACCGGGCGGGCCGACTACACCGCCGATCTCGACCATCACGACGCCCTGGTGGGGCGCATATTCCGAAGCCCCCATAGCCACGCCAGGATCGTGCGCCTCGACGTGAAAAAGGCCTTGGCGCTGCCCGGCGTGATCGCCATCGTGACCGGAGAGGATTGCGACGTGCCGTTCGGCGTTTTGCCGATCGCCCAGAATGAATATCCCATGGCCCGCGACAAGGTGCGCTATCGCGGTGAACCGGTCGCCGCGGTGGCCGCCATGGACGAGGCCGCGGCCGAGGCGGCGCTCGCGCTCATCGATTTGGAGGTGGAAGAACTTCCCGCCTATTACCACCCCGACAAGGCCCGCGCGCCCGGCGCCGTGGACCTCCATGGGGATCGGCCGGGCAACCTGGAGCGCGGCGTTCACCATGAGTTCGGCGATGTCGCCGCGGGCTTCGAGGCGGCGGACCTGGTGCGCGAGGGGATCTTCGATTGCGGCGAAGTGACCCACGTGCAGATGGAGCCCGATGCCTCGCTGGCCGAATACGACGCCGAGCGCGACCGCCTGATCTTGCACACCTGCACCCAGGTTCCCTATTACGTCCATCTGCACGCGGCCCAGTGCCTGGGCATGGACACGTCGCGCATCCGCGTGGTCAAGCCCCATGTGGGCGGCGGCTTCGGCCATCGCTCAGAGACCCTGAATTTCGAGATCATCACCTGTATCCTGGCCCGCGCCGCGCGGGCCAAGGTGCGCATAAAGCTGAGCCGCGAGGAAACCTTCCTCACCCATCGCGGCCGCCCCAACACGCGGATCAAGGTCAAAATCGGCATGACCAAGGATGGGCGCATGACGGCCTGCGCCTGCGAGACCATCCAGGCCGGCGGCGCCTATGGCGGCTATGGAATCGTGACGATCCTGTATTCGGGCGCCCTGCTCAACGCCATTTACGACATTCCGGCGGTCAAGTTCGACGGCTATCGCGTCTACACCAACACGCCGCCCTGTGGGGCCATGCGGGGCCATGGCACCGTCAATGTCCGCTATGCCTTCGAATCCCTGCTCGATGAAATGGCGGGCGAGCTCGGCCTCGATCCCTTCGAGATCAGGCGCCGCAACCTGCTCAAGGCGCCCATGGAGACCATCAACGGCCTGAGGGTCGAATCCTACGGCCTGCCCCAATGCCTCGACTGGGTCGAGCAAGCGTCCGCCTGGGCGGAGCGGCGCGCCGACCTGCCCAAGGGCAAGGGCCTTGGCCTGGCGTGTTCCCATTATGTCAGCGGCGCGGCAAAGCCGGTGCACTGGACCGGCGAACCCCATGCGGTGGTCAATCTCAAGCTCGACTTCGATGGCGGCGTCACGGTCATGACCGGGGCCGCCGATATCGGCCAGGGATCCGATACCGTGCTGGCCCAGCTGGTCGGCGAAGTGCTCCAGCTGGAAATCGAGCGCGTCTCGGTGATCGCCAATGACAGCCGGATCACGCCCAAGGACAACGGGTCGTATTCCTCGCGGGTGACCTTCATGGTCGGCAACGCCGCCATCGAGGCGGCGGAAAAGCTCAGGGGCGTGCTGTGCGCGGCGGCCGGGCGCAAGCTCGACGCCAAGCCCGAAGACATCGAGTGCCTGGGAGAAATCTACCGTGTCCGCGGCGGCCAGGACCCGGGCCTGTCTTTCAAGGAAGTGGTCGAAGAAGCGTTGGCCCACGAGGGCACCATCACCGTCAAGGGCACCTTCACGGTGCCCCGGTCGCACCAAGGCGGCCGCTATCGCGGCGCCGGCGTCGGGCCGTCCATGGCCTATTCCTACGCCGCCGTCGCCGCCCAGGTCGATGTCGATTCAGACACCGGGCTGGTCACCGTGGAAAAAATCTGGGTGGCGCATGATTGCGGCTTTGCCCTGAACCGCCTGGCCTGCGAGGGCCAGGTCCAGGGTGCGGTGTGGATGGGCCTGGGCCAGGCCTTGAGCGAGGAGATCCGCTATTTCAAAGGCTTGCCGTTGGCCCCCAACATGCTCGACTACCGGGTGCCGACCATCGTCGAGTCGCCGCATATCGAGGTAGAGCTCATCGAGAGCATCGATCCCAACGGCCCCTTCGGCGCCAAGGAAGCCAGCGAGGGCGCCCTTGCGGCGGTCATTCCGGCGGTCGCCAATGCCGTCACCGACGCCATCGGCCTGCGCTTGCACGAGACCCCGATCACCCCCGACCGGGTGATCACCGCCTTGGTCCGCAGCGCCCGGGACGGGCGCCGGGACAAGCCGGAGTTAGGGAACACCGGGTGATGGAATACATGCCGGAATTTCGCACCGCGCGGCCGGCCACCATGGCCGAGGCGGTGGCCATCAAGGCGGCCGAACCGGGCTCCCGTTTCCTCGCCGGGGGCACCGACCTGGTGCCCAACATTCGCCGCGGCATTGTCGCGCCGCCGACCGTCATCGACCTTGCCGGCATCGCCGAGATGCGCGGCATCGAGCCCTTGGCCGGCGGCCTCCGGATCGGCGCAGCGGTCACCCTCGCTGAACTGGCCGCCCATGAACGCGTGCGCACCGCCTATGGCGGACTCGCGCAGGCAGCGGGCGGGGTCGCCGCCAACACCCACCGCGAGGTCGCAACGGTGGGCGGCAATCTCTGCCTGGACACCCGCTGCGTTTTCTATAACCAAAGCGAATGGTGGCGGCGGGCCAACGATTACTGCCTCAAGTCAAAGGGCGAGGTGTGCCACGTCGCGCCCAAGGGCGACCATTGCTTCGCCGCCTTCTCGGGCGACCTGGCGCCGGCCCTGTTGGTGATCGGCGCCGAGGTCGAGATCATTGCGCCCAAGGGCTCTCGGGTGGTCCCCCTGGGCGCGATCTACCAGGACGACGGCATCGACTACCTACTGCTGGAAGCCGACGAAATGATCGCCGCGGTGCGCCTTCCGGCCCTCGCCGAGGGCTTCCGCAGCGGTTACGCCAAGTCCCATGTGCGGTCCGCCATCGACTTTCCCCTGGCCGGCGTGGCGGTGGGCCTGCGGCGCGAGGGTAAGGCCATCGCCGAGCTGCGAATCGCCCTGACCGGCACCAATTCCATGCCTTTGGCTATCGAAGGAACCGAAGGGTTGACCGGCGGGCCGCCCGATGAGGCCATGTTGGAAGGCTTGGACGCGCTCATCGGCAGGCAGATACAGCCCATGAGCTCGACCTTCTCTCCCCCCGGTTACCGCCGCCGCGTGGTCGCCAAACTGACCCGTTCGATGATCCGAGCCCTCTACCTCGGCGGTTAGGCCGCGATCCGGCAGGGCAACGCCATGGCAAGCTGGATCGATATCACCGCCGCCGACGGCCACCGGCTCTCGGCCTGGCAAGCGGAACCCGAAGGCCGGGCCAAGGGCGGCTTGGTCATCGCCCAGGAAATGTACGGGGTCAACGGCTACCTGCGCGGCGTCGTCGAGCATTACGCGGCCAAGGGCTATCTCGCCATCGCGCCGCGGCTCTACGACCGGCTGGAACCTGGGCTGACCATCGAATACGACGATGAAGGCAACCGCCGCGCCAAGCAAATCTACCGTAATTACGACTGGTCCAAGGCGATGGTTGACCTGGAGGCCGCGCGCGACGCCGTGGCGATGGCCGGGCGGGTCGCCATCCTTGGTTTCTGCTTCGGCGGCTCGCTGGCCTGGCTGGCCGCCTGCCGCAGTTCTTTCGCCTGCGCCGTCGCCTATTATGGCGGGGAAATGACGCGCTACATGGACGAAGACGGCCACTGCCCCGTGCAATGCCATGTGGGCGCGCTGGATACCGCGTTGAGCCCAAAAAAGGTGGCGCAATTCCAGGCGCGGTACCCCGATGTCCCGTTTCACGTCTATCCCGGCGCGGTGCACGGCTTCGACAACGAAACGCGCGGCGCCCGCCATCACCCGGAAGCCACCAAAATCGCCCGCGCCCGGACCCTCGTCTTCCTCGACGGCCACATGGCGGGCGGGACTCAGGCCTGAATTAAGGTTTCAAAAACATCTAGAGAACTGATCTAACACGAAATTATGCCCTAATCCTGACAAACGGGGTTGACATTCGGGGGGAGATGCCCGATCTCTAATCAAGACCAATTCGGTCACCTTTATGAGACGAGGGCGTACCGGGCTTTTCCCGGTCCTGAGACGACCATGATCAAGCTCAGCCGACTCGCCGATTACGCGGTTGTTTTGCTGACCCAAATGGGCCCCGAGCCCAAGGGCGTGCACAATGCGCTGGACCTGGCGGCGGGCACCGGACTTCCGGTGCCGACGGTGGCCAAGGTGCTGGCCAATCTCACCCGCCAAGGCCTGCTGGCGAGCGTGCGGGGCGCCAAGGGCGGCTACCGCCTGGCGGCGGCGCCCGAGCGCATCTCCGTCGCCCGCATCATCGCCGCCATCGACGGCCCCATCGCCTTGACCCAATGCGTCGACCACACGGCGGAGGACTGCACCGTGGAGGCGCTGTGCCCTTCCCGCGCCGGCTGGCACAAGATCAACCAGGCGGTGGAGCGCGCCTTGTCCGAGGTCACCCTGGCCGACCTGATGGGGACGCCCGCCATGTTCGGCGATGTTCCGCCGCCCGCCCGGCAATCCAACCGAACCGCCTGAGGGAGCGACAACGCACATGAGCACGCCCGAGACAATCTCCGAGTCAATGGACCAGGTCCGCGCCCTGACGGAAACCGATTACAAATATGGTTTCGTCACCGAGCTTGACCAGGACATCATACCCAAGGGGCTGAACGAGGACGTCGTCCGCCTGATCTCCGCCAAGAAGGACGAGCCCGCCTGGCTGCTCGACTGGCGGCTCGAATCGTATGCCAAGTGGCTCGGCATGAAGGGAGAGGACCCCACTTGGGCCAAGATCAGCCACCCGCCCATCGACTTCCAGGACATCCGTTATTACGCCGCCCCCAAATCCGACGACGACCGGCCCAAGAGCCTAGACGAGATCGACCCGGAAATTCTCAAGACTTACGAAAAGCTCGGCATCCCCCTCAAGGAACAGGAGGTGCTGTCCGGCGTCGCCGTGGACGCGGTGTTTGATTCCATTTCCGTCGCCACCACCTACAAGGCGAAACTGGCGGAGATCGGCGTTATCTTCTGCCCCTTCTCCGAGGCCGTGCGCGAACACCCCGAACTGGTCCGCAAATACCTCGGCGCGGTGGTGCCCCAGGGGGATAATTTTTACGCCTGCCTCAATTCGGCGGTGTTTTCCGACGGCTCCTTCGTATTCATCCCCGAAGGCGTGCGCTGCCCCATGGAGTTGAGCACTTATTTCCGCATCAATGCCGCCGAAACCGGACAGTTCGAGCGCACCCTGATCATCGCCGCGCCGGGCAGCTACGTCAGCTACCTGGAAGGCTGCACGGCGCCCATGCGCGACGAAAACCAACTGCACGCCGCGGTGGTGGAACTGATCGCCCTGGAAGACGCGGAAATCAAGTATTCCACCATCCAGAACTGGTACCCCGGCAATGCCGAGGGCGTCGGCGGCATTTACAATTTCGTCACCAAGCGCGGGGCGTGCCGCGGGCGCAACGCCAAGATTTCCTGGACCCAGGTGGAAACCGGCGCGGCCATCACCTGGAAATACCCGTCGGTGCTGCTGGAGGCCGAAGGCGCGGTCGGCGAGTTTTATTCGGTGGCCGTCACCAACAATCATCAGCAGGCCGATACCGGCACCAAGATGATCCACCTGGCGCCCAATACCACCTCCACCATCATCTCCAAGGGCATCTCGGCGGGACGGTCGCAGAACACCTATCGCGGCCTGGTGCGGATCAATCCCAAAGCCCACAACGCGCGCAACTATACCCAGTGCGATTCGCTGCTGATCGGCGAGAACTGCGGCGGCCATACGGTGCCCTATATCCAGGTGCGCAACCGCTCGGCCCGGGTCGAACACGAAGCCAGCGCGTCGAAAATTTCCGACGACCAGATGTTCTATTGCCAGAGCCGGGGGCTCGGGGCCGAGGACGCGGTTTCGCTGATCGTCAACGGCTTCTGCAAGGAGGTCATGCAGAAGCTGCCCATGGAATTCGCCGTCGAGGCCCAGAAGCTTCTGGGCATCAGCCTCGAAGGCAGCGTCGGATAGGAAACCACCAAGTGAATATTCTCGAAATACGCAACCTGCACGCATCGGTCGACGGGACCGAGATTCTGAAGGGCATCGACCTCATCCTGCCGGCGGGCGAGGTTCACGCCATCATGGGGCCCAACGGATCGGGCAAGTCGACCCTGGCCTACGTTTTGGCCGGCCGTCATGGCTATGACGTGACCCAGGGCGAGGTCATCTACCGGGGCCAGGACCTGCTTTCCCTCCGCACCGACGAGCGCGCCCAGGCCGGGGTTTTCCTTGCCTTGCAGTACCCGGTGGAGATCCCCGGCGTCGCCAATTCGGTGTTCCTCAAGGCCGCGGTCAACGCCCAACGCCGCGCCCGCGGCGAAGCCGAACTCGACGCCATGGATTTCCTCAAGCGCGCCAAGGGGTACTTGGCCGAACTCGAGATGGACCAGGAATTCCTCACCCGGCCCATCAATGTCGGTTTTTCCGGCGGCGAGAAAAAGCGCAACGAAATCTTTCAAATGGCGATGATCGAACCCACCCTGGCGGTGCTGGACGAAACCGATTCGGGATTGGATATCGATGCCCTCCGCATCGTCGCCGACGGCGTCAACCGGCTGCGCGCCGCCGACCGCGCCATGCTGGTGATCACCCATTACCAGCGCCTTCTGGACTACATCGTGCCCGACCGCGTCCATGTCCTGGCCGATGGCCGTATCGTGCGCACGGGCGGCAAGGAACTTGCCCTCGAACTGGAAGAGAAAGGCTACGCCGCCTTCACCGGAGAAAAGAGCGCGGCCTGACCGCGCCGCCCCACCATGACCACGACGACGATAGATTGCGCCACCACCCGGGACGCCCATCTCCAGGCGTTCGGCCGGCTGGCGCCCGGGCTCCCGGGCCGCGGCATCGATTGGCTGGACAGGCTGCGCCGCGATGCGTTCCGGCGCTTCAAGGATGCCGGCATGCCCCACCGGGGACTGGAGGCCTGGAAGTTCACCGGCCTAGATTTGCTCGCCAAACACGCCTTTTCCCCGGTGCCCGAGGCCGCCGCCGAGGCCGAGGCCGAGGCCGGATCTGATTTCGGACCCGGCGGCTGCGCCGCGAAGCTGGTCTTCGTCGACGGCCGGTTCCACGCCGGGCGGTCCCGGCGATCCACCCTTGCCAAGGGCGTTACCGTCACCACCCTGGCCGCGGCGCTCGGCAAAACCCCCGGCCTCATCGAAGGACGACTCAGCGCCGTTGACGGCGCCGCCGGCGCCCTTTGGGACCTCAACGCCGCTTTCATGGCCGACGGCGCGGTGGTTCGGTTGGAGGCCGGCGCCAAGCTGGACAAGCCCATCAGCCTGGTCTTCCTCTCCTCGGGCGCCAAGCATGGCGCGCACCATGTCCGCAATCTGGTGACCCTGGGGGCCGGGGCCGAGGCAACGGTGATCGAGACCCATGGCGCGCCGGGCGGCGACCAGGCCGCCGCCTTCTCCAACGCCGTCACCGACGTGGCTTTGGGCGAAGGCGCCGCCCTGATGCATGTCCGCGTCCAGGACCTCGGGCCAGGCGCCGTGCATACCGCCCGCGCCGTGGTGGAGATCGCCAAGGGCGCGCATTACACAAGCTTCGCCCTGGCCATGGGGGCGGCGCTGTCGCGCCAGGAAACCGACGCCACCTTCACCGGGCCCAATGGCGGCGTACGCCTCTTCGGCGCCTATCTCGGACGCGACCGCCAGCACCTCGATCACACCACCCGGGTCGACCACGCCCATCCCCGATGCTGCACCGAAGAATTCTTTAAGGGGGTTCTGGACGACCGCGCCCACGGGGTTTTCCAGGGCCTGATCCGGGTCGCGCCCCAGGCCATCGGCACCGACGCGCGGCAAAAGAACCAAGCCCTGTTGCTGTCCGACCGGGCGGCGGCGTCCACCAAGCCCGAGCTCGAGATCCTCGCCGACGACGTCAAATGCACCCATGGCGCCACGGTCGGCGATCTCGACGCCGATGAGCTCTTTTACCTGATGACCCGGGGGCTTTCCGAGGCCGAGGCGCGCCGCTTGCTGATCGCCGGCTTCATCGGCGACGTCATCGACCGTTTCGACCAGGGCGCCGTGGCCCAGCACCTCCACGCCTGCGTCGCCCGGTGGCAGGATCG
>Ga0114950_10004489_pt1 | contig 10846 bp, 8 predicted proteins | sample N075metaG_FD_83503 | JGI IMG/M metagenome (GOLD analysis project Ga0114950, IMG submission 83503) | Deep subsurface microbial communities from Kermadec Trench to uncover new lineages of life (NeLLi) - N075 metaG | ecosystem: Environmental > Aquatic > Marine > Ocean trench > Sediment | place... | reverse complement strand
TTGCTCGGGGCTTCCCTGGCGGAACGCTCTCGGTCGTGGCCATTGCCGGGCCGCGGCGCGGAGAATCTTTTCCGTACCTGAGCCAGATTCGGTCGGATCAACTTTCGGTTGACCATTCGCATCCCCCCCTTGGGTGCAGTCTTTGCGGTAGACGTTATTGATCTAGGGAAATTCTCCGGGTTCCGATGGAAGTGAATTCCTCGAACGCCCTGATGCCGCAAATTTACCAAAGGCAACCGAGTCTTGCAACCCCGAAAATGATCAAAGTCGCTCACAGGGTGGGGGAGGCGGGATCGACAGGAGCTTATTATACTCGGGCTTGATACACCATTCGGATTCGGCCCGCACGCGTTTCATGAAAACCTCGAATTCCTGTTGAGCCTTCTGCTCTCTCAGCTCTCTTCTGAGCGATTCCCGAACCTCTTCCGGAGTTCTTACGCGGTCGTCAACCCGGGAATCTACCTTGATGATATGAAAACCATAGGGGGTTTCCATCAGTTCCGAAATGCCACCTTCCGGGAGCACGAATGCGAACTCCGCCAGCCTCTCCGCGAGGTCGGATCGTTTCAACGGGCCGAATAGTCCACCGTTCTCTTTGGTTCCGGCATCCGAGAACTCCAGGGCCAGCTTGGCGAAGTCCTCTCCCGAGGACGCACGTTGCCAGATTTCCTCCGCTCGCGGTGCCAACTCGGTTTTCTTCTCTTCGTTGTCGGCCAGCAACACGATCTCGCGTAGCATTACCTCGCCTTCGACGTGGAACGAGCCCAGGTGCTCCTGGTAGTACGCTTCCAGCTCACGGTCGCCGACCGAGACGCGGTTGTAGACTTCGCTCTGGATCACCTGCCCGGGCAACTCCTGCTCGAGTAGCTGCTTCTTGGTCTCCTCGATGCTCAGCCCCTGCTCTTTCAGAATCCGCGAAAGTTCCTCGCGATTGCCGATGTTGTTGGCATCCATGAACCTGTCGAGCAGCCAATCCCCGAGCTTGTCGGTATCGTAGCCCCGCGCCTGGGCCTGATCGGCCAGGATCTTGTCGTCGATCATTCCCAGCAGGAGCTGCTGGCGGACCAGCTCGACTTCCCTGTCCAATTCTTCACCGGTATGACGACGGTACAGGTCGGTCATTCGGTATTGCAGCTCCTCCTCGTAGTCCATGAGGGTGATGATCTCCCCATTTACCCACGCGATGATCTCCTCGAGCATCTCCGCTCGGGTGGCGACCGGCGCTGCGACCAGTCCCGCGAGCAGCAGAACCATCGTCATGAACCTGAGAACGTGCATCTTCCCTGCATTGTAAACGGCCGCCCCGCCAATCGCCATTCAGGCTTCCGGTAGGTAGCGAAAAGGGAGGGGTTTTCGGTAGATCTCGACCGGAGTCCGCTCGCGCAACTCCCGGAGCAGCTGCTCCTCGGCCTGTCGCCTGTACTCGCCCGCCAGCTCTTCGCGGGCCCGTTTCGCCAGCTCTTCATCCATCTCGGAGGGGTCGGTCAGCCAGGCTTCGAGTTGGAACAGGAACGTGTCGCCGTGGAAGTTCACGGGCGAACTCACCTGGCCTGGCTCCAGGTCGCGGAGAGCGTCGCGCAGGTCGTCGGCGAAATTGTCCCAGGAGAGCTCCAGCAGCACGCCCTGGCCCGGGCCGGTCTCGTACGTCACCACCGCCTCCGCGAAGCTCATGGAACCGCGACCGATCCGGGTCGACACCTGCGCAGCGTCGGCCGGAAAATCGAATCTCAACGCTCTCAGGCGCACGCGCTTCTGGGGTGCCAGTCTTCCTCCGGAGCGCTCGATGTACGACCGGACCTCTTCCTCCGGCGGCTCTGGAAGTTGTCGCGCCATGCTGTCCTGCAGTTTCTGGACCAGCAGTCGCTGTCGCGCCAGGGCTGTCCGCCAATCCTGCGACCCCGGGTCGGGCTCGTCGCGGCCGCTCTCGCTGTCGCTCCCGAGATAGGTGGCGATCTCCAGGTCGCTGACTTCCAGACCGCGTCGCTCGGCCTCGGCCACCAGTATCATCTCGTCGACGAGCGAGTCCAGCAGGCGGCTCTTGACGCGGTTCAGTCCGGTCGGGTCCATCGTCTTCGCGTCCTCGTCGGTCAACAGGCTGAGCGTGAAGTACAGCTCGAGCTCCGCGAGCGAGACGGCCGCGCCTCCCACGTGAGCGACCGAGTCGTCGGGAGAGACGCCGGCCGTGCAAGACATCAGCAGCAAACAAACGAGGAAGAGAAGAAACGCGGGGACAGATCTATTTCTTTTGCGATAGCAGTCGATAGAGGAAGCCAAGGGGAGGAGAAATAGATCTGTCCCCGTTCGGTTGAAAGAAATAGATCTGTCCCCGCTCATGCTGCGGATTTTCCGAGGATTCGCTGAAGTACCTTCGCCACGCATTCGATGCGATCGGTGCCGCGGGGCGGCGCCGGGAGCAGCAGGGTTCCGGACGGTGTGAGCGAGCCCTGCTCGCTGGTCAGAATCTGGATGATCCTTTCCGGTTCGACGGGCGGACTCTCGTGGAATCGAATCTGCAGCTTGTCCTCGACCAGATCGACGCTGCGCACACCGGACTGCTCGGCGATCAGTCGCAGTCGGCCCATGTTGAACAGATTTCGCGCGGCCTGCGGTAGGTGACCGAAGCGATCTTCGGTGTCCGCCTGCAGACGGTCCACGTCCGCGGTCAGCAGAGCTTGGGCCAGTCGCTTGTACAGCGACAGCCGGTCGCCCGACTCGGGCAGGTAGCTCTGCGGCAGCTTGATGTCGACGCCGAGATGCAGGCTCGGAAGGTGCCGCTCGAGAATCGGCTCGCCCTGCAGCTCGTGAACCGCCCGTTCGAGGAGCTGGCAGTACATGTCGAAACCCAGCGCCGCGATGTGTCCGTGCTGCCGCGAGCCCAGCAGCTCGCCGGATCCGCGGATCTCGAGATCCTCGGCGGCGAGCCGGAATCCCGCGCCGAGCTCGCTGAACTCCTGCAGCGCCTTCACCCGCTTGCGCGCAGCCTCGGACAGGCTGCTCCGATCGGGAATGATCAGGTAGGCGTACGCGTGCCGCGGGCTGCGTCCGACGCGCCCCCGTAGCTGATACATCTGCGCCAGGCCGAGGCGGTCGGCGCGGTCCACGATGATCGTGTTGGCCCGCGGGATGTCCAATCCGTTCTCGATGATCGTCGTGGTCAGCAGGATGTCCGCCTCGTAGCGCACGAAGCGCAGCATTACCGACTCCAGCTGGCGCGCCGGCAAGCGACCGTGGGCTGTGACGATCCGCGCTTCGGGCACCATCTCGGACAGAGTCCGGCTCATCGCAGGCAGGGATTCGATCTGATTGTGCACGACGAACACCTGGCCGCCGCGCCTCAATTCCTGCCGAATGGCTTGCGCGATGATGTTCTTGCGGAAGGGGATGAGGTACGTCTGGATCGCCATCCGTCCGGGCGGTGGTGTCTCGATCACGGAGAGATCGCGCACACCGGCCAGCGACATCTGCAGCGTGCGCGGGATGGGAGTGGCTGTCATCGAGAGCACGTCGACGCCCACCGACAGCTGTTTCAGCCGTTCCTTGTGAGCCACTCCGAAGCGCTGCTCCTCGTCGACCAACAGCAGCCCCAGTTGCTTGAAGCTGACGTCCTTCGAGAGCATGCGGTGCGTACCGATCAGAATGTCTACTGTCCCGAGCGCGACGGCCTCGAGGACCTCACGGGTCTGCGACGGCGAGCGGAAACGTGAAACCAGCTCGACCTGGACGGGGAACGGAGCGCAGCGCTCCGAGAACGTTTCGAAGTGCTGGAGTGCCAGGACCGTCGTCGGCGCGAGCAACGCGACCTGTTTTCCGTCCATCACCGCCTTGAACGCGGCCCGCACTCCGATCTCCGTCTTGCCGAACCCCACGTCTCCGACCAGCAGACGATCCATGACCCGCGGGGATTCCATCTCCTTCTTGACCTCGGCCAGGACCCGCTCCTGGTCGGGTGTCAGATCGTACGGGAACGCCGCCTCCAGCTCCTGCTGCCAGGGCGTGTCCTCCGAGAACGCGTGGCCCACGGTCGCTGCGCGTCTGGCGTACAGCTCGAGCAGCTCCTTGGCCATCGAGCGCACCGACTTGCGCACCCGCGCTTTCACCCGCTCCCATCCGGGGCCACCCAGCCGGTCCAGCGAGGGCTTGCCACCGGCCACGCCGCTGTAACGCTGAACCAGGTCGAGACGATCGACCGGGGCGAACAACCGGTCGCCACCGGAAAACTCCAGCACCATGAAGTCACGATTGAGGCTGCCGCCGCGGGGACGACCGAGACCCGTGTAGCGCGCGACGCCATGATCCACGTGGACGACGTGATCGCCGATCTTCAGATCGCGAAAGTCCGAGATGAACGCGGCACGGCTGTCGAGCTTGCGGGCTGCGGTCTTGCGCTCTTCACCGAACACCTCGCGCTCGCACAACACCTGCAGGCCGAGGTCCGGAAACTCGTAGCCCGCGCGCAGCGCGCCGACACCGACGAATAGCCCACCCGCCGGCCAGCGCCGGATTCCCGGCGGGAGCGGGCTCAGGGCGCCGACCGACTCGAGGTCGTATTCGTGGAAGATCTCGACCAGCCGCTCGGCACCGCCCCTGGCGCGCATCACGCACACGGTCCGAGTTGCCTTCTCGCGGGCGCGTCGCAGGTCGGCCGTCAACTCCTTCACGCGTCCGGCGTAACCTCGCGCCGGACGGCAGTTGACGTGTCGCACTTCGCCGGCCGCGCTGAATTCCTCCGCGCCCGCCAGCTCGCGCAGAACGAGCGTGGCTCGCTTCAGTTGCGAACGGATCTCCTGCGGGTCCACGAACAGCTCCGGAGGAGGAGGAAGGATGCGTTCCTCGCTCTGCTCGTAGCTGACGCGGAGCTCGTGGGCCGCGCGGATCAGCTCGTCATCGGTCCGCTCCGGCTCGTCGACGATCCACAGCAGCCGCTCCGCATACGCGAGCAATGGCGTGGGCCGGGAGACGGCCAGACCGGCCAGGGTCTCCAGTCCCGGGAAGTACCCCTGCTCCTGCAGCTGATCGAGCCGCGCCCTGAGACGTTTAAGCGTCGGGACATCTCCCGTGGACTGTTGCCGGCCCGCTTCGAGATGCTTCGTCAACCGCCGGATCGCCTGCTCGGTCGGCGGATTTTCGACAGCGGGGCCCACCACCACCTCGTCCAGCTGACCCGTGGAACGCTGGTGGTCCGTGTCGAACGAGCGCAGCGAGTCGACCGTGTCGCCGAACAGCTCGATGCGCACCGGCTCCGGTGCGGTCGGCGGAAAGATGTCGACGATCCCACCCCGGCGGGAGACCTCGCCGGGAGCGCTGACCGTGTCGACCCTGCGGTAGCCCAGCCCCAGCGCCTCGAGCACGAAGCGATCGGGCGGGAGGTTCGCACCCTGGGCCACGACCCTGTGCCAGGAGGCCCACTCCTCCGTCGACGGCAGCCACTGCAGCAGCGATCGCACGGGTACCAGCAGCACGTCGACGACGTCCGCCACCAGCTGCTCCAGCGCGACCGTGCGCTCGCGGAGCACCTCGGGGTGGGGTGGGATCGCGCCGTAGGGATCGGCGTCGAGCGCGGGCATGGTCACGATGCGCTGCGGGTCGAGGCCGAGCAACGGGGCCAGCGCCGAGAGGTCGCGCCGGAAGGCTTCGACGGCGGCGTCCTCCGGAAGCACGATCATCACGGGTTTGTCGGTGTACGCCACCAGCAAGCCGACGACGAGCGCCCGCGACCCGGTGACGAGTCCGGTCAGGCAGAACCCGCGCTCGCCGCGCCCGATGTGGTCGACCAGATCCCGAAAGAACGGCGCCTCGAGCAGCGGATCCCACAGCGTCAGGGCGTCAGACCGTGAATCGTGCATCAGCCGATTGTAAGGGCAACACCTTCTCAGGGGTTGTACAGGCCGCGGCGGAAACGCCAGCGGACCCTGAGCAGATCGAAGAACATTCGCGGAGGGGAGCCGAGGACGCTGACGCTGGAGCGGTCGGACTCTCGCCAGATGACCGGGACCTCCTTGACTCGCAGCCCGAACCGATCGCAGAGGAAGAGCAGCTCGACGTCGAAGGCGAAGTGATTGACGACCATCCTCTCGAACAGCGGACGCGTACGCTCCCGGTCGAGCAGCTTGAAGCCGCATTGGGTGTCGGCGTATCTCAGCCCGGTGATCGAGCGGAGGATGCGGTTGAACACCAGGCCCATCAGCCGGCGGAGCGCATTCTGTTCGACCTCGACCTGCGACTCGGGGAGACCTCGCGAACCGAAGGCCACATCGAGATCGTCGTCCCGTGCCACCTCGGCGAGCTTCGCATGCTCCTCGATCGGCGTGGACAGGTCGGCGTCCGTGATCAGTACCCAGCGACCCTGGGCCTCGAGAACTCCCCTGCGGACAGCGGCTCCCTTGCCCAGATTCTCCGGCTGGCGCAGCACCCGTCCGGATCCCTCTCGTAGGTTGGCGGAGGCCACTCGTGCCGTGTCGTCGGTCGATCCGTCGTCAACGACCAGGACCTCGGCATCGAGCCTGGCGTTTCTGAGGTAGGCGTCGATCAGCGGAAGATTCCTGCCGAGCCGGTCTTCCTCGTTGTACGCGGGAATGACTAGGGTCAGGTGTGGTCGAGCCGTGTTCAGGTCGACTTCCGCCCGGGCGTAGGCAGCTCGCCGCCATCCTTTTCGAACTGCTCGATGGTGACCGACTTGCCGTCTCGGATCACGAAGACCTCGGGGTATCGCACGACATCGCCGCGCTCGTCGAACTGGGTCCGACCCGCGGCGCCCATGTAATTCTCGAATCCGTGGAGCCCACGGCGGATCTCGTCCGGGAACGTGTACCCGGTCTTGCGCATCGCCTCCACCAGCAGCTTGAGGGCGTCATAGCCGTGCGCCGCATAGATGTCCGGCTCCCGATTGTATTTGGCCCGGAAGGCCGCGACGAACTCGGCCACGGCCGGCTCGTCGGAGTCGGGATCGAAGCTGGGCTGCGGGTACACGAGGTTTTCCGCCGCTTCTCCCGCCAGTTCGCCCAGCTGCTCGGTTACCGCTCCGCTCCCCATCAACAGGCAGTCTATTCCGGCCGCGTGGATCTGCTTCAACAGCTCCGCGAGCGCGTCGACGTACGCGACCAGGTAAATGCCCTGTGGCTCGATCTCCTTCAGCTCCGCGATCATCTCGGCGTACGACGGTGCCCCCGTTTCCCCGATACGGAAGGTCTTGACGACCTCACGCGACTTGCTCTCAAAGCGGCGCGTGAAGACCTCGGTCAGTCCGGCCCCGAACTCGTTGTCCAGAGCAACGATGGCGACGCGCCGGACGCCCATCTGCTTTGCGAAGTCGGCCATGGCCGTGCCTTCGAGGATGTCCGACGGGTAGTTGCGGAAGATGTACTCCCCGGCCTCGGAGATCTGCGGCGCCGACGAGGTCGGCGACAGCAGCACGACTCGCTTCTTCTCGCAGATCGGCGCGATCTCGAGGGTCACTTGCGAGGAGATGGCGCCGATGACCATCTCCACGTCTTCATTGTCGATCAGGTCGAGAATGGCTTCCCGGCCCTTCTCGGCATTGGTGGCGTCGTCGCGGTAGATCACCTGGATCGGTGCCCCCTTGAAGCCGCCCTCCGCGTTGACCTGCTCCAGCGCCAGATCGATTCCCCGGGTGACCTGGTGACCGTAGGGGGCTACGGCGCCCGTTTGGGAGATGACGGCGCCGATCTTCACCTCCGACGAACAGCCGGCGGCGAGGCAGGCAACCAGCAGGGGAGCTACGGCTTCGAAGCGGCGCTGCATACCCATGACCTGTTCCTCCGGTATCGTTCCGCCTGGGGTCGCCTATCGCTTCTACACCCGCGGCCTGCCGGAGGTCAAGTGGGGATCAGCGAGCCCGCTCTCGAACCCGGATCCGGCCGATCGCCTTTTTGAGTCTGAACTCGGCCTGTAGGAGCTCTTGACCGGAAAGTTGGGACTTGAGCAGGGTCTCGGCCCGCTCGCGCGAGCGCTGCGCCCGCTCGACGTCGATTTCCTCGGCGAGCTCGGCCGTCTCGGCGAGAACGGAAACGCCACCCTCCAGTACCTCGGCGAACCCCCCCGAGACCGCGAGGTGCCTCTCCCCCGCGTCGGTCCGGTACGAGATCTCGCCCACGTCCAGCCTGGCCAGCAGTGACGCATGACCCGGCCTCACGCCCATGTAGCCCTCGATGCTGGGCAGCACGACCTCCAGAACGATCTCGCTCAGGGCGAGGCGCTCGGGGGTCACGATCTCCAGTGTCAGTGTTTCCGGTGCCATGGCTCAGCTAGGCCGCCGCGGTTTCTTTCTTGATCTTCTCGGCCTTCTCGACCGCTTCGTCGATGGTGCCCACGTAGAGGAATGCCTGCTCCGGGATATCGTCGCGCTTGCCGTCTACGATCTCGCGGAAGCCGCGGATCGTGTCTTCGATCTTGACGTAGCGGCCCTTCATCCCGGTGAACTGTTCGGCCACGTGGAACGGCTGGGACAGGAAGCGTTGCAGCTTACGCGCGCGCGAGACGGTCAGCCGGTCTTCCTCGGAGAGCTCGTCCATACCCAGGATGGCGATGATGTCCTGCAGCTCGCGGTAGCGCTGCAACACCTTCTGTACGTCACGCGCGGTCCGGTAGTGCTCCTCTCCGAGGTACCGCGGGTCGAGAATGCGCGAGGTCGAGGCCAGCGGATCGACCGCCGGATAGATGCCCAGGTTGGCGATCTGCCGCGACAGATTGGTCGAGGCGTCGAGGTGCGCAAACGTCGTCGCCGGCGCAGGATCCGTGTAGTCGTCCGCCGGGACGTAGATCGCCTGCACCGAGGTAATCGATCCCGAGGTGGTCGAGGTGATGCGCTCCTGCAGCTCGCCCATCTCGGAGGCCAACGTCGGCTGGTAGCCGACCGCCGAGGGCATGCGGCCGAGCAGCGCCGACACCTCGGAGCCCGCCTGCGTGAAGCGGAAGATATTGTCGATGAACAGCAGCACGTCCTGCTTCATCACGTCGCGGAAGTACTCGGCCACGGTCAGGCCGGACAGGGCGACCCGCAGGCGGGCGCCCGGCGGCTCGGTCATCTGACCGTAGATCAGCGCGGCCTTGGATTTCGAAAGATCCTTGAGATTGATGACGCCGGTCTCCTGGAACTCATTCCACAGATCGTTGCCTTCGCGGGTCCGCTCGCCCACGCCGGCAAATACGGAGTAGCCACCGTGCTTGAGCGCGACGTTGTTGATCAGCTCCATGATCAGCACCGTCTTGCCCACGCCGGCGCCGCCGAACAGGCCGGTCTTGCCGCCCTTCAGATAGGGCTCGAGCAAATCGATGACCTTGATGCCCGTCTCGAACATCTCGACGCTGGTGTCCTGCTCCTCGAAGCTCGGCGGCTTGCGGTGGATCGGCCAGTGTTCCTTCGCATTGACGGGACCCAGCTTGTCGACGGGCTGGCCGATCACGTTGCGCACGCGGCCCAGCGTGGCCTCGCCGACGGGCATCTTGATCGGCTCGCCGGTGTCCTCGGCCGGCATGCCGCGCACCAGGCCGTCGGTCGGCACCATGGCCACGCAGCGCACGCGGTTGTCGCCCAGGTGCTGCTCGACCTCCGCGATGATGTCCAGCGGCACACCGGTCTTCTCACCCGAGTCCTTGATGTGCACGGCGTTGTAGATGGCGGGGAGGTGATCTTCGTCGAACTCCACGTCCAGCACCGGGCCGATGATTTGAACCACGCGACCTATCTTTCCCATTTCAGTCTCCTACCCTTACCCGAGAGCTTCGGCCCCGGAGACGACCTCGATGATCTCGGTCGTGATCGAGGTCTGCCGGATCCGGTTCATCGTCAGTGTCAGCGAATCGATCAGCTCGCTCGCGTTGTTGGTCGCCGAGTCCATCGCGGTCATGCGGGCCGCGTGCTCGGCGGCTACCGATTCGAGCATGGCGTGGAACACCTGGTTCTCGACGTAGCTCGGGAGCAACTCCACGAACAGCTCCCCGGCCGACGGCTCATAGATGTAGTCGCCCGTCGGCTCGACGCCCTCGAGATCCTCGGGCTCGACCGGCAACAGCTGTTGCACGGTGGGCTTGGCCTGGATGGCGGACTTGAACTCATTGTAGACGAGGTAGATCCTGTCCGCCTCATCGTCGAGGTAGCGCTGGATCAGCTCCCCGGCGATCGTCTTGGCCGTGGAGAATTCCACGCTGCGGAATACATCGGGCCAGCTGCCGGCCAGCTCGTAGCGGCCGGTGAAATAGTCGCGCCCCTTCTTGCCGACGGCGTTGATCTTTATCTTGCACCCGGCCTGCTGGGCGGCAAAATCCACCGCGGTGCGGATGATGCCGGCGTTGAAGCCCCCGCACAGTCCCCGGTCACCGGTCAGGACGGTCAGCTGCAGGCGCCGGTCTCCGCGGACCTTGAGCAGCGGGTGCTGGTCGGACTCCGCTCGAGCGGCCACCGACCGCAGGACCCTGAGCATCCGGCGAGCGTACGGCCGCGCCTTGAGAATGCGCTCCTGCGCCCGGCGCAGCTTGGACGCGGCGACCATCTTCATCGCCCGCGTCAACTGCATCGTGTTGCGGACCGAGCGAATCCGTCGCTTGAGGTCCTGGGTCTTCGCCATCTTTCTTCTTGATCTAGGAAGCGGCCGCGACGCGCGTCGCCTGGAACTGCGCCTTGCAGTCGTCCAGCGCCTTGGACAGTGCGGCCTTGAGCTCGTCCGAGATGCCGTCGGCCCCGAGGATCGCCTCGAGCAGATCCTTGTGTTGCACGTCGAAGTACTTGTACATCTCGGCCTCGAACTCGAGGCATTGCTCTACCTCGATATCGTCCAGGTAGCCGTTCGAGGCGGCGAAGAGGATCAGCACCTGCTTCTCGACGGGCAGCGGG
>Ga0114950_10004488_pt1 | contig 10846 bp, 10 predicted proteins | sample N075metaG_FD_83503 | JGI IMG/M metagenome (GOLD analysis project Ga0114950, IMG submission 83503) | Deep subsurface microbial communities from Kermadec Trench to uncover new lineages of life (NeLLi) - N075 metaG | ecosystem: Environmental > Aquatic > Marine > Ocean trench > Sediment | place... | reverse complement strand
TCTGTATGGCTTCTTCCTTTGCCATGAGTTTTATAGGTTCCTTAGTTAGGGCGGGCGCATTGTGCAAGATGCGGGAAAGCTACGCAAGCGCCAGCTCAGGGTGCGGCCGGCTGAGTTGGGCTAATTCGTGGTTTTACGGAGCTGAAACAGGTCCGCAGCTAACCGGCGGCCAAAGCCCCAGTTGCTGACTGGAGCCGCATTTTTTGTTTCCCGCCTGAGTTTCTTGAGGAAATCATTGCGCAAAACTTCTTTCATACCCAGTGTTTCAAGGTGCTCCGAGGTCATCTGACAGTCCAGCATTTTTATTCGTGCATCCAGGCAGATGCTAATAAGACCGCTAATTGCCACTTTGGATCCGCCGGTAATACTTGTGTACATTGATTCGCCAAAAAAAACATTCCCGAGCCTGAGACCATAAATTCCACCGGCCAGCTGCCCCTGGTACCAGCTTTCTACCGAATGCGCATACCCAAGTTCATGCAGCGTTGCATACGCCGCCTGCATCCCCGGTGTTATCCAGGTTCCGTGTTCACCACGATTGCTGGCACACCCACTAATAACTTCGGGAAACGCCTGATTCAGAGAATATTCCCAGTCCGGACTTCTGACCATTCGCGCCAGGCTGCGACTCATGTGGAAGTTTTCAGGAAAAATAACGGCACGGGGATCGGGTGACCACCAGAGTATGGGTTGGTCTTCACTGAACCAGGGAAAAATTCCCTGTCGGTAAGCTTCGAGTAATCGTTCAGGAGAAAGATCACCGCCTATTGCCACCAGACCATCCGGGTAACCCAGTGCGATGCCAGTATCGGCAGGGTCTGCAAAACTGTCAGGTGGATCGCTCGCGTGCAGAGTTTGTATTCTGTAGGCCATATGCAGGTCAGGAAGAACTGTTTCGGTAAGGTACATGATTGCCAACGGCATCCATATAGCGATCTATATGCTTGCGTTCCATGACCAGATACTCATCTATCGCACGTGCAAATTCCGGATGCGATAGCCAGTGTGCAGACCAGGTCTCGGTAGGTACAAAGCCGCGGCTGATTTTGTATTCACCCTGGGCCCCGGGTTCAAAAAACTGCAGACCCTGCTCAATACAATAGTCTATTCCCTGGTAATAGCAGGTTTCAAAGTGCAGAGAGTCTATATAGCGCACTGTCCCCCAATAGCGACCATACAGCGTCGTATCGCTGCGAAAACATATTGCAACGGCTACCAGTTCATTATCCTGGTAGCCCATGAATACGACAATATTGTCTGGCATACAGACTGATAGTCGCTTGAAAAAATCACTGTTCAGGTAGGGTTCGTTGCCCCGGCGCATAAAGGTGCTGGCGTAGAGCGGCATAATTTTATCCCAATCAGAATCTGTGAGATCTGCACCGCTTCGGGTAATGAAGGCAATACCGGCTTCTGTAATACGCCTTCTTTCACGGCGAGTTTTCTTTCTTTTTGCTGCAGTGAACTTTTCGAGGAAGTCATCGAAACTGCTATAGTTTTCGTTTCGCCAGTGAAACTGACAGTCTTTGCGAATTAATAAGCCAGCGCTTTCAAGTAGTGGAATCTGGGCATGATCGGGAAACAATATATGCAAGGAAGACAAGTCCGCATCTTTAGTCAGGGCAATTGCAGCATTAACCAGCTTTAGCTTAATAGCTGCGCCATCATCACGATCATCACTTGCCAGCACTCGCGGGCCGGTAGCAGGGCTGAACGGTATCGCTGAGGTCAGCTTGGGATAATAATTCAATCCTGCCTGGTGATAGGCATTTGCCCAGGAGAAGTCGAAAACGAATTCTCCGTAAGAATTTGTTTTGAGATAGAGGGGCAGGGCACCCATTAACCGCCCGTCTTCGGCCTCGCAAATCAGGTGGCGGGGCAGCCAGCCTTTTTCTGCGCTTACACAACCGGTTTCCTCAAGCATCGCCAGGAAATCAAACTGCAAAAAAGGATTTGTGTCATTCAGCAGATCATTCCAGCTTTCGGGATCGACTTGAGTAATTGATTCAATGACCCGAGTTTGCATTTTAGTTCAGGTTGCTCCGTATATTTGATTCCAGTCGTGTCAGTAGGGTGTCAGCTTGATACTGCGGACTCAAGCGCATCCAGGTACTTTTCAGCATCAAGTGCCGCCATGCAACCTGCACCGGCCGATGTGATGGCCTGTCGATAAACCTGGTCGCCCACATCACCGGCGGCAAACACTCCGGGAAGACTGGTTGCGGTAGCATTTCCCTGTATGCCTGATTGCACGATAATGTAGCCGTTATTCATGTCCAGCTGGCCAGCAAAAAGTGACGTATTGGGGGTGTGCCCTATGGCTATGAAAGCACCGGAGACACTAATTTTCTGCGTGGAATCCTGATCTTTGGCATGCCGCAGACGCAACCCGGTAACGCCACTATCATCGCCCAGGACTTCGTCGACCACGTGATCCCATATGACATTTATGTTGCCAGCATCACCCGTTTTAGCCATTAGCTGATCGCGCATAATCTTTTCACCGCGAAATTCATCACGGCGGTGAATAACCGTAACACTGGCAGCAATATTGGCCAGATAAAGGGCTTCTTCCAGCGCTGTATTGCCCCCACCAACAACTGCTACATCCTGATTACGATAGAAAAAACCGTCGCAGGTGGCGCAGGCTGATACGCCTTTACCCTTAAACTTCTCTTCGCTTTCCAGCCCCAGGTACCGGGCCGTCGCCCCGGTGGCAATAATTAAGGCATCACAGGTGTACTCGCCGGAACCACCCTGTAAGCGGAATGGCCGCTGGCTCAGATTAGCTTCCTCAATATGATCGACGACCAGTTTCGTGTTGAAGCGCTCCGCGTGTTCGCGCATTTGCTCCATCAAAGCAGGTCCCTGGAGTCCTTCAGCCCCCCCGACCCAGTTATCTACATCTGTGGTCGTCGTCAACTGGCCACCCGGTTCCAGCCCTGTTATTAGCAGGGGGTTCAGGTTTGCCCGGGCCGCATAGACGGCGGCTGAATAGCCGGCTGGGCCGGATCCGAGAATGATCAATTTAGAGTGCCGTGGTTGGCTCATGTATAATTTCCTGACTTCGGTAAGTGATTGATTTTTGGGTATGGCCGGAGAATATTGTTGTCGCGGTGTCAGCACAAACGTTTAGCCTGGTTTGTGCACCCGCGTAAGTTTATGGGAATGTGGCTGCTCAGCAAAGGCTGAGTAGTGGTTAGCTTATGGCTGACGGACATTAGCACGATGACCCGGACAGGTTGCTCTTGCTTTTGATCCTTTGCTGGGTTAACACTTGCATTACAAACAGTTAAATGGACTAACTGACAAGGATTTTAAAGTGGCCAAGGCAGCTCAACTAGGAAGGCGGGGCTCCATATCGCCATCGACGGTAAACCGTTCGGTGCGCGAATCAGGGATGTGGATATTTGGCGCGCTGGCAATCATTATGCTGCTGGCGCTACTCAGCTATAGTCCCTTAGACCCGGGCTTCAGCCACACAGGTAATGGCAGCAAACTGCATAATCTGATCGGTGGCACGGGTGCGTGGTTTGCTGATTTCGGGTTTTATCTGTTCGGTATGCCTGCTTTTTTATTCCCGGCCATGGCATTGCGCGTGGGCTGGATTCTTTGTATGGCCCGCGGCAGTGCTGAGCCCATAGAAAGATCTATCTTCGTTGTACGTATCAGTGGTTTCCTGATCGCGTTGTTAACGAGTTGCGGCCTGGCCACGCTACATTTCGCTCACCCGGACCTGCGTGAGACAGCAGGTGGTGTTCTGGGGCAACTCGTCGGTCACGGTCTGGAATCAGCACTGGGAATGCTGGGAGCAACATTGCTGTTGCTGGCAATGTGGCTTGGGGCCATCTCGCTGTTTACCGGGATGTCCTGGCTGTCAGCGATGGACTGGGTGGGTAAGCAGGTGCTGGAAGGCATCGAATTTTTACGCACGACAGCGCTGCAATTGCGCGAAAAGCTTAAGGCACGACAAAACCTGCAAAAGCGCCAGGCAATCGTTCGGGTTAAGCGGCAAATTGAAAAGCAGCGTGTCAGACGCGGCAAACCCCGTATTGCACCCGCCTTGAAGCCCCCGGAGATTAGTGCAAGAGCGGAGCAGGAACGGCAAGTACCCATGTTTGAGAATGTGGCGGCCGGCAGTTTGCCGCCGTTGTCGTTGCTGGATGAACCGCCAGCGCGCCCTCCGGGCTATTCCCAGGAAGCACTGGAAGGCATGTCTCGTCTGGTCGAGTTGAAGCTGCGTGACTTCGGGGTTGATGTCGAGGTTGTTGCCGTTCATCCCGGACCCGTTGTTACCCGTTTCGAACTGAATCTGGCCGCCGGTGTAAAAGTCAGCCAGATCAGTAATCTTGCTAAGGATATAGCGCGCTCGTTGTCGGCTATAAGCGTTCGGGTAGTCGAAGTTATCCCTGGTAAATCTTATGTCGGTCTGGAAATTCCAAATGAAAACCGGGAAATGGTTACATTGGGAGAAATATTGAGTTCGCGGGTGTATGAAGAATTGCCCTCGCCACTGACCCTTGCGCTGGGTAAAGATATTAGTGGCAAGTCAGTGGTTGCTGATCTTGGCAAAATGCCGCACCTCATGATCGCGGGTACGACAGGTTCGGGTAAGTCGGTGGGCATCAACGCGATGATCCTCAGCCTGCTGTACAAAGCCACGCCGGAAGAAGTTCGGCTGATCATGATCGATCCGAAAATGCTTGAACTGTCAGTTTATGAGGGTATCCCTCATTTGCTGTGTCCGGTTGTCACCGATATGAAGGATGCCGCCAATGCGCTGCGTTGGAGTGTTGCGGAGATGGAGCGCCGCTATAAACTGATGGCCGCGCTCAAGGTACGCAACCTGGCTGGTTATAACCGCAAGGTTAATGCAGCCATTCAGCAGGGCAAACCAGTCCCCGATCCCTTATATGTCGCAAATAACCTGGAAGAGGCGCTTGAGGAAGTGCCAACCCTGCAGCCGTTACCGAATATTGTTGTCATAATCGATGAACTGGCTGACATGATGATGATTGTCGGCAAGAAAGTTGAGGAGTTGATTGCGCGGCTGGCGCAAAAGGCTCGAGCCTCAGGAATCCATTTAATAGTGGCAACTCAGCGACCTTCTGTTGATGTTATCACCGGGTTGATCAAGGCCAATATTCCCTGCCGAATCGCTTTTCAGGTTTCTGCCAAGGTCGATTCCCGAACGATTCTCGACCAGTCAGGTGCTGAAAATCTGCTCGGTCATGGTGACATGCTTTTCCTGCCTACGGGCGCACCAACGCCTGTTCGAGTCCATGGTGCTTTCGTTTCCGATCAGGAGGTGTTGCGGGTTGTTGCGCAATTAAAGGCCTCAGGTGAACCGTGTTATATCGAGGAAGTAACCATTGGGCCCGCGGCGCCCATTCCTGGAATAACAGGTGAGACGGCGGCCGGAGCTAATGACGGTGAGGAAGACCCGCTTTATGATCAGGCTGTGCAGATTGTGATAGAGACGCGCCGTCCATCAATTTCGGGGGTTCAGAGACGCCTCAAGATTGGTTACAACCGTGCTGCAAGGCTGGTGGAAACCATGGAAGCCGCCGGGATAGTCGGGCCGCTCCAATCGAATGGTTCCCGGGAAATACTGGCACCATCACCCCCAACTAACTGATACTTCGTGAAGAAATTAATTCACATTCTAATTGCCACTGTTTTCATGTGTGGCATATGGTTGCCATTATACGCAAATGAAGCCAGCAACCCGTTGTCTGCTGATGCGGCGCGCCAGGTCGTGCAGGAATTCGTTGCGTCGGTCCAGAGTTACCAGGCTGACTTCATTCAGATATTGCAGAATAAATCAGGTGAAGTGCTGGAAGAAGAGGCTGGTCAGCTATGGTTGCTGCGCCCCGGCCAGTTTCGCTGGGAGTATGCTGTCCCGTGGGAACGGCAAATAGTTGCCAACGAGGAAAGCATCTGGTTGTACGATGCCGAACTGGAACAGGTCACTGTGCGTTCTGCTGAGGGTGCACTGCGGAACTCACCTGCGGCACTTCTGGTGGGTGACATGACAGCTCTGGAGGATTATGACTTCAGCGGTAACCGGAAGGCGGATGGAACTGTCATGGTTAAGCTGGAGCCTTTAACCGGCCACGGTGACTTTGTATCAATTGGTCTCGGTTTTGCGAAAGGGGAACTGGTGTTGCTGGAACTGTATGACCGTTTTGACCAGCACACACTCATTCATTTCAGCAATATTGTCAGAAACCCGTCTTTGAATCCGGTTTTGTTCAGTTTTGAAATTCCGGAGGGTGCTGATGTTATCGACCAGCGTATCAACTGACTTATGACGGGCGGCCTGCTGCGGAAAGATTTACGTTACGCGCCGTTATGGCTGGCCGGAGCATTTATCCTGTTAGCATTAATGCTGGTGATTAGTGTTAACGCACCCTTGATGGACGCAATTGATGAATTTACTGATGACTGGGTAGTCCATATCCTTGGCTTTATGGTGATCACCAGCGCTTTCTGTGGGCCGCTGCAAAAAAAATACCAGAACTGGATTTTCTTTATTTTCCTGATTTTCGGCGTACTGATTGAACTGGTGCAGCTGGCAATTCCCGGTCGCACTGCCAGCCTCGTCGATATGCTGGCCAATCTGGCCGGGCTGACACTGGGCTGGTATTTTTTGCGCTCCAAATACGGTGACTGGTGTCAGTGGATCGAAAACCGACTGAACCTGCAATGACTGCTGCCGCAACATGGCGGCCATTAGCTGATCGCGTGCGGCCACGTACGCCCGCCGAGGTAGTAGGGCAGCAGCATCTGCTTGGGCCAGGCAAGCCTTTAAGCGGCCTGCTGGCTGCAGACCCACTGCATTCCGCCGTCCTCTGGGGGCCTCCGGGAACCGGCAAAACAACCCTCGCACGGCTGGTCGCACACGGTGCAGAGGCCCAGTTCATCGCACTTTCAGCAGTAATGTCAGGTGTTAAAGACATTCGACAGGCTGTTGATAAAGCGAAGAAATATATAGACGAAAAGGGTGCTCCAACTATCCTGTTTCTGGACGAGGTGCATCGCTTTAATAAAGCTCAGCAGGATGCATTCCTGCCGTGGGTAGAAAACGGCACCCTGATATTTATTGGTGCGACGACCGAAAACCCTTCGTTTGCACTCAATAATGCATTGCTGTCTCGTGCCCGGGTCTATGTTCTGAAAGCGCTTAGCAGTGCCGATATCGTTATGTTGCTGGAACGGGCCCTGCAGGAAGAAGAGTTTGGTCTGGCCGGTTTAGTGCAATGTCAACCGGAACAACTTGAGCAACTGGCCATCGCTGCTGATGGTGATGCACGCCGTGCGTTGAACTTGCTGGAACTGGCCGCGGGTTTGGCGGATAGCTCCGGTCACCCGGAAATTACTGCGCCTATAGTGGCTGAGGTGGCTACCGGTAGTATGCGGCGCTTTGATCACGGCGGCGATATTTTCTACGACCAGATATCAGCTCTGCACAAAGCTGTGCGTGGGTCTGACCCGGATGCAGCGCTCTACTGGTTCGCACGTATGCTGGATGGTGGTTGCGATCCACTTTATGTGGCGCGGCGAATGGTGCGGATGGCTTCTGAGGATATCGGTAATGCCGACCCCCGCGCCCTGCGTATTACACTGGATGCATGGGAGATCTATGACCGGCTCGGCAGTCCTGAAGGAGAACTGGCGCTCGCTCAGGCGGTCGTATTCATGGCAAGTGCTGCTAAGAGTAACGCCGTTTACAAAGCCTACGGTGCCGCAGTCAGCGATGCTCGTGAGATGGGCAGCCGGGAAGTGCCCGAGCGTTTGCGTAATGCGCCCACGCAGCTTGCCAAGGCGTTGGGGCACGGCAAAGGCTATCGTTACGCTCATAATGAACCGGGTGGTTTCGCTGCGGGTGAGTCGTATTTTCCTGATGATATGGATGACCGGGAATATTATCAGCCCGTTGCGGCGGGGCTGGAAATTCAGATAGGCGAAAAACTGGCAGCCCTGCGCAAGGCAAACCGGCAAGCACGTAAAGAATTGACCGGCAATGCCACAGGAAAAAAACAGGGCTTCCACAGGGCTTGATGCTAACGCGTGTCATTGCTGCAGTGTAAACTCTGCGGCCATATGCTCTGCTGCAACCATGGCAGCACAACCGACTTAGAGAAAACCGCATGCTGGATCCAAAATTATTGCGTAATGACCTTGAGACTGTTATTTCCAGTCTGGCGCGACGCAATTTTTCTTTCCCACGAGAGCGCTATCTGCAACTTGAGGATGCTCGTAAAACGATTCAGGTACGCACAGAAGAACTTCAGCAGGAGAGAAATACCCGCTCTAAGAACATCGGTCAGGCAAAGGCGGCCGGCGAGGACATCGTGCCGCTGCTTAAACAGGTTGAGACCTTAGGTTCTGAACTTGATGCCGCAGCGGCGGAATTAGGCCAGGTGCAAACGGAGCTCGATAACCTGCTTGCCGGGCTACCCAACCTTATGGATGCCTCGGTACCCGATGGGGCAGATGCGGCCGCTAATGTTGAAGTGCGCCGCTGGGGCGATATTCCAGGCTTTAATTTCGCACCGCTCGACCATGTTGACCTCGGTGAGGGGTTGGGGTTGCTGGATATGTCGGCGGCAGCAAAGATTACCGGTGCCAGGTTCATGGTTCTCCGCGGTGACCTTGCGCGGGTACACAGAGCACTGACCCAGTTCATGCTGGATCTGCACGGTAATGAACACGGTTATCAGGAACTGTATGTTCCTTATATCGTCAATCGGGATTCCTTATTTGGAACAGGTCAATTACCAAAATTCGGTGATGACCTGTTTGGTCTGCAGGGAGAACAGGACTTTTTTCTGATCCCCACGGCAGAAGTGCCGATCACAAACCTGGTGCGGGATGAAATAGTGGGTGCAGCTGATATGCCCCTTAAATTCGTTGCGCATACGCCTTGTTTTCGCTCCGAGGCTGGTTCGCATGGCAAGGATACACGCGGCATGATTCGCCAGCATCAGTTTGAAAAAGTTGAGATGGTGCAGCTTGTCCGGCCCGAGGATTCCTGGGACGCTCTTGAAGAATTAACGACTCACGCCGAGACCGTATTGCAACGATTAGAATTGCCCTACAGGGTCGTGACTCTGTGTTCCGGTGATACCGGCTTCAGTGCTGCCAAGACCTATGACATTGAAGTCTGGCTGCCAGGGCAGGACTGCTACCGGGAAATTTCATCGTGCAGTAATTTTCTGGATTTTCAGGCACGGCGTATGCAGGCACGCTGGCGTAATCCTGCTACCGGAAAACCAGAACTGTTGCACACCATTAACGGTTCCGGAGTGGCAGTGGGCAGGGCGCTGGTAGCTGTTATGGAGAACGGGCAGCAAGCAGATGGATCCATCTTAATCCCGGAAGTTTTACAACCCTATCTTAATGGTCAGGCTTGTCTGAAAGTTAAACCGGGGTGACGAGCCACACTAAACGGATGAAAAAAAGCCCCGCATTGCGGGGCTTTTTTTAAGCTACTTAGACAATTAGTTACGGAAAATTAGTTGCGACTGCCACCTAGCAGAAACAGCAGATGTATAAACATATTGTAGATCGACAAATACAAACTGATAGTCGCCATAATGTAATTGGTTTCGCCACCATGAATAATTCGACTGGTCTCAAAAAGAATTAAGCCGCCCATCAACAATACAACCACTGATGAGATAACCATCTGGTAGGCAGACAGGTCGACTAAAAACCAGCCCACCAGCATAACAACCACGACACCAATCAGGCCCACCATAAGAAAGCCGCCTAAAAAGCTAAAGTCTTTACCCGTCTTCAACACATAGGCACTCAGAGCGAAGAAGATAACCCCGGTAGCACCCAGCGCGGTCAGTATAAGTTCGCCACCATTGGGTATGGTTTCCAGGTAAAGGCTAAGTAATGGCCCCAGAGTCAGGCCCATAAACCCTGTGAAAGCAAATACCGAAATAATTCCGCCAGCAGAATTACTCAGTTTGCGGGTCAGGAATAACAAGCCGAACATGCCACCAATGGTGACCAGTGGACCGAAACTGGGCAGACGAAGTACGATCGATACGCCGGCCATCGCTGCGCTGAAAATTAGAGTAGCGGATAGCAACATATAGGTATTGCGCAGTACCTTGTTGGTAGCCAGCGCTGATTCCTGCACCGGTGCGCCGTAAGCAACGCGTGTTCCGTCCCTGCGTATAGGTTCCTGTTGCATCGTGTCCTCCTGATTGAGATGCATGAATAACGTTCAATATTTTCAGTTATTCGGTTTAGGTATGGCTGAATTCTAGCACGGGCTCCGCTATAGGCCTATGGGCTAAACAACGGGAGGTTGGCTGTAATAGTGCTTGTAAACAGCTTTCCAGCCCAATACGACCGGCAAAGGAACTGTTAGTTCGTGCGAAATGAGCATTAATTTGTTATTTCCAGCCTTTAATATATGCCCTAGTAATTGAGTTCCTGCGGCAGAACCGGGAGAATCCCGCCTCCGGTTATTGCTACCGGATGCCTGACCAGCAAAACAGGCTAGCGGAGAGGTGGCAGAGTGGTCGAATGCACCAGTCTTGAAAACTGGCAACGGGGTAACCCGTTCGAGGGTTCGAATCCCTCCCTCTCCGCCAATACCTGAATAGGGCTCTTTATGTTGGAGCCCTTGTTCTTTCTGCAGGCAGATTTTCACGCCATATTCCTGCTCCTGATTTTCTTAACAGGAAGCCAATTGTGCTAAGTGAAACCGGTCATATGCATACGTGTGGAGCCAGTTTTACCAAATCATACCACCAAATTTTTTGCTTTAAATTGCGAATGACAATAATGCGTATGCATCCTTAACGCGGGCCACCGTGAT
>Ga0114950_10004487_pt1 | contig 10847 bp, 10 predicted proteins | sample N075metaG_FD_83503 | JGI IMG/M metagenome (GOLD analysis project Ga0114950, IMG submission 83503) | Deep subsurface microbial communities from Kermadec Trench to uncover new lineages of life (NeLLi) - N075 metaG | ecosystem: Environmental > Aquatic > Marine > Ocean trench > Sediment | place... | reverse complement strand
TGTACGTGGACCCCAACCAGGACCGGCTGACGTATGAAAAGACAAGCTGGTTCTCTATCCGCCGGCGCATGACCCGCAGCGATCTATTAGAGCTGGGCATACCGAACAGCAAGGTGCGTAACCTGGAAGCGCACGGACTGGACCGTGAGATAGACCAGATTGACCGGTATATATCCGGCGTGCAAAATCCCAGTGATGCAGCCACCCGCGACCGGGATATTATTGAGATTTTCGAGTGCTGGCTGCGTATTACTGACGACGGTAAGAGCGGTATCAGCCACATGGAGCGGGTGCTGTATTGCGACGACAGTTCCGTGGTGGTGCTGCGTGAGCCGGCCGACTTTATACCGGTGGCTACCGGTACTGGATTTATCTACCCGGGCCGCTGGTACGGTCAGAGCCTGTACCACAAACTGAAAAGTATCATATTTACCAAGTCTCGCGCCATCCGTCAGTGGATAGACGGTAACGAGCTGGCACTCAATCCGCGCAAGTACGTTAATGAGGATTTTGTCAACATCGATGACCTGTTGTCGTCACGCATAGGCGGCATGGTACGCACCACCGCCAACCCGGGCGAGGTGATTATGTCCGAGCAACCTATGGATGTAGCCAGCTCAGCTATGTCAATGCTTGATTATATGGACGCGCAGCGGGCAGAACGTACCGGCGCCAGCATGGATGTCATGCAGCCCGAGGCCCAGGTGATGGAAAATATCAGTGGTGTGTCTGCCCAGGTGCAGCTGAACAGCCGCGAGTTAATGGCCAGTAAGATAGCGCGCACGCTCAGTGAAACCCTTATCCGCAATACCTATCTGCTGATACATGAGACATTGAGGCGCCAGTGGAAAGGTACCATACCCATTAAGGTTAATGGCGTATGGTCTGAGGTCAGCCCGGCAGACTGGAAAGTGCGTGACCGCGTAAACGTCAAGGTGGGCGTATCGCCGGCCGAACGGTCCAAACGCGTCGGCGCCTTGCAGGGTATGTTGCAAATGCAGCTCACACTCATTCAAAGCGGTGGCGCTGGCGTCATAGCTGACCTGAACACTGTGCATAGGCTGTTGCTGGATTTGGGCAAGGCTCAGGGCCTGGACAGCATAGACAGCTACTGGATTGACCCCGAATCACCGCAGAGCAAGCAGGCCCAGCAAGGCAAGGCTCAGCAGGGCGAGCAGCAGAGCCAGGAGCAGAGCCAGGTACAGCAGTTCATGGCCGCGCTTGAAACTCGTAAGGTTGATATTGATGACAAAAAGGTTGAGTACGACAAGCAGGATGATGATTTTGACAACCAGACCGACCGGTTAAAACTGCTAAAGGAATTCGAGATTGAGGAATCAAAACAAACCCATGCCGCCATTGACAGCGCGAGAGCGGCAGCGGCTGTCGGAACTGCTGACAAAGGGTCGGACGGAAATACGCACGGCGCTTACTGAAGTGCTGTTCAGGCGCTGGCGTGAGGCCGATGCGCCTGGGCGTGTTGTTATCGGGCACCAGCTGGCTTTACTTGATGACTTTAACGTGTTAATTACAAGGTGGAATAATGATGGGCGAGAGCCTGAGTGAAGGGGCACAGACACTTCTAGGTGTTATGTCGTCCCCGGTTGAGGAATCGGAAGCTATACCCGCTGCAACGCCGGTTGAGGAACCGGAAACAACGGGTGTCAATACGGGCCATGAGGATGGCTTGCTAAATACAGTCCCGCCTGCGGTTGAGGAATCGGGTGAGTCGGATTGGGATACCCTGGTTGAGAAATCAGGATTAACTCGTAAACAGCTTTACGCGATCAAGCTGCCCGCAGCAACTGGCCAGGAGGCTATAACGCTGGGCGCGGCTGTTGATGCGGTCGAGTCTGTTAACGAGCTAGCGGCGAACAAGGCCGCGCAAACGTCAGCATTGCAGGACAAGGAAAACCAAGTCCTGCAGACGCTACGCGATGCGCAAAGCCTGTTGGATATGCTGCCCGAGAATGCTCGCTCGCCAGAAATGGTGGAGCGGTTACGGGCGCAACAGGCAGACTATTTGCACCGTGAGCGTGGGTTTTTGCTGCAAGCGTTGCCGGACTGGTCAAACCCAGCGACGGCCACCGCTGAGCAGCAGGGCATTGCCGATCTAATGCGCGGTTATGGTTACAGCGAGTCGGAAATCGGTGCTATTGCCGACCACCGAACCGTGAAAATTTTGCGTGATTTTGCCCAGCTTAAAGCCCTGGTGTCGGACATACCGGCCAAGGAAAAACGCGAGGGTAAAGCGCAGACTAAACGCCGCACAGGTACGCAGACCGAGGGGTTAAAACAGATTGCAGCCGATGAAAAGGCCGGCAAAATAACCCGTCGTGAAGCGGCAACATTGACACTTTTGCACGGGATGAAAAAATAATGAGTACCGCAAACTTAGACCACTTTGACTTGTCCTCAGTCGATTTGAACGGTGAAGTAAATGAGGACGTTCTGCAGCAGTTAATCCGCGTCGACGAGTGGGATAATCCGTTGCTGGCAATGTCGGGCAGTCGCTCGGTTGGCAATAAGTTTTATGAGTGGACCACTCGCGACTACGCTGACCCGATACTGGATAACCAGCGTGTTGACGGTGCCGACGCACTTACTGACGACAGCCGCACCGGCATACGAGTGGGCAACCACGTACAGATACTCGACAAAGTATTGCGAGTGTCGGAAATGGCCCAGGGTGCTGACACCATCGCGCGAGCCAATGAGCTGGCGCTGCAAATACAGGAACGGGGCATTGAACTGTATCGAGATTGTGAGGCGCAGTACGCGAGCAATAACGGCTCTATATTGGGCACCGATACCATTGCAGGCGTTAGTGCCGGACTGGTGGCGTGGTTAAACAATGAGGAAATACTCGCACCTACCTTGACCGGTGTTATTCAGTCAGTGGCAGACACTACACCGTCTACAGACGGCGGCTGGCCGAATAAAACCGGCAACATTGTGCCCGGCCGTACTTATGCCGCTACTGACCCTGGCGCGTTGACTGAAACGGCACTAAAGGATGTCAGTCAGGCTATATATGACTCCGGTGGAAATGCTTCTGTTTTAATGGCGATCAGTACGTTAGTGCGTACCATGAGTGAATTCTTTTTCACCAGTGGTGCGCGTATCGGTACGCTGGAAAGTAAGATTCCCCAGGACGGTCGAGGCGGCGCTTCCGCACAGGGCCGAGTTAATGTATGGGTATCTGATTTCGCCATTTTGCGGATTGTTCCTAATCGCAACATTCAGCAAACCGATGTGAATGATTCCAGCGATACGGTGTATGTACTGGACCCAATGAATATCCGCAAGGTGGATTTCCAGGGCACTCGGGTAAACAACCTTGCTAAGACTGGTACTGCCGATAACAGGCAGCTGGTATGGAAAGGTGGTTTTGAAGTTGACGCTTGGCCGCAGTGCGGGTTGGTTGTTGATATAGATAAATCCGTGCCTATGGTCGTATAAGTCGTGTATGAAACGGATAAAATACTCCCGTCAGGGCTGCGGAAACGTACGTCCGTGACGGGTACTATTTTGACCACCGAAACGTCCGACCCCAACAGTGACCGAATACTCGAACAGAATGAACTGATCAGGAATGAAAACCTGGTTACTCAGCGGCCTGACCTGCACTGGTCGCTGAGTCTGCCTGAGTTTGAATACCACATGCTGATACGTAAGAATCCCGACCTGGGCAGCCCTGATAGCGGTATCAGCACCCGCGCATGGAAAAAATACATTGCCAGCAGTGAGAGTAGACCGTACCGGGTGACCGGATGAAATTCGCCAGCATACGCGGCCAGATTGCAGCCAACCGGCTGTCTAAGGCCGGTGGCAGTGGGTTAATGTTGCCGAAACGTGTCGACCGGTTCTCGCAATCGCTCAATATAATGGCCACCGCTGGTGACGTGCTGTGGTCGGCTACCGACGCTAGCACGATCACAGCAGGGTGGTGCTATTCAGGCTGGTTACGTCCTAGCACAACCAACGGAACAGGGTTTGTTCTCTGGAACGGTAGCCTGGGGGCGAGTACATTTTTGCGCAATGACGTACAAAAACTCAGCTCTGACATTATGCGCAGCGACATATACGACGTTGGCAACAACATTATTCGGTCGGTTGATTCAAGTATTACAGTTAAGCAGGCCGAAATAATCCATGTAGCCATATCGCTGGAAGTCGGCGGGCTGGCACAATGTTTTATAGACGGTATCGATGTGAGCGTACCCGGCGTCGACACCGCAGGCACTATATTTCCGTCGACGCGGGCTAACCTGTTCGCACGCGGCGACAGTTCGTCATTTTATTCGGGCGCTTTTGCTGACGTATGGTGGAACAATGCTTTCTTTGACTTATCCGGTGGCGGCATTGACGCGTTCTACGATAACGGCGAGCCCACCAAGCTGGGCGACCGGGGCGAAGGCCCGACTGGCAGCATACCAAGCATCTATTTTGGCGGCGATATAACTGCCAATACCGGCGGTGCAGTAGGCCCGACGCCTGGCAGTGGCTTAAACGGCGGCAGCAATAACGGCTTGGCAGCGGCTGGTATTGTAACCGGCGGCACCTTTTTGGATACCACGCCATGACCTATGCCGAGCTGCAGACCCTGGTGGCCGACTACCTGCATCGCAGTGACTTAACGTCCGAGATAACAGGTTTTATTGAACTGGCCGAGCAGCGTATCTACCGCGAGGTACGCGCGCCTGAAATGATTGACAGCACCACGATACAGACCATCGATGGTATTGCCACACTGCCCGCAGGTTATGTGGATACCCGCGAGTTAAGTTACACCCGTACTAATAACCGGCATATTGCACTGCGGGCAGTGGGGCGTCACCAGTTAACTCAGCGCCGAACAGGGGTATGGTCAACGGTGTACAGCATTCAAGGGCTGTCTGTTGAGATAGCCGCGCCTCAGGACGACGTTGATTTTGACCTGTTGTATTTTAAGCGGCTTGATACCTTGTCTGATAGCGCGCCTGAAAATGACATGCTCGACCGCTACCCGTACTTATTTTTATACGGTGCGCTGGCCGAAGGCGGGCGGTTCACTCGCGATAAAGACTTTGAGACACGTATGGAAGCGCAAGCGGTTCTCGATATTCAGCGCGTCAACCTGGACAGTAAACATACACGACACGGCGAAGCGCCGAGCATAGGAGTGGGTTGATATGGGCCTGGAGACAGTCAATTTTTTGCCGGATTTCAACATTGACAACCCGACGCCTACCGACCCAAAGTCAGAGGGCGACGACCATATTCGCAACCTTAAAAAAGGGTTGGTAGGCGACGGCACCAGCGGCTCGGGCAGCTTTACGCCCGGATTTACCGGGCAATATACCGGCACTGCTGACGATCTGATGGAAGCAGGCGCTTCTGTCATCGATGATCTGGCCGATGTGGACACAACCAGCACCGCACCGACCGAAGGTGATGGGCTGATATTTCAGGGTGGCTTATGGGTGCCCGGTGGTGCCGTGTTCGAGTATCTGCACTATAACTTTTTAGGCGTCGGCACTGTAAACAACCAACGCGTGCTACTGGGCGGCACCTCGGAAATTGACACCATTACCGGCTCCGGGCTCGCTACAGTAATCAATAGCAGCGGTGATGCCTTTTCTATCGTCGCCCTGACTGATTGCCGGGTTGATTTTTCTATATCTACCGATACCCCGCAGACCCAGCCTGTATGGATAGCAGTATCTGTAAACGGCGACGGGGCGGGTGCAATCATACCTACTAATCAGCCTGGTGGCGTACTGCGGGCCAGAGGGCCACAGAACACGCTGGGTTCGGGGTCATGCTCTGTTTTGCTGGTAACAAACCAGGAGGTCTGGATTAATGTGGTTGAGACTGGCTTTAACCCAGGTGTCGATTCGGCGGTGCAAATCCTGATTGAGGGCGCGTAATGCCCGAGTTAATAGAAATGCGGCTTAACACGGTCAACCGGGATATACCGCCAGCTGAAACCAAGCCGAGCGAGTGGACCGCTACCAACAACGTGCAGTTTCGCAATGGTTTTGCAATACGCAGTAACGGCTGGTCTGAGCTTTTCCCGCCCGTACCCAGCCCGCCGCAGTGGTCGATCAACATCACCCGCGCCGGCATTAACTATTGGATAGTCGGCTGCGAGACGGGCATTTTCCGCACCGATACGGCTGTGTGGCTGGACATTACGCCGACGGTATTCAACGCATCCATTGAGACTAATCAATGGACCGGCGGAATCTTGAACGGCATTGTTGTAATGAACCTCGCAAATTCTCAGAATGTACCCTGGTACCTGGACTGGACCACCAATCAAATGCTGCCGCTACCAGGCTGGCCGTCCGGTGTTACCTGCGGGGCATTGCGTACCCATAAATTTCATTTATTCGCCATGAACATACTCGACAACGGCGCTGATTTTAGCGACCAGATATTATGGTCAGACAGTGCAGCTCCGGGCAACGTGCCGGCAACATGGCTTGCCAGTCCGTCGAATGATGCCGGCAGTACCATATTGGCCGACACGCCCAACCCGGTTATCGATGGTGGCACGCTGCGCGCGTCGTTCGTAATTTATAAACGCAATGCCACCTACGTGGCTAATTTTGTGGGCGGTACGTTTGTGTTTGCTTTCCGGTTGTTGTTCGCTACTAGCGGCATACTCGCGCGCAATTGTGTTGATGAGTACGAGGGCAAGGCGTACGTCATTACCGACGGCGATGCGTATGTACACGACGGGCAGTCGTTACAGTCGCTGCTGCAAGGGCGCGCCAAGAACGAGATATTTAGTCAGATTAGTGACACGGCATGGCCGTTCAGTTATGTGGCCATAGACCGCGCCAACCAGGAGGTGCTGTTCTGTTTTGCACCTCAAGGGGCAGACGTGCCTGCGGTGGCAGTCACTTACACGGTCAACACTGACAGCATCGGCGCGCGCCAGATAGGTAGCGCCAATCACATAACGTCCGGCATTGTTACCGAAACCGGCAGCAGTGAGGCGTGGGAGGACGATCTGGAAACCTGGGCCCAGGACACCACGATTTGGAACCAGACATTTTTTAACGCCAGCCAGGACGGAATGGTGGTAAGTGATGCCTCTGCTGCACAGCTGTTTTTTCTCGACGGTGCTATAGACCAGAATGGCGCGCCGATCAGCTGCATTATCCGCAAGGATGACTACGACTTTGGCAAGCCGGAAATATACAAGCTGGTCAGTCGTATCTGGCCGCGAGTTACCGCCAGCAGCGATGTATTGTTGCGCGTTCGAGTGGCGGGTGCGCGTACCGCCAACGATGCCCCGATATGGTCACCGGCGGTGGATTTCCGACCTGACGAGGATGAATACGTTGATACCTTCAGTAATGGCCGATTCCTGTCGTTCGAGTTTAGCAGCGAGGGCGGGCAACCGTTTCAGCTTGATGGTTTTGACGTTGAATTACAGCTTGGCGGGAAATTCGGGTGACGGAATATATTGAGCCGTATATTCCCAACCTGGTGCCCCAGGGCGATGACGTTGCCGAGGTGCAACGGTTCCTGGCCGATGAACTGCAGCGCATCGCGGTCAGCATACGCGGCGCAAGTGTGGCCGCAGCCTATGGCGGGCTGCTGGTGACGGTACCCAATATTGGCAACACCACACCGGCGCCACGGATTATTTTTGAGTTTGATGACGTAACGCCGGCGGTACCCAACCGCATGGAATCCAACCCACCGACACTGGATTTCATTACCCCGCTGGAGTCAGGCGTTTACTTTGTTTTTGCTCAGTTCAGCGTCGGTGTGGCCCAGCTCATTCTGTACCGCATGACCCTGCAGCTTGACGGGGTACTGACTAACGTATTCGGTGAGTGGCAAACCGGCGTGCAGCAGGACGCAATTACCATGGTATTTGGCGGCATGGTTGAAATCACCCCGGGTCAGGAGGCTCAAATTTCGGTGATTTCCGATCAGCTCGCGGCGTTTAATATACAAAATGGTATATTTATGCTGTTCCGAATTAGCGAAGTACATGAGGTTAGGACGTGAACATTTACACCATCACCGGCAATATACTCGATGAGTGGCACTGGGTAGAGCCAGAGCTGGCCAAAGCCAAGGCGCGCACATTAAACAGCCGGCAGACCACCGGCCATTACCTGGTCGACATACTTAACAAACAGGCGTTTGTCATGGTGGTTAAATACGACTCGGGAAAGCTGGGTTGTATCTGTTTGATATATGTCAATCCCGATACTCTGCACGTTGAGTCGTGGTCGGGCAGCGGCATGAAGGACTGGCTCAACGAGGCGCTGGAACAAATATACAGCTATGCCCGCGATGCAAATGTTAAATACATCACCAGCAAGTCACGCCCGGGTGCTGCCAAGGTATTGAAGCGCGCCGGCTGGAAAATTCAAGACTATTACATGCGGGCCGAGGTGATCTAAATGAGTGGCTTTATCGGTGGCGGCAAAAGCAGCGCCAGTTCCAGCCAGTACATAGACCCCACGCAGCTGGGGTTTTTGACTGATTTATGGAGTGGCGCGGGCAGACAGGTGGGCGCTGCCCAACAGAATATACAAGGCATGTCCGGGCTGATGGGTCAGGGCATGGATTTTATGACCCAGCTGGGCAGCAATGATTTCCTGTCAGCCTTAAGTCAGCAGGCCGGCGGCAATGAGGAATTAATGCAGCGCCAGATAGGTGACCTGGGCGGCTACATCAATCAGTTTGCAGAGCGACAAATGGGCAACGTCGAACAAGGCGGTATCAGCGCGGGACAGTTCGGCAGCCGTACGTCCGTCGGTAAGGGTATCGTCGGTGAGGAGGCTACCCGGGCATTCGGTTCCGGCGTCACCGATATTATGACTCAGGACGCCAACCGCTCACTGCAGGCAAGTGTTGCCGGCGGTGGGCTGTTGTCGCAAGGGTTAATCGGTGGCTTGTCACAAATGCAAGGTTTAATGGGGCTGGGTATGGCTCCCATGATGCCGTATCAGGGCCTCGCCGGTATTATTGGCGGGCCTGCGGTGGTGGGCGAGTCTGAATCAAGCGCCTGGAATTTCAAGACTGGCGGCGGTATGGGCGGCAGTAAGGGCGGTGGTGGGGGTAAATAATGGCACGCCATAAATTCTTAGAGCGCGGCCTGCAGGCAGGTGGTGCATTGTCTGCGCTGGATATGGCTCAGGAGGCCACCGACGAAGCGTACGGTGGCACCAAACGCGGCCGTAAAGGCGTCGCACAGGCTCGGGCCAAGTACGACGAACTGTATGAGCGCGGCATAGCCAACCAGGGAGTCGAACGTGCCGCCGGTATGCAACGGGACTTGCCGGCAGCCCAGCAGGACTTGATTGCAGGTATCGGCGGCAGTGGCTATGACAAATCCACCGGTGCGCTCGGTGGTGCTGACCAGTATTTGGCAGCCGCCACCAGTAAAGAGGATTTAGTCAATCGACAAGGGCAACTGGCCGCTACGGCAGGCGACCGGCGGTTTAATCCCCAGGCTCAGCAACTGTACGAGCAGGGGCTAGTGAAGGTCCAGCAAGCGCAGCAGGAGGCCCAGTTTCAGCAGCTTGAACGGGCGGGCGGGCGCTACGGTTCTAATCTATCGGTGACGGAATTTTTACCCATGCGCGACAAGGCCATGCAGTTCCAGAATGGTATCGATAACACCAGATTTTTAATGGATGTTATTGACCAGACCACACCCGCTCAGCTGGCCGTCATGCCGAAGGTGCGCGGTCGGGTTGATGCAGCTGTGTACAGCATGTACCGCACGGTGCAGACCATGAGCGAGTCCAAAGACTCGGTGTTGCGTGAGTCCGAGCGGGTAGCGATTAAAGACTTCCTGGGTGACCCCGGTGGGTTTATCAAGGGGCTGACCACCCGCGACGCCCGTACCATTGAAAAACTGAAATTCATTAATGAGGCGCAACAACGCAACCAGAAATTGCTAAGCGTGGGTATGGATGAAAAAACCATTGGTCTATTAAACCAGGCCGCCCAGCCCAACCCTGAGATGTATAAGTTCCAGGTGCCGGAAGGGGCCACGATACGCGACGCGGAAGGGTTCACACTCAGGAGTCCATTCGAGGGCGTGGGTGGTGAGATAGCCGCAGGCGTTGAGAACGTGAGCGGTCTGTTAGAGAACATTCTGCCCCGGCGCTAATGGCCAAACTCGGACAAATAGCGGTGCAGCCGGACGGCTCGGAAACGATTCTGACCGCGGACGGCTGGGTGGTCAACACGCCCGAACTGGAACAAGCAGCCGCCATGGGTGGCACTGGTGCATTTCTGGCCAACATGCTGGAATCCGTCACTTTTGGGGCTATTGAAGCGCCCGCGGCCATGGATGCAGTCAGCCCCGCTGCCAGTATGGCGGGCTACCTGGGGCCGGACGTGGCAGGAGTAGCGGCCATTGCCAAGGGCGGCGCGCGTGCGCTGCTAAAGCGGGGCACCATGGGCGAGCGGGTCGGCCAGTCAGGTGGTTCGATGTTCCGTACCGAGCAGGGCTTTGTTAAAATGCCCAGCGATATTGTGCCCGGCCCGTTTGCCGGTACGATGCGGGCGGTTGAGGCCGGCGTTGGCGCTATTCCAGGGCTGCGGGTGGCCACCGATCTGTTTAAGATTAACCGGCAGAAAACCCTGGGGCAAAAACTGCAGCGAGAGCTGGGGTTTACTGAACAGGAAATAAAAGCCAGTGGCGGCAAGCTGTTGCCGGAAACATTTCAGGCCCCGCTGGGCCGGGTCGATGAGGTTTATAATTCCAGCCGCAGTTTTTTGGACGAAACACTAGACGCCAGTCAGGTGCGCAAGGTGGTGGATGAGGCGGCCGAAGAGGGGTTGCTGACGCCCCAGCAGGTGAAAGGCTTTACCAG
>Ga0114950_10004486_pt1 | contig 10848 bp, 13 predicted proteins | sample N075metaG_FD_83503 | JGI IMG/M metagenome (GOLD analysis project Ga0114950, IMG submission 83503) | Deep subsurface microbial communities from Kermadec Trench to uncover new lineages of life (NeLLi) - N075 metaG | ecosystem: Environmental > Aquatic > Marine > Ocean trench > Sediment | place... | reverse complement strand
CAACAAGGCTGTGGGCGGAAACACACACAAAAAGAACAAAGGCTTCAAAGCAAGCCTGTTCCTGTTTCGCCTCGACTGAAAAATTTAGGGCCTGTTTGCACTTGCCAGATCACTGCGACGGGAACCCATTTTGTTCAATTCAAAGGAACGACAAGCGTAATGTATTATAGATACTTTAGTGAGAAGAGACGCCGCAGTGGGCAAAATGGGACCCGTCCCTTCGGGTTGTCGTCCCAAATGGCCCCATGCTGCGTTGCTCGTCACTCATTTGGGCTAGTACTCCGACAAGCTGATATTGATGGATTCAGAGCTACCCAGATGATTCAAGACAAGGCGCAGTTCGTAGGAAATGGCATGTCCTTTTCAAGGACTGCAACGCCGTATTGGGGCATCTGGGTAGCTCCCTCCGGGCGAGCCGTGAAGCGGTCGTCTGCGTTGTTGCACCTCTGGGCAAGGACGTGTCATTACCGGCAAGGTGCGCCTAGCGGCCAACCGCTTCACGACTCGCTGAATCCATCAATATCAGCTTGTCGGAGTACCACCAAACCACACTCCTCGCGTCTTGCCTGGTACCATTTGGGCCGGCAACGCAGTGACCTGGCAAGTGTAAACAGGCCCTAACATGTCTATTCACTGGAATGACAGCCAGCCCATCTACTGGCAACTGAAAGAGCGCACGATTGCCATGATCCTGGACGGGACCCTGGGCGAAGGTGAAGCCCTGCCCTCGGTGCGCACAGTGGCGTCTGAATTCCAGCTGAATCCCATTACGGTTTCCAAGTCCTACCAGGCGCTGGTGGATGAAGGCCTGGTGGAAAAACGTCGCGGCCTGGGTATGTTCGTCTGCACGGGCGCACACAAGAAGCTGGTTGCTTCTGAACGTGACAAATTCCTCAATGAGGAATGGCCTGCCATGCTCAAGCGGATCAGCCAGCTTGGACTGGAAATCAACCAGCTTCTCAAAGAAGCCACGAAAAAAGAGAACACATCCTCATGAACCCTATTATTTCTGCACGTGGACTGACCCGGCGGTTCGGGCGTACCGTGGCCGTGGATCACATTGATCTGAATATTCCTCCCGGGCGAATCGTCGGCTTGATCGGACTGAACGGTGCAGGTAAGACGACTGCCCTTAAGGCCATACTTGGCCTGACCAACTTTGATGGCGAACTCAGTGTTTTGGGTAAAAATCCTGCACGGGACCGCGCCGCACTGATGGAAGACGTCTGTTTTATTGCCGATGTCGCCGTTCTGCCGCGCTGGATTCGCGTTTGGCAGCTGATCGATCTGACCGAGCAGATTCACCCAAAATTTTCGCGCGAAAAATGCCTGGAGTACCTGGCGGAAACAAAGATCACACTCAAGCACAAAGTCAAACAACTCTCCAAGGGCATGGTGGCCCAATTGCACCTGGCCCTGGTGATGGCGATCGATGTCACCTTGCTGGTACTGGATGAACCAACCCTCGGACTGGACATCATTTACCGTAAACAGTTTTATACCAACCTGCTCAATGACTATTTTGACGAGCAACGAACCATTCTGATCACCACCCATCAGGTTGAAGAAATAGAACACATCCTGACTGACCTGATCTTCATGCAGGACGGAAAAATCGTGCTGGACGCAACCATGGACGAAGTCCATGAACGCTACGCCGAGTTATTGGTTAGCAACGACCAGGTGACAGCGGCGCGCGCGCTCAAGCCTCTCTACGAACACAAATTGTTCGGGAAATACATTTTCCTCTATGACGGTGTGGATAAAGCGCAGTTGTCGGCACTCGGAGAACTCCGCACACCCAGTGTCGCTGACTTGTTCGTCGCCAAGATGAAAGGCGTCACAAACACGAGCACAGAACAAAATGAAGTCCAAACAAGTGGAGCTGAAGCATGAAACGCATGATTGCCCTGCTGCGACGGGAATTCTGGGAAAACAAGGGTGCGTTTCGCACCACGCCCCTGGTCATTGGCGGTCTTTATATCGTTTTCCTTCTCATGTCGATTTTCACCACAAACCACATTGACAGCGATTTATACACTTTCAAGGAAGCGGTGCGTCTTATGGGCGACCAATCGGTGGAATTACGGGGTAATGTCATGTACCAGGGCATGCTGGCCAGTTCGGTGTTTTTCACCGTTGTGATGGGTTTCGTAATTTTCTTCTATTTACTGGGTTCGCTTTATGACGACCGCAAAGACCGCAGCATCCTGTTTTGGAAATCTCTGCCTGCATCCGACACACTGACGCTGGCATCCAAGCTGGTTTCAGCCATGGTCGTCATTCCCACATTTTTCCTGATCATTCTGGTCATCACGCACATCGTCATGGCGGTTTTCGGCTCCCTGATGATCATCGGTGTGGACGGTAACCCCTGGACCCTGTTCCTGAGTCTGGTGAACCCGTTCAAAGCCTGGGGAATGATTGCGGCTTCCTGGTATACACACGCCATTTGGGCGCTACCCATTTATGGCTGGTTGATGCTGGTTTCAGCATTCGCACCCCGGGTTCCGCTGTTGTTTGCCACCTTGCCCCCGCTGATTTTTGCGGTGCTGCAAACCTGGATTGAGTTTTTGCGTACCTTTACCTTGAAGAACAATGTACTGGGCATTATCAGTGAGTGGGTAATCAATACACCTGCCATTTTGTCAATCGAATTCAGTGACGGTAAAGGTGAAATTGCACTGGGCGCCCCGCTTACCGATCAATTCGACCACGCCGTCACACTGACCAATATGCTGGACCGTATATTCTCCGTGCAAATGCTGGGAGGCCTGACCGTAGCGGCCGTATTCCTGGCAGGAGCACTTTGGTTAAGGCACCGCGCAACCGAAGGCTGAAAAACTGGAGTCATTCCGGCAAATTTTTAAACTCCATAGACCATTTGCTTATGGTCGCCTGGTCGAATCCAATTTCTCGAAATAGTGAAAGCCGCTTTTCTTTAGGCTTCACTTTATTGCTCCTCTTTCATTTCCTTGAAAAATAATTTATTGCAATGGCGGGCAGAACTGTAATTGCCAAATAAACCGGATTGCCGATACACTACCCGTTTGCTACTATCCGGCACCTGGAACAGCTTTCTGTCAGACGGTTTTCGGCCTGCCTGGATTAGGTACTTCCTTGTCATTTTTCCGAGGGCAGAATTGCATGAAACCCTATTTTGAGAACATGGAACGTTTCGGTAAGATCCTGAAAGACGGGCGCATCAAACGTGCTGCTGAGAGCTCTAAACAGCTCAAGCAAACTGAAAAAGATATTGAGCAACTCAAGAAAAACGTCGAATCTGCAGGTTTCTCCACAGAAAAAATAAACCAACGCGGGGTAATGACGGTTTGGCAACGAATTGAGTACCTGGTTGACCCCGGCACATGGCATCCCTTACACAGCACCTACAATCCCCTCGATAATGCCGAGGGCACCACCAACGTGGTGGATGGTCTGGCGAAAATTGAGGGCCGCTGGGCAGTGGTCATAGGTTTTGATAACAAGGTGATGGCCGGCGCCTGGCTTCCCGGACAATCGGAAAATATTCTGCGCATTACCGATTTGGCAAAACGCCTGAACATCCCGCTTGTCTGGCTGGTCAACTGCAGCGGCGCCAAACTCACGGAACAAGAAAAATTTTATGCCAACCGGCGCGGAGCCGGCACGCCCTTTTTTCGCCACGCAGAACTGGAGCAGGCAGGCATCCCCGTACTCGCGGGCATTTATGGCACCAACCCCGCCGGCGGCGGTTACCAGAGCATCAGCCCCACCATTCTGATTGCCCACAAGGACGCCAATATTGCCGTGGGCGGCGTTGGAATTGTTTCGGGCATGGCCCCCAGAGGTGGGTTTGATGTGGAAATGCTGGAACAACTCATAGAGAAGACCCGGGAATTCAGCGCCCGGCCGCCGGGGTCCGTGGATACACATTTTGACGCCACCGGGTTTTTCACCCGGGTTTATGATGAAGAAACCGGTGTTCTCGATGGGCTCAAGGAATACATGACCGCCATTCCTGCCTATAAACCGGAGTTTTTCCGGGTAGGTACACCCAAGGATCCTGAATTCCCTATTGAAGACCTTTATTCACTACTTCCGGCCAATCAAAAGCAGGTTTATGATTTCGATGAAGTGCTCGCCCGCCTTGTGGACGGCAGTGAACACATGGAGTTTCGCCCCGATTACGGCCCGGAAATGTACACCGGCCTGTGCAAGCTTGACGGCATGCTCGTTGCCTGCATTGGCAACCGACAGGGTTTCCTGGGCAAGGGTTATCCGGAATACGCCGACTACCCGGGCATGGGCGGCAAGCTTTATCGCCAGGGTCTTATCAAGATGAACGAATTCGTCACTATGTGCGGCCGCGACCGGATACCGATTATCTGGTTTCAGGATACCTCCGGTATCGATGTGGGTGACCTCGCGGAAAAAGCAGAATTACTGGCTCTGGGCCAGTCACTGGTCTATTCAATCCAGCAGACCGATGTCCCGATGATGCTGGTGGTACTACGCAAAGGCACGGCGGCGGCGCATTACATCCTGGGCGGTCCAACAGCGAACCGCCACAATGCATTCACTCTCGGTACGCCGGCGACAGAAATAGCGGTAATGCATGGTGAAACGGCGGCCGTGGCAACCTATTCCCGGCGTGCGATGAAAGAAAAAGATGCCGGGCGGCCGCTGGAACCCATTGTTGATAAAATGAATGCGCTTGCCCAGCACTATCATGATCACTCACAACCTGCTTATTGCGCACAATACGGCCTGGTCGATGAAATCGTGAAACTGAAAGACTTGCGCAGTTATCTGCAGGCATTTGCAGGCGCTGTTTACCAGAACCCGACATCTATTTGTCCCCGGCACCAAATGCTTTTACCCCGGAGCATCAAGGGCTAACCAGGTTAAGGAGATACATCATGCAAGCGGCAATCGAAATATTCATCAATGGCATCTCCGGTGTTTTTATCGGCCTGACCGTGCTGTATGCGGCAATCAAGATCAATAAATTAATTGCCGGCCGGGAACCGGATAAGGAGAAGCCATAACCATGGTATTTTTCGAAAACATGGGTCTATTGGCGCTGACTCCGGGCATGGTGTTCATGTGGGTCATCGGCCTGGTGCTGATTTACCTGGCGATTACAAAGAAATACGAACCCTTGCTGCTGCTGCCTATCGGTTTCGGGATCCTCATTACCAATTTACCGCTCAGTTCCCTGATGGCACCGGGCGAAGGGCTGATCTGGCGTTTTTACCATTATGGAATTGAATGGGAAGTCATCCCTCCGCTGATTTTTCTCGGCTTGGGCGCATTAACTGATTTCGGTGCCTTGCTGGCGCAACCCCGATTAATTTTTCTGGGCGCAGCAGCACAGGTGGGTGTCTACGTGACCTTTTTCATTGCCTATTCCATGGGTTTCAGCCTGGAAGAAGCCGCCACCATCGGCATTATTGGTGGTGCTGATGGCCCGACAACCATATATCTCGCCGCCAAACTTGCGCCTCATCTGCTGGGAGCATGTGCCGTGGCGGCCTATTCTTACATGGCTCTGGTGCCACTGATCATGCCCCCCATCATGAAGTTACTGACCACCGACGCCGAGCGCAAGATCCGGATGAAAAAGGGCCGCAAGGTTACCGCACGAGAAAAAGTGTTTTTTCCGATCATCGCCGCGATGGTGATCATCTTGCTGGTACCGGCCTCGGCGCCACTGATTGCCATGTTTATGATGGGAAATTTATTTCGTGAATCGAAGGTCGTAGAACGATTAAATGAAACCTCGCAAAATTCATTAATGAATATCGTCACCATTTTTCTCGGCGTCAGTATCGGGGCAACCATGAGTGCAGATGTTTTTCTGCGTAAAGAAGTAATTTTTATCTTCTTTTTAGGCCTTTTTGCATTCATGATCAGCACCGCCAGCGGTATTATGCTGGCCAAGTTCATGAATTTATTCACCAGTAATAAAATCAATCCCCTGGTCGGAGCAGCGGGCGTTTCCGCTGTGCCCATGGCCGCCCGGGTCGTACAGAAAGTCGGGGCGGAAGCAGACAAAGGAAATTACCTGCTTATGTTTGCAATGGGACCCAATATCGCCGGTGTAATTGGCACCGTAATCGCAGCCGGCATATTCATATCAATTTTGAAATAGGACAAATACTATGGCTACGGAAGTTCTGGTCCCGCTGGCGGGAAACATCTGGGTAGTTCTTGTAAATGTAGGTGATGAAGTCGAGGAAGATGATGAATTACTGGTCATCGAAGCGCTGAAGATGGAAAACCCGGTCTACTGTCCCTGTGATGGGGTCGTGTCAGAAATAAGAGTTAAAAAAGGCGATGTTGTTGAGGATGACGACGTGCTGATGATCATAGAAGAATCCTGAAAACTGTCTGAAATAATATCGAGTAAACAACATGAATTTTGAGCTGTCAGAACAGCAACAGCTGGTGCAGGATACGGCCAGGCGCTTTGCACTCGAGGAAATTGCGCCCACTCTGAGTCGAGAAGAATTAAACCACGAATTTCGCCAGGAGCGGGTCGCGCTGATGGGTGAACTGGGCTTTCTTTCCTGCGTGTTGCCGGAAGACCTGGGTGGAAATGGCATGGGCTTTCTGGATTCTGTGCTGATGGCGGAACAAATCGCCAAAGTTTCTGCATCCTGGCGCTTGCCGTTCAATATGCAAAATCTGGGGCCGCCGCTTTCGGTGGCCAAATGGGGCACGGACAAACAAAAAGAAAAATACATTCCCGGGTGGATTGACGGCACGAAAATGGGCTTTTTTGCGATGACCGAACCCAATTCAGGTTCGGACGTAGCGAGCATGAAGACCTATGTAATCGATAAAGGTGACCACTGGGAGCTTCATGGCAGCAAACTCTGGATAACCAACGCCCCCGTTGGCGATGCCGGACTGCTTTACGCCTACACGGACAGGGACAAGGGCAACAAGGGAATCTCCTGCTTCATTCTCGAACCCAAAAACCTGGAAGGCTGCACCGCAACTGCGATAGAGACCAAACTCGGACTGCATTGCTCACCTACAGGTGAATTCGTTTTCGAAGGCGCCCGGATTCCCAAAGACGCACTGCTCGGTGAAGTCAACAACGGCTTCAAAATGTGTATGTGGCAGTTGGGAAACACCCGCATTGGATGTGCTGCCGGCGCTCTGGGTGTGGCCGGTGGAGCGCTGGAACTGGCAATTAACTATGCCAATGAACGTACCCAGTTCGGCAAACCCATTTCCAAGCACCAGATGGTGCAGGCGCAGATTGCCGAAATGGTGGTGGAACACAAGGCGGCACAGATGCTGGTGTACCATGCGGCCTGGTTGAAGGACCAGGGTAAACCCAACCAGTACGAAACATCGATTGCAAAACTGGCGGCCTCAGAGGCCGCAGTTCATGCGGCAAATGAGTGTATGAAAATTTTTGGATCGTATGGTTTTTCATCCGAGTTTCCGGCGGAGCGATTTTACCGCGATGCCAAATCGCTGCAAATCGTAGAAGGCACATCTAATATTCAAAAGATAATAATCTCGGGTATTGCCTGTGGTTTTACTCAAAACCGTTAAGCCGGGATGAGAGTAAATTTCTGGATCAAGGCCTGGGACGAAGGCAATATCGGCTTTCACCAGGCTGACATACACCCGGCTTTGAAGGAATACTGGCCTGAATTGAAACCCGGCACCTCCGTGCTGGTGCCCTTAAGCGGAAAAACCCGGGATCTTTTGTGGCTGGATGAGCGCGACCTCGACGTGATTGCTGTGGAATTCATAGAATCGGCCGTGCTCGATTTCTTCCGCGAAAACGAGCTGGACTGGGAGGAAACGGAGCAGTACGGCCACCGTTGCTTCCGTGTCTGTGATCGGAATATTCGCATATTTGTCACTGATTTCATCCGTTTTACCGATGACTACAACGGCCAGCCAATTGAAACTTTGTATGACCGGGCAGCTCTGGTGGCTTTGCCTGAAGACATGCGCACTGACTACATTGCAGCCTGCGAGAACCTACTCACTCCTTCACCGCAGGGTTTGGTGGTAACAATGGAGTACGAGCCCATCGCGATGGAGGGGCCTCCATTCAGCGTACCCAATGCGGAAGTCGAAAGTCTGTGGCACGGAAAGCTGACCCTGGTTGAGCAGGTGGATATGCTCTCTTCGATGCCCCGCGCCGTCGCATCGGGTGTGCAAAGGCTGGATGAGTTTTTCTGGATTTTTAGATAATCCGGCCCGCCGTAACCAGAATCACTACCCCAACTCATGGTCCAGCTGAACAGCAGATCATCCGAGTCCAGTCCCAACAATCTTTACGTCCTGCCTGAAAATCAAGCCAGCTTGAGATTCTGAAACTTACTCATCGGAAAAACAGGCTGTTTATTCAAAAAAGGCCATCGCTAGTCTTCAATAACGGGCTGGAGAAAACATTTGATTCTGTATAGACACATCAGGTGTGCAAATACTGGTTGAATGTTTCTGAAATTTTCGTTGAACAGGTCGCCATGCTGTCTCTAGAGTATATACTAATATATACTACTAACATGATTTTTATCAACAAGATTTGCAACGCACTAAAGCAACAAAACGTACGCTATGCCATCGTGGGTGGGTATGCGGTTGCTTTGCATGGTGCCGTTCGAGGCACGATGGATGTCGACATAGTCATCGACTGGAACTTGAGCACGCTACACAAGACCGAAAAAGCACTAAAGAATTTGGGCCTGGTACCAAGATTACCGATCGGCGCCAATGATGTTTTTCAATTCCGCGATGAGTACATCGTCAACCGTAACCTGGTCGCCTGGGATTTCTATAATCCCGAAGATACTTCCCAACTTATCGACATCATTATTACCTATGACCTGAAGGGCAAAAGACGCCAGCGTTTGGACACCGTGGAAGGTCCAATTCATGTATTGCAGTTGAAGGATCTGATCCGGATGAAACGTGAAAGCGGCCGGCCACAGGATATCGAGGACGCAGATGCACTGGAGAAGCTAAAATGAAAGCCATTCAGCTATTTTCCGAGGAATATTTGCAACAATGCCGCGGTATGACGCCGGATCAGGTGGTTAAATTTCTCGATGACTTTCGACGTTTGCATGGTAACCGTCCGGCACGGAGCAAGCTGATCAGCATGAAAGTACCGGAAGACCTGCTGAACACCTTCAAAGCCAGGGCCAAGATGATCAATATGCCCTACCAGACGCAGATAAAAACCTTGATGAAGGCATGGGTACTAAAGCCGGCATGTAAAAGCGATGATATTTCCAATTAATCGAAAGTTGATTAAATCTCACGGTTTTCTCCGGCAAGGCTGCTCAGTCCGGGATCAAGCTCGCATTACGCTGCTGAAACGGTCGATGGGTGGCAGGGCCGACGCGTTTCTTGAATCGTGCAATCTGCTCAGCTGATGTCGCCGGGTTTTCAGTTAGTTCAGGGGCCAGCCCTGACTTCATCCCCCCCACCTCATTGACCAGCTAAGCAGCAGGTTATCCGAGTCGCGGCCCACCCGGTTTTGTGTCCGCCCCGAAAGCCAGGTCAGCCTGAGACTTTGAGTTTTTCCAACCGGAAGTCCAAGACTGGCGGCCCACACCCAGTTATCAACTTCAAAACTTGTCTTTTGCTGGTCGATAGTGATTTTACCGCCAGTACCATAACCGGTACTTAGCGAAGCCCAAAACCCTGGTTTAAAACTGTAAATTACATGTGTTTGTACGGCATATACGCTTTTCTGCTTCAGAATGGCCTTGTCAAAAAAATTGTCGTTGTCAGTAAACATAAAAGCAGAGCCGGTGAGTTCAAACGACCAGGGGCCACGCGTGTGAATAACACCTAATTGTGGCCGTATGGACCAGCGATTGTTACCGATATTGATCAGGCATTCATCACAGTATTTTCCAAGGGGCACTGTCACCGCGATTGATGCCCCAATCACGGTGTTGTTTGCATGTTCTGCACGATAATGCGCAAATTCCGCGCCCTTCAAGGCTGGGGCGCCATATAAATTTACCGACAAACGCAGTCTTGGATCTCCACTTCCCCGCCGGTGGATAACCTGGAATTCATCGTCAACATCACCTTCCCAGCGCCCGGATGAATAAGGCAGCAACAGGCTAATACGGGCTGATTTCCCTGCCAGGCCAAAGATGTGGATTGCCGTGAAACCCAGTCTGTTGATACGGGAAATTCCATTGGTAATTTTCAATACCGGACTAAAAAATACATTTGCCTCGGAATATACGTAGCCCACGCCTACAATGTTCTGGCCTACCGGCAAATGACTCCAGCGACGAGGCTCCAGGTCTTGCGCGCTGGCCCGATCCGGCAGCCCAAGACCGATCAACAGTAAAATTAGAAGCTGGCTTCTGGTCACTCCGGCGTGGGCTAATTGGCAAACGTGTATGACGCCGAAATTCGGATGATGTCACTGGCAACAGCACCGTGCCAGTCCTTGTAAACGACATGGGTCCGGTATTCGCCGTACATATTCCAAATCCCTCCCTTCTTGTCTTTGATGGTTTTCCCGAGGCGAAAACCCATCGGCACAAGGAATTCTTTATCCTGCCAGTGATATGAGATGGGCGATTCGCCATTACTGACGTACCAGCCATCTTTGAGTTGATAAACCACGATAGGCTGCACCGCCAGGGCGGAGGCGATTACCTTGTTACTATTTGCGTCTGTTTTGCCCCATACCTGGCGCAACAGAACACCCCACATCAAGCGGCCGTCAAAACTGTTCTCCAGGAATACACCTGAAAAACCATACCGCCAGACATCGGCTCCAAATTGCTTATCATCGGCAGGAAGGTTGATGGCCGGTCCAATACCGACCTTGCCCGTCGCCCAGGTCCAGGGAAT
>Ga0114950_10004485_pt1 | contig 10849 bp, 7 predicted proteins | sample N075metaG_FD_83503 | JGI IMG/M metagenome (GOLD analysis project Ga0114950, IMG submission 83503) | Deep subsurface microbial communities from Kermadec Trench to uncover new lineages of life (NeLLi) - N075 metaG | ecosystem: Environmental > Aquatic > Marine > Ocean trench > Sediment | place... | reverse complement strand
CGCTCAGCGGCGGGCCAGTCGACGTAGCCCTGACGGGCGCGGACCCTCAACCCGTCGCGCGACACCCGCACATCGATCTCGTGGTACTCGCCGTCTCCCTGGTCGCGGGGCGCCGCGTAGGTCAGCAGGTAGTAGCGCAAGGAATCCTCGCGGATCGTGGCCAGGGCGCGGCCCAGGTCGGCGTTGTAGATGAACGACCGCCCACCAGTTTCTGCTGCGGCGATGCGCATCGAGTCTCGTAGGCCGTCGAGCGCCGCTTGCATGTCGTAGCTGCGCAACTGGTTCGCATCGGCCATGGTCGCCGTTTCTACGCTGAAGCCGAATTGGTTCTCGTCCGACTTCAGTGTCGGATCCAGCGAATAGATGCTTACGTTGGCGCTGTTCGCCGCCTGGTGCAGATCTCGCTGCGCGGCGCGGATCCGACGATCCGGAATGAACTGCTCGAACGTGTCACGCGATGCCAGCACGGAAAACGGTCCGCCCTCCATGAGCTTCACACCGGAGGACACCCATACGAGCGCTGTTCTTCCGGGGCGCGAAGCTAGCGCGTCGCAGAATCGAGTCAGCAGGTCGAACGTGTTGAGGCTGCGGACCAGCTCGTCGTGCTCCTCGGCGCGCACCAGGTTCGAGGGGTCGAAGTCGTTTTGCATATCCCGTTGCAGCCGTCGCAGACGAGTATGAATCGAGGCGCCGAACGTCGGCGTTTCCAGCACCGCGTCGGCGGCCCCCTGCAATGCCTCGACATCGAAGCCCAGCGGCGAGAGTTGCTCGAGGTTGCCAACGGCATCGATCATGAAGGCGGCGCGGGGGATCTCGAGGCTGTCGGTTTGGGCGAGCAGTTCGATCCAGGCGTTGGCGAACCGCCGCTTGCTGCGTGGGTCCAGGCTCGGTCCATCGATCACGAATATCAGCGCGCCGAGGTTGTCGGGTGCCACCGAGACCTCCACGGCCGCGGCGTCCGCCGCACCGCCGAACTCGACATTCGCGGTGGCCGGGCCCAGGGACATCGTGGTGACGGTTCCCGCCGACATGTCCACGAGCTGGACGCTGAGGATCTCCTGAGGCTCGCCGTCCTCGCGCAGCCGGAAGTCCGCCGGCTGGAGGTCGAGGACGAAACGCCCGTCGGAATCGGTGACGATGGCGTCCACGCGAACCCGCGAAATCCGTGCACCAAAGGTCGGCCGTTGTTGCAGCGTGGGTTGTTGCAGCGGGGCCAGCCAGCGGCTCGCGGGCGTCCCAAGGGCGGGGCCCCTTGCTGCCAACACCAACATCGGCAGGAGCAGGAGTGCGAGGACCCGGTTTCCCCGAGCGCGCTCCAGGATGGTTTTAGCCTGCATTTCGCCCCGGCTCGCGCAGCAGCGAGCGTTGGTGAAATGCGGACTGGAGTTGCGCAAGGTGCACCCCTTCAGCGGATGTCGGCGACGTTAGTGCGATGCGATTCCAGGCCAGGGGTGTAGCCGCAACGCCCGCGGGAACCATACCAAAGGCGGGATGAGAACGTTAGAATTGAGATCCGGTCCCTGTGAGGCAGGAAATGTTGATCGATCAGTCTCGTAGTCCGTGCCAGACGCCCTCGCGCCCGCTCGCTTCGCGACCCGTTGAGATATCCAGGCTAGTGTGGCGCCGCCTCCGGCGCCGGCAAGTCCTTGCTACGGCGGCGGTCTCCTTCTGTGCCGTTTTTTTCACCGGTATCCTGGGTGCGCCGTTCGCCGCCACGAGCAAGGCTCAGGCCTCCGATACCGCCGCCGCGACCGACACCCCGGTTTCCGAGGCCGGCGCGGCGGACAACGGGCAGGCACCCGAGGTGGGCGCCTTCGGCTTCGGCCTCGGCGAGGAACGACGCTACGCCATCGGGCCTCCCGGCGCCCTGGAGCCCGGCGAGGGCGAGCTGTGGATCATGAGGCTGGTATCGATTACCGGTGAACCTCCGAACCAGCGGATCAACTTTCGCCTGGAACACGAGGCGACCCGCTACCAGCGTACGCCCAACGTGTTCAACCGCGGCGAGCTGATGGTGTTCCGTGGGCGCATGGAGCTCACCGTCAACGAGCACGGGTTCCCGCTGCGTATTCAATACCGGGGCGACTTCGACAAAGACCCAACGACGCAATACGGAAGGGAGGAGGTGACACTGAGCTTCGCCGAAGGCGGGTTCGCGGTGCACAATCGCTTCTCGATGCAATTCCGCCGATACGACCTAAAGGTGCCGACATCGCCGCTGGTCGATCCGACGGTTCCCCGCGGCGTCTACGTGTCCGGGTCCGAGAACCCGGCATTGTATAGCTTGGTCCTCGTCGGCGCCGGCATCGAAGAGGTGGGGGACATCGAGTACATGTCGCTCATGCCCAGCCAGCTGGCGACGCGCGACAGGCGGGGCTTCGTCAGGGCAACGCGTCAACGGGGTTTGTCGCGCACACGGCTTCGTTTCGAAGAGCTCACCACCGTTGACATCGGTGGCGTGGAAGAGGAGGCGTTGCGGTTGCGGCGTCCCGACGGTGCGCGGCCAGATATCTACGTGCGGCCCGACGGCACCTTGTTGCGGGTCGACATCAGCACGGATCGCAAGCACTCGGCGTTCATCCGGCTCTTACGTCCGACGGAGTACTGAGGGTTCTACTGGCGCCCGCGCTTCCAGTTTTCGAGCAAGTCAATGAATTGCTCGATCTCGACCGCCACCGCCGATTCGGCGGACAGGTTGCGAAACGACACCGGCCGGACGAAGGCAACCTGGTTACCCTCCACTTCGAGGAGTCGAAATTCCCCCGTCATCGTGTGGCGCGGGTCAGAGCGGATCGATTCGGGCGTGATCACCAGGAGGTACTGGGCCAGCTCGGGGCTCGGCACCAAGCTGAAACCCGGCGTGTCGGAGACCGCGATGGACAGTAGCCTCTGCATTTTCAACAAGTCGCCTTCGACCTGCCTGAGCGTCGACCCGATGTTCGTGACGCCGCCCCGCGCGTTGTCCGGCCTCTGGTCGGCGGTCATCAATTCGCGCGTGTCGATGCCCACCACGAACACCTTCCAGGCGGCGAGCCGCTCTTGAATCTCGGCGGTCGCCGGGGATACCTCATTGAGGCCGGCGAACGCCGACGGTTCGACCCCGGCGAGGACGGCGCGAACGGCCTGATCCCAGGCGGTCTCGTAGTCGCCGAGCTGCTGGGCGGCCAACGACGCGAGCTGGTGGCCATGGGCGAATTCCGGCTGCAACTCGGTCGAGAGCAGGAGTGATTCCACCGCCTCCTGCATGCGCCCCATCAAGGCCAGCGTGCGGCCTCGCTGGTAGTGCGCCATGCCGTAACCTTGGTTGGCCTCGATGGCCCGGTCAAAAGACTCCAGGGCCTCCTCGAGGTTCTTCTCGGCGATCAACTCGACGCCTCTTTGCGTGAGCGCTACGGCACTCTCTTCTGACGCTTGAGGGCCGCCTCGGCCGCCCCGGCCGCCGCGCTGTGCGGGCTCCACGGCGACCGCCTGCAGAACTCCCAGGGCGAACAGAGCGAGGACCATCGCGCCGGCCAGCAGCGCCACCGGACGGATACGTTCGGAGGAAATTTTCTTGACCATGTAGCGAGCTCTTTCGACCACGTCCCTGTCTCCTTGGGGAGTACCACAAGCATCCTGGTAAGACGGGCAGGTAGTGCCCGCGGACGACCGGCACAGGGTATCTCATGGTGAGTCGCGGTGACCGGGGAAAAGAGGAATCGGCGACGCTCTCTCTAGCCTCGGCTGCGCGCGCCTGGTCTCGCGGCCCCTTGCGCCCGCTCGCTTCGCGACCCGTTGAGAAATGCGGGATAGGCTGCCGGCAGCGGGCAATTCGACCCGCCGACCTTTTCAAAACCGACGATCTCGATAACAATCCTCGCCGTTGGCGAGGCTGCGTGCATCGCCGCCGCTGTCTCACACCCCTCCCGGGAGCCCACCATGAAACGCGCCGAAGACATTCCCGCCCCCCGCCCACGCCGATCACGTCCGTCGTTGGGCCTCGTTCTCGTAGCCGCTGCCGCGGCGGCCTGCGCACCGACTTCCACGCCGGGCGGCAACGGTCCGGGATTCGCCGTCGAGTCGATTCGGCAGGAGGACATGCGCGCCGACCTGTTCTTTCTCGCCGCCGACGCGATGAACGGCCGGGGGGCGACGACCCGCGACGTGGCGATTACCACTGAGTTCATCAAGGCTCGATTTCAACGCCTCGGGTTGACACCGGGCGGGCCCGACGGCACCTACTTTCAGAACTTCAACCTAGTGTCGGCGGCGCTGGGTGAGGGCGACAACTCGTTGGTGATCGATGGTGTCGACACCGGTGGGCCGCGCCGCCGGGCGCTCGGCGAGGACTACTACACGCTGAACTTCAGTGCCTCGGGGTCGGGTAGCGGCGAGCTGGTGTATGCCGGATTCGGTATCGTCGAGCCGCGGCTCAGTTACGACGATTACCGTGGCGAGAGCGTCGAAGGGAAGATCGTCCTGGTGCTCGATAGAGAGCCGGGAGTCGACGACCCCGAGAGCCCCTTCGATGGCGTGGTGACCGCCGAGCAGTCGCGCGACTGGCGCAAGGCGCTGGCGGCACAAGCGCGCGGCGCCGCCGGGATCTTGTTCGTGCGCGACGTGCACAACCGGCCCGAGACCACCAACTACGCATCGGCGGCGGAGAACTATTGGCGTGCCGGCGCCCGCCCGCGGGTCACCCTCGAAACCTGGATGGACAAGCTCGAGATTCCGGCCGCACGGGTTTCCGTAGAGCTCGCCGAACGCATGGTTGCCGGGAGTGGGCAGACACTCGGCCAGCTTGCCGCCGCGGCGGAGTCCGACAGCGGCCATGGTGTCCTGGCGATTGCCGGGCCCACCGTGCAGATCAATGCATCGGTGGAGCGTACCGTGATCCGGGCGCGTAACGTCTTGGCCATGGTCGAAGGTTCCGATCCCGACCTGGCCCACGAAGTGGTGATCATCTGCGCCCACTTCGACCACGACGGCGCCAACGAACAGGGAATCTTCAACGGTGCCGACGACGACGGCTCCGGCACCGTGGCGCTGCTGGAGATCGCCGAGGCCTACGCGCTGGCGGCGGCGCAGGGGCAGGGGCCGCGTCGGACCGTGCTGTTCGCCGCCTGGGACGCCGAGGAGCGCGGCCTGCTCGGTGCCTGGTACTACACCGAGGCGCCGCGGTTCCCCCTGGGGTCGACGGTGGCGGTGCTCAACATGGACATGATCGGGCGCAACGAGGAGGTTCCCGAGGACGGCGGCGGCCGCTTCCGCGGCCTCGAGCCGCAGACGGCGGAGTCCAACGCCAACGCCATCAACATCATGGGCTACACGCACAGCTCCGAGCTGCGCGCGGAGATCGAAGAAGCCAACGGGGCGGTCGGCCTGGAGCTGAAGTTCCGCTACGATAACAACCGGTCGAACCTACTGCGCCGATCGGATCATTGGCCGTTTCTGCAGGTGGGGGTGCCGGCGACGTTCTTTCACACCGGGCTGCACCCCGACTATCACCGGTTCACCGACACCCCCGATCTGATCAACTACCCGAAGATGGAGAAGATCGCGCGCCTCGTCTACCTGACCAGCTGGAGCCTGGCCAACGACGACGGCCGTCCGGCGTTGGACCGCGATCTGTGACAGAGGACACGCGAATGAGCAGCAGTACCCGGGTTGTTACCTTGGCAATCGTTGTCGCGGCCGTGGCATGGGCGAGCTGGGCGTCGCCCGCGCCAGAGGGTGACTGGCCCATGTGGGGCGGCACGCTGTCGCGCAACATGGTTTCCGACGCCACCGGCCTGCCGGCGGAATGGGACACCGACGCCGGTACCAACGTGAAGTGGGTCGCGGCGCTGGGCTCCGCCAGCTACGGCAACCCGACGGTGGCCGGCGGCAAAGTCTTCGTCGGCACCAACAACGACCTGTTGCGCGACGCCGAGGTTGTCGGCGACAAGGGCGTGGTCATGGCGTTCCGTGAATCCGACGGCGAGTTTCTCTGGCAGATGGTGCACGACAAGCTGGAGAGCGGGCAGGTGAACGACTGGCCGTTCCAGGGAATTTGTTCGTCGCCCGCTGTCGACGGCGATCGGCTCTACTACGTCAGCAGCCGCGGCGAAATCGTGGCGCTCGACACCGAAGGGTTCCGCGATGGCGAGAACGACGGCCCGTTCACCGACGAGGTGCGCACCCGCGAGGTCGACGGCGACGTGGTGTGGATCTACGACATGATCGGCGAGCTCGACGTCTTTCCCCACAACATGACCAGCAGCGCGGTGGCGGTGTGGGGGGATCTGGTGATTGCCAACACCTCTACCGGACGGGACGAGGCGGGGAACCTTCCATCGCCCCAAGCTCCCGATCTGATCGCCGTCAACAAGCATTCCGGCGAGTTGGTGTGGCGGGCGGAGGCGCTCGGCGAGCGTGTTCTGCACGGCCAGTGGTCGAGCCCGGCGGTGGCCGAGATCGACGGGGTCGTGCAGGTAGTGATCGGACAGGGTGACGGCTGGGTGCGCGGATACGACGCCACCGATGGGTCGATGCTGTGGGAGTTTGACACCAATCCGCCCGATGCCGAGTGGCCGCGCACCCGCAACAACATCATCGCCACGCCGGTGATCTGGGAGAACAAGGTGTTCGTGGCCAACGGCCAGGACCCCGAGAACGGCGAGGGGCGCGGCCGCCTGCACGCTATCGACGCCACCCAGCGGGGAGACATCACCGAATCCGGCCTGGTGTGGCGCACCGAGGAGATCCGCCGCTCGTTATCGACCGTCGCCATCCATGAAGGGTTGCTGTACGTGGGCGACTTCAGCGGCTTCTTCCGCTGCCTCGATGTCACCACCGGCGAGGAGGTGTGGATGTACGACACCTTCGCGGCGGTATGGGGTTCGCCGCTGGTCGCCGACGGCAAAGTGTATCTGGGCGACGAAGACGGCGACGTCATCGTGCTCCGGGCCGGCCGCGAGATGGAGGAGCTCGCCGAGATGAACCTCGGCAACGCGGTGTACGGCGCTCCGGTGGCGGCCAACGGCGTCTTGTACATCAATAGTCGCAGCCGCCTCTACGCCCTACAACAGCAGTAACCTCGAGCGTCCCACCCAGTTCCTCTAGCGGGCGCCCTGGCGTCCGCTAGGGCTAGCCGCCCTCCGTAATCGCGTACAGACGCGCACCGGCGCGGATGTAGATGTGCCCGTGCGATACCGCCGGTGTGCTCAGCGTGTAGCCGTCGAGCGAGTTGATCGCCAGGACCTCGAAATCCGGCCCGGCCCTCACCACGGTGGTGACGCCATCTTCGCTCATGAAGTAGAGCTTGCCGTCGGCGAGCGTCGGGGAAGAACTGTAGGTGCCGGGCTCGAGGCGCTGGTTGGTGTAGACGAGCTCGCCTGTCTGCACGTTCATTGCGTGCAGGACGCCACGGTCGGTGACCACGTACAACAACTCGCCATCGCTTACCGGTGTCGGAACGTCGGGGCCGCTGCCGAACGACCACAGCCGGTGTGACGTGGTGACGTCGCCGCGGCCGCCGGCCTTGAGGGCGAGCATCGGCCGCTCCCGCGTCGGCGCGATGATGACGTCGCCGATGATCAGCGGTGAGGCGATGATGCGGTAGTTGCGGTTGTTGTTCGGGTTCAATCCGTCGGCACGCCACAGCTCCTGGCCGGTTTCCGGGTCGTGCCCGGTAACCACGTCGCCACCGGTGATGACGATCTCCGTCCTGCCGTCGTACTGCAGCAGCGCCGGCGTGGTGTAGGAGTCGGGAGACTCGCGGATCGCGTTCGTGGGGCGCTGCACCATCCAGACGGTCTCGCCGGTCATCTTGTCGATGCGCAGAAGGTACGAAGGCTCGTCGGTCTTCATGCCGTGCAGCACTTGTACGTACAAGGCGTCCTCGTGCAGCAATGGCGAGGAGGCAAAGCCCCAGTTGAGGCCAAAGCTCCAGTAGTCGTCGGAGATGTTGCGTCCCCAGACCTCGTTACCGTCGAAGTCGAAAGCGCGAAGCCAGCCGGTGCCGGTCATCACCCAGACATGCTCGCCGTCGGTGACCGGCGACGGCGACGACATATTCTGCTTGCGCTCCTGGTGGTCGTTGTCGCTGAGAAACTGCTTCCAGACGATCGAGCCGTCGCGACGGTCGACGCGCCATAGTTCGACGTTCAGGTCTCTGGTCTGTTCGATCTTGGCTTCGCGCGGAGCAAAAGCACCGGCGTCGAGCGCCTCGCTGCCTCCGCCCGGCTGGCCACCGCCGGGCTCGTCGCTGTCCTGCTGTCCGCCGGCCGGCTGGCCACCGCGGCCGCGGCGGCGCCGTTCGCCCGCCCGCACGACATACGAGACAGTCAGAAAGATCGTGTCTTCCCAGATGATCGGTGTGGCGCCGGTCCAGGCGGGCACCTCGAGGCTCCAGGCGATATTGGAGTCGGTGCTCCAGGTGGTGGGCAAGCCGGTTTCGCCGCTGGTTCCGTTGAGGTACGGGCCGCGCCACTGCGGCCAATTCTCAGTGGCGGCGGCGCCGGCGGCTCCCGCCGGGTAGGCGTTAGCTGCAACGATTACCGCTACGGCTACGGAAAACGACAGAATCGTCACAGCCAGGGTCTTTTTCACAGCGTAGTTCCTCCTCAAGGGGGCGCAGCGCTCCTCATGATCCTAGATTCTCGTACCAATGCCAAGTGGGCGCTGGCTGTCGGGATCATGTTCGGTACGTTGATACCATACGCGCGCCGTACCCGCACACAGAGCGAGCAAGCGTTTGTTGGCGCCGACCGTCGCCCTTAATCGGTGCCGCCGCCCGCGAGCCTACGGAAGGCGTCCTGCAGCTCCCGGGGAGCGCGACAGGGGCGGTTGGTCGCGGTCTCGATCCACACGTGCTCGGTGAGGCCGGTGGCGAGTGATTGGTCGCCGCAATGGACTTCGTAGGCGAAGCGGACGCCGCGGCTGGCCAGTCGCTCGATCCAGCAGGTGACGTGCACGGTGTCGCCGTAGCGCGCCGGTCGCCGGTAGCGCGCCCGCAACTCGGTGTTCATCAATCGGTAGCCCCGGCGTTCGATCTCCGGGTAGGGGTGGCCGCTGCGGGCGCAGAGCTCGGTGCGCGCCACCTCGAACCAAACCAGATAGTTGACGTGGTGGACGACACCCATCTGGTCGGTTTCGAAGTAGCGCACCTCCACATCCACGTGGGCTTTGACCGCGTCGTCCATGGCCTCTCTCTGGCTGTTGGTCGCGCCACGGGGTAGCGCTGCACGAAAGTGATTGACACCAATGATCGCCCGTTGAGAGCATCTCAGGATGAGCAGAGGAGGATATCCCGGATCCGAACGCCGCAGGTTCCGCCGGTTGGCGCTGCGCTATCCGGTGTCCATCGAGGCGGTGTCGACGTCAACGTGCGCTCCCCGCGTGGTCGCCGACGGGGTGACCGTGAACCTGAGCTTCGGTGGCGCGCTTGTCGGCCTCCCCGATGCCGCCGCCCTGCACGGAGCAATGCCGGTGAGAATCCGCTTCGTCGACGACGGTAGAGCCGTTCCCTTGGCCACCTCCGCTGTTGTATGGCACCGAAGGGACGGGGCCAGCGGAAGTAACGTTGCCGTCGAGTTCGATGCGCCGTTGTTGGCTTACGAGGGCGCCGTCGAGATCGCCGATCGCCTCGAGTGGTTGCAGGAGATGGGAGGTGAGGATTTCTTGGGAGGGATTGTCGAGGGATTTCTCGACAGTGTTCCGGCGGGGATACAGCGGGCCAGGAACAGCAGCAAGGCGGGGGACCTGGAGGCGGTGGCGCAGATTACCCGGTCCCTGAAGTCGAGCGCTGGAAACATCGGCGCCACGAATCTCTATGAGGTGGCCCGCCGTGCCGAGCTGGCGGCGCGCGAAGCTGATCAAGCGACGGCGGCGCGTTTCGTCAACAGCCTGCAAGATTACTTCAACGCTATTCGAGGCGAGCTCGAAGGCATCAGTCGGAAGCGCCAGGTTCATGTGACCAGGGAAAATCACCCAGACGCTGACTAGCGTTTGTGGCCAGCGCAACCGTGACCCGTTGAGATATCCAAGCTAGTCTGTAGCGCCGGGACGCATTCGGGATCGAGCGCGGATACTCCCGCCGGAGACAAACCGACTCGGGGACTTCCATGGTTTGGTACTGGACGCCGTACGCGCTTCCGCTCTTTGCCGCGTCGGCGATCTGTGTCGTCGTTGCGGTGCTCGGCGGGCGCCGGCGCGGGCGCGGGGTGACGGCGTTCGTCGTATTGTTGGGGTCGGTTGCCATCTGGAGCGCCGCGTCCGGTTTCGAGATTCTCAGCGCATCGTTGGCGCAGAAGCTGCTGTGGGCGCGTGTGGAGTACATTGGCATCGTCCTGGCTCCCGTCACCTGGTTTGTCTTTTCGCTGCAATACGCCGGGCGTATCCGGCGTCCGGGATACGCTTTGCTGGCGCTCTTGCTCGCCGAGCCGTTGACCACGTTGGCGCTGCTGTGGAATCCGCAGACGACGGGTGTGATCTGGCGCTCGACAGAGCTGAGCAACGGGCCGGGTTTCGACCTGCTGCGCCTGAGCTATGGTCCCTGGTTCTGGGTCCATACCACCTACTCCTACCTGCTGTGGGCCGCGGCTGCGGTGATCCTGTTGCTGGCTATGAAGCGCTCGCCGCACCTCTACCGGAAGCAGGGGTTGGCCGTGATGGTGGCCGTTCTTTCGCCTTGGGTGCTCAACGTGCTGTACCTCAGCGGGTTTTTTACGCTCGACACCACACCGTTCGGCTTCACGCTCACCGGGGTGGCGATGCTCTCGACCCTGGCGCCGCAGCACTTTCTCGTCATCATGCCGGTCGCGCGCCCGCGCATCGTCGAGAGCATGCCCGACGCAGGGATCGTCCTCGACCCAGAAGACCGCACCAT
>Ga0114950_10004483_pt1 | contig 10850 bp, 10 predicted proteins | sample N075metaG_FD_83503 | JGI IMG/M metagenome (GOLD analysis project Ga0114950, IMG submission 83503) | Deep subsurface microbial communities from Kermadec Trench to uncover new lineages of life (NeLLi) - N075 metaG | ecosystem: Environmental > Aquatic > Marine > Ocean trench > Sediment | place... | reverse complement strand
GATTAACGGCACCAGTCGAACCTTCACCGCCAGTGACAGTGAAGACATCATTGCGCCTACTATTACTGTTGCAACAATTGCCGATGATGCTCCCGCTGTTCCAACAAACGTCAGAATGAATCTACAGTTTGATGAGCCGATTAATCTCACGACACTTTCTGACGTCGCGATTCTGGATGTACTGGGTAGTATTATTCCAACATCTACTTCCTTTAATAGCCCGGTCAATCTGTTGACGTTAAATCTGTTAAGTTCGCTTTCACCCGCCACAAGTTATGGTCTGAATATTTCCGGTGTTGAAGATGTAGCTGGTAATCAAATAGTGGGTCCAATAGTTTTCAATTTTGTAACCGGTTCGGGCGATGACACAACGCGCGGTAATATTGTCCAGTGGAGCTATACGGCCGATGAGACACTGCTACGCGATGTAGTGTTAGAAGTGACGCTGGATGAGCGCGTTGATCCTACGACTGTATCAGGGCGCTTTTATTTACGGGACGAACTGACGGGAACCATTGTGCCTGGCACTATTACGATAGCACCAGATGGTGTTACGTTAACACTTGCGCCGATTGAGTTGTTAAAAGAAAACGGGCGGTATCGATTGTATGTGAGCTATTCTTATTTCTATGACCTGTCTGGTAATTTGATTAACAGAGGCACTCGTCGTTTTTATACAGCCAACTGATATTGTTCATGATCGAGTAATTGAGTAATAACACGAGCTGATAATTTTGGAGTAAATACAATGCGGTATTTTATCTTTGTCGTGACTGCCCTTGTTTTTGTCGGTGCTGTTTATTATTACGCTACTTATTATAGTACGGGTGAGGATTCATCCCGGACGGATTCGACAGTTCAGCTACCGAAGAATGCGAGCCCCGATTCAGTTGAGATCCAAAACCGTACGACGGTTAAAGCCGTTGTGCCGCAGAATACGAATCAAAACGAGATCACGAACTCAATCGTAACGGATGCACAGAAAGCCTCAGTTATTGAACAAGAAGAGAAGTTATTGGGTCTGGCGAGAGAGTATGAGTCATTAAGATCAGAGCCCGATAAACGCAAGACACACCGCGAAGACATGCAGCAACAATTGGCTGCTTACAGTGAAGATGTGTTACCTGTTGCACTTGAGAAAATTAAAGCCGCTCAGCCCAGTAACTGAACTTGTTTTGTAGTCTGTCTTGCGTGGACGATTGGGAGCATCCGTACTGATGCGCAGTTCATTGGCCGTAGTGAACCTTTGATTTGTCGCAGGATGGGGGGTTTAGAAGTAAACCTATTGCTTGAAACCTGATTAGAGAATTATGTCGAAACACTTTACGCTAATTTGCTAATGACAAATGAAGTAAACGCTATATCATGGATATTGAATGGGATATTCACGTTGGCACGATGTTTGTACTATTTAACACACGGCTTGACACAAGGCTGAACAGGAACTTCTTACAATACGCTTGAAGAACCAGACGTCATAGAGAAAATATTGACGTATTTTGGACTCGATGGGGCAATCGGGCTGACAATCGCTCTCCACCCACTTCTTATAAAATACCCACTGCTGGCTTTTTTGATCCAGCAACTACTACTTGAATCTGACACCTTCTTGGCGGCCCACTGAACCTGAATGGCAGGACCGAATTCATTCCCGATCCAGGAATTACTGATTTGCAACACGGATCGCTTGGAATTGAAGTGTTGTTTACCAGATTTCAGCGTCCAGTCCCCGCAAGATTAAGGATCAATTTTCAACCTGAATAAAACTGTACGTGCAACTGAACAGATATCTTGCAATGAGATAAAATTTAGAGGTTATAGGGTTCAATTAACGGGCAAGCGAGTATAGAATTTACCCCTACACATGACTGGCGATATCCAGGTGGAATTAACCACCAGGAAGTGTGATTCAAACCAAAATAGCAGCCGTTCGCCTGGGCGCCCAAAACTTTGTTAACTGGAGTCTGCCCGATGACGACTAATCTCGAACTACTTGAACAAAATGACCCGGCTGTCTATGCCGCACTTTGTGGAGAAGAAGCAAGGCAACGATCAGGAATTGAGCTAATTCCTTCCGAGAATTACACCTTCCCTGAAGTTCTCGCTGCACTCGGCAGTGTATTTACCAATAAGTATTCGGAGGGTTACCCGGGTCGGCGCTACTATGGCGGCCAGGAATTCACAGATGAAATCGAGAACCTGGCGCGAGACCGGGCCAGGGAAGTTTTTCGATGCGAACATGCAAATGTTCAACCTTTGTCCGGTTCTGCCATGAACCAGGCCGTATACCTGGGTCTTCTTGAACCGGGTGATACGATCATGGCGATGGATCTTTCCCACGGTGGGCACCTGACCCACGGCGCACCTGTCTCACATATGGGTAAGTTGTTTAATTTTGTTCGTTACGTGACTGATCCAAGCGACGGGTCAATCGACTATGACCAGGTTCGGCAGGATGCACTAAAACACAAACCCAAACTGGTGCTGTGTGGTTATACGTCCTATCCCCGGGATATTGATTACGCGAAATTCAAGGAAATTGCTGATGAAGTAGGGGCGATTACCATGACTGATGCCTCACATTTCGGCGGTCTGGTTGCCGGTGGTGCCATGAACAACCCATTTGATTTCGGTTTTGATATTGTGACCACGACGACGCATAAATCTCTTCGTGGGCCGCGAGGAGGGTTGATTCTGTGCAAAAAGACTTTTCGTTCAAAAATTGATAAATCCGTTTTTCCGGGTTTGCAGGGTGGCCCGCACATGAATGCTGTCGCGGCAATTGCGATTACCTTGCTGAAAGCCCAGACCGAGGAATTCAAACAGTATGCAAAGCAGGTCCTGGTGAATTCCAAGACGCTGGCGAATGCCCTGATGGAAAAACAGGTATCGCTCGTTACCGGTGGTACGGACAATCACATGATGGTGGTCGATACAGTTGCCAGTTTTGGCCTTGATGGTAGAGTCGCAGAAGAAGTCCTTGATAGGGTTCAAATTACTACAAACAAGCAAATCATTCCTGATGATCCTAAGCCGCCGCTGCGTCCGAGCGGTATCCGTATTGGAACACCAGCAGCGACGACCCGCGGTATGAAAGAAGCGGATATGGAAAAAATGGCAAGTTGGATTGTTGATAGTCTGCAAAACCATGAAGATGAGGCAAAGCTGGAGAGTATCCGGGCTGAAGTGGAGATTTTTTGCAAAGGATTCCCGGTGCCGGGTATTTAGCTTCCAATTGATTTCCTTGATCTGATACACAAAACGAAATTCTGGAACTGTGCTTTAGAATTTCAGGCTGTGGTTGTATGATTTCAGGTGAAAGATCAAAGACCTGAGCATGGCCTCAATGATCACACACCCCGAGGAGGACTCTCCATGAAACCAGTAATACTGATCGTGATGCTATTTTTATCGGTTGCTGTCATGGCCTCGGGAGGCGGATCGATACCATCAATGTCACAACCTGCAGCACAAAAGAGCCCCACCGAGAGAGCGGTGGATAGCTACAATGCCGGAATCAAATACCGTGATAAAGCCTGGAAATATCAGGAAAAGGCCGCTGGTGAATCCAATCCTAAAAAGGTCGCAAAACTTCATCGAAAGGCGGATAAGCAGTTTAAATATGCCATCAAAAAATTCAGAAGTGCGGTGAAATACGAACCTCGTTTGTACCAGGCATACGGTAGCCTGGGCTATACATTGAAACAAACCGGTGATTTTGCTGGCGCCATGGCAGCCTATAACCATTGTTTGGAATTACGTCCAAAATACACGCCTGCTATCGAATACCGGGCGGAAGCCTATTTGGCATTGGGGCGGCTTGATGAAGCCCGTAAAGCCTACCTCCATCTTGAAAAGGTGGATCCCGGCAAGGCGAATGAACTTGAGAAAGCATTCCGCAAATGGGTGAGCAGTCCACCGGAAAGTCTGGAACCCGGCATCGTGGATAATATGCAGCACTGGATGGCAGTTAATATTCCAGGCTAGCAAGCAATTAGAGCCACCGCTAACGCCCGTAAATTAGGTTAAGCAGGATCAGACGGTCGTTGCCGCTTTCGCAAAATTCTAATCAGTGTAGGGTAGTCGTCCGAACAGCCATTACTGGCACTCGCGGCTCACAGTCCCCAGCATAGTAGGGCAGGGTACACCTTTCAAAGCCAATACTGGTTAACCCTGGTTTCCGGGGGTATTCTCCTTCAAAGCGCCAATAACAAAATCTGTTACAAGGACAATCACAAGGAAAATAACATGCTTTCACAAGCAGACAACGAATTGTTATGCAGGATCGGGCCCGGTACACCCATGGGTAATCTGATTCGTGAATACTGGTTTCCTGCATTGCCCAGTCGTGAATTTCCCACCGCAGATGGCGATATCAAGCGCATGAGATTGCTGGGCGAAAACCTGGTGATGTTCCGGGATTCGGCAGGAAGAATGGGGGCGCTCGCAGAAGCTTGCCCCCACAGGGGTGCAAGTCTTTATTTCGGGCGTAATGAAGAATGCGGTTTGCGCTGCCCATATCACGGCTGGAAATTTGATATCCACGGGACCTGTGTTGACATGCCAACTGAACCGGAAGGCAGTTCCTTTATCAACAAGGTGCGCGCAAGAGCTTATCCGTGCCGTGATGTTAATCATATGGTGTGGATCTATATGGGTAGTCGTGCGGAACCACCGCCATTTCCAAACTACGAGATCAATACGCTGCCTCCTGAACACGTACTGGAGCCGAATATCATGATGGAGGAGGCCAACTGGGTGCAAAACATGGAAGGCGACCTGGATTCTGTACACCTGGATTGGGTCCATAAAAGATTGCACAAAGACGGGCCGCCGCCGGTAATTGGCACAAACGGTTTTTACAGTCCCGACTCGCGGCCGCCTGTCTTCGATGTTGTCAAAACAGAATACGGCGCCTATTACTCCGCCAGGCGACAAATGCCGAACGGACAGCACTGGCATAGGGTGAATCAGTTTATTTTCCCATTTCATACCATGATATCTGCCGGACCCAATATTCTTTTCCGGTCGTTCGTCCCGGTGGATGATTATCACGCGATGTTGATTACCCAGTCTGCAAATCCTGAAGCCCCCATACCTGAATCTGCAAGAAGTGAGTTGGCCAACGTGTTTGATGCGGTCGGCGGGTATATCGACCGTTCCCATGACCCTCGAAGTTACTATATGACAAAGGCGAACAAGCGGAACGACTATCTATTGGACAGGGAAGTGCAAAAAAATGTCATGTATAACGGGATCCCATTTATATTGAATCTACAGGATCGTGCCATGACGGAGCTGATGTGCAACTCGGAAGGTGACCCAATTTATGACAGGACCCAAGAGCATCTAGGGACATCAGACGTTTTTATTATTGCTGTGCGACGACAGTTACTGGATGCGGCCAAAAGGTTGCGCGATGAAGGAATCCTGCCTAAAAATGTAGTGACACCTGAAATTGGCCGTGTTCGGATGGGCGCCTTTCTGCTTGATTCAGGAGTTGACTGGAAACAGGAAACCGCGAGTGCACTAAACCCTGATGCCGGGTTGCAGGTTGCCAACGATATGCCGCTTATCGTTGATTAGTTTACAAGCCAGAGCAGTCATGACGTATGGAGGTCCGCGCCATCACCAGATCAGGAACCGTTAGTTAAATTAATGTCTCGTCAAAAACACCGAATTTTGCTCTATCACCGAATCGTGCCTGACGACTGTCCAACATTGTTTGTTGCAATGCTGAGAGGAGAACTTGTCACTCAACGGATTTTTTATCAGCAACTCTTGTGGCTCAAGAAACGCTATCGAGTGGTGGATCTCCCAACCCTGCTGGAGAATCGATCAAGCGTTGAGCCCATGGCGGCCATTACATTCGATGATGGTCTTGCGGATAACCTTCATCTCGCCTTACCTGTACTGCAGCAGCTTTTAATTCCAGCCACCATCTTCGTTATATACGGTTCCATTGGTAGAAGAGGTTTCCATCACCATCAGGTGGCTCGCTTCGTTTCGAGTGAGGGGAAACATGCAGCAATGTCTGTTGTAGATGGCATTCACAAACCACGAGATCAACTGAAAGCCGTTCTCTTGCACCTGGGGGAATTCCCGGATGACAAGCTCGCACAATCATATGCTAACGTGAGCGGGACCTGTCACGAAGACAGATTCCTGGACGATGATGAGCTCCGGCATCTGGACCAGGCTGGTGTTAGCATTCAGTCGCATACGATAAGTCATACGCCGCTATCGTGCCTGGCTGGCGACAGGCTCAAAAGCGAGCTGCTGGATTCAAAACATGGCCTGGAAGAATTGTTAGGTAAACAGGTAGACTACCTGGCCTATCCTGTTGGTCGCGAGCCAGATTTTGACGTGAATAGTATGGCTGCTGCACTCGCGGCCGGATACACTGCCGCCTTTACGTCTCTGTCAGGCGCTGTGGATCAGCACACCGAAATTTGGAAGATACCAAGATTGGGCACACGCAACTCTGTTGGTAAGCTTAAGCGTAAGCTTCGGCCTTTGTTTCCATTTTGAAAACCTGCTGCAACCAGCCTCCTTTAGAAGTAGTCGAAGTCACCGCGACAGAAGAAAAGCGTATCGATGTTTATTGAAGGATCTAACGCGAGAAAACCTACCCTCGCGTTTGTACGTATCTGGCAAAACGGTTGAATTTTTTCTAGCACAGCACTTTTCGCACTGTAGGTAAATCGAGCGCTCGTCGCCCCGGCAACCGTTAGTAGTTGCTGGAAAGTGTTTTCCAGATCTTTGGTACTCATTGGTCGATGTTCGATAAAGCCGCCAATATCAAGTCGGTTACCCGGCACCAGCCAAACTGCGAGGTCTTCCACTTGTACGACAACGCTGCCGCTGTTCTTGTGTTTGTAATCCAGGTACTTTGCATCTCGAAGCACGCCATCGCCCTGGGTCCCAAATACGAACAAACTGTAGTCAATACCCAGGGGCTGGAGTCTTTCTGCGACACGATTATTGCTGCGCTTTCGTCCCCCGATCCACGTTCCCAGGCGGGCTTTGAACATTCCACGATCAGCACGAAGCTCGGCGGTCTGCATTGGCTCAAGAAACGACCAGCCCAGTTTCCGTTGAAATCCGGGGTATGAATGTTCGTTCGGGAATCCATAGATGACTTTTACCTGCTGTGCCCTGGCCAATTGATATGTACGCTCGGCGAGGCGTACAAACAGCCCCTTTTTGCGATGGTCAGGGTGCGTCATCGTGTCACCGGATTGCGCACCGATAATCACTCGTCCGCCAACACGCATCTCAACCGGGAAAACGCCGTAAAATGCAGCCAGTTCACCATCTGCCGCAACCGCTAGATAGCCAATATATTCTGCCCCGAAGCAACGGGTGCTGAATTTGTCAATAGCCTCCTGTAATGTTTGTTGCTGGTTAAAACTGGCGGCATACAATTTCATTAACCCAGGTAAATCTGATTCATTGATGCGTCGAATTGTGTAATCCATAAGGCAAAGATTGACACTAATTTAGCCCAGGGTCGACCCCGGGGAACATCAGCAGGGAGCCTGAATCAGTCTGTCGACAAATGAGACTGCAACCCTTGCGGCTTCATCATATACATCCTCTGTCGAACGACGGTTTCGCTTTAATATTTTGAAACTGTGGTCCGCGGTTTCCAGCCAGTGTAATTCTGCACCCGCGATATGACGTGTGACACCTTCAAGCAGATCCCGCTCTGCAAGTGAGTCTCGCGTACCGTTAAGGAAGAGCATGGGCAAATTAATGCTGTAGAGGTGGTCTGCCCGTTTGACGGCAGGTTTATCACCCGGATGTAAGGGAAACGAAAAGAAGATTAATCCTCGGCAACGCAAAAACCCGTCGCAGGACCCCTGTTTTTGAGAAGTCTCCCCTGCAGAAACAGCGTGCGAACTCATTCTTCCGCCGAAGGAATGGCCGCCGACAAAAAGAGGCAGGTCACCCGTGAGATCGTTAGCAAGGTTGACAGCGTTGGAAATTGTCTCAATGCACACGGCCTGGCCATCGGTACGTTTGCCACCGGCTTCCATATAAGGAAAATTGAATCTGAGTGTGGCCAGACCCTGCTTTGCTAATGCGGTTGCAAGGAATTGCATGTGCGAATGATGCATATTTGCACCGGCTCCATGTGCAAGCACGATAACTGCCCTGGAATCTTCCGGGCGATTTAGCAAGGCTGAAACAAGACCTTTTTCATCAGTTGCTGTGAACTGCAGGGTTGTTTCGCTCATCGAGATTCATCAGAAGTGGTTATCTTCGATGATAAAACATTGAACCCGGAAACCACAGTTAATCTCGCCAACCCCTGGGCCGGCTGGTGTTACGAGAACAAAAAGATTCTAATAAGGGGAGTCATGCGGCGATATCCGGGTCGAAGCCTTGTTGTCAGATCGGCCGTTGCTTGATCGACTCGCTGTAATGTTTTGCCATTCTTAGCAGGTCGGATGTGGAATCGGCCCCGGCTCCGGCGACGACAGCCAGGCTACCTGTCGCATGCGGCATAATCACCCCGTGCCAACGGCCACTCTGGAAAGAGAGCTGATGTTTACTTTCTCTGGGGATGATGATCAAAGTGTAAGGTTGCCCGTCATTTTCTACGACAAAGTGGGCAACGAGTTGTTCATTCATGTAACATTTTGATGCATAGGTGACCTTGCCAAGTGAATTGTCAATATCACCGCCTATGGCATAGAGTACGTTTCTTACTTCAGCAGTGCTGATATCGCCAAATTTACCATGAACCTGGTGGGCCTCGTGGTCCAGGTGTTCAACAATATCAGCATGCAGCGAATCCGCAGGCATCATCTGGAAAATGAAAACAGCCATAAAAAAAGATGCGGCCATACTCAACCAATACCAACGCGTGGGCCTGCGCGGGTTTGATCTAAACGATTGGTTGAGTAACACTTTGGCCGCTAAACCTTCAGGCACCGCAACTGTCAATGCTATTCGTAGTGAGTTGTCTAAATTTTGAATCTCTCGGTCAAATGCAGCACAGGTGCTGCAGTGGGATATATGCCGGCTAGCTTCATGGTTGAAAACATAGGGATCAGCAAGCTTTAATTGCCTGAATTCAATACAATTCATCGTTGCTTCCTGATATCGTCATCACTGCCTTGTAATACCACGCGAAGTTTTTGCCTTGCTCGATGCAGTCTGGTGGCAACCGTGTTTCTGGGTAATTCAAACATGCGTGCGATTTCGTCCAGCGTATATCCTTCCAGAACTTGTAGAACCAGAGGTTCGCGATATTTTGCAGGTAGGTTCTTCAGCGCAATCCTTAGCGCGGAAACTTCCGGTCTTGCATCAAATTGAACGGTTTCGATGGATATTGAATCCATATCTACATCCGAGTACTGGAATTGTTTTCGTTCATATTTTCTGGCGTTCTCTCTTCGTAATATTGTGGTTAACCAACTCTTGGCAGATCCTTCGTCCTTTAATGAATCGAGAAACCGCCAGGCTCGGAGAAATGTCTCCTGCACCAGGTCCTCTGCAGCAGATTTTTCACCGCTTAGCCAGTATGCATATCGATACAACCAGGGGCTGTATGCATTAACAAGATTTTCATAAAGGGCTTGTTTGCTCGCCATGTGTTTAGAGACCCTGGTTGCCATCAAAATATTCCCTCTTCAATATGGAAGATAGATGCACTGATAGTCTGATTGTTACGAGACAGGTTATGATTGGGCGATGTTCAATAGGGAATTTTCATATCTTCAGGCTGCAGGGGTTGCTGGTTGGCAAATCTGCCGAGCCGGATTTAAGAAAATTGATCGATGAATTGATTGCCGAACGCGACCAGATTGAAACGGTGTTAAACACCATCACATTACAGATGGGACCCAAAGTCATGCTGGCAGCGAAAATAGTGATCAAAAGCGATACGTCAGTGGGGGAGGATTCACGCCGGAGCCTGCAGCGCCATGGTATAGTCGGAAGATCCTTCCGAACCAGGAGTGCCTTGTTGTGGACCTACCTCGATCAATTAAACTCGTTTCCAGAGTGAGCCCCAGGATATTTGTCAGCTGTATCATCTTGATTCTTGTCGCGTGCTCTGACGCTACACCGCCAACTAAAGGCGTCAGTGAGACACCCCTCGCTGCAACTGATGCCACGACTGCCCCGGCAGACAGTAGTCCTGCAACTCGTTTTGCAGGTGCACTGTTAGAAATGCCTGCCGACATTATCGTTGCCCATCCAGGGGCCAATGCGCTGCGCAATGCCTATTTTGGCGACCTTCATGTGCATACGACCTATTCATTTGACGCCTTTGCCTTCGGTACACTCGCGACGCCATATGATGCTTATGACTATGCCCGAGGTAAGGCGATTAAACATCCCGCGGGGTTTGATGTGCAGCTCCGTGAACCACTTGATTTTTATGCTGTGACCGACCATGCGATGTTCCTCGGGGTGGTTGCTGAGGCGGCCGATACTTCAACCATGTTCTCGAAACTGCCACATGTACAGGATCTTCATAACCTGAATGCGCCAGGTAATCTGAACGTTGAAAGCATTACCCAGCGAGTCAAGGCTTTCACAACCTTTCTGCCACAGACGCTTATTGGCATTGCGAAAGGCTCAATCGATGTTGAGATGGTAAACGACATCACCAGGAATGCCTGGTCAGATATTATCAATGCCGCCGAGGAAGCGAATGAACCGGGAAAGTTTACGACCTTTGTCGCTTACGAATATACATCTTCCACTGATGATTGCGGTAATTTACATCGAAATGTAATCTTTCGCGGTGCCGATAAATTGCCCGCTATGCCATTTTCCCGGTTCCATAGTCAGAATCCGGAGGGGCTCTGGGACTGGATGGATGACCTTCG
>Ga0114950_10004482_pt1 | contig 10850 bp, 7 predicted proteins | sample N075metaG_FD_83503 | JGI IMG/M metagenome (GOLD analysis project Ga0114950, IMG submission 83503) | Deep subsurface microbial communities from Kermadec Trench to uncover new lineages of life (NeLLi) - N075 metaG | ecosystem: Environmental > Aquatic > Marine > Ocean trench > Sediment | place... | reverse complement strand
CTCCTGTCATCTGGTGCACTCCGGTGCATGGGGTCAGAGTAAAGGGTCAGAGTAACTTTAGCCGCTAAAGTTACTCTGACCCTTTACTCTGACCCCTAACTTGAGGTGCCAGGACACTTCCCTCGCTAAAGTTACTCTGACCCTTTACCCTGACCCCTGACTTGCTGACCCCTGACTTGGGGGATGTGCTGTGCAATTTGACGGAAAAGTAACCATTGTCACGGGTGGTGCGAGTGGTATAGGCGCCGCGAGCGCCCGGAACTTTGCCGGGCGGGGTGCAAAAGTTGCGGTCGCGGATCTCGATATCGAGGGTGCTCGGCGGGTCGCCGATGAGATAGGCGGCATGGCCGTAGGCTGTGATGTGGGCAAAGAAGCGGCGATCAACGAACTGGTCGCCCAGGTGGAAACCCAGCTTGGGCCGGTGGACATCTTCTTCAGCAACGCCGGAATCGCAAGTGGTGGCACGCCGCTCGCCACCGATCTCGAAGTGTGGCAACAACAGTGGGACGTCAATCTGATGGCTCACGTTTATGCTACCCGGGCGGTGTTACCTGGCATGCTGGAACGCGGTAGTGGCTATCTGATCAATACCGCATCCATGGCGGGTATTTTGACCACTCACGGCAATTTACCTTATGCGGTGAGCAAACATGCTGTCGTTGGCTTTGCCGAGTGGATGTCGATCACGTACCACGACAAAGGCGTACACACATCGTTGTTGGCTCCGTTGGGCGTACGCACTCCGATGTTGGGGGATACCGACTCTGCCTTCGCGCAGAATGTTGCAGGTCCGATCAAAGAACCGGAGGAAGTCGCCGAGATGGTGGCTCTTGCTGTTGAAGAGGAGCGATTCCTGATTCTCACCGATGAAATTGCCCAGACCTGGATGAATTTCAAGAACATCGATCTCGAACGGTGGCTCAAAGGGATGCGGCGGATGCAGGCGAACATGGAAGCGGCAAATCGGCAATAGATCATGGCTCACTCCGAACACCTGAAGATGCCGCTCGTTGGCCGCGGCGCATCGCCCGCGTGCAGCGTTCATGGTGGCAGAACAATCGTTCAGTGGGCAATGAATCGACTCACGCCATGTTGAAGCAGGGGATGCGTCTTACCGGTAAATGACCACGAGAGTGCTGGAGATAGGTGGATTAGCCGCTGGATTCTGCGGGCGCTTGTATCGTCATGCCGGTGCGGATGTGGTAAGAGTGGATCATGCTGTGCCGGATGCCTGGGTGTCCGAACGAGCCCTCGATGTGTTTCTCCACGAAGGCAAACGACGCGTTGCCAGTGCAGATGCCACCCTGATTCGGCAATTGGCCGAACACGCTGACGTTCTGATTGCCGAAGGTAGCCCGCAAAGTCTCGCTAAGCTTGGTTGGTACGAGCTATCGTCCCCGGCCATACGAGTTGCGATTACGCCTTTTGGCCTTACCGGTCCCTACAAGGACTGGCAGGCAACCGGTTCGGTTCTGCTCGCGATGGGTGGATATAGTTATCTCATGGGCGATCCGGATCAGGCGCCTCTGAACTTGCCCGGGCATTATGTACAGTACCAATCCGGTCAACATGCATACGTTGCTGCTTGCGCCTTGCAATATGAAGGCGAAGGCAATCAGACCGCAGACGTCAGCATGTGGGAGGTAGTGCTCAGCCTCAGTCAATTCACCACCGTGATGTGGACCTCCAACCGTCAGATTCGCCAACGCCATGGCAGCGATTTTGGCTTGTTGTATCCCATCAGCATGTTTCCCTGCGCCGATGGATGGTTTCACGTCAATGTCGTACCCACTTTCTGGGGTGCGTTTACACATATGTTAGGCATGCCGGAGTTGGAGACCGACTCGCGATTTGCCGAGAGCTCGGATCGCGTTCTCAATCGCGATCTGTTGGATCAGATTATTCGTGAACGCCTTGGCAGCAAAACTAAGGCCGAAATCATGCGGCTCGGAGAAGAAGCTCGAGTGCCTACAGGCATTCTGCTGGAACTACACGAAGTGCTTGCCGACGAACACCTGGCGGTTCGCGACTTCTGGCAGGACGTCGGAGGCGTTCGTTGCCCGAAACTTGCCTACCGGATTATCGATCGATGAGCCAAAAACCCCTTCGGGGCCTGCGAATAGTGGACCTGACTCACGTCTGGGCTGGACCTCTTGGTACCAGAATGCTCGGTGATCTCGGGGCCGATATCGTCAAAGTTGAAGCTCCTCTGGCGCGTGGACCGGCTTTATCGCCTCCCGGGGGCGTGGGCGTGTTTGCGGGAGGCGAACCGGGAACCGAGCCCTGGAATCGACAGTCGGTGACGATCAAGCTCAATCGAAGCAAACGCGGTATCTGCATCGATCTCAAATCGAGTCAGGGTAAAGATACGCTGCTGGAGCTGGTTCGGGTGGCGGATGTCGTCATCGAGAACTTCAGCGCCCGGGCCATGAACAATTTGGGACTGGGTTATGAGGTGTTGTCAGACGCTAACCCCCAGATCATTTATGTGGCCATGCCGGGCTTCGGGAGTTATGGGCCCTATAGCGCCTTGGCAGCGTTTGGACCCTCGGTTGAGCCGATGACGGGCGTAGGAGCGCTCTTGGGTTACAGTAAAGATCAGCCGCGAAACAGTGCCATGGCGTTGGTTGACGCGGTAGCGGGAGTGAGTGCCGCCGCGGCCGTGGTCACGGCGGTGAACCGGCGGAGCGAAACCGGGCGCGGAGCAAAGGTTGAGCTCTCGTTACACGAGGCGGGGATAAGCCTGTTCGGTGAATTTCTGGTTGATTCTCAGCTCGGTGCTCAACACACACCCATTGGCAACGCACACCCACGTTATGCACCGCATGGAATCTATCCGGCACTCGGTGAAGACCAGTGGATCGCAATCGCTTGCCCGGATCAGGCTTGCTGGATAGCCTTGCGCGACGAAGCCGGGCTTTGGACTGGCGTAGAACAGTTCGATGAACCATCACACAGGCTCGCTCATCGGCCAGCGCTAGATAAAAAACTGAGCGAGTGGACTCGAGAACAGAACAAACACGAGCTGGAACAGCGACTTCAGGCGGCGGGCATACCTGCGGGAGCGGTCAACACAGCGCCCGATGTGCTCGAAGACGCTCATCTCAAGGAACGCGGTTATTGGGTTGATCAGGCGCTCGATGGCCAACCGACCGTTCGCTATCCAGGGCTTGCGATCAAACTGAACCAGAAAGAACGGTCCGTTGGCCGCCCGGCACCGAAATTCGGCGAACACAATCGAGAAGTACTGCAGGAGTGGTTGGGTTCAACAACCGCCGAAGTTGATGAACTCATCGCTCAAGGGGTCCTTCTGGATCGACCGCCCGGTTAGTCAGAAATCCAATTAGCTTCGCGGCTTCTCTCATCCGTTGGCCAGTACGCCCACCATTTTGGTGTAACCTGCCATCACCAATTATTCGGTGGCTGTACTATGCAGTTTTTTTACCCTCTATTTCTGCTGTGCGTTTTTACCATCACAGCCTGTTCATCAGAAAAATCAGAATCGGTTCAGACTCGGAAAACTGGCGGTGTTCCGATCATCACAGAATCGGAAAAGCTGATCGTTTGGCTGGATGAGGAATTTTCCGAGTATCTGGATTTTAGTCCTCTTGCGAAAACACGTCTGGGCGAAAAAAGTGATTACGACAAGCTTGACGATGCCTCTGAAGCCTCGCGCATTGAGATAGTCCAGTGGCGGCGGGAAAGTGTACTGAAAATGAAATCCACCTTCGACAGGGCGAGGTTGGATGAACAAGGTCAACTCTCCTGGGATTTATGGGTCTATTTGTTGGAGGCGGATGAAGCTGGTTTGCCGTTTATTCGCCATCAGTATTTTCTGGGTCGAAATGGACCCCATACCCGTTTGCCGAACCTGCTCATCAATTTTCACAAGGTGGATACCCTGGCGGATATGCGAGCCTATATTGCTCGTCTCAACGAATCCAACCGTTACTTGCTGCAATATCTGGAACGGGCAAAGACTTCGTCGGCAGAAGGCATTCGAGGGCACTATTTTACCTATCAGGTTGCGATCAGTCAGATACAACGAGTTGTTGATGGTGCACCGTTCAATGAAAATGGTTCGTCGGCTTTGTGGACCGATATCAATACCAAAATTTCCGCTTTGCAAATCGCCGGCCAAATAACCGAACCGGAAGCCGATCAATTAGTAGCGGATGCTCGCAAGGCACTGCTCGAGAATCTCAAACCAGCCTACGATGAGATTTTGGCCTGGTTGCAGACAGATCTCGCCCATGTTTCCAGCGAAGCGAAGGGCGCCGATGCATTACCGAACGGTGAAGCGTTTTATCGCTACCGCCTCGCAAGAATGACCACCTTGGAATTGTCCGCCGAAGAAATTCATCAAACGGGTCTGGCAGAAGTTGCGCGGATCCAGGCAGAGATGCGAGAAGTAATCAACAGAGTTGGCTTCGAAGGCTCGTTAGCAGAATTCTTCACTTTTATTCGTGAGGATGAACAGTTTTACTTTCCCAATACCGATGAAGGTCGAGCAGGATATCTGGCTTTGGCCAATGAATACCTGGATGCCATGCGGAAGAAGTTACCTGAGTATTTTGGCACCCTGCCGAGAGGTGGCTTAGAGGTAAGGAGGGTCGAAGCTTTCCGCGAGCAACCAGGTGCCGCGGCGCACTACATGCGCGGCACCAAGGACGGCTCGCGGCCAGGATATTTCTATGTGCACCTGGCAGACATGGGCGCAACAGCGAAATATCGGTTGGAAGATCTCGCCTATCACGAAGGTTTGCCTGGGCACCATATGCAGATCGCCATTCAACAGGAGTTGGAAAATATACCAAGGTTCCGAACCTACCATGGTTATACCGCGTTCAGTGAGGGTTGGGGCTTGTATGCGGAATTTCTCGGTAAGGAAATGGGGTTCTATCGGGACGGTTATACTGACTTCGGTCGGTTATCGGGAGAGATATGGCGAGCTATTCGCCTGGTCGTAGATACGGGCATCCATGCGAATCAGTGGAGCGAACAGCGAGCGGTAGAATATGCCTTGCAGAACTCACCTCGCCCGGAAACGGCCGTTAGATCAGAGATTCGGCGTTACTTCAATATGCCGGCGCAAGCAACGGCTTATAAAATCGGTATGCTGAAAATTCAAGAATACCGGGCTAACGCCGAAGCCGAGTTAGGTGACGAGTTCGATATTCGAGACTTCCATGATGTGGTTTTAGGTGGTGGCGCTTTGCCTTTACCGTTTCTGGAAGCGAGAGTGAATCGGTGGATCACGAAGATAAAGAAGAGAGATAACGTCATCCCGCAACGCAACTAACAGCTTGCGAATGCCGCAACACCGATCGCCCAAGCGATCGGCTGGGATCGGACGTTCGATGGCGCGGCGCTGGAGAACGGGCGAGATCGTTTTAGGTGAGACCTCGGCGTTTCAATTCCTCGGGTAGATGCTTGGCATCCGTGCCACATCGAGGAGATCTCTGGGTCAACGGAATTGAGTTACCTGTCGAGAAAAGCTATTCGGCCTTGTTGGAACTGTTTATTCTGGTCCGTACGCTGGCTCTTCGTGGCGGGTCTACCGCTGGGCCCGAACGCGAAAAGAATGGGTGTCTAGTATCTCTAATTGATGAGGTTTGCCGAACTCGAGTCCATGAATGGAAACAAGCAACGAATAGCGATTGTCGGGGCGGGTATCAACGGCCTGGTCGCGGCGAACTATCTGCAACGCGGTGGTTGCCAGGTCACCCTTATTGAACGAGCCGACCGAATCGGTGGCGCTTGTATAGAGGCGGTGGCTGATGTGGGCGGCATCAGGCAGTCCTATGCATTGGGCGCATCCGTGTTGGGATTGATGCAGGATTTTGTGTTCCAGCAGACGGGGCTGGCTGCACGCTTGCGAACGTTTGTGCCAACACACCCAAAATACGTTTACTTCCCTGGGGATAGGGAACCTACGCTCATCTACCGTGACCCGATAGAACTTGATAAGGAACTCGCAAAAAAATGGGGAGAGTGTGGTGAAGTCGAGGCATTTCGCGCAGACGAAGCCAGAGTTGTCGCTTTCCTGCAGAAAGGTTATCGAGATGCGGTTCCTCCATCGTTGTCCGATGCAACTGCGGCACTCGGTAAGGCGCTAACGCAGCTGTGGATCAGCGGCAGCGCCAAAGCTCTTCTGGATCATTATTTTACTTCCGATCGCAGCAAAATATACATGGCGATGACCGTCACCGAAAGCGGGCCCGTATCGCTCGCTGATCCGTTCTCTGCCTTCACACTGCCCCTGATGGATTCAGGTTCCATCTTTGGAGGCTATTACGGATTCGTTGAAGGAGGAATCTGGAAAATAACCCAGGAACTGGGACAGCTTAACAGTGAGCTCGGCGTTGTTACTCATCTGTCCAGCACCGCGCACGAAGCTGACACCGTCAAAGGCATCCTACGCTTTGAATCAGAGGGTCGCGAACATAGCGTAGGTTACGACCAACTGATTCTAGCGACAGACCCCAGAACTGCCGGAGATTAGTGGGCACCGAAACCGAAATTCAAAGGACGGAAAATCTTCACTATCGAGGCAGCAGTGGAAAACTGAATCTCATGTTCAAGAATCGAGTCGTATGGAAGCACACCTCTCGCGCGGCCGACACCGATGCCGCGTTTAGATGCATTTTTTGTGTTGATTCGCTGGATGCATTTGAACAGGCGACTTTAAAAGTGCTCGACGACGACGTCGCCTATGAGCCGGGTTTTCTGCAGATCTACTGTGAAGGCGGAGCCATGCGGCAACTCGGGTTTCAGGAGCCTTTTGATCGCCTGAACATCTTCTTCAAAAACCTCTCACTTGGAAAAGGCGGTGAGGCCTTACCTGATATTGAAAATCAGGTAAAGAACACGGTTTTTCAATTGATTGAGAACCCGCTGGATTGTGTGTGGAGCCGTCTTCTTACCCCTCGCGACCTGCAGCAGCTTTTTCGTTTCCCCGGGGGCAACCTGGATCACACAATGCTCACCGGCGGCCAGACATTTTTTGATCGAAATCACAGCGGTGATCCAACCACCGGTTTCTACAACTTCGGTAGCCTGACAAATGTATACCTGTGCGCGGCTGGTTCTTATCCATGTGGTTCAGTTGCCGGTACGCCCGGATACATGTGCAGCCAACAGTTGCTTCGATCAAGCTAATATCATAAGGATGCCTGTCCCCGTGGACGACTTCGCGCTTCGGGTCGGCGTTGCACGAATTCTGTGGGATCGCAAGGTGATATCATTGAATTCTTTGGCGATAGAGACCGGGCAATGGATGAGAAAAGACTCAACGCGCTCATAGCTCAACGATTGCCAGATCACGCTTTGGATCAGGTGTTCTACAAGGATGAGAGCATCTATCAGCGAGATGTCGACCGCATCTTCATGCGCAGCTGGCTTTACGCCGGGCACACCAGCGAGATTCCCGACAAAGGCGATTATTTTCTATTCAACCTGGCCGACGAGTCGGTAATTGTTGTGCGTAGTGAAGCCGATGAAATCAGCACGCTCATCAACGTCTGCAGGCATCGCGGGTCCAGAGTGTGTACCAAATCAAGTGGCCGGGAGTCGCGGCTTACCTGCCCCTATCATGGCTGGACATATGCCCTGAACGGTGAGTTACGTGGGGCTGCGCATATGGATGATAGATTCGATAGGTCATCCAGGAATCTGAAATCGGTTCATATGCGTATTTTGGAGGGCATGATTTACATCAATTTTGCTGAAAACCCCTGCCCGTTTGACCCAATAGTGGAAGACTTGGAGGAAGTACTCAAGCCCTATGCGCTGGCGAGTGCCAAAGTTGCAGATCGAAAGAAGTACGTGATCAACGCCAACTGGAAACTCTCGCTTGAAAACTACACCGAATGTTATCACTGCGCTCGCGCGCACCCTGAGTATTCTCGTGGCCATGGCTTGACTCTGGGCAAGGACAAAATGGCAAGCCTTCTAGACGAAGTGATGGCGCGAGCATCCGCCTGTGGTCTGAGTGAAAAGTACATCGATAATGCTTATCCTGACGGTGAAGAGTTTGGCAGCGGTCGTGCGTACACGCGATACCCCATGCTGCGTGGACACGTAACCGGTAGCGAAGACGGCAAGAGTGTCGCCCCGCTGATGGGTACAATTAAGGACTATGACGGGGGCTGCACGGATTTCCAGGTGGGCCCGATAAGCTTTGGGCTGGCCTACTGTGATCATGTGGTGATCTACCGTTTCATACCTCTCACGGCAGACACGAGTGAATGCGACATCACGTGGCTTGTCAATGGTGACGCGGTAGACGGAATAGACTACGACAAAAGCAGGGTAACCTGGCTGTGGGACGTTACCACCGAAGCCGATAAGTTCATCATTGAACATAATCAACAGGGCGTAAACTCACGCTATTACGAGCCCGGGCCATATTCCGAAATGGAAGAGTTCACTGATCGGTTTGTGAGTTGGTATTTAGAATGCGTGAGTTCTTAGTGCAAGCTGGTTTAGCCCGCAGCTTTTGGCTGGATCTTTCGTGCAATATCCAGGCTAGATAGTTATGTCTTTGGTGCTCTGAAGTTTACCAGGAAGTTTCCGAGGTCTTCCCGATATCCGGTAACCAGTTCCTCATCCCTGTCCGCAACGATATACCGGCTTATCCACTTTCCATGTTCTGACAACTCGTCATAGATACTGCGCGGCATCGAAATAGGAAATCGCTCCCGATACCAGGGTGCGAAAAATTCCGCATTCGGCAGAGATCTTACCTCGTTCGAGAGATTTGGCGTCCCGCCATGCCATGCCCTCACGTCCCGCATGAGGACACTGCCGGCCGGTGCGGGACACACCGTACTGAGCTTCATCCAGTCTGGCTCTTCGGAAAGATCAGGGATGCGATCGTGGGAATGTTGAGTACCTGGAATTTGCCGGGTCGGTCCATTGGTTGGCGTGAAGTCGACCATTAGAAAGTTGCAACAGACATAGGGACAAGGGAGATCGCGATAGGTGAGCTGTCCTCTTGGATCATGGAAAGATCCGACCGTGTGCTCGCTGCCATCCGCACGTTTTACCAACCGTCGATTGTTCATGTCGGAATGAAGACGTTGATAATCGACGGCACCGGGCAAACAGAAGTCACCGCCACCCCCGCGGGCGATGTAATCGCCACTACCAAATATCGAAGTAAGGATTGGTGTGATGGAAGGCAGATCGATCAGCATCGCCCACTCTCGCTCGTGGGCCAGATGCCCGGTAAGGCTCGCACCGCCAAACGAATATCGGTGAGAGCCGCGATTGCCGGTACGGTTTTTGTCGCGAGAGACAATCTCGTGAATGATCCTGTCGCAGCCATCGCGGATGTAGTCGAGTTGGCTGAGTGAAAGTACGTCCCGAACCGCAACAAACCCATCCCGATAAAAAAGTTGCGTAGCCTTGTCAACTTCTTCAGGAGAGACGACTTCCAGCCCCTTAATGCCGTTGTTGGCTTGCAGATATTCTCGAAGCTCGTTGACGGCGGCGGCTTGCGGATCGTTGCCTACCCAACCCAGATCGTTCAGAGGCAGATCCATCGCCGCACCATCGGCCAGGGGCTTCTCGGGAAGACTGGGCATGCGTTATGACGGCACTATATGAACGGCGGCGTTCAGCGCGCGCTGCCATGTCGCAGCAGCTTGCCAGGAGTCGCTCCGGTACACTCGCCGTCAGCAAAGGTCACCTCGCCGTTGACGATGATGGCTTTGTAACCGATGGCGCGTTGAACTCGGCGCCACTCGCCCGCGGGCAGGTCGTGTTCGATGGCACCGATCCACGGAGGATCGATTGCGAGTTTATCGATGTCATATACCACGATGTCTGCTGCCGCCCCTTCCCGCAGTACTCCGCGATTTTTGAACCCGGCCGCCTGTGCCGGTAGATTGGACAAACGGTAGTGGGCTTCCTCCAGAGTGACCAAACCCTCGTCACGTACCAGCCAGCTGAGAAAATCTGTGGTGTACGAACCGCCGGTGAAGAACTTGGTGTGGGCGCCGCCGTCCGAAACGCCTGGAATGGCGTAGGCCGACTCGTTCATCATTTCGGCCATGAACTCAGCGTTTGCGCCTCGGTCAGGTCCGAGAAATTCCACGTTGAGGTCGCCGGCCAGGGACAGGTCCAACATGACTTCGATGGGATGTTTGTTCTGTTCGTCGGCGATGTCGCCCACCGAGCGGCCTACGTATTGTTCAAGTTCCGGCTGGTCGTTGACCGATTGGATGATCAGGAACTTCGGATTGCCTCCCACACCCGCCTGAATGGCTCTGAGGCGTTTGTCGGCAGTTTCCGCCTCTGCCACCAGTGCCTGCCGGAATTCCAGGTTCTGCATGTTGGTGATCTTGTCTTCTTTGGAACCAGTGGTGACCGCACGCCACGCGGGGGATGCGTCGTACAAATTCCAATGTTCCAGCGTAAACGCGAAACCCGCCCGGCCAGTCCCGCATTGCGCATAAATAGCCAGACCTCGCTCCCGGCAGCTGTCGATCCAACGCAACGGTCGCCGATGTATTTCAGGATTGTTCCGCGAAGGCAACACCACGTTGTGCAGAATGGGTCGTCCGGCCGTGGCCGCCAGCGTTTCGAGAAAAGCCAGATCTTTTTTGATGTTGCCTTCGGCCTGGGTAATCTGAATGAAACCTTCGTCGCGCTCTCGAAGCACCTCGGCGAGTGCGAGGATGTCTTCGTCGACCATGGTGTCGGTGACCATGGGCGAACCGTCAAAGTCCGCCTGTACGGAGTTCGGACCCAATCGCTGGATGGAGAAGCCACACAATCCCGCGTCCATGCCCTCATGCAGCAAACGTTTCATTTCTTCGCGTTCTTCTTTCGTCGCCGCACGG
>Ga0114950_10004480_pt1 | contig 10850 bp, 9 predicted proteins | sample N075metaG_FD_83503 | JGI IMG/M metagenome (GOLD analysis project Ga0114950, IMG submission 83503) | Deep subsurface microbial communities from Kermadec Trench to uncover new lineages of life (NeLLi) - N075 metaG | ecosystem: Environmental > Aquatic > Marine > Ocean trench > Sediment | place... | reverse complement strand
GTGTGGCTAGAGCACGTTGATAAAAGATGGACTCCCTAACGCGCTCTAAGTCTTTGTTTTGTCGCGCATTCGGACGGAAAACCGGTCCCGTTCATCCCTTCAATCGATCCACCGGATCGATTGACCTTGCAGGACGGTCTTCACTCCTGAATGCGCTCTAGCCAGTCAACGCGGCGTGTCTTAGGTTACGGGCCCATGGCGGCCCCAAACAGATAGTCTGAATTTGGTCTGTCCGATGCTTTTGTTGATCGATAACTACGATAGCTTTACCTACAATCTCGTGCATTTTTTTGGCGAGCTTGGGGCTACGATTGCGGTCCACCGAAACGATAAGATTACCGTCGATGAAGTACTGGCAATCGAGCCCGACGGTATTATTCTATCACCCGGTCCTTGCACGCCCAACGAAGCGGGCATTTGTCTCGACCTTGTGAACGCCGCGGCGGGAAAGATTCCCATATACGGTGTCTGTTTGGGTCACCAATCCATCGCCCAAGCTTTCGGCGCGCATATTGTGCGCGCCGGCCGTTTGATGCACGGCAAACTCAGTCATATCGAGCATATCGGGACCGGCGTTTTTAACAACATAGAGAACGGTTTCGAAGCGACACGGTATCATTCTTTGACGATCGAACCGGCCAGCCTACCTGCTTGTCTTGACGTGACGGCGCGTGCGGAAGATGGCACCATAATGGCCATCCAGCACACCGAATATCCCGTCCATGGGGTGCAATTTCACCCGGAAAGCATTGCCTCGGAACACGGTCACGCCGTTCTGAAGAATTTCCTCGATATTATGGAATCTGCTTGAAAGTCAGTTGGTTATGGATGAATTCAAACCTTTACTCTTAAAGGTCGCGAGCGGCCATAACCTGACAAGAGCCGAATCTGCCGCGGCCTTCGAAATGATGATGTCGGGCCAGGCCACCCTGGCACAGATGGGCGCGTTTTTGATGGGTTTGCGCGTGCGCGGAGAGACCGTCGATGAAATAACCGGTGCCGCCGATATCATGCGCGCCAAGGCTCTTAGGGTCGAGGCGCCACCAAACGCAATCGACACTTGTGGAACCGGTGGCGATGCTTCGGGAACGCTCAATATATCGACGGCCGCCGCCTTCGTTGTTGCCGCTTGCGGCGTACCGGTCGCCAAACATGGCAACAAGGCCTTGTCGTCAAAGTCGGGCTCGGCAGACGTGCTGCAACAATTGGGCGTGCGTCTCGACCTGCCCCCGGAGCGCATTTCCAGTTGTATCAAGGAAGCCGGCTTGGGCTTCATGATGGCGCCCTTGCATCACGCGGCGATGAAGCATGTGGCGCCGGTTCGCACGGAGCTTGGTACACGGACGATCTTTAATATATTAGGCCCGCTGAGCAATCCCGCCCAGGCAAAACGTCAATTGATCGGCGTGTTTTCGGAGCGATGGCTGGAACCGGTGGCTGAAGTCTTGCGTAAATTGGGATCGGAAAAGGTCTGGGTGGTTCATGGCAAAGACGGTCTGGATGAAATCACCACCACCGCATCGACTGCGGTCGCGTCGCTCGACAAAGGCAAGATTTCGCGCTTCGAGATTACCCCTGAAGACGGCGGCCTCGGTCGAGCAAGTCTCCAGGAGCTTGCGGGCGGCGATCCCCAATACAATGCCGGCAGACTTCGCGAACTGCTTGACGGCAAGCCGGGGGCCTATCGGGATATCGTCATTTTGAACAGTGCCGCCGCACTGATTGTGGCGGATAAAGTCCATAAGCTGATCGACGGTGTGACGTTGGCCGGCCAAGCCATTGATAAAGGCGGTGCCAAACAGGTACTCGACAAATTGATCGAGGTGTCGAACGCGTGACGCGATGTCCAATATTTTAGACGAAATAAAGGCCTATAAGGTTGAGGAAATCGCCGCCCGCAAACAGAGCCGGCCGCTTGGCCTGCTGGAACAGGCGGCCAAACACGCGGGGCCGACGCGCGGTTTCCACGCGGCTCTGCGCCGCACACGGGAGTCAGCCGACTTGGCGCTTATTTGCGAAATTAAGCGAGCAAGCCCCTCTAAGGGATTGATTAGAAAAGATTTTGATCCGCCAGCTCTTGCCACAGCCTATGAGACGGGGGGCGCCACCTGTCTATCCGTGCTCACCGACACACCGAGTTTTCAAGGATCTGACGACCATCTGACGACCGCTCGGGATGCGGTTGCGCTACCGGTTCTGCGTAAAGACTTCTTGTACGATCCCTACCAAGTCGTGGAGTCTCGGGCCATCGGGGCCGATTGCATTCTGATTATTATGGCTTCGGTGACCGATGCTCAAGCCCGGGAGCTTGAATCCAGCGCTCATGAGTGGACCATGGACGTTTTGCTGGAAGTTCACGATGAAGCTGAATTGGATCGCGCGCTGCGCCTCACGAGTCCACTGATCGGCATTAACAATCGCAATTTAAAAACGTTCGAAACCGACCTCGCGACGACGGAGCGCTTAGCGCCCCTTGTGCCGGCCGATCGATTGATTATTGGCGAAAGCGGCTTAAGCACGGCGCGTGATCTTGAGCGCCTTGCTAAGGCCGGCGTCACGTGCTTTCTGATTGGCGAAAGCCTCATGAGGCAAAGTGACGTGGCCGCCGCCACTGCCGCGTTATTGGCGTAGGCGAAACCGGCGGTCTCTCTTGGTAAGTTTTGCGATATATTATCAGAGAACCATGCTAACATATTGGTTTATTGAAGAAATATAGTTTACCCGAAGCGGAAGAATTAGTGAGCTGACGACATCCATGACGAAATTGACCCATCTTGATCAAGCGGGAAAAGCCGTGATGGTCGATGTCACGGATAAGCGCGATAGCGTTCGGGTCGCCGTCGCCCAAGGCCTGATCACCATGAAGCCGGAAACCCTGAGTGAGATCGAACGGGGTAACATCAAAAAGGGTGACGTGCTGGGGGTGGCGAGGACCGCCGGGATTATGGCGGCCAAGCGCACGTCCGATTTGATACCCCTATGCCATCCCCTTTCCTTGACAAGCATCGCGCTCGATTTGGTGCCAAAGCCCGAACGCCATGCCATTGAAATTACCGCGACGGTGAAGGTCACGGGTAAGACCGGTGTTGAAATGGAGGCGCTGACGGCCGTCTCGGTGGCTGCGCTCACTCTTTATGACATGGCCAAGGCGATCGATCGTGACATGGTCATTGGTGACATCGCATTGGTGCACAAAGAAGGCGGTAAGTCCGGTACTTACCAACGCACCGCTGCCAAATAGATTTGACGTGAAGTTGTCCCATGATTTCTGCAGATGACGCTCTGGATCGCATTCTCGCCGCTCTTGTGCCGTTGCCGTCAGAGGTTATTGGCTTTGCCGACGGTGACAATCGTGTGCTGGCCCAAGATGTGACGGCGCGCCTAACCCAACCCCCATCCGACGTTTCGGCCATGGACGGATATGCCGTCCGGGCCGTCGACGTCGAAACGGTACCGGTCGAACTCGAAGTAATTGGCACGTCCAAAGCCGGCGGCACCTTCGATGGTGTGGTCGGACCGGGCCGGGCCGCCCGGATCTTTACCGGCGCCACGGTTCCCCAGGGGGCCGACACCATCATCATCCAGGAAGATACCGAGCGTGGCGGGGAAAATCAGATCCGTGTTCTCGAACGGGCCGATCCCGGACGACATATTCGTCTCAAGGGTGTGGATTTTCAGGACGGCGAAAGCCTATTGAAAAAAGGCCAAAGGCTGACATCGCGAGATCTGGCCTTGCTGGCGGCCATGGACATTAACCGCATTGAAGTTACCCAACGACCGCGCCTTGCTCTGTTGGCTACCGGCGACGAGCTGGTGCGGCCCGGTGAGCCGGTCGCCGCCCATCAAATCATTTCATCGACCCCCTACGCCCTGGCCGCCTGGATCAAGCGGTGGGGCGGCCAAGCCGATATTTTGGATATTGCCCGCGATAACGAAGATAGCTTGCGCCAAGCGGCCAAAAGCGCACGGGACGTGGATATCTTGGTCACCCTGGGCGGTGCTTCGGTCGGCGACCATGATCTGGTGCAATCGGTCCTGGGCAAAGAGGGGCTTCATGTGGACTTTTGGAAAGTGGCCATAAAGCCCGGCAAGCCCTTGATCTTCGGCGACATTGCCGGCACGACATTTCTCGGCCTGCCGGGCAACCCGGTATCGGCACTGGTGTGTGGTCTGTTGTTTCTGCGCCCCGCCATTGGCGCGCTGTTGGGCATCAACAAGGCGGATCTGGCGCCCCCTCTCGCCATCGCCCATTTGGGCAAAGATCTTAGCGCCAATAGTAAGCGCCAAGATTACATACGCGCCCGGTTGAGCCGCGACGCGGCGGGTCGCCTGGTGGTAATCCCGTTCGATCTTCAAGACAGTTCGGTTCTTTCGGTGTTCGCCGCCGCCGATTGCCTCATTGTCCGCAAACCCCTCGCCCAAGCGGCAAAAAAGGGCGATTTGGTGGATATCTGGCCGCTCGGCTGAATCGCCCCCAACCAGACGAATAAACACCGGAAACCCTGGCCTCCGGTGAATTCAGGCCTTGACCCTCACGAAGAACTAAAATAGAACAGATCCACTTGTTTTCATTTTGTTCCGCAAGCTAAGGGGCGATAATCATGCTTACGCGCAAGCAACACGATCTCCTCAATTTCATCCATGAGCGGATTCGCGAATCGGGTGTGTCGCCGTCTTTCGAGGAAATGAAAGATGCCTTGGGATTGAAGTCCAAATCCGGAGTCCATCGACTCATTACGGCATTGGAGGAACGGGGTTTCATTCGCCGACTTGCCCATCGCGCGCGTGCCTTGGAAATCGTGCGGTTGCCCGGCAGCGTGGTGCCCGGCGGTCCGTCGATCTTGCGCGAGCAGCCGTCCGGATTTACCCCCAGTGTCGTCAAGGGATCTTTTGCGACACGGGCGGTCGCCACGCCGTCTTCCGTTGCCCCGGATCAATCCATTGAAGTCCCGGTGCTCGGTCGGATTGCCGCCGGGACACCGATCGAAGCTTTGCAAAACAACACGCACAATGTGAACGTGCCGCCCAATATGTTGGGTCCGGGTGAGCATTATGCTCTGGAGGTCAACGGCGATTCCATGATTCAGGCCGGCATTCTGGACGGCGATGTGGTGGTTATTCGCCGCTGCGACACGGCGGCCAATGGCGACATTGTGGTGGCGTTAATCGACGACAATGAGGCCACTTTGAAACGGCTGCGCAAGCGAGGCGATTCCGTGGCGCTGGAAGCCGCCAATCCAGCCTATGAAACGCGGATCTTTGGTCCCGACCGCGTTCAAGTCCAAGGTCGTCTGGTCGGGCTTTTAAGGCAATATTGAGTCCGCTGTGACGCCGCCCAATTGTTATTCAGTCACTTGCGACAAGCGAATATCCGGATCTTTCGGGGGGTCGCGATCGGTCCGGGTTTGCCGTTGCGTCCAAGGCCGGTAACCTCGATGCTGGAGAGCACTTTCCACTCGTATTCCAGTTTTTTCGAACCAGACGGCGAAGGCGCCTTCGCGCCGCAGGTCGAGCCAGTCGATCACCACCGCGCTTTGACGACACGATACCCTAAGTCGCTGCGGCAGCCGCTCATCGGAGACGATCAGATCGGCGATCTGACAGTCTTCCTCGAACGCACGGGGGTCCTGGACATAAGCGATCACCGATCCATCTGACGCGGTCGCCACACAGCCCAACACATCGCAACGAAACATAGCCTCGCTTACCGAGCGATCGGTGATGGGCGCAGCGCCGTCTCTTTGATACCAAATGTCCGTGGCAAAACGCGCGCGCCGGGGCGACATGAGAACAAGACCCGAAACATCATTTCGCACCGCAATGTTCTGGCCCTCCCGATCTATCAGAACGTCGGGTAAGTCCTTGAATAATCCGCTCACTATGCCCAACACAATAATGACGGCGCCCAGCCTACGCCATTTTCTACGCCAAAAACTAAGCCACAGACCGCCGATCACCATGGTGAGCAAAGCCGACAAAGACCATGCGCGAATTCGATATTCGGCACCGCTCCACGAAGACACCCATTGGGAAATTTCAATGACCTTATCGATACCCCACCCCATTGGGGCCAAACTCCATGATTCCAAATTAAACGGCATCAAAAGGAACGTGGCAACGGCGCTTGGCATAACGACGGTTCCCACAAGGGGCATGGCGAGCATGTTGCCAACCAGCCCATAGGCGGCAAGGCGGTTAAAATGAAAAGCCGTGAAAGGCCCGATAGAGATCTCCGCGACAATGGTTGTTACCGCAATGCCCAGCGGATAAAGAACACCACGACGTAGCCATCGATAACGTGGCTGGTGGCGCATTCGGACCGCATCGTGATTGGACAAACTGTCACGCCACCATTCGTAAAACGCAATGAGACCGACGACGGCGGCAAATGACATTTGAAAGCTTACATGGAGCAGGCTTTCCGGCGATATCAATAGGATGAGTGTTGCCGCCGCGGCGACCATGCGCATGGAAAGGGCATGTCGGTCTAGAAACACCGCCACAAACATAAGAGTGATCATAATGAACGCCCTCTGCGTGGAGATCGATGCCCCCGAGACGATCAGGTAGGCGAATGCGCCGGAAAGTCCGACACAGGCCGCCCATTTCTTTATGGGATAGCGCAATGCCAACGGTTCGATCCCGGCGAGAAGAAGGCGGGTGGCGGCGAACAGCAAGCCGCCCACAAGCGCCATATGCATCCCTGAAATCGCTAGGACATGCGCCAGTCCGGCGATCCGAAAAGCCTCGGTCACATCCTCGGGAATCGCTTGCCGGTCGCCGGTCATCAACGCCGCTGCAATAGCACCGGACGGTCCCGGTAAAACAGCCTTAATGCGCTCCGAAATCGCCAGGCGAGTCTTCGCGGTCCATAACGACAGACGCTGTATTAAAGAAAATCCATCGGCTACACCCAATATTTTGGGCTTGCTCACGGTATATCCCACCGCGCCGATCCGTTGGAACCAGGCTTGACGGGCAAAATCGAAATCGCCGGGTGCTGCCGGGCCGGGCGGCGGCATCAGCACCGCGCGCACGCTCACCCTTTGCCCCGGTTCGACCTGGATATTCTTTTGTCGTGCGGTTACGCGGATCCGTTCAGGCAAGTCCTCGCGCGCGAGATCCTCGATTTCCTCCGGTTGAATGACCAATCGCCAAGAGTCGGATGGTCGGCGGGCGGCCGATAGGATCACGCCCTGAACGTTTACCGGACCTATTTCACGAGCGATGACGGGGGCAGCCACCCCCTTGGTACGCCATTTAGCTGCCGAGAAGCCTAGGGAGAGGGCGACAGCTATGAGGCAGAGCACAATTAGAATCTGACCCGTCTCGGGTCGTCTGTCTTGCCACCGAGAGCGCGTGGCGATCACCAAGGCGGCAAAACCGCCCGACAGCAACAAACTTGCGGCCGCCGGCACCCAGCCCGGTTCTTGGTCGAGTTCGAAATAGATCGCAATGCCCGTCGCGAGAAAAACCGGAAACCAAAGGGGCCAGCGATCGCGCTCGGCCCAAAAACTGGTTGCAAACTCAACCCGAGCGGAATGGGCGGCCTCCCTGGCGTATTCCAGGGCCCCGTTGAGCCGCCATTTGGGCAAAATTCCGCGCATGAAGCCTCGATCGCGCTCAAATGATATTAGCCGCATTAGCCGCCTTAACCCCAACCCTTAGTTCATGCTAGAACACTCGCGCGGGCGTGAGCCGTCAGCGTTTTTCTTGCGATCCATCTTAACCTCGGATTTCCGACATGGCGTCTGGTTCTAGTCCAGTCACTCGTTTTGCTCCCTCGCCCACCGGCATGCTCCATATTGGTGGGGCTAGGACCGCCTTGTTTAACTGGCTGTTCGCGCGCCATGAGGGTGGCAAATTTCTGTTGCGAATTGAAGACACCGACCGAGAACGGTCCACTGCACAGGCAAGTACCGCCATTCTTGATGGCTTGAGATGGTTGGAACTCGAATGGGACGGAGAGGTCACCTGCCAATCCAAGCACATCGAACGCCACGGACAAGTCGCGCAGACTCTGCTCGACCAAGGTAAGGCTTACCATTGCTATTGCTCGCCCGAAGAACTAACCGAAATGCGGCAACGGGCCAAAGCGCAAGGACGGCCGGCACTTTATGACGGGCGCTGGCGCGACCGCGATCCATCGGACGCGCCTCAGGGCGTCAATCCCGTATTGCGTATCAAGGCGCCGAGGCAAGGCGAAACCGTCATTCACGATCGTGTTCAGGGTGAAGTTCGCGTTTCCAACAGGCAATTAGACGATTTCATCCTGTTGCGAAGCGACCAAACTCCCACTTATATGTTGTCTGTCGTGGTTGACGATCACGACATGTCGATCACGCATATCATCCGCGGTGACGATCACTTAACCAACGCTTTTCGTCAGCAAGTCATCTATGATGCCCTTGGCTGGGGCGTGCCGGAGTTTGCTCATATACCTCTTTTGCACGGAACAGACGGTGCCAAGCTATCGAAAAGGCATGGGGCGTTATCGGTCAGTGCTTATAAAGACATGGGCTACCTGCCCGCCGCTATGAGAAATTATTTGCTGCGTCTTGGGTGGTCCCATGGTGATGATGAAATCATTTCCAACGAACAAGCCATCGAATGGTTTAATTTGGACTCGTTGGGAAAAAGCGCCGCCCGGTTCGATATCGACAAATTGAATTACCTGAACGGACATTATATTCGCCAGCTCGATGACCAAGAATTGAGCCAAGACGTTCTCAATATCCTCAAATCGACAAACTCGATCACCGTCGACCAGACGGCCCAACAGCGCTTATTGGCAGCTATGCCCGAATTCAAGCAAAGAGCGAAAACACTTATTGAATTAGCCGACAATTGTGTGTTTCTTGTAAGTTCGCGCCCGTTGCCCTTGACTGAGAAGGCCCAGTCACAATTGAGTGAGCAGGCGCCGGCCCTCCTCGCCGAATTGCGCGGCAAACTGGAGACGACCGAGCATTGGACGGCGGAGGCCTTGGATAAAGCGATCCGCACATTTGCCGATAAAAAAGGGCTAAAATTCGGCAAAGTTGCTCAGCCGTTGCGCGCTGCCTTGACCGGAGGCGCCAGCTCCCCAGGGATTTTCGACGTATTAGCCATTTTGGGGCGGGAAGAATCGCTGGGTCGAATTCAAGATCAAGCGGCTGCAGACTAGGGTCTTTCCGGTTTTGATGAAATCAAAACCTGACCCTAAGCTGTTGTTTTGTCGTGTTTCCGGACGGAAAACCGGTGGCCACTTTTCCTGGAAACACTCTAATTGACACGATATTTGGCGAGCCGATGGTTTAGCCGACGACCTGAGACAGGGAGCGATGACTGAATGGTAGAAAATGCAAAATCACGCGATGGCGGCGCCACTCTCCAAATTGGCGATAAATCTTACTCGCTTCCTGTTTATCAGGGAACCGTGGGTCCCGATGTGCTGGATGTCAGAAATCTTTACTCTGAGACCGGTCTTTTTACCTACGATCCGGGCTTCACGTCGACCGCCAGTTGTGAATCGGCCATTACCTATATCGACGGCGATAAAGGTATTCTGCTTTACCGAGGCTACCCCATCGATCAGCTGGCCGAAAATGGCACCTACATGGAGACCTGTTATCTTCTGCTTTACGGAGAATTGCCCAACCAAGAAGAGATGGCAGCCTTCAAAACCGCAATCACGCGGCATACCATGGTTCAAGAACAATTGACCTATTTCTTGCGCGGATTTCGCCGAGACGCTCATCCCATGGCAATTATGGTTGGCGTTGTCGGGGCACTTTCCGCATTCTATCACGACTCGACAGATATCAACGATCCCCATCAACGCTTGGTGGCGAGCCGCCGAATGATCGCCAAAATGCCGACCATGGCGGCAATGGCTTATAAATATTCCGTCGGTCAGCCGTTCATTTATCCGAGGAATGAACTTGGCTATGCGGAAAACTTTTTACGCATGTGTTTTGCGGTGCCGGCGGAGGATTACGAGATCAATCCCATATTGGCACGCGCCATGGATCGAATCTTCATTCTCCATGCCGATCACGAGCAAAATGCTTCCACCTCAACAGTTAGGCTGGCCGGATCATCGGGAGCCAATCCCTTTGCCTGCATAGCCGCTGGAATTGCTTGCCTATGGGGGCCGGCTCATGGGGGTGCCAACGAAGCGGCCTTAAACATGCTTCGGGAGATCGGAACCGTCGATCGAATCCCGGAATTTATTGCACGGGCAAAAGACAAAGACGATTCATTTCGTCTGATGGGATTTGGTCACCGCGTGTACAAAAATTACGACCCGCGTGCGCGCGTGATGCAAGAAACCTGTCATGAAGTCCTAAAGGAATTAGGGATCAAGGACGATCCCATACTTGAAGTCGCCATGGAGCTCGAGCAAATCGCACTCCACGATGATTACTTTATAGAGAAAAAATTATATCCCAATATTGACTTCTATTCCGGCATTACCCTCAACGCGCTTGGCTTCCCGACAACCATGTTTACCGTGGTTTTTGCTCTCGCACGAACAGTGGGATGGATCGCACAATGGATGGAGATGGTTGAGGATCCCAACCAACGTATCGGCCGACCCCGCCAGATCTATACGGGTCAAACGCACAGAGATTATATCCCTCCGTCGCAACGCTAGAGCACGTTCACAAAACATTGAATCATTATAGGGATTCCCTTTTGGTCCGAACAGGGTGATGATTCTCCTTTAAGGAGGTCGTTATGGTTCGAGCTTATTCAGATGATTTACGCATTCGGGTGATCCGCTCAGCTGAAGAAAATGGCGAGAGTGCGCGTGCGGCGGGGCGGCGGTTTGGGGTGAGCGAATCTTCAGCGGTCAAATGGGTCGGGCG
>Ga0114950_10004479_pt1 | contig 10851 bp, 6 predicted proteins | sample N075metaG_FD_83503 | JGI IMG/M metagenome (GOLD analysis project Ga0114950, IMG submission 83503) | Deep subsurface microbial communities from Kermadec Trench to uncover new lineages of life (NeLLi) - N075 metaG | ecosystem: Environmental > Aquatic > Marine > Ocean trench > Sediment | place... | reverse complement strand
GCTCACCCCAACGCACCGAAACGGTCGGGTCCGGATTGGCCTTGTTCGCCGCCGAGTTGTCGTACCACGCAGACGCCTCGAGTCGGGCGCCCTTCGGCGCCGACAGCGGCTCTTTGAACTGATACAGGGTCTGCCAGTTGAAGTCGTAGGCCGGCACCGACAGCACGTGCTCCCGTCGGCCGTCCGGGTACAGCATGTGATACTCCCAGCGCTTGCCACGCAGGTGGGTGTGCGGGAGCAGCCCATCGATCTCGACGTCCTGGGTGAACTCGATCAGGGTATCGACCTGGAAATTTCCATCCCCGGCCGGAATCTCGAAATACGGGTTCATGATCTGGCTGGCCCGCACTTCCTGGCTGGGCGGCGCGTCGGTGAAGATCATCCCGATCCGGGACATGTCACTGGTCACCTCGCCGTTCGTCGTGTAATGAATCGAAAAAATGATCTGCGTGCCTTTCGCGACTCGCATCGCGGTCCCAGGCTCGAGCACCATCGGATTCGTACCAGGCGCCATCAATCCGATCAGAGTGCCAGGCCCCCCGGCAAGCGGCCCCGGTTCCTGCCCCCGCGCTCGTGCGCGCTCGGCTCGGGCGTGCTCGGCGGCCACAGCCTGCTCGCTGACCGGAATGAACCTGAATGCCGGCGGCCGCGGCGCAGCACCCGGTACCCGGGCAAAGGCCAGAATGTGATGCACCACCGCCGGCGCGCCTGCACGCACCTCGATCGCGGTCACCCACTTGTCCTCGGTGAAGTTGGTCGGCATGGCGAAGTTCTGGTACGCCACCTCGCCCTCGGCCGGCACGTCGAACGACTCTGCCATCTCGAACACCACGTCTGGCGTCCCGATCTGCCACCCGTCGATGAATGTCGGCGGCGCGGGCAGCTTGTCGAGGTCGCCACGCGGGGCCCCGGCGTCGAGCCACTGCACGATGGTGTCGCGCTCGGCGTCGGTCAACCGTCGCTCATTCCGGAACTCTCCGATCGGCCGGCCCCGGGGACCAGGACGCCGGAGCCGAGCTCCCGCGGTGTGTCGGTCGAGCCGCTCCATGTCCGACGGCGCCGGACCTCGCGTTGGCGGGGGACGGGGTGGGATGGGCGTCGGGAATCGCGGTCGGCGGCACCAGTGAGGCCGCCCGGCATCCCCCTCGGTCTCCTCAGCCGAGACGGTGGCCCGCGATGCTGCCTCGCGGTGCATCGACTGCCCGAGACCGACCACGAGGGACCGCCACGCGGCGGTGCGCTCACCAGCAAGTGGATGCGGTCGGGCGACAGGGCCTCCAGGCCCTTGCTAGGACTAGGCGCGCCGTTGAGACAGCCGGGCGCCGGACATCAATGTGCCAACGGGTCGGGCCGCATCTGGAACTTGACCACCTTCGGCAGCACCCCGGGACCGCCCTCTCCCTTGCCCCCCTCGATGTGCCACGTGGCATAGGTCGAGAAGCTCGCCCAGTACCCCTTGCCCTTCCAGCCGGCGTTCGGGTCGTCGACGCGGCCGTTCCCCGACCGGGGGAAGAACCCGAGCGGGTAGGGCACGCGCAAGGTCACGTAGCGCCCGAGGTTCGGTGAGAACACCTCCATCGCATCGGTGTTGACCGAGCCGTAGATCGGAGCGTCGGCCCCGAGACCCAGCGTGTCATGGACGTCCATGTGCGCCAGGTAGCTCTCGTTGGCATGGAAGAAGCTGTCCCCGTAGGTGGGGTCGTTCTTCCGCCGGAAGGACCACCCTTGCGGGCAGCTCTGCCCGGTGGCCTGCGGGTCGCTCGTCGTGTCGCACAGTGTCCGGTCGAAGCTGGAGAAGTGGCCGCTGACCCGCCAGTTCTGCCAGGCGACCCCGTTGCTGTCGACCTCGACGCCGCCCGACCCGATGACATCCGGGTCCATGCCCGGTGGCGGCTCGTAGTACTCGGCGAGGCAGGTGTCCGGCGGGTTCGAACCTTTCTCGATCCGCACGAGACGTCGGTCCCCCCGGCCGATCCCGGAACACCACAGGCTGCCGTCGGCGTGGCTGACGGCCACCGAATAACACCCGAAGTTGATCCGGTGGTCGAGCGTCGGGTCGATCGGCGCGTCCGGCTCGGTCCACTCGGTGATCCGTCCGTCGCCGGTGGTGTCAATGACGGCCGGGCACCACCCTTGCGACGCCTCGGCGTCGTGCGTCTCGTCCCAGATGTCCATGTCGATCCAGCCGATGGCGCCGGTCTGGCCGAAATACAGGACGTTGTCGTCGCTCATCTGGTTGTGGTCAGCGGTGAAGCAGGTGTCGATCTGCTCGAACTCGCCGGTTGCCGGGTCGTAGACCGAGACCTGACGACTCGACCCCTCTATCGGGTAGTACGCCCCGAACCGGTTCTCGGATGACGTGCAGAAGTCCGGCTGCTGGTCGCGGTCACGCAGACGCGACGCCATCCACACCCGGCCCTTCCCGTCGATCGCCGAACTGCGCACGTCGGCCCGGCGCGCCCAGACGCTCTCCCCGGAGTGCGGCGAGCGGTTCGGTGCCGCGTTGAACCCCTGCACCACGATCGACGCCACCGACGGCACCTTCACGACCGACGCCCGGTGCGTCACCGGGTCCAGGATGGTCAACGAGTCGGTCATTTCGGCCACCCCGTAGACCGGACCATTCGCGTTCACCGTGCCGTCCCGGATGTCGCCGGCCGCCATGTCCGAACGCGCGTCGATCTCCGACCCCCAGTCCCACAGCGTGATGACCAGATTGCGCTCGACACCGGCCGGCCGCGGCGGCGGCTCTCTCGGCGCTTCACCGGCGGCGACACGGTCGGTCCAGTCGGCCAGCGCCTGACGCATGGGACCGAGACTGGTGAACACTCCGGCCATGCCAGGCCCCGAGGGCCCGACGCCGGTCCGGCGGGTCCACACATCGAGCGAGGACCCGGAGCTGCCCAGCATCGCGGGCAGAATCTCACGGGTCGCCTTGTTCCCTACCTGATGGCAGTCGTAGCAGGTCTTCATCGTCAGCGCGAACTCGAGTTGCGCTTCCGGCTCGGCTGGTGGCGTGATCATATTCAGCCACCACGCTGCCGGGTACACCTGCGCCGCGGTGCGCACATCCGGGGCGAGTGTGGCGTCGAGGTCGACCTGCTGGCCCGGTCGGGCGGATTGACGCACCGAGTCGACCAGGCCGTACCCACGCACGAACAGGTCGTAGCGGGCGTCCGGCAGGTCCGGCACGACATACCGGCCCTGGTCGTCGGTCACGACGATGCGGGCGAGCTTGGTCGGCAGATCGGTGGTCTCGGCAATCACCCAGACCCCCGCCTCCGGGCCGTTCGCGCTCGTGACGATACCGCCGATGTCATCCGGGTCGATCGCCACGTCCTCCCCCTGGGCACTCACCCAGACGAGCGAGCAGGCCAGTACCATGGCAACTGCGAACGTTCGCTGTCGAAGGTGCATCAGCTTCCTCCTGACTAGGCACGGGCACCGCCCGTGGTGTCCCGACCCCTGCGGACTTTCTCGGCGCCGGTCGCATGGGCCTTCAGGCCCGCCTCCGGGCCAGCCATCGAGGCGGGCCACTCACCAGCGGCCCTACAGGGCCGTGCGATCGTAGCGACTGGCGGACTGTCTCACTGCAGGGTACTCTGCCTGAGCCGGTATTCTCGGGTGACCGGATCCTGCTCTCGATACACGACGTGACACGCCGTACACGCGGCGTCGACCTCGGTCGCCAGCGTCTCGACCGCCCCGGGGTCGACCGTCTCGATCGACAGCGCCGCATCGAGCGCGTCCATCCGGTCCAGCGCCGTGCGAAGCAAGGTCACCGCGTCGTCCCGCTCCATGTCGCGCCAGAACGTGACGCTGATGGCCAGCTGCTCGCGCGACCGGATGGTTCGCTCCTTGGCGGTCGTGAAGTCGCCGTCGGCGAGCGACGCTCTGATACCGGCCACATTCGGGCCCAGCGTCTTCATCGTGGCGTCGAGGTGGTCCTGCGTGTATATCGGATACGGCTTGTCCTGTGCCAATGCAATGGCTGCGAACAGGCACAGGACTAAGAAAGAGACAGGAGGCAGGAGACAGGAGACAGGAGGAAGTCGAAGGCCGGCGGCGGCGTTCCGTTCAGGGCGCCGAATGTCGGACGTCGATCCCTGAGAGCAATGCGAGGCACCCATCACAGACAGGGGTCGCGTGAAGGGGACCCAGCGTCGAACCCTGCCGGACACGTTCGAGCAGAAGACGGCGAAGCCCACCAGCTTCTTCTGTCTCCTGTCTCCTGTCGCCTGTCGCCTGGGAGCACTCGCCCTACACCCCCGTCAGCCGATCGAGCGGGCCGGTGCTGTCGCCGAACGCCTCGACCGGCACACCGAGCTTCTCGAGGATGGAGACGTGCAGGTTGGCCAGCGGCGTGTCCTTCGGATACCGGATGTATCGGCCGCCCTTGATCCCCGCATTCCGGCCCCCGACCAACACAATCGGCAGATCGTCGTGAAAGTGGGTGTTGCTGTCGCTGATGCCGGTACCGTAGAGGAACAGCGTGGAATCGAGCATCGACCCATCGCCCTCCGGCAGCGCGTCGAGCTTCGCGACCAGATAGGCGAACTGCTGAACGTGAAACTCGTTGATCCGGTGCAGCCGTTCGAGCTTGGCCGGCTCGTCCTGGTGATGGGACAGCGGGTGATGGGAATCGGAGACCCCGATCTGCGGATATGCCCGGCCGCTCACCTCCCGCGCCAGCATGAACGTGCTGATCCGTGTCAGGTCGGTCTGGTAGGCCAGCGCCAGCAGATCCATCATGATCCGAGCGTGCTCGGCGTAGTCGTTCGGCACCCCGACCGGCTGGTCGACGACCGGCAGCTCCCGGGTGTTCTGCCGTTCGGCCATTTCGATCCGCCGCTCGATGTCACGGAGCGCCTCGAGGTACTCGGCCAGCTTGATCTGGTCGCCCGGCCCGACCACCCGCTCGAGTCCGTGCAGCTCGTCACCCACCAGGTCCAGGATGCTGCGGTCGCGTCGCATGCGCGCCAGCCGCGCCTCGGGGTCGGTGCTGCCGCTGGTGCCGAACATCCGCTCGAACACCGCGCGCGGGTCGTTCTCGATCGGCAGCGGCGTGGTGGGCGTCCGCCAAGCGATCGTGTTCGTGTAGGCGCAGCTCGCGCCACCGTCGCAGTTGCCGAGCATCGCGTTCGACTCGATGCCGAGCTCGAGCGAGGCGAGCTGGGTCTCCTTCGACAGCTCGCGTGCCGCGATCTGGTCCATCGACACCGCGTTGGACACATCGGCGCCGTTGGTGATCTTGTAGGGCACACAGGTCAGGAAGGTACCGGCCGACCGCGCATGGTCGCCGCCGCCCTTGACCAGGTTCGCCGACTCGTCGTCGAGCCCGCCGCACAGCAGCACCCGGTCCTTGAACGCCTCGAGCGGCCGCAGCGTGGGCGGCAGCTCGTCGAGGGGCCCCTCCGTCTTCGGGTACCAGTAGGGCATCGACATGCCGTTCGGCACGTAGAACACGCCAAAACGCTTGATCGGCGCAGCGGCGGTCCGGCTCTGCGCGGTGAGCGCCGGAACCATGCAGTCGAGCAGCGGCAGGGCGAGCGTGGCGCCGAGCCCCCGCAGCACGGTGCGACGCGGCAGATGCATCCTGGTGATGAACATGGGACTGTCCCCCAAAAAGTCAGAAGTCAGAAGAAACCTGAGGGCTTCTCCGCCTTTCGTGTCAGCCTCGAGCGGCCCAAGACCCGCTGCTACTTCAACGGCGGCCCTAAAGGGCCTTGTTACTAGTCCGATGGCGGCCCTGCCTGTCTGCCATAAGCATGGCTGAGGCAGGAACGGCCGTGCTACCAATGCCTACGGCTGCGCCGCGACCTGGGCGGCGTCATCATCCGGCGAGCGGCGCATCTGGAACGCGTCGCTCGCAACGATGCCAAGCACGAGCGACGACCAGCGGTACTCGTCGCGCGCCAGGTCACGCACGATCCGCCGGACCGTCGGCGCATCGTAGTAGTCGACCCCGCGCCCGAGCGCGTAGGTCATCAGCTTTTCGGTGACGGTCCGGATGAACTCGTCGCCGGACGCGAGCAACGCTTCCCGAAACGCGCGTGGGCTGTCGACCGTCTCGCCCTTCCACGTAATGGTCGCGTCGATCTCGGCGCCCCCGTCGGTCTCGCGCCACCGCCCGATCGCGTCGAAGTGCTCGAGCGCGAACCCGAGCGGATCCATCCGGGCGTGACAACTCGCGCACACCGGGCTGGCCCGGTGCTGCTCCATCCGCTCGCGCAACGACGTCGGCTGGCGCCGGTCGTTCTCGGCCAGCGGCGGCACGTTGGGCGGAGGGGGCGGCGGCGGCGCGCCCAGCAGGTTCTCGAGCACCCATTTCCCACGCAGCACCACCGACGTCCGGTTCGCGTACGACGTCACCGTCAGCAGGCTGGCATGCCCCAGCAACCCGTGCCGCCGGTCGTCGGTCCAGGTGACACGCCGGAAGTGACTGCCGTAGAGATCGTCGATGTCGTAATGCCGGGCGAGTTGTTCGTTGAGGAAGGTGTAGTCGGCGCGCAACAGCTCCCGGATCGGCCGGTCCTCCTGGACCTGGCTCCGGAAGAACAGCTCCGTCTCGCGCACCATCGCCGACCGCAGCGTGTCGTTGAACCCGGCGAACAGGGCGCCGTCCGGGTCCTGCGAGAAGATGTTGCGTATCTGGAGCCACTGTCCGACGAAATCGTCCATGAACCGCGTGGACCGGCGGTCGGCGAGCATCCGTCGCACCTGCAGCGCCAGCGTCGCGGGGTCGCTCAGCGCACCGCGTTCGGCGATGCCAAGGAGCTCGTCGTCCGGGATGCTCTTCCAGAGGAAGAACGAGAGCCGCGAGGCCAGCTCCAGGTCGCTGATGCGATACACGGCGCCGGGCCGGGTGTCGACCGGCTGGCGCTCGACGCGCATCAGGAACGTCGGCATCGAGAGCAGGGCCTCGAGCGCGCGTTCGATGCCTGCCTCGAAGTCGCGGTCGCGTCGTCCCTCGCGATAGATGCCGAGCAGCGGCTCGACATCGTCGACCGTGACCGGACGGCGGAATGCGCGTCGCGCCAGCGCCATGATGATCTCGCGCGCGCAGTGCTCCTCGTCCTGGGCACTCGCACTGCTTGGCCGGCAGGTGAAGATGCGACCGCGGCTCGGCGTGTCTGCCGGCACGGTGCCGTCGAAGGGTCCCGACACGAAGAGCTTGTCGATTCCGGGCAACCCGCCCGAGGAATGAGGCGACGGCGCGGAGTCTGTGAAGGCCACCGACACCAGCCGTGTGCCGGCCTTGACCCCCAGGTGGATCTCGAGCTCATGGTCCGCGGTCATCCGATACTCGTGGAGCCGCTGTCCCGCGGCGTCGTCCTCCGGCACCGCGATCAACTGACCGGGGTCGGGTCCGGGAAACTTGCCGCCGATCGTGAACCGTTTCACGAGGGCATGATCAAGCCGGACCTCGATCTGATGCTCGTTCTCCGCGATGCCGTCGATCGTCTCGATCGTGTCGTTCCGCTTGAGCCGGATCGCGAAGATGTAGTTACCGTCGAGGGGAAAGTGATGACGCACGGCGAGACCGCCGTGGGTCGCGAACGGCATCTCCTCGCCGGCACGCACGTCACGGCGCTCGAACCCGACCTGGTAGACCTGCATGACCGGACGGTTGTCGGGGCTGCCGATGGCCGCCCGGCTGATCTTCGTCGCCGCGGTGATGTAGCGGGCCATCAGCGCCGGCGTGATCGAGAGCACGTCGGCGTTGTTGTCGAACCCGAACCCGGCCATGTCCGACGGCAACAGCTCCTCGCCGTTGACCTCGAGCCCGAGCAGGTCCTCGATGGCGTTCACATACTCGAGGCGGTTCAGCCGGCGGGATGCGACGCGACCGGGGTTCGGTCTGTCGGCCGCCGCCCGGTCGAGCGCCGTCTCGAGCGAGGTCGCGAAGGCATCGACGACCGCCTCGTCGGGACGTGGCCGTCCCTCGGGCGGCATCTGCCCGCTGCGCAATTTGTGAACAACCTTCTCGAGCACTTCGGCGTTCACCCCCACCTGGGCGAGGTCCACCCGGTCGAGCATGAGCCCGGCGGTCTGGAGCCGCTCGTTGTGACAGGTGACGCAGTAGCGGTCGAGCAGCTCGCGTGATGGGACGTCGGCGGCGGACTGGGCGCCGGCGGCCGCCAGCCGCGCACGCGGCAGATGCCCGACCCCGGCCAGGACGGCCCCGGCCAGGAGGATGGTGATGAGCGAGCTTGGTTTGACCATGGCCGTCAGCTTGTCGGGTGGTGCGTGTGGAAAGGCCTGGGAGGCTGACAGAAAAGATGGCGAAGCCCTCAGGTTGCTCCTGACTCCTGTCTCCTTCGGGTATTTTCCGGAGGCCCTCAGTATACGGGAAATGGAGACGGGAGTCTGTCCGGCAGGCCGACGACAACGCCGCAGCCGGCTCCCCGGGTTCAGGCTTCGGACGTCAGGTGTCGGGCAATCTTGGCGGTCTGTTCCCGAAGTCGTCGCTCCCACCGCTTCCGAAACCGGCATTGGTCCCTTTTCGGCCACGCGGTGGCGTATAGTTGACCATCACAGTCGTCCATTCGCGAGGGTCAAACGATGCGTACCAACGTGGCTTCCCTGGCGCTTCCGGTCGTGTTCGCCCTTGCCGCAGCCACCGCCACCGGGCAGGATCTGCGGCTGGTGACCGCCGTCGCCGACCAGGACACACCGACGGTGCAGGCGCTGATTGCCGAGGGCGTCGACGTGAACGCGCCGCGGGCCGACGGCGCGACCGCGTTGCTGTGGGCCACCCACTGGGACGCCCTCGACACGGTCGACCTGTTGCTGCGGTCGGGCGCGGACGTGAACGCCACCGACGACCATGGCGTGACGGCGCTGGCACGCGCGGCCGAGAACGCCGGCTTCCCGATGGTCGAGCGGCTGCTCGGGGCGGGCGCGGACGCCAACGCTGCCCAGACGAGCGGCTTGACGCCGTTGATGACCGCCGCGCGCACCGGCAACCTGGCGATCGTACGGACGTTGCTCGACCACGGCGCCGACGTGAACGCCGCCACGGTCGAGACCGGGAGCACCGCATTGATGTGGGCACTGGCGGCGCCGCACCCCGACACCGTCCGGCTGCTGCTCGACCGGGGCGCCGACCCCGCGCGGTCGACGACGGTCGGGTTCAGTCCGCTGATGTTCGCCGCCCGCAATGGCGACATCGAGATGGCCGAGGCGCTGATCGCGACCGGGGTCGATGTGAACGACACCGACACCGACGGCACGCATGTGCTGCCGTTCGCGATCGTCAGCGGCCAGGACGAGTTTGCGCTGTTCCTGCTCGAGCAGGGCGCCGACCCGCACGGCCAGATGGGCGGCGTCAGCGCCCTCCACGCCGCCGCCGGTGGCGTCGGCACGTGGCTGGCTGAGTGGAGTCGGCGGCACGGACGAGCCGGCGGGCGGCTGACCGCCACTGCGCGCCTCACGCTGGTCGAGGCGCTCCTGGCGCGGGGCGCAGACCCGAACACCCGGATCACCTCTTCCGCCATGCTGATGTTCTATATCGGCTACCCGAAGAAAGGGGCGTTCGAGCCGTTCGCGCCCGGCACCGGCGACATGCGCGGCGCGACGCCGTTGTGGGTCGCTGCCTTCGCTATGAACGGCGCTGGGAGTCAGGGGTTCAGCGTCACCCCGAGTCGTCCCGGGAGCAGCGCCGAGATCCTCCGGGCGCTCCTGGCGGCCGGGGCCGATCTGCATCTGACGACTGACGACGGCACGACGCCGCTCATGGCGGCCGCCGGACTCGGCCGGGCCACATACACCCCACGGGAGCCCCGGGGGGTTCGGTCGGAGAGCGCCGAGGAGGCGGTCCGGCTCCTGGTCGAGGCCGGGGCCGACGTCAACGCCGTCAACGAGGCGGACTTTACCGCGTTGCACGGCGCCACATTTCGTGGCCTGAACGAGGTCATCGAGTATCTGGTGGCCCAGGGCGCCGACATCGACGCCAGGGACTTCCGCGGCCGCACCGCCTACCGCATGGCCGAGGGCGCCAAGCAGTCGTTCCAGTTCCAGAGCTGGCCAGAGACCGCCGAGCTGCTGACGCGATTGGGCGCCGACACCGGATTGGGCCTCCCGGGTACCATCCAGGAACGCCTGCGCGACGTGCCGATCGCGTCCGCCGACCAGCCCTGACAGTTCGACGAGCGAAAAGACCGGCAGTCCTTGAGCGAGGAGCAACGCCGCCAGGCGAGATGCCCGGTCGAATGCCGCTGGAGTGTCACCGCTCGGACCCGACCTCCCTCCTCGACGTGCTCGGCGGCGAGGTGTCGATCGGGCACTGCTTCACGTGCGGACGTGACAACCCGGACATCGAGCGCGTGCCGATCGGGCTCCTGTGATCCGCATAGTTGCCCTCGTCGAGCGCAACACGCTTGATCCTGGTGGTACCCGCCCTACGCTGTCTGCCGCCCGCCAACGTGACGTTGCGCGCCGTGTCTCCAGGTTCCATCTGCGCGCGGGCTCCACCCCAAGACTGTCACGATGCTCCGTTCCGGCACATCACGAATGGCACAGACGTGCACCAACGATCCCTGTTGAATCGTTGTAACACGTTGATTCAAAAGAAAATCACCGATTCCCATCAGACGTAGCCGGGCTGGTCTCACAATTGCAAGCCTGTCGTGATTGGTCGGACGGCCGACTACGGAACGGTTCTGTCCATCCGCGGCCCGATTGGGCCAGCCGTTCTTCCATGGCGAAGGGGTGCACATGGCGAAGCAACCAGACCGACGCAAGCGGGTCTTAATCGACGAACTACAATACCGGATGCTCAGGGTCAACCTCGCGTACTTCTTCGTCATCCTCCTAGTCTTCCTCGTCTCGCTGTTCGGCCCGCTGGTC
>Ga0114950_10004477_pt1 | contig 10853 bp, 6 predicted proteins | sample N075metaG_FD_83503 | JGI IMG/M metagenome (GOLD analysis project Ga0114950, IMG submission 83503) | Deep subsurface microbial communities from Kermadec Trench to uncover new lineages of life (NeLLi) - N075 metaG | ecosystem: Environmental > Aquatic > Marine > Ocean trench > Sediment | place... | reverse complement strand
TCTGGTAGTAATTTCATGTAATGATAATGACGGAGACAGACTAAAAGGGAGTATGAAGTTTTCTACTGTTACAACAGGAACCATCGATGGTACACATAAATATTTATTTACCTTCAGCGGTCTTGTAGGTGACCTGGAACTTTCTAATGGAATTGAACTAGGCCCCAACTCTGAAACAACCATTGAATTTAACCGTGTTGGAGAAAAATTATCTATTTATATGATGGAAGTTCCTACTACATGTGGAAATATATCCTCAATAAGTACAACAACTAGTCAATGGGGCTTCAATGACAATCCAAGTGAACCTGGTGCTGTTTATGAATCTATTTTTCTTGTACCCAATGATGGCTCTACCGGAACAATTGAATTTACGATTGAGTGTAACTAGCGCTCACAAATTGTAGTATAAGGGCAATAAGAGCACTTAGTGAGGTTCTCTGTCTGGTCAAAGGGTACCGAAGGATCCAGTATCTCCTGGATTAAATTTTGAAGCTTGCCCTTATAAGTTGACCCCATTTCATCAGACATGGTTTGACCTTTTCGCAGGTACTTTTTCCCATCCCCCAGTTTCTTGAGTTCATAAATAGCACCTTTTACAGGCTGATCAGAAGTCAGCTTCATCAACAACATATAGAAATAGGTCTGAAATCCGGATTTGTATTTTCCATCCGTAAAATAAGCGTCCAGATACTTCTCTGTATCTTCAATTCCTGAATGTGTACGACTAACCAAATCTACCCGACCGCTCTTGTAATCGATGATTGTTCGGGATCCATCTTTCTCATCAATCCTATCCACGGTTCCACCGAGAAGAACTTCTCTCCCATCGTTAAGCATTAATTTGTGCTCCACTTCCTCCTCCAATCCCTGTATTGTAAACGGCAAGTTCTTTTTGTCCTCCTGAATAATCCTTGAAACCAGCTTGCGGATAACGCTCTCCAACAATACATCTATCCCGTGCAAATTGTAGGAAGAGTGTACAACAGAAGCTTCTTCCATTGCTTTCTGGACATGAGGTTCAATATCTTTTGAAAGACCATCGATAATTTCAACTGTAAGTTCCTTCCCCTTATATGGGGTGTAGATCAATTCCATCGTCCGGTGAACAATATTGCCAAATACCCGGGCATCAATCTGTTCTAATATTGGATCTTTTTCCGGAACCTTGGCTACATACTGCAGGTAAAAACGCAACTTACAATCGATGTAAATCACAAGTCTCGAAGGGCTAATTCTTTTCTTTTCTTCAGGATCAGTGTATTTGTTTAACAACTCCATAATGGCTGGAGTTTTTGCTACTGTCAACTCTTTTTTATATGAGTTTGATTTATAGGGGACATTGATGGATTTCTCATTTATCGTTAATCTGTTATCTCGTGAGGCTGTGTTTTGCAATTGCAATATGAAACGACTCTTTTCTCCCGATCCATCAATTGCTACCTCCGTATCGTGAAGCATCCATATGTTTTTTGCTCTTTGCAGAACCCTTTTGAAGTGATAGGCATAAATGGCCTGGTGATCGTCATAGGTGGGCAAGCCAAATGCTTTTCGAGCAATAAAAGGAATGTATGTATTACCTATCGCAGTCCTGGGAAGTTTGTTTTCGTTTACGCCAAGTAAAATAATATTTTTAAAATCCAATGCACGTGATTCAAGAAAACCCATTACCTGGATTCCTTGAAGAGGTTCACCAGAAAATGGTATTCGGATTGATCTGAATGTCTCTGAAAATAACCGCCCCAGAAAATTTAATCCCGGATTAAATGATTGTGCTTTAAGATTTTCCCTGAACCTGATTAAGTGTTTTAATCCGTGGTAAATAATTTCTTTTGAGGTCTCATCAGATATCTCCTTTTTATCATCCTTGAGATAGTAGTAAAGCTTAACAAGAAATGATTCAATATTCAACAACAATGTTTCGTACGAATCAGGAGATGTAAAAACAAGGGAAAGCCACGAATTTCCACAAAGTTCAAGTAGCTCCTTGCTTTCTACCCATTTTCTTTTCTCTTTTCTGATTTTAGTTGCGATGGACGACGACAAATCTTTAAACACTGGGCTTATGAGTGAGTTTTTCAGCAAAGCCATAATCCGATGGCTTTCCAATAAACGATCACTTTTCGACTTACGTGAAGCACCATGAAGGCGAATGGTTTCAAGTACAACATGATAGATGGATGTACTTTTTAGCGGATACCCCATTGTGACGTTAATCGTCTCAACGTCAATAGCATTTAATACGGGCATCATCAAAAGTTCGTCACCAAGAATTATTGCGGTTTCCGATGCTTCTAGTTGATTTTCGTGAATCAGTTTGTTTACATACTTTGCCTGGGATACCATTTGAGGGCATCCTATACTCCAAATCTCTTTAGGATCATTGATTAAATCTGTTTCAATCCAATGCACTCCGTGGTAATTCCATGCCTTTCGGTATGCTCTAAGATATTGGCCCGCTTCTTCGCTGTCATTTTGCATGTACAACTTATCACAATCCCAATACACCTCCGAAAGACCTTCCTTCAATGTATTTTGGATAATCCGTTCCTCTGATTTTGAAAGCGCATTGAAGCCGGCAAAGATGATTTTTTTGTAAGGGAAAGCATCTGAGGAATCTCTTGAGGCAAGGTCCTTTTGCAGTCTTCCTGTGAGAAATATTCCCGATTCTGTCATCTTTTCTTCAAAAAGAAAATACGCCTTGTAAACATCTTTCCAGTTTTTTACAAAACGTGAGGCCAGCTCCGTATTTGTTTGTGAAGTGAATAAGCCAAGGAATTTTTCATAGGCATCTTTTAGTTCTTCGTTTTCACCGAATACCTCATCAATTTCTTTTCTTGAAGCGAGGCCATCGTACATTTTTTTTGCGTCAATAAGATTTCGATCAATTTCATCAAAATCTGAAAGCAAAATCTGACCCCATGAATAGAACTTTTCAAATTCAAGATTTGGCTGGATCTTTTTATAAACTTCGTAAAGTAAAAAAACCAGCGTGATTTCATCGCCGGGTTTATGACCGGAACCTTCAATTACAAAATCTTCAATTCCCTGAATTGTAGGACCCCAGAAGGTTTCATCCTTAAATCGATCGTTCAATAATTGTTCAAAATACAACCCCGCACGCTTTGATGGGAAAACAAAACACCAGTCTTTGAGATCAGACAGGCTTGTTTGGGGAATGTCATCAACAATATGTTGTAAAAAAGATTTCATGCTGCTTCTTCTATTTCAGAGGTAGAGAAGTAAATCAAAAATGTTTGTACATTTTTATAGCCCATCTTTTCCATTGCGGTGCGGTAACGGCGCATTTGAGTTTTGTGAGAATCAGATTTTGCACCCGTTTTATAATCAAGAATTACTACCTCAGACCCTTTAATCATTACCCTGTCAGGGCGAATATTACCTTCAGGTGTAACAATATTTCGCTCATTGATCACTTCCCAACTTCCATCAAACCAGGATTGCATTTTTGAAAGCCCCAATAATTTATCAGCCTCCTCTTGCAATAAAATACCTTTGTCCGAAGATATCAGGCCCTCATTATTCATATTTCTTATACCGTTTGCTACATCACTTTTTTCTCTTAATTGTTCAAATAAATAGTGCAACAACAGTCCGTTCTTTATTTTATCGGATTTTTCATTGTCAAACAACATGAAGAACCTGGATGATTCTGAACGAATGGCAATGGATGTTTTGTGTTTTTTTTCGAGGATTGTCAGTTCCTCAATTTCCTGCCGATCCTTTGATTTCCATGGTTTCAAATTCTTTTCACCCCATATAAAACATTGCTCTTCAAGATTCCAGTATTCCTTGTATTGAAATGAATTTGAATCAAAAACACGAAACATCAACTTGTTGATCTTCCCATTGTCTTGTGGTGTTTTTTTTACGCCTTCGGCGTAAATATAAAGCTGTTGTTCAGCCCTAGTAAAGGCAACATACGTCATGTTTAAACGTTCCAGAATTCCCCCCATATATTCTTCTCTGTATGCGTCTTCCAGGTTGGAATCTTTTAGCTTCTTCTCAAAAACAAGCGGAAGGATATTAAACTTCTGATATTCTTCTTCAAGCACGGTACTCCAAAAAAGTGAACCAAATTTTGTGCCCACATCGTAAATTGCAAAAGGAATAATTACAATTGGCTTCTGCAGTCCTTTCGCCTTGTGTACGGTCATTATTTCAATGGCCCGGTCATTTTCAGGTGTTATCACAACCAGATCTTTCTTGCTTTCTTCCCACCATGAAAGAAAATAATGCAAATCGTTATTTCCTTTTGAAGATTGCTCGAGGCAAATTTCCTGGAATCGCAAAACAAAATTATTAAGCTGCGTATCCATACCAAATGTCTGGATAAGGTTTTCCACCAATTCATATAATGGTAATCGCAAAAACACTTTCAAATTCTCAATAAAAAGTGAGGGCATCTCTGCCAAAAAAAGTTTATCCTTTTGATGGATATCCGTGAATATTTGATGGTATTCATATTGATTTTTGCCTTGAAACTGAAGGTAAATAAACAAGAGATTGGTTTTTGCCAGGCTATCCTGATCATCGTGCAGCCACTTTATGGCATTTATCAACAGCTGCACCATCTGATTATTCATCACTTTGAGTGACTTATCTGTAATCACATCAAATCCATTTAAAATCAGAAAATCTGCCATTTCATAACCCAGGTCCCATTTATCGACCAGGATCATGATGTCAGAAGCAGCGTATCCATTTTGCAGGTTGTCTTTAATTACCTGTAATGCTTTGTTTTTTGCCTGCTCTTTCCAATCCTCATCATCAGACATTAAGAATTCAATATTTACACGTCCCTCCTCCTCAATTGTGGTCTTTTGTTCTACATGTTTGTAGGTGTCAGGAATTAACGTTGCTCCCTCTGGCAAATCCGGGTCTTCCTCAATCAGTTGTACTGCGGTTCGAAAAAAAGAATTATTGAACTCAACGATATTTTTTGCGCTTCGAAAGTTTTTGTCTAGTTGTTTTTCAATGGTTTGGTTTGAGAAGTTTACAAGATCCTTTTGGATTCCTGAAATCAAAAGCTTCATATCGCCACCCCGCCATCTGTAAATCGATTGCTTTACATCGCCAACTATCAACACATTGCCAAAGCTTTCCAGCACATTCTGAACAAGTGGGAGGATGTTTTTCCATTGAAAAAGCGAGGTGTCCTGAAATTCATCAATCAAGATGTGCTTGAATCTTGATCCTATTTTTTCATAAACTATCGGGGCATCCTTTCGATCAATAACCTCATTTAACAGAAATGCATGATCAGATAATAACAGAACGTTATTTTCTATTCTATACTCCTTCAACTTATCATCTATGTAGCCGAGTATTCCGTAGGAGTAGATGTTTTTCAATAAATTGTTCGCGGTATTGTACGTGCGGATGTTGTTATGGTGGTAGAAAAGTATTTTTTCACATACGTCCAGCAAGCCGTTTTCCTTTACGCGATTAATGGCTTCAATATCAGGACTGGATTTGGCAAACCATTCTTTTTCCCCCGAAATAGATTCGATAAACGTCTTGTTGAATTCAAAATCAATCTTTAGAATCTTGTTGAATGTATTTGCAAATCCCCTGTAACCGTAAGCAAAATCTTTTACTTCCAGTCCATGTTCTTCAATAAGCTTTAATGCTTGCCGGGCATATTTGAACAATTCACTTTCAAAGTCTTTTCGATCATTTTGAAGTTGATCAACGAATTTTTCAAACTCACTCAGGCTTACTTTTCGTTCCCCTATTCCCTTTCTAAAATTTTCTGCGAAAAGTTCTTTCCCCAGCTCCTTAAGGTTTCTGTCAATGTCCCATCCTTTGTCCGCTTCCATCTTGGAAAAAGCAAAATCTTCCAGCCATTTTTTAAGAGATTTATCCTTCTCCAGATCCTCGTAAAGTCTTTCTACTGCAAATTCGATCGCACGTGTTTCATCTACATCAAGATCGTATGCAAGCGGCAGGTCAAGCTCTTTTGCAAACGCTCTTACAACTTTCGCGAAAAAGTGATCGAGGGTGCTCACACCAAATTTGCCATAATTATGAAGGATTTTTGTAAGTGCAATAGTTGCTCTTGATACAATCTGCAGGCTAATACCCTCATCTTTAAATTCGTCTTCAATTAAGCTTCGCAGTTGGGATTCTTTGTCCCCTGAGATAATCGATAATTCTTCCAGAATTCGATTTTTCATCTCTTCCGAAGCTTTATTGGTAAATGTAATTGCCAGAATCTTTCGATAATTATCCGGATCCCGAAGTACAAGTTTTAAATAGTCTTTAACGAGGGTGAATGTCTTCCCTGAACCCGCAGAAGAACGGTAAATAGTCAGGTTTTGAATGTCTTCAGGATCTTCCTGATCGTAGAAAAGAGGTAATTGCAACTTAAATTATTTAGTGTTAATTGAATGTCCAAAATAGCGAAATAACATCATATTATCTGGACTGGATTGTATTTACAGTTCTATTGAGTTATTCAGCATTTCAGGCAAAAATTGGAATTTTTTTTGACAATTAGTGTCAAAAATTCATGCTTAACACGATTGATATTCTTACTATATATTTTGTGGTTACTTAACAAAATACATATCAAGTTGTCCCCTGTCTTTAGTTTCAATTTTACCTCGATATTCACAGGGGATATCCTGTTTAATCAAATCATACGTGTAAGCGGAGATATTAATTTTGTTTGCTTTTCCAGATTTTTCCATCCTGCTGGCGATATTGACTGTATCACCCCATAAATCAAAACTTAACATTTGACTACCAATCACTCCACCAACTACAGTTCCGCAATGAATACCAACCCTCATTTCCCATTTGATTCCACTTTTTTTGTTTTTTTGATCTAAGTAATTGAGCATCTCCTTAGCTACTTTCACAGTTGAAGTAGCATGATTTTTTTCATCATTTAGTCCTCCTGCTGCCATATAAGCATCTCCAATGGTTTTAATTTTAGTTAAGTTATTCCCGCTTGTGATCATATCGAATTCAGCGAAAATCTCATTGAGTTCCATAATCAGTTTTTTAGGGGGAATTGTAGAAACAGCATTGGTAAATCCGACAAAATCTGTAAACAAAATAGATACCTCTTCATAAAATTTGGGCTCTCCTGTTCCGGCCCATGATTCTTCTCCTGTGGTTACATCTGGTTCTGAAGAATGAAACTGAACAAGTTTCATTTCCTCACCAATTTTCTTATATACTGCCGTTATCCGGATAGGATCAATGACGACATTTTTGATTGGTAGTTTGACAGAAACGATAATTTCACCCCATAATGCAACAAGCTTGTCATCCAGGTGATTGGTTTCTAACCATTTGATATCAATGCTAAACCCATTTGGTGTTTGGATGAATGTCAAATCAGTAAACTTTTTAAAATCATTTTTACTTCGCCAAACTTCCGTAAGACTAGAACCGAATCCTTTACAGTCCTCTGCCCATGTAGAAATACTTTCTTGTAAAGACTCCGTGCTGGGGTTTTCCCAGGGATCCCACATTTGGTGAAATGCTTCGATGGCTTTTTCTTCCAGTGGTGACATATATTTTTTCTTTATTATTCTTATGTTTCCTTGTACGACTCCGGTAAATAATCTCCTAAAAGATTCCATTCCATTCCATTCCCCCACCCGTTGCCGTGATCACTTGTGTTTCTTGTTTTATGTCTCTCCCCAATGCGGTGCTCCCCGTAAGCAAGTAAAGACAAAATACTGCCTGGACGCAGGTGCTTGCTTGCCCAAGTCAGCGGAGAATCACCATTTTCATCCTTCACTTCCTTATTTGCTCCATTTTCTATCAGAAAGTTAATTGTTCGTTCGTCCGCATATGCAGCTGCCCTATGCAATGGGGTTTCGCCGTTTGTACGAACGTCACGCATAAAAGCACCTGTTGCCAATCCGGGAATTGTTTTGGAATTTACATTTGCACCATTTTCAACAAGTAGCTTCACCACAAAAAAATAATACGGCCGCCCGGCTTTGGCAAGTGCATTATGAAGTGGAGTTTCTTCCGTTTTATCTATAATGGCATTCACATCTGCGCCATTTTTTATTAAAAAATCACATACTTTCCAATGTCCGAAAAAAGCCGCATTGCCCAACTCCCCATTGAGGTCAATACTTTTCAGATTTCCACCGTTCTCAATAACTGCCCTGAGAGCGGTGGTGTCGTTATAGTAAACAAGCCACTGTAATAATTTAACATCACCTTGATGTAACAATTCTTTCCAATTAGGCTTTCGGATCAATTGGAAGATATAATCCGTTCGCCCTCTGCTGATGAGTTCAATAATTTTATCCATTTCAATAGTTTTATTTCTTTAACTCCATTCTCGTCTATTTTTTGATTATCTCGTTCACATAACTTTTAGATTTCTTTGAATCCAGCCGTTGAAGGGTTGGGAAGATCATCGTGTTCTTTTGTACCTGTAAAGGAAATAAAAGATCGTAATCACAGCAAAAAATAAGCTTAATGCAACTACCTCATTGAAAGGCATAAAGGATAGTAGCCATCCGATCACTACCAAACCTAAGAGGGGTACAGCTATTCCACCCGGTATTTTGAAATAGTCTTCATCGGCGTTTGATTTTTGAAACCTGCTTTTAATTACTGACAGCACCACACCCAGATAAACCAGCAATGCCGATGAGCTTGCCAGGATGGCGAGTGTTTTAAATCCACCACTAATGGCCATCACAAATACGGATCCGCTAAATAAAAGAATAGCCATATATGGGGTCTTGTATTTAGGATGAATCTTAGCTAATACTTTTGGCAGAAGATTATTTTCAGCGGCAGCAAAGGGCAATCGGGAAGTCGCCAGTACATCACCCCCGAGCGTACTGAAGATGGAGATCACTGCTGTAGCAATGATAACGGTCCCCCCCAGGGAACCTACCAGCTTTATAGCTGTATCTGCCAATGGAGCTTCAGGATTCAGAGCTAACTCATCACCCATAACACCCGTTGCCACTAGTTGTATTAGCAAATAAATTATTAAAACTCCGCCGATCCCCATAAATATACCCTGAGGAATTGATTTTTTAGGATTCTTCATTTCTCCACTGATATTAAGCGCCGACTCGGTGCCCATAAATGCAAAGAATAAAATCAGCGACACTGCCCCAATAGATTCCATCGCAGGAAATGTATCAATTGCCAGGTTTTCAGCCTCTAAATTAAATAAACCAATAACGATGAGAAGAAACAAAGGCGTCAATTTAATAATTGTCATCACCACTACCATTCGGGCACCGGCTTCAACTCCAATAATGTTCACATAGGCAAATAATCCCATCACCAAAAAGAAAAATATGGCCCTAAACCAGGGTTCTGAAAAAATTGGAAACCATAGACTGATCATATCGGTCATTACATTGAGAATTGCTGCATCTGCCAGCACTGCCCAGCCAAACCACAGGAGGGTATTGGTTAAAAAACCAGCAAGAGGTCCAAATAAAGCTTCAATATAAGCATAGGCCCCACCGCTCGATGTAATTCTGCTTCCCATTTCCGCAAAGCAAAGCATGATTACACTTATTAGAATTCCACAACCGAGGTAGGCTACAAAACTGGCAGATCCCAAAGTGGATGCTACTGTCGCGGGTACAACAAAGATTCCCGCGCCTATCGTTAGGTTAATGGAATTGATGGCCAGTACTTTAGGACCGATACGCCGCTCAAGTTTCCTGGGTTTTGAATTTCTCACTTCGTTTGACATAGATATTTTAGATTTCTACTGAGTAATTTTTTGCTGGCATTCTTATAATACAATGAGATCGCTTCGTTTCCTGGCTTAATTAAACTTAGCTTATTAATTGTAGATTTTGATTATTTGACCATTCCCACTACCATTTACACTTTTTACATACGCGCTAACCACTTTGTCCATTGATATTGCATTATGTCCCGGCATAGCTTCCGCATATCTTTCGTAAGAATCTTCTACCATACCTAAGGAAACAGCATTCACTCTTATCCCGTTTTCAATTTCCAGCACGACAGCCTGAATAAAGCTATGGATGGCACCATTCACCATTGCCGCACTGGTCGACCCCACTACGGGATCGTCTGCTAAAATCCCGGTAGATAAAGTGATTGAGCCATTTGGGTTAAGGTAATTTTTGCCAATTCGAACAAGATTGACTTGTCCCATTAATTTGCTTTTCAATCCTATATAAAAATCCTCTTCCGATATTTCATTAAAATCAGCCCATTTTGCTTCTCCGGCAATGCAAATGATGGCATCCACTTTCCCTGTTTCCTTAAACATTTTTTTAATGGAACTGCTGTCAGAAATGTCAACGGTTACATCCCCACTGGTCCGGCCACCGATAATCACTTCATTTTTTTTCGAAAAGTAACTCGTTACTTTTTTCCCAATTGTTCCATTTCCTCCTACGATCAATAATTTCATTCGTTATTTTTTAGTTCTACAATTACATTTCTGCTGTGGAAAGATCAATGGACATAGCTTGCAGCATTTATATCTATTGTTGTGCCGGTAGCATGATCGGCCAACCCACTTGCCAGTAAGACAACAATGGGTGCAATATCCTTCGGCTCAGTAAGTCGTTTAAGTGCTAAATCTTTTAAAATGAAATCCTCACCGTGCTCATCAATGGAATCTTGAGCCATATCCGTTTTAACCCATCCGGGGGCTAGCACAAAGCAGGTAATACCATCTTTGCCAAAGTCCTTTGCTATCGATTTACTCAAAGAAACAACTCCTCCTTTTGAAGCTGCATAAGCCAGATATTCTGGCATCTCTCCTCTAAAAGCTGACCGGGAGGCTATATTAATAATTCTTCCACTACTTCTGGTTTGAAAATGCTGAATGGCCATGT
>Ga0114950_10004475_pt1 | contig 10854 bp, 8 predicted proteins | sample N075metaG_FD_83503 | JGI IMG/M metagenome (GOLD analysis project Ga0114950, IMG submission 83503) | Deep subsurface microbial communities from Kermadec Trench to uncover new lineages of life (NeLLi) - N075 metaG | ecosystem: Environmental > Aquatic > Marine > Ocean trench > Sediment | place... | reverse complement strand
CGAGCACGTCCTTGGTCCGGATTTTCCTTCTGGGGCGGAAATCGTTACGCCGCCGCACGAGATACGCCAGGCCTATGAGACCGGTCACGGCTCAGTAAAATTGCGCGCTCGATTTGAAATCGAAAAGGGCTCGATAGTCATCACAACGTTGCCGTATCAAACCTCCGGAAGCAAGATCATTGAACAGATCGCGCAGCAAATGCGGGCGAAGAAGTTGCCGATGTTAGATGACATTCGTGACGAATCCGATCACGAAACCCCCACCCGAATCGTGCTCATTCTGAGGTCTAAGCGGATCGACACCGCTCAACTCATGCAGCATTTGTTTGCCACAACCGATCTCGAGCGCAATTACCGCATCAATATTAACGTGATCGGCAACGATGGTTTGCCGGCGGTCAAGGACTTGCGCACGCTATTGTGGGAATGGCTCGAGTATCGTCGCGCAACGGTACGCCGACGTTTGCAGTTTCGGCTCACCAAGCGGGTCGATCGGCTACATATTCTTGAAGGTTATTTGATTGCTTTTGTTAATCTCGATGAGGTGATCAAGATCATCCGGACGCAAGACAAACCGAAACCGCTCATGATCAAGCGATTCAAACTAACCGATACTCAGGCCGACGCAATCCTGGATTTGAGATTACGCCACCTCGCGCGGTTAGAAGAACACCGCCTTCTCGCCGAGCAGATCGAACTTGCGAAAGAGCGCAAGCACATCGAATTAATCTTGCATTCGAACCGACGATTGAAAACCTTGGTGGGTGACGAAATTCGAGCGGATGCCGAGAAATTCGGTGATGAGCGCCGTTCCCCTATCGTCCAGCGCGAGGCGGCGCACGCGATCGCCGAGGCCGATTTAATTCCGTCAGAGCCAGTCACGATTGTGCTCTCGGCAAAGGGGTGGGTGCGAGCGGCGAAGGGGCACGATATCGATCCGCGAGAGTTGGCGTTTCGCAGTGGTGATGCGTTCTTGGCAGCTGCCCGCGGACGGACAAATCAGACAGCGGTTTTTCTCGATGCCCGTGGCCGTTGTTATTCACTCCCAGCGCATTCTTTCCCGTCGGCCAGAAGCATGGGTGAGCCATTGGCCGGCCGTCTTACGCCGGTCGATGGCATCAATTTTGTCGGCGTTATCTCCGGCGGAGTCGAGGATATGGTTTTGTTGGCCGCAGATTCTGGATACGGGTTCATCGCCGCGCTGGGGGATCTCTACTCGAAGAACAAGTCGGGTAAGGCGGTACTCTCGGTTCGCGGCGACGCTCGCGCAATTACGCCCGCGTCGATTAATGATCGAACCAAGGATTTGATCGCGTGCGTGACCAACGAAGGCTATTTGCTTATCTTTGCGGCCGCTGAGCTACCGAAATTGGTGCGCGGCAAAGGCCTGAAGATGATGCAGATCCCGCCGGCTAAACGCCAAAAGCGCGAGGAATTCATCAAATGCGCGGTGGTCGTACCGTTGCGAGGGGCGATAAAAATAGGCGCCGGCAACCGCCATATCACCTTAAAGCCGAAAGATTTAGTGCGCTATCGAGCAGAGCGTGCACGACGCGGATTGAAGTTGCCGCGTGGCTTTCAGCGGGTTGATACGATGGAAGTCGTTTGATAATTCGAGAAAAAGGGCGGGTCGGTATTATGCCGACCCGCCAGCGAACGGATCATTAGGGAGGGGAGGGATTCCGTTCTATGGTTATGTCGGCGCGGGTTGCGTCGAACTTTAGCGCCTTCGTGGCCAGCTCAGGGCACTGCAAAGGAGTCACAAGGGGTCAAATCGGTACCGTTCCACAGCGCTTACGCTATTGGCATTTTTGCATTTTCGCCCGGGACCTCACGCACAAATCGCGGCACCAAATAACCCGGCAACCGTGCACGCAGTGCCGCAGCGATCGCGCGCGCTGCTGGTTCGCTGACATCGAAATGGGCGGCGCCGGCAACTGGATCGAAAAGGTGCACGTAATACGGCAGGACCGAGGCCGCGAACAAGGATTCTGAGAGTTTGGCTAGGATGTCCGCGTTGTCGTTTATCCCGCGTAATAAGACCGACTGGTTCAGCAAATGGATCCCCGCCCTGGCACATCGCCTTAGCGTCGTGGTTAATTCGTCATCTATTTCGTTGGGATGGTTGACGTGCAGCACCACCACCGAATCGAGGCGTGTCCGCGAGAGTGTCGTTACCAGCGCGTCCGTGAAGCGCGCGGGAACAGTCACCGGCAGTCGCGTGTGGATCCGCAGCCGGCGTAGATGTCCGATTGCCGCGAATTGCTCGATAATGTTCGCCAGGGTGTCGTCGTCCAACATTAGCGGGTCACCGCCGCTGAGGATAATCTCGCTGATGGTTCGGTCGCTCCGCACGTCCTCGATCGCACGTTCGATATTTGCTGACCCGGTCGCCTGGGCGTACGGGAAGTGGCGGCGGAAACAATATCGACAGTAAATCGCGCAACCGCCGGTGAGGAGTAGCAAGGCGCGGCCACTATATTTTTGTAACAACGCCGGGCTCCGGCGGCAGTCGAGATCGCCGACCGGGTCAAGCGCATAGCCCGGAACCTCGACCATTTCGTCGGCACGCGGTAACACCTGGAGCAGTAACGGGTCGTGGGGGTCGGCGCGTCGCATCCGCGATACAAACGGGCGTGGTACGCGGAAGGGGAAACCACCGGAGTTTGTCGCGAGGTCGACGTCATCCGCCGTCAGATTCAAGGCCGCCAACAGCAGCTGCGGGTCCGTGTACGCCGCGCGCAGTTCTTCGACCCAGTCCACTTGCTTAATCTGCCACCTGCTACGCGTTATCATAGACCAGCCTTTATTAACTCGAGATTCCATTGTAATGGCCTCATACGTGACCAACCAATTCAGACAGGGTTTGAAGATCATGCTCGACGGAGAGCCTTATGCCTTAATCGAAAACGAAATCGTCAAACCCGGCAAGGGCCAAGCCTTTAATCGTATCAAAGTGCGAAATCTCAAAACCGGAAGAGTTATCGAAAAGACCTATAAGTCCGGTGAATCGGTCGAGGCGGCGGATGTTGTCGAAACGGATTTGCAGTATCTGTATAGCGATGGCGACACTTGGATCTTCATGAATACGGAAACCTTTGAGCAGTTAGCGGCGTCGTCCGCGGCGATGGGCGATACCGTGAAGTGGATCAAGGGCCAAGAAATGTGCACGGTGACGTTGTGGAACAATGAACCGATAGCGGTCGTGGCGCCAAATTTTGCGATCTTAAAGATTACCGCAACCGACCCGGGCGTCCGCGGCGATACCGCCGCCGGTGGCACCAAGCCGGCGACGCTGGAGACGGGAGCGGTCGTCAAGGTGCCGCTATTCGTCGAGCAGGGCGAGCTATTGAAGATCGATACCCGCACGGGTGAATACGTATCGCGTGCTAAAGAAGCGTAGCGTGCAGTGCCCACACCGCGACGCGATCGTCACGCCATTCGTCGCACGGCCGGGCAATTTCCTGATCGAGACAATAAAGGCTTACCTCGCCGCGGCAAGAAAATTTTCATGCAATGCAACGGACCAATCAGTGCAGGTCAAACGGGTGAGTAATGCCGCTTAACTGCGTGGGAAAACGCCAATGGCGTCCTTGCGCGAGTATTGCCACACTGCGCCGCCGTGCTGAGGTCGTGCAACAGATCCGTTGCCATTTCGCCGCGACGAATGTCCTCGAGGTTGAGACGCCGCTGCTGATGCCTTGTGGATCGCCGGATCCGGCGCTGCATAGCTTCCTCGTCCACCCGCAAGCCGGCGCACCCAGCGAGGTGTCGGGATATTTGCAGACCTCGCCCGAATTTGCCATGAAGCGGCTCCTCGCTGCCGGCAGCGGCGATATCTACCAATTGTGCCATGCGTTTCGTGTTGAGCACTCAGGCCGTCATCATCTGCACGAGTTTACTTTGGTCGAATGGTATCGCCTTAACTTCGACCACCACCGTTTGATGGACGATGTGCAAGCGCTGGTCAATCGCGTGCTGCCAGAGTTGGTCTTCGTGCGCACCAGTTACGCTGAGTTGTTTCGCCAGCACACTGGACTCGATCCCCATCGTGCCACCACCGGTGAATTGGCCGTTGCCGCTGTGCGCCGCGGCCTGGAGCTTGGGGCGGATCGAGACGATCGCGCGACCTTGCTCGAGGCCTTATTCGCAGATTTGTTTCTGCGCAACTGTCCGCCGACGCAAGGTTTATTTATTTATGATTTCCCGGTTGAGCATGCCGCTTATGCGCGGATCGATCCCGGCCCACCGCCGGCGGCGCAGCGTTTCGAGCTGCTAATCGGTGGGATCGAAATCGCCAATGGTTATTTCGAGGTGGTCGACCCGGCGGAGCAGCAGGCGCGACAATTCCAGGAGAACTTAAAACGCACACGACGGGGCCTGCCGGAAATTGATCCGGACCCGTTGTTGTTCGCGGCAATGGCCCACGGCATGCCGAATTGCGCAGGGGTGGCGCTGGGGCTCGAACGACTGTTGATGCTGTGTACCGGGCAGGATTCAGTGTCTGCGGTTACCACCTTTGCCGACTTCGCCGCAAATTGAGCACCGCATCGCCAGGCGCCAACGTCGGCCGTATGTTTGTCGATAGCTATTTTATCTTGTAACCAAGTTAGTAAAATCATATCGTTACATTTAAAATTTCATGTAATGCGTAACTACTAGAAGAGATCCCGGTGCCGGTCGCGGGGCCTTTTTTCGTCTTCCGGCGAGAAGATAAAATTCATGCAATGCAACGAACCACGCAGCGCGGGTCGATCCGCTGACAAAGCCAGGCGCGGCGCGAGCTCGCTATTAGGTGACGCCGGGCCATTTGTACAAGCGCTGCACGGGTTTACCGTACGCACCGAGCAGCAAGCGATGGCAGCGCTGATTGAACAAGCACTTGGCGAGCATACGACGGTATTGTGTGAAGCGGGCACCGGCACTGGAAAAACGTTGGCCTATTTGGTCCCGTGCCTTGAATCGGGTCGCAAAACCATCATCTCTACGGCGACGAAGACCCTCCAAGATCAACTTTTCGAACGTGATATCCCGCTCGTGCAAGCGGCATTAGGGGTCACGATATCGGTTGCTCTGCTCAAGGGCCGGGCGAATTATCTGTGTCTGCACCGACTTGATGCGGCCCATGGTGCGCGCGATCTAGGACCCAGTGAACAAGCTCATCTGGCCTATCTCAGTGACTGGGCGCGACACTCGGAACGCGGGGACATCGCCACCGCCGCGGCGCTGCCAGACGACGCGCCGATATGGCCAAGTGTCACCTCTACGGTCGATAATTGTCTCGGTCAAGCGTGCCAATTTTTCGATGACTGTTTTGTCGTCAAGGCGCGCAGAGAGGCGGCTAACGCCGACGTCGTCGTGGTCAATCATCACCTCCTGTTTGCGGATATGGTGCTACGCGAAGAGGGCTTCGCCGAGTTGCTACCGAGTGCGGACACCATCGTTCTCGATGAGGCGCATCAGATCCCCGATGTGGCGTCAACATTTTTCGGCTCCTCGTTGAGTTCTCATCAACTGCGCGAGTTGTGCGGCGACAGTGTCACCGCACGTGACGATGAGGCCCCGGATATGCCTGGGATCCGCGATCGCGCCGAAGTGCTCGAAGCCGCGGTCACGACATTGGTCCGTGCCTTAGGACGTTATGGGCCGCGCGGGGATTGGGCGGAACTGGTCGCACAGCACAGCATTGACCAGGAATTCGAGGGCGTTGTGACCGCGCTGCACCGGTTGCGTGACGAATTGGAGCTGGCGAGTGAGCGTGGACCGAAGCTGGAGAATTGTTACGAACGGTCGCTGCAGGTGGCGGCTCGATTGCAACTATTTTTGGTTGAGGAGCGGGACAGTGAAGCGGATATGGAATGGATCCGATGGTTTGAGTGTAGCGCGCGCGGCGCTACGCTGCATGCAACCCCGGTTTCGATCGTCGACCCGTTCCAGGGCATGGTCGGGTCTTACGCCGCAGCGTGGATCTTTACCTCCGCCACTTTGGCCGTTAATGGCGATTTTTCGCATTTCAAACATCAGCTGGGCATTGAAAACGCCGATGAAGGGTGCTGGGACAGCCCCTTCAACTACGCCGATCAAACGCTCATGTATTTACCCGGCTTGCAGTTTGAACCGCGCGATCGAGCCTATCTGGAGGCCGTCGTCGAAATGTCGGTAGCACTGGTCGCGGCGACGCGGGGGCGCACCTTCATGTTATTTACCAGTTATAAGGCCTTGGACGCGAGTGCCGAACTGTTGCGCGGCCGGGTCGACTATCCACTACTGGTTCAGGGTCACGCGCCGCGCGCCGAGTTGCTTAAACAGTTCGAAGAATTGGGCAACGCGGTATTGCTGGGAACCGCAACTTTTTGGCAAGGTATTGATGTTCGCGGCTCCGCATTATCGTGTGTCATCATCGATAAGCTGCCCTTCGCGCCGCCAGACGACCCGGTTACCCGAGCACGGATTGCTGCGCTTAGGATGCGCGGCGCTAATCCGTTTTTCGATTACCAGGTGCCCGCAGCGGTGATCGCGTTGAAGCAGGGCGTGGGGCGGTTGATCCGCGATTACAGCGATTGTGGTGTGTTGGTGTTGTGCGACCCGCGATTAGAGACACGCGCCTACGGCAGCTTGTTTCTTAATTCGCTGCCACCGATGGCACGCACCAGCGACTTAAATGAAGTGGTGGCGTTTCTCGAGCGGCTTTAGCCCGCGGACCGCGCCTCTTGGCGTGACGAGCGCGCCGTTCATTGCCATCAACTCATGGCATAAACGGCCAACACAGGGGTATCAAAAACACCGCCATCGCCCAAATAATGATCGATAACGGTCCGCCAAGGCGCAGGTAATCAGAGAAGTGATAGCCGCCCGGACCGTAGACCATGAGATTTGTCGGGTAGCCAATAGGGGTCGCCAAGGTCGTGCTCGAGGCCAGCATTACCGCGATCACATACGGCATATAAGACACCTCGAGGTGATTGGCGGCGGCCAGCGCCACCGGCAGCATCAACACTGCGGCGGCCTTGGCGGTAATGGCGCTTGCCAGGAGCATCGAGAGCCCGAAAATTGCCGCCAGCATCAACGTGGGATTGCTGCCGAATAAATTTTGTATAATGCGACCGAGTTCTGCCGCCAACCCACTGCTCGCCATCGCCTGCCCCAGGGCGATGGCCCCGGCGATCACCAACAGCACCTCCCAATCGATCGCGCGCCGTGCGACCGATGCCGTGCAGCACTGGGTGGCCACCATCAACAGTCCGCCACAAAGGCTTGCCTGCAGCATCGAGATAGAGCCAACGGTGACGATGCCTACGACGCCGACCAGGATAGCGAGTGCGATAGGCGCCTTGGCGCTGTTTGGCGGTGCTGCGCCCTCGATTTTACTGACCAGAAAAAAGTCGCGTCGATTACGCTGCTGTTCATGAAAATTGGCACGCGCCTCAAGTAGCAGGGTATCACCGGCGCGTAACTCGATATCGCCAATCTTCATCTTCAGCCGATCGCCGTTACGGGCCACGGCGATCACGGCAGCATTATAAATCGTTCGGAAACGGCCGGCCTTGATCGTATTGCCGATGAGCGGGCAGGAATCGCTGACGACGGCCTCGACCAGGATCCGATTATCCCGGGTCTGGTCAAGTTTGAAGATCTGATCGGTCGCCGGGCGTAGACCACTAAAGCGCTGTAGATCAACCACCGAGTCGACCACGCCGGCAAAGACGAGCCGGTCATTGGCATGCAGTTCGATATTAGATGACACCGCGGGTATCAGCTCACCGTCGCGCTCGATTTCAATCAAGTAGAGTTCCGGCAGTCCGCGTAATCCGGCGCGTTCGATCGAACGCCCAACCAGATCGCTGTCGGGGTCGACGATCATTTCGACGACGTATTCGCGCGGGTCGTCGCTGGGCTGGAGCGCCGGGCGGCGTTCCGGTAGGAGCAACGGGGAGAAAGCGATGACGAAGACGATGCCGACCAACGCAATGGGTGCGGCGACGAGGGTGATCTCGAACATACCCAGACCGCCGTGCCCGGTTTCTTCAATCAACCATCCGTTAACAATAATATTGGTACTCGTACCGATTAATGTACATGAGCCGCCGAGGATCGAGGCGTATGACAGCGGCATTAACAACTTTGAAAGTGTCAGTCGGTGGCGCTTGGCCCAGTCCTGTGTGACTGGCAGGAGCATCGCCACGAGCGGCGTATTATTCAGGAAAGCGCTCATGATGGCCGTCGGCCACAACAATCGATTCTGCGCGGAAAATAGTGTCGTTGGGGTGCCAAAAACACGCGACACGAGCCAGTTAGCCACACCCGTTTCGCGCAGTCCTGCGGCGACAAGAAACAGTGCGGCGATGGTGACCACGCCATCGTTGGCGAGTCCGCCAAGCGCATCGGCCGGTCCAATAATGCCAAATTGCCAAGCGCCGCTAGCGGCGCGCAGCGGAAAAACCATGAGAATGGCAACACCGCCCCAGATCGCGAAATCGGGCGCACGGTTAGTCCGCATAAGCACCACCAGTACGATGGTCACAACGACGGCGGTAACGATTGCAGGAACCAAGGGTTGTTCTAGATCAATAGTCCGCGCGACGCGTTCGTCGCGCGATGGTTTTGGGCAGGGTAGGGAATTGTGCCGGAAGCGGCAAGTATTTGTCGGCGCGCTGCACAATGTTAGTCTTCTAATCTAAGCTAACGCCTGTGGCGCGAGGCAGCGCATCGATAAAAAACCGTGGTGTGCGTTGTGTGCACCGTGAGCGATAGCCGTATTCTAGACGACGATCGACGACCGGCACCCGAACCATCAATAATCGAAGACGTGTTACCTGCCGGGGCGTACGCCATGCCATATGTAGGAAATTCTCAATGATGAACGCAGATGATTCCGCGAGATCGGCCATGATCGCGAAAACGGTTGTGATGCTAGAGATGCAAGATGGTATGAACTCGCGCGTCGACGGTGACTGGTTTAACCAGGAGCGGGCATGGTATCGCGCGATTTGGATTGAATGCGCCGAATTGATGGACCACTACGGTGGTTGGAAATGGTGGAAGGGCGCGCAGAAAGACGTTGAGCAGGTGATGCTCGAAATCGTTGATATCTGGCATTTTGGCCTCAGTATGCGTATTAACGCTGATCGAGATCACGCTATCGCCGCCGCACGAATCGTCGATCAATGGGTTGCGCCGCAGGTGACGGGCGGATTTCTCGCCGATGTCGAACGGCTGGCGAGCGTTGCATTAAGCGAAAAATCGTTTCTGGTTGCTATCGTGCCCGCGCTATTGGCCGATATTGGCCGTGGATTTGACGATCTATATCGCGTTTACGTCGGTAAAAACGTCTTGAATTATTTCCGGCAGGATCATGGGTACCGTGAAGGCGGTTACCGTAAGGTGTGGAATGGACGCGAGGATAATGAACATCTCGTCGATATTTTGTCCGAGCTCGACGCCGACGAACCCGATTACCGCGATCGGGTTTACGCGGCATTGGCGCAGCGCTATCCCTTAGCGACCTCTGAATCCAGGTAGCGTTCTGCGTCAAGCGCGGCCATACAGCCTGCCCCCGCCGAGGTGATTGCCTGCCGGTAGATCGCATCGGCGACGTCGCCGGCGGCAAAAACACCTGGAATATTGGTGGCGGTGGCGAACCCGCTCTGGCCGAGACCAATATTGATGTACCCGCCGGTCATATCAATTTGGTCTTGAAAAATCTCGGTATTGGGTTTGTGTCCAATGGCAATGAACGTTCCGTGTACGCCGATCTCCTTGGCCTCGTTCGATTGGGTATGTCGGATCCGGATCCCAGTCACGCCCACATCGTCGCCAAGCACCTCATCGAGGACATAATTCCACTCGATCGCAACGTTATGTGTCTGCTTATCCAGTAGCCGCTTGCTCAGGATTTTTTCCGCTCGAAACCGATCGCGACGATGCACGACGGTTACTTTTGAGGCAATGTTTGATAGGTACAACGCTTCTTCAACGGCGGTGTTGCCGCCGCCGATCACCGCTACCGGTTTGCCCCGGTAAAAAAAACCATCGCACGTTGCGCAGGCCGAAACGCCGCGCCCTTTATATGCTTCCTCGGATTCCAATCCGAGGTATTTGGCCGTAGCGCCGGTGGCAATGATCAACGCATCGCAGGTATATTCGCCTTGATCCCCGACCAGGCGGATGGGCTGCTCGGACAGGCTTGCCGAATGGATGTGATCGTGAATTAATGCAGTGCCAAACCGTTCGGCGTGGCGCCGCATCCGTTCCATCAATTCGGGTCCTTGGACGCCTTGATCGTCGCCCGGCCAGTTGTCGACATCGGTCGTGGTCGTCATTTGTCCGCCGACTTCGATGCCCGTGATGAGGACCGGTTCCAGCGCCGCGCGCGCGGCGTAAACCGCTGCCGTATACCCTGCTGGGCCCGACCCTAAAATGAGCATTCGGCAATGTTTTGTTGACATGATTGGTTATCTCGTGTGGATCTACCTAGCGCCAAATCCTATCACGGGATTATGTCCTGCGGGCGCCGGAAATGATGAGGCGAGGTAATGTCGCGAGGTTGAGATTAACCCCGCCAGGTCGCAAAAGTTAGGTCGTTCGGTTGATCACAAGGTAACCACGAATATCGTCGATGTCGGTGAGGGCACTAATCAAGTCTAATCCCACCGCTAACGAAAGAAACCGGATCAGATTTATACCCAATCCCATTTTCGCGGTGCCTTATAATGTGCCCCTGCGGTGAATTCACGAGAGACGGATTATGACTATACCGGCAACCATGAAGGCGGTCGAAATTACCCAATCGGGCGGGCCTCGGGTGCTCCAATTGTGTCGCGCCGAAGTCCCTAGCCCGCAACCGGCGGAGGTGCT
>Ga0114950_10004474_pt1 | contig 10855 bp, 11 predicted proteins | sample N075metaG_FD_83503 | JGI IMG/M metagenome (GOLD analysis project Ga0114950, IMG submission 83503) | Deep subsurface microbial communities from Kermadec Trench to uncover new lineages of life (NeLLi) - N075 metaG | ecosystem: Environmental > Aquatic > Marine > Ocean trench > Sediment | place... | reverse complement strand
TGGCACCGAAGTAGAACAGGACAAACGACAGCGCAAAGAAACTGTATACGCCGGGTATCAGGTACCTGAGACGAACTCGCGATACGGCGAAGCCATACAGGCTGACGGCGACGATGCTGAAGAAGAAATTATAGGTCCACAACCACGCAAGAGCCGCATCGCTCCAGTCAGGCGGCATTGCATCCCGAACGGGCTTCATGATGTTGTATGCCAACATCAATGCGAACACGAAGAAGAACGACAGGAGCGTCGTTGACATCTCGCCAGATCGAATCTTTGTCGCTGCGCTAAAGAGTCTCTGCATCGTTGGCGAAGCGTACCACCACCGGCGGGTTTACTGCACGAGCTCCTTTGCAACCGCAAGCAACTCGTTGGCCGGCAATCTCACCTTATAGTTCGCCTCAACGAAACTGAAGCGAATAACCCCGGATCGATCGATCGCAAATACAGCGGGCACCGGCAATACGCCGTGTCGCTGCATGGATGACTCGTCGATGTCCTGACCCTTGTCGTGACGCCGATTAATGGTACGGTCCGAAGCTCTGAACGCAATGCCAAAGGCGATAGCTGCCTGCGCGTCCGCGTCCGAGTAAATCCGGTAATCGAGTTCCGCGATAGCCTCTTGAGTTTCGGCGGCCAAGCTCGCGTACAGCAGCTCTGGCCTGTCACCACTTACGAACATCACATCAATGCCCATCGCGCGGATTTCCGGGACTACGGTATGCAATTCTGACAGGTGCATATTGCAATACGGGCACCAGCCGCCGCGAAACGCAACGATGACGACAGGCCGCGCCAGCAACTCCGGATTGAAAGCAAACCTTTCATTGTCTGCAGACCGCACGACAAATGCCGGCGCCCGCTGGCCAATTTTTAGTGGCTCGATTTGCTGCGGCGATGCAGCGATCGTCCCTCCCGCATGTCCTTGCTGCACAGACAGGCTGCAAACCAGGCTCAGTATCATTGCGGCTGAGAACACGCTCACGATTATCGATTGTAAATCGAGGCGCTCGATAAGATTTTTAAGCATCAGAACATGGCTCCACATCAGGTTCTAAACAAGACCACTCAGGGCGCGGATATATTACATCGCTTTTTCGAGCAGATCGTCGCTGTGAATATCACCGTCGCCGCGGCTGCGCGCTTTGGCGCGGTACATCGCCTGATCGGCCTCACGCATCAGGCCCGTCAAGGTACGGGCGTTCTCGGGGTAGAGCGCCAATCCAATACTCGCGGCACAATTATGCGTTTCCGACCCGATCAGATACGGCTGTCCAAGCGCCGCCGCCAAGCGCTTCGCAAGTTTGTCGGCGACCTCGCTCGTTACGTCCGGCACCAGCGCCACAAATTCGTCGCCTCCGGGCCGGCCGATAACGTCGCAGGAACGGAGGCTTTTGCGCAGACGTTGCGCGGCGATGGTCAACAGCTGATCGCCGATTTCATGACCGAACGTGTCGTTGACAGTCTTGAAGTCATTGAGGTCAATAAATAGCAACGCACCCGTCGCGTCATCGGCACTCTCGGTCAGGCGCATGGATGCGATACGCTCGAAACCACGGCGATTGAGTACCCCCGTTAAAGGATCTGAGCGCGCAATCGACTCCATGTACTGTTCTTTCGCCTTGCCATCCGTGAGATCGACCAGGGTGATCGCAATGTCGTCGCCGAATGGCTCCACGATCATGCGCAACCATTTGGCAACGCCATTAGAAGAGTGCTGAATTTCGGTATCGATCTTATCGCCGGCTATCGCAGCCCTGCGGAACCTGTTCGTTAAATTCGACGATTCGGCAGGATCCATCGCATTGGTTGCGATCTTGACGATCTTCTCGCCTACGCTGCCGACCAATTCACTGCGATCAGTTGTCAGGAATTGACTTGCCGCAGCATTGGCGAAAATGCAGCGCAATTCCTGATCGCCGACAACATCACTGTCGTCCCACCGCAGGCGGATAATTCCGACAACGGAATGATCGATCAGCGTGCGTAGCAGCCGTTCACTGGCCTGAACTTCGGCCTGTGCCTTTTCGACGTCGCTCACGTCCCGGAACATCAGTACTTTACCTTTGGCGGCAGAGGCTATTCCCGATTCCAACACCGATACCTGCACGTGCAGGAATCGTCCCGTCGAAGTCATCATTTTGCGTGGCTCGCCCGATTCCAGCGCCTGAAAAATTTCGGTCGAACCCTCGTTAATTATCTTATCCAGCGGCTCGAACATTGCCGCCGTTTCACTGATTTCCAGCAGACTCTCGGCACGGCGATTCATTCCAACGACTCGATCTTCGTCGTCCACTACAACAACGGGGTCCTGCATGTTCTGGAATACGGTTTCATAGGCCAGCGGCGAAAATTTCGCTATCTGTTCGGCGAGCACGAGCCAGGCATACGCCGGCAGCAGCAACGTAAAGATAAACGGCACGAAAGAAACCGTGTCCGGACCGAGGCCAAAATCATACACCGCTGCTCCGGCAAGCGGGCCGAAGCTGGCCGCGGCCAGCAATACAACGCCTCTGCGGTGAGCCCGCGCAATGGCCGCTGTCTGTGTCAGCAGTACAAAAAGTGCTGCACCGATAACCGCGTAACTGTGCGGAGCGTGCACGAAGAGAAACCACGGTCCCCACTCTACGGGGCGAGTCAGAAACTGTCCGAACTCGTTCGTCGCCGGCAAGTACCACATGAATTCATGGGAAAAGTTTGTCGCTGCCAACGTCACCGATACGACCGGGATGATCAGCAGCATCGCCACCCGATGAATCGAGGTTGTACGCCCGAGGTATTCGCGGAAACATACGTACGCGGCAACGGGCAAGAACGCGGAGCCGATGAAGTGACCCGTGCGCCCGATCGAAAAAACCAGGAATGACGTCGACATGAGCTCGATGGCACCGCCGAGCACCCAGAAACTGACGACGATGAACAGAACACCGATGGGAATCGTGCCTATCCCCCGCCTGGCCGCAATCAGCCGTGCGCCAAGCGCCACGTAGCCGGCGGCACTTATTAGCAACAAGACTGCGAGGACGGCGTCCACGGCCGAGGGTCCTTGATCAATGCAACAGAATGCCGCCAGTTTAAGACGCTAATTCGCCGGTTTCTGGGACCTGTTCAACACTTTTGGGCTCAGCAATGACAAGCGCTGCGCACACGCTCCGTAAACGGAATCCGACCCAGCGTATTGAGTCGCAACAGGAAATGCTCGGCGCGGCGCTCACTCTCCATGGTTTCCCGCGCATAGTCATCGTCCTTACCGCGCTTTGAGAAACGCCAACGCAGGATCGTGATCGTCGCGACGAGTCGAATCCTGACCAGATCAAACAATAGATCCAGTTCTGCTTCCTCGAGCGCCGTAATGCTGTTGTAGCCGGCGATAAACGGGACGATGAGCGCCAAGGAATCGCCATCGTCGACCCGCAAATACGCGGCCGCGACGGCAACTTCCATAATCAACGGTGCACGCACCATGTCTCCGAAATCAATGACACCGACGATGGATTCACGATCATCGGCTACCAGAACATTGTCGGCGTTCAGATCACCATGAATGACCTGGCGTCGCAGCGAGGGCAGCTTCGGCTGCACCCGTCGATCGTAGTCGTCCTGGCAGAGACTAACCACAGCACGTAATTCGGTTTCCTCAACATAGGCAATTAGTTCGCGTAAGTCGCCAGCGTGCTGTAAGTCCCAGAGCAACACCTGACTGTCGCCGGCGTGATCGAAATTGGCCAGCGCCAGATCGAGGTTGGCTGCACACCTGCCAAAGTCTCGTGCCAGTTCCGGGGTCGCACTGATTGCGGAAAGTGGAGTGCCGGTCAGGTACGACACTAATCGGCAGACATGCGGGATGTCGCCATCAATCAAGAGTGTCGATTCATTGCCAGCTAGCGTTCGGCGAATCGCGGGAGTTGCGACTGGGCAGTCCTGCCGCAAGATGTGCAGCAATGCCTGAATCTGAAAATCAGTCGTAATGTTGCTCTCGGAACGATTCGCGATTTTGAAGACGAAACATTCCCCGGCAGCAGTCGTAACCTGAAAATTCTGGTCCCGCTCACTAACCAGCGAATCCAAGCTGCCGGCGACACCGAATTCTTCCACTAACGCTCGCAATACCTCAGGCCGTGAAAATTCTGGCTGGGGCGTCGAGATAGCGTCAAGTGCATTCATTGCGCGAGCAACCCCAAAAGTGACGATTGGTTCCGGCGCCGTTGAACATAATAGGCCACAATTTCAGGACTATGAAAGGCTTGGCGAAACTCGTACAAACCGCGACGCCCTCTACTTCCGTGCAACTTCGAAAAAGCGCGTACGGACGTCAAGGCGTCCGCGACTTCCTGCGCGACATCATCGCAATCGCCAATGCATCAATCAACGGCAATCGTTACATTATCACCGGAGTCGAATTCGACCCCAAGGGGCGCAAACAGCTGTTTTCGGTTGATCGCGAGGATTTCTCCGGTAAACCAGCTTATCAGTCGCTCGCCAACGAACATATTGAGCCGCCGCTCCGCATTGCCTACAAGCCGGTGACTATCGATGGCGAACGAATCGGCATTTTCGAGATCGGAGATTGCCAGGATCGTCCTTACATGATGCGGGTGGACTTCTCTGAAACATTACGTCGCGGTGATGCCTACGTCCGCGTTAACAAATCGGCCGTCAAGATGGGCAGACGGCAGCTACAGGCGTTGTTCGAGAAAAAGTTCAAGGACTCGGTGTCCGCATCAAATATCGAAATCGGTTTTCCAGGCGAAATCATTCACAAAGACCGGGCGCTGCCCACTTGCAGTCTTGCGGAACTGCCATCGATCGTCGCCAGCTCGAAACTCAACGAGCTGATTGAAGCAAAGGAGCAAGTTCACGAGTCGGCATCCAATACAATGGTCGCACGACTGACACATGCACGTTTGTTCGGTAGCGACACTCCCTATGAAGAACGCACGACGGAAGAAATCATGGAGGAGATGAAGCAACTGAAGAAACAATATCGCGATAATGACGATTATTTCTTGTTCGAGGAAAACAGAAACGATTTGCAACTCGTCGTATTTAACCAGGGCGAAGAGCCGATACGCGGCGCATCCTTGACTCTCGTCTTACCCAATCACGATGTTTTTCATGTCGCAACGCAACTGCCGAAGCTGCCAAAAGGCAGAAATTTCCTCGAGCGATTGCCGGCGGAACAGGCAGATTACCCGGCCGTCAGTCTGCGTGACGACTCGATACACGTCTCCGTGAAACTCGGGGACATTGAACCCGGTGAGCCAACCGACGTATTTTTCACGCCGCTGCGGGTTTGCGTGGGTGACGAATTGAAAGGGCGGCGACTTGGTATCCAGTACAGCTTGTTCGCGCAAAACTTGCGCTCACCGGCACACGGCAAGTTGCGCCTGATTCTCTGACCCCTACACCCATTTTTCGACCTGCGGCCTCGGCGTGATCGAGATTCGAGCCACAGTACACGCAGATCCGTTGCATACGGGAATTTCGTCCTTACCCGGTCGCGGAGGACGCTTTCGCGCCTTGAATAATAGCTGCGATTTCGGGGCGTTCCTTGCGTAACTCGTCGGGAGTCAGCGCATCGAGTTCATGTGGAAACACGAGCCATTCTGCAGTTTCGTGAATGAAGTAGTCCGGCTCGATGCTGGTCTCATTGCGACTCGGCTTGAACCACGGTACTGCAACGCGCATGTCATCCGGAGTGTTGTCGCGAGCCCGTTTCTTCAGCTCATCGATTACTGCGACAATCGTATTACCCGTATCAAAGACATCGTCAACGATCAGTATTCGATCGTCGTGACAAATTTTCTTGATGATGTAATTGAGCCCGTGCACTGCGACCGCACCGCGTTCATCGACGCCAACATACGATGAGGTACGGATCGCGATATGGTCCGATTCGATACCGCAGTACGCCATGATCTCCTGAACCGCCATACCGACAGGCGTGCCACCTCGCCAAATCGCGATAATCATGGTTGGTCTGAAGCCACTTTCGAGAACCCGGATACCAAGCTCAAAGGAATCTTCGAGCAGATCCCGGGCCGAGAGTACGATCTTGTCCATTATTATTCTCTGGTACCGGTTGGCGAGGCAGTGGTTATAATGCCCCGACCGGATTCTACCGCACCGCAGGCCCGGAAAAACAATGCATAAACAATTCATCGCCGCGGACGATCTGCTCAGGGACTCTTTTCGGCTCGCTGCGCAGATTTATGAGGCAAATTTTCATCCCGACTTCCTGGTCGGGCTGTGGCGTGGGGGCAGCGCCGTCGGCATCGCTGTTCAGGAAGGCCTCGACTACCTGGGAATCAAGACCGACCATATCGCGATTCGCACGTCTTACCGTGGCGCAGCCAGTTATTCGGAAATGGTGAGCGAGGCCGAATCGATTCGCGTGCATGGTCTGCAATACTTACTCGAGAATCTTTGCTCGCACCACTCGTTGCTAATCGTTGATGACGTTTACAGCACGGGTTCCAGCGTCAATGCCGTCATCGAGCAGCTGGCGAGAAGGACCCGACGCAATCTGCCGCAGGATATTCGCATCGCTACGGTTTGGTACCGCCCGACCGACAGCACTCTGCGAACGCCCGACTATTATGTCCACGAAACAGCAGACTGGCTTGCATTACCGTACGAACTTTCGGGAATGACGCTCAATGAATTGCGCGAACACCGCCCCGAGCTCAACGGGATTATTGACCGGCTCGAACCGCTGATCGAGCCACGCTGATCGAACTCACGCAGAGGTCCGCGAGCGCAGCCGACTAGCTAGAATCTACCGCTTCCTAAGCCTAATACACCACCAACAATCGCGCCTATGATCATCAGGATGATAATCGCGGGAATAGAGGCGACTATCCACTTGACCATGAATACGACCATTGAAAGGAACGGCATCTTAATGTCGACGATTGTTACGGGGTTTGCAATTTGCTCGTCCATGTCACTCTCCTTTGTATTCGTTTCGAGTTCGAGAATTACTCCGCTGCCAACACGACGGCTTCTTCGAGACTGTGTTCATCGCAATTCGGTGATTCGCCGGAGCGATCGACGACTAGAAACTCCTGCCCCGCGTCGAATGCGATCAGCGGCATGTGCCAGGTGCCGCGGTGATAGTTGATTCCCTGACGTCCGTTCGTGACGAAAGCACACAGATCATCAGCGGCAACATCTTCCTCGGGCGGTGCGACAACGACCATGAATCGATACGGCGAAAGCGGTATGAATGCCTGGCTACCGTGGGGGTGGCGCTCGACCGTATTGAATCGGTACGGGAGGGTCGTCGCAAGACGACACCGTACGATGCTGATCGCCACCTGTCCGCCATCTGCCTCGACCGCGCATTCATTGTCGAAACGCTCAAAGCGGGCGGCATTCATCGCGATCAACCGGTCGGCCGATGTTTCGATGACGTCGCCGTAAGGCGCGAACCGCTCGCGGGTTAGTGGCGCCGGTCGCAGCGTGATCACACTCAATCCTTGCTTGGTCGACCATACAGTCGCACGCGACTGATACCGCCGTCGGGGTAAATCGACAGTCGAACGTGACTGAGGTCGCCGAGCGATTCGAGCTCGGATTCAAACTCATGTTGCTTGTCCATTTCGAGCTTGGACTCGGGCAACAATGTTCGCCATTTTTTACTCGCGACGGACACTTCCTCGTTGCTGTCGAATAATGCCGCTTCAATTGACACGCGATCGGGGTAGTTACCCTTGAAGTGCGCCGTGTCTACCTCGACCTTTTCTATCGTTCCCGCATGTCCGAGCGACAATATGACCCAATCGTTGCCTGGTCCACGTCGCCTGGCCGTCTCCCAGCCATCACCCATGTTCACGCCGCGCCCTGCAACATTGAGGTTATGCATGGTGCCGTAATGTTCGTCGCTACACGCAATCGCGCGGCCGCCATGTTCCAGCGCAACAAGATCGACAACGCCACTAATCTGAGAATAATCCGGTCGTATTTCTCCGTAAACGCGCAATCGGGCAATGCCTCCGTCGGGGTAAATGTTCAGTCGCAGGTGCGTGACAATCGAATCGCCGTCAACATCAAGAAAATTGTGCGTGTCGCCGGCAAGTTTGGTTTTCTCCAGAATTTCGATCCAGCCACCGTTCGGCACATCGTCATCGCTGACACAGGCATCGATCGATGCGTGCGGCGGAAAATTCCCGGTGAAATAGCGGGTATCGATATTCACACCGTGCACGACACCCGGGATGCCGAGCCTGACGATGCAATGATCATGGCCTGGCGATCGTTTACGACGGCTCTCCCAGCCATCCATCCATTTGCCGTGATCGTCATATTTATCATCGATGAATACCGGCGCCGCGGGCTCGATGAGCCGCTCTTTGGCCGCAAAAAACTCATCGGTCGCGTAACTGACCTTCGAACCGAGCCTGGGCTGTTCGAGCTGAATCCACTGATGATACGGATGAGACTCGAGCGTCATTTGCTGGCCTCCAAAGCATTAATTCGAAGTTGAGCGATTTGATGAATTTCACTGAGCGCCGTTTCAAACTCGGTCGCCGCATTGTTGTCGAGCCTGCGCGAAAATACTTCAAGAATCTCCGCTCGACTGCTGCCGCGGACGGCCACGACAAATGGAAATCCGAATTTCTCGCGGTAGAGTTCATTGAGCGACTGAAACCGATCGTATTCCTCGGCAGAGCACTGATCGAGACCCGCGCTCGCTTGTTCGGCGCTTGAATCCCGAGTCAATTCGCCGGCAGTTTGCGCCTTGCCTGCGAGATCCGGGTGCGCGCGAATCAAGGCAAGCTGTCGCTCGGTCGACGCGTTATCCACACAATCTGCCATGATTTCGGCGATACGATCCAGTCTGTCGGTGCCCGCGGCGTCGGGTGCGGCCTCCTCGGCCACCCATGGCGAGTGTTCATATATGCCGCCGTAACGCAATACGAATTCTGCTTCGGTCGTCATGCATCTGCCGGGTGGCGCTGACGCCAGTGATTGGCAATTTCGATTCGACGAGCTATCCACACATCATCGTGCTCTGCAACGTAATCGAGAAAGCGCGCCAGCGCCGCAGCCCTGCCAGGGCGGCCAGCTATCCTGCAATGCAGCCCGATTGACATCATGCGTGAACCTTCCGCATACAACACATCGAAGCTGTCTTTCAGGTAATCGTAAAACTGCTGTCCGGAATTGAATCCCTGTGGTGTCACGAAACGCATGTCATTGGCATCGAGGGTATACGGCACCATGAGCTGCGGTGTCGCATTCGAGTGGTCCCAATACGGCAGATCGTCTGAGTAACTGTCCGCGTTGTAGACAAAACCACCATTCTCGGCAATCAGCCGATGGGAACGCGGACTGCAACGTCCGAGGTACCAGCCGAGCGGCCGCTCGCCGGTCACGTCCGTGTGAATGTCGATCGCTTTTTGCAAGTGCTCTCGCTCGGTTGCCTCATCGACCGTTTGATAATCGATCCAGCGGTAACCGTGGCTCGCAATTTCCCAATTCGCCGCCCGCATCGCGGCGACTGCTTCAGGATTGCGTTCAAGCGCCATTGCTACACCAAACACGGTGACCGGAAGGTCGCGTTCGCCGAACAGGCGATGCAGACGCCAGAACCCTGCCCGCGCGCCATACTCATACAAGGATTCCATGTTCATGTGTCGCTGGTTTACGAGTGGTTTCGCACCGATCATCTCGGACAGAAACGCTTCGGACGCCGCGTCGCCGTGCAAGACGCAATTTTCGGCGCCTTCCTCGTAATTGATCACAAACTGCACGGCGATGCGCGCACCATCGGGCCAGCTCGCATCGGGAACCCGGCTTCCGTAGCCGCGGAGGTCCCTTGGATATTCGTCCGTCATTCGTGATTCCCGGTCGACTGATACCAACGATCGAGTAGCTCGCGCTCCGCTTCGCTCATGCCTGTCAGATTGCCAATTGGCATCACTCGTGTGACCACCGTTTGATGATGAATGCGCTGTGCCTCCGCGACGATTTGTTGGTCAGTATCAAGCATGACGCCGCCGGGCGCGGCCGGAAATGCAGGGTGCGTCGGCACGGCTGAATGGCAGCTCGTGCAACGATGATGGACGACAGTTCGCACATCATTGAAGGAAACGATCTCCCCCGATGCCACGCTGGCTTTCGGCACGATCAACGCTGCGACACCGGCCAGCAATACTACGGCAATAATGATGGGCACTAGCGATGCGTGACCTTTGTGACGCGCGACGAAATAAATTCGAATCAGCGCGCCAGCGAGCGTAATTGCGATCAGGATTACCCAGTTAAATTGATGACTGTACGTCATCGCATAGTGATTGCTCGTCATGACGAACAGCACGGGCAACGTGAAGTACGTGTTATGCACCGAACGCTGCTTGCCGTGAATGCCCGGGCCCGGATCGGGCTCCTCGCCACGCTCAGCAGCCGCCACCATCTGCTTCTGTCCCGGGATGATGACGAAAAAAACGTTGGCGACCATGATCGTTCCCAGCACCACGCCAAAGTGAATGTACGCACCACGGCCGCTGAACAGTTGGCACAGTCCCCAGGCGAGCACCGACACGGCCGCGAACAACACCAGTCCGAAGAGTTTGTCGTTTTTGCCCAACGGTGATTTGCACAACAAATCGTAGACGATCCACCCGCCGACAATGAATCCAGCCGCTATTGCGATTGCCGCACCCGCCGAAAGCTCGGCAACAGTCGGGTCGATCAGGTACACCTCGGCACTGTACCAATACAACAAGATCAGCAGGAACATCCCCGAGATCCAGGTCCAATACGCCTCCCATTTGAACCAGTGCAGTGTCTCGGGCAACAGACGAGGCGCAACCCGGTATTTCTGGGCATGGTAAAAGCCGCCGCCATG
>Ga0114950_10004472_pt1 | contig 10859 bp, 4 predicted proteins | sample N075metaG_FD_83503 | JGI IMG/M metagenome (GOLD analysis project Ga0114950, IMG submission 83503) | Deep subsurface microbial communities from Kermadec Trench to uncover new lineages of life (NeLLi) - N075 metaG | ecosystem: Environmental > Aquatic > Marine > Ocean trench > Sediment | place... | reverse complement strand
ATGGGATCCGGGGCAGGGGTGATCGCGGAGATCGTTCCTGAGCTTCGCGAGAAATTGGCAGACCTAGCTCAGCCTGCAACCACGGACCCTGAACAAGCCAGGTTCAGACTATTCGATGCCGTGGCTACCTTTCTGAAGAACACCGCCCGGACGCAACCACTGCTTTTGGTCGTGGATGACCTCCAATGGGCCGATTCTTCTTCCTTTCTGATGTTGGAGTTCCTGGTCAGAGAGATTTCCGGAAGCCGTCTAATGATTCTGGGCACTTACCGCGATGTGGAAGTTGCTGGAAGCCACCCTTTGTCAAAAACCCTGGGCAACTTAGTTCGCGCGAGGTATTTTAGGCGCATCCAATTGGACGGATTGACCCGGCAGGAAGTTGGGGAGTTCGTTGAAAGCAGCAAGGGGGTGAATCTGCCCAATGATGTATTGCAAGCGATTCACAGCAGAACCGAAGGCAATCCCTTGTTCGTTGGAGAGGTCGTTTATTCGGTCAGTTCAGAGGAGATGGCGTACGATCAGACTTGGATAACGAATATTCCCGAGGCTGCACGTGAGGCAATCTTGCGTAGCATTGGGCGATTGTCCGAGACCTGTATTCAAATACTGAGCACCGCCTCAGTGATTGGCCGAGAGTTTGATCTCTCGTTACTTCGTTCGTTGAGTTCGGAAACCCCCGAAGAGGAATTTCTGAAAAGCCTAGACGAGGCTTTGGGCAGTCGTATCATCGAATCTGCACCTACCGGATCCAGAGGATACAGGTTCGGCCACTCGCTGGTTCAACAGGCTGTCTACGAAGAGATACCTCCCATGAGGAGAGCTCAGATCCATGCGCTGGTAGCGGAGACGCTGGAAAAAATGCACCAGCTGGATTTGGAAGAGCATTCAGGAGAGTTGGCCCATCATTTTTCTGAGGCCGAGGCTGTGCTCGACGGTGAGAAACTGGCCCGCTATTCTTTGTCGGCTGGGGACCGGGCGCTGGCGACTTACTCCAACGATGAGGCGTCCTCACATTTTGTAAAAGGCCTCGGCGCACGAAACATCTCGTTGTCTGGGATAGAAGCCGCTCCCGACGAAGAAGCCGCAGCGCTGCTTTTTGGTCTGGCTCGGGCGCGGTCCGCCACCGGTCTCGGTCACCAACTTGCGGAAGCATTCGCCCTATTAAGGCGCGCCTTTGAATACTACGTCAGGGAAGGCAAAGTCGACCTGGCAGTGGCCGCCGCAGCATTTCCAATTTCCAATCCAGCTGCCGTTATTCCAGGACTCGCTCAACTGATTAACCGCGCTCTGTCGTTGGTCCCAGCCGATTCCCACGAAGCTGGCCGATTGCTCTCTCGTTATGGCGGTGTCCTTGGTGTTGCGGAGATCGACTATGAAGGCGCCCTACACGCCCTCGAACAGGCGTTAGCCATCGCTAGGCGTGAAAGCGATGTGCTTTTGGAGGTGCAAACGTTGACTTATGCCGCCGCGGTCCACGGTCAGCACCTCCGGCCTCGAAAAAGCATAGACAATGGACTGCGCGCCATTGAGCTTGAAACTGGTGGTGAAAACGCATTTTCCTACACAGCTTCCCGCCGATGGGCCGCGATGTGCTTTCTCGACATTGGGGACCTTGAGGCGGCCCGCCCTCACGCTTTGGACTTACGAGACCTGGCAGAAAGAAGGAGCACTTCGAGAGTATTCGTTGGCCGCAGCTTTTCGCCAATCACCTACGTATCTTGCCTCGAAGGAAACTGGGAATCAGGCCGCGGTTATAGCGACCAAGGTCTGGAAATGTCACCCTTGGAAATGACACTTCTAGGAACCCGAAGTCTCTTGGAGCATGAGACAGGGGATTCCGCCCAAGGGCAAATTTACCTGGAGCGCCTCCTTGATGCCGTGCGCCGTACCGGTTCAGGCCAATCGTACGTTTCTGTATGGACCGGGATGGTGATAACCGCGATTGCACGGATAACTGGTATCCCAAACCGTTTGGAAATAGCCTCCGAGGCCGCCGAGGCGATTCTCTCAAACCGTTCCGTTAATCCTCGCGTCGCCATCGAAGCAAGGGCTGCCTTGGCTTTGCTGGCTGTCATAAATGGCAACCAACTCGCGGCGGAAGAGCATTATGCTGGTCTGCTAGGGCAGCGGGGTACGATGATATATACGTTTTCATCGGTCGACCGCCTTCTTGGCCTGCTATCCCGAACCATAGACAACGGTGACCAAGCGATCGGTCATTTCGAGGATGGACTGACATTCTGTCAAATGGCGGGTTACAAACCCGAACTGGCCTGGATCTGCTGTGATTACGCCGATATGCTGATTGAGCGCAATGACCAAGGGGACAGAACCAAAGCAAACACTCTGTTTGACAAATCCCTGTCCATCTCCACCGATCTGGGCATGCGCCCCCTGATGGAGCGGGCAGTTGCGCATCGGGAACAAGCTGAGACCAAGCCCTTTAAAGCGTCTGCTTACCCAGATGGACTGACCCAACGCGAAGTCGAGGTATTGCGATTGATCTGCGGTGGCAAAACTGACCGAGAGATTGGAGAGGAACTCTTCATTAGCGTCAACACCGTGGGTAACCACGTCAGAAACATCCTGAACAAAACCAACTCAGCCAACCGCGCTGAGGCAGCGAGCTACGCCAATCAGAGGGGTTTGGTGATTTTGGAGTCCGATGGAGAAGATTAACAGCGACAACAGCCACCGAACCGTGTTTCAGGGTGAGTTCGACTCTACTCTAACCATGCACACACTAAATAATTTCGCAGGTCGACTAATCAACACCGGTAGTGTGGCGTGGCTACTTAAGGCTGCATGATTGCCTAGAGGCAGAAGTACACGGATTCGTTGTAGTATGTGCCCAATGAACTAGAGTGGTGCTTGCTTTGACGAGCAACGAATCTCGGAAATCTGATTTCATCGGCCGCCAACCGGAGTTGACGGTATTGACCGCTGCCTTGGACGATGCCCTGTCTGGCCGAGGGCAGATGGTGATGCTGGCAGGAGAGCCAGGAATCGGCAAGACTCGTCTGGCCCAAGAGTTGGCCTCGCGTGCCGAATCTTTGGGTGCTCAGGTGATGTGGGGTTGGTGTTACGAACACGGTGGAGCTCCACCTTACTGGCCATATGTTCAACCCATTCGGACTTACGCTGAGCATGTAGACATCGAGACATTGAGTTCTCAGCTGGGTTTGGGCGGACCGGCGATTGCTGAGATAGTCCCCGAGTTGAGGGCGAAATTACCCGACCTTGGCCAACCAATTGCCGCCGAGCCCGAGCAGGCCAGGTTCAGGCTTTTTGATTCGGTGTCTACATTTCTGAAGAACCTTGCCCAGAGCCAACCACTGCTCTTCGTTGTGGATGATCTCCATTGGGCCGATTCTTCTTCTCTTCTGATGCTGGAATTCCTGGCCAAGGAGATCGCTGCCAGCCCTGTGTTGCTCCTCGGCACCTACCGGGATGGGGAGATTACCGCCAGTCACCCCTTGTCACAGACCCTAGGAAACCTGGTCAGAGAGCGGCATTTCCGGCGGATCCGACTGGACGGTTTGACGCGCCAGGAAGTGGGCGAGTTCGTGGAGGGACACAAAGGCGTGAATCTATCCGGTGACATTTTAGAGACAATTCACAACCGCACCGAAGGCAACCCATTGTTCGTGAGCGAGGTGGTGGAGCTTATCGACACCGAGCAGATGGCTGAAAACAGGGCTTGGGCGGATATCATTCCTGACGGTGTTAGGGACGCGATCGGCAGCCGGTTGAGCCGGCTGTCCGGAGCATGCAACCAAGTTTTGGGAACTGCCTCTGTAATCGGACGCGAATTTGACTTCTCTTTGCTAGACCTTTTGCACCCCGACATGAAAGCCGATGACGTTCTCGCGGCATTGGATGAGGCCCTGGAAGCTAGGGTAATAGAAGATCTACCGGCTGTCGGGAGGTATCAGTTTGGGCATGCGCTCATCCAGCAGTGTCTGTATGCAGAGATGTCGTCTATTCGTCGGCTCAGAGCACATGCCAGCATCGGAGAGGCTCTAGAAGAAATCCATGGGTCCGACTTGGAAACATTTTCGGCCGAGCTTGCCCACCACTTTGCTGAGACGGAATCGATATTAGGCCCCGAGAAACTGGCCCGTTATGCATTAATGGCCGGAAACCGCGCCCTGGCGACCTATGCATCTGAAGATGCACTTACCCATTTTCAAACAGCCTTGGTTGCTAGGGACATCAACATCTCGGGAACAGAGACCGCCACCGATGAAGAAGCTGCAGAAATCCTCTTCGGCTTGGCAAAAGCACAGGCCGCAACATTTGAAAGGCATCAGCTAGGGGAAGTGTTCAACACATTAAGCCGAGCCTATGAATACTATGCCGAAGCCGGGAGTGTTGCCTTGGCCGTGGCTGCGGCGGGATTCCCGATAGCTCCCGCGGGTGTTCTGATACCAGGAGTCACCCAACTGATGGCACGCGCGCTTACCCTGGTCCCTCACGATTCCCACGAAGCTGGTCGGTTACTGTCCCGCTACGGCGGGATACTTGGAGCTGCGGAAGGAGACTACGAAGGCGCTCAAAAGGCTCTGGGTCAGGCCGCAGCCATAGCCAAGCGTGAGGGGGACGTGGCTTTGGAGTTGCAGACCTTGACCAATGCCTGCGATGTGAGCGCGCGAAACCTGCACTGGCAAGAGAGCGTAGAAAATGGAGTACGGGCGATCAATCTGCTCACGGGCGATGAAAACCCTTACTACGAGGTACTTTCCCGCTATTTTACCGCTTTAAGTTTGCTCCATCTTGGTGATCCGGATGCTTCCCGTCCCCATGCGTTTGCCTTGCGAGACATGACGGACCGGCGGGTCACCGGAGTACTTGCCAGTCTCAGTTTTGGGCCGACCATTTACCTTTCATGCCTTCAGGGAGAATGGAAAGCTGGCCGCGCCTATAGCGATCGCAGCCTGGAGGTTGCGCCACTCGATCCTCTACTCCTATTACCCCGAGTCCTGTTGGAGTATGAGACAGGCGAGCCTGTCCAAGGAGAAATCTACCTGGAGCGACTCCTCGACGCGATGCGCCGATCCGCGGCTGGCCAAATCCGCGCGTCTGGGCGGGTGTCACTGGCGATAAGTACAATTGTCCGAATCACTGGCGTACCAGAACGCTTGGATATAGCAAGGACAGCCGCTGAGTGGATTCTTTCAAAAGAATCCATCGCTCCTCAGGATACCATGCACGCCAAAGCCGGATTGGCTTTGCTGGCAGCGCACGAAGGCGACAAGTCTTCAGCGAAGGAACATTATGCGTTCTTGCTAGGAAAGCGAGGCACCATGACCTCGTCCGTATTATCCGTTGATCGCCTCCTCGGCTTGCTGTCTCAAACCGTTGGGAATCTGGATCAGTCAGCCGGCCACTTCGAAGACGCTATGGCACTTTGCCGCCAGGCGAGGTACCAGCCGGAACTGGCCTGGACCTGCTGCGACTACGCTGACACCTTGCTGGAGCGCAAAGCAGAGGGGGACGGCGTCATGGCAAAGTCTCTGTTCGACGAATCTCTGGCTATATCTAGCGAACTCGGGATGCGCCCTCTAATCGAGCGAGTGACCACCCGCCAGCAAATCGTTAAGTCGATACAACGCCGGACGCCCGCATTCCCGGATGGATTAACTCAAAGAGAGGTTGAGGTACTCGAACTGATCAGCGGCGGCAAAACTGACCGGGAGATCGGCGAAGAGTTGTTCATTAGTGTCAACACCGTAGGAAACCACGTCAGAAGCATCCTCAACAAGACCGACTCCGCCAACAGGACCGAGGCGGCTACCTATGCCGTCCGCCACGGACTGTTAACCGAGGACGACTGTACTTCTGTGTAAGCAGCGGCGCTGAAGCTAAACCGGTGTACAGTTTGTGTTCCCGGCACCTCGGTCTCGGTGTACGCCATTTCTAGTGATGGCAGCTCCAAATCCAAGTCCTTTTGGTGCGCTTGGTTTAACCGAACAGGCAGTCACGCCGCAGTGGGTCCCGGTTTTGGAGCGGCAATTCGAGCACCTATGATCCAACCACGGAACAAGAGACGTGCGTTTGCCCTGCTCCAATCCACCAACGATCTCCCTTGCTCTCACGGCGATGAAACGGTCCATCCCGACTTCGTCTCTCGCGCACCATGGAAACCCTAATTGCATTGGACGTTCAGGCATAAAAACCGCTGATATGGGTATCCATTGTAGAATGCATGTCACAGGCTCGTGATTTTTCGGCAGCGGTGCAATGGTTTGAAGAGAAACAATTCTGGGACGCCGGATTTTGTTGGTCGGCAACAAGAGATGGCCACTCTGACCATTACCTTGAACGAAACCCTGGCCGGCCGGGGACATGTAGTCATGCTGGCCGGGGAACCGGGCATTGGCAAAACTCGCTTGGCCCAAGAGTTAGCAGCACAAGCCGAATCATTAGGGGCCCAGGTGCTTAGAGGATGGTGCTACGAACACGCTGGAGCGCCATCTTATTGGCCGTTTGCGCAGCCCATCCGCGAGTACATCAAGACTACAGACGCCAATCAGTTGCGCTCAGAGATCGAGGCGGGCGGGCCAGCAATCGCTGATATTGTCCCTGAGTTAAGGGACTATCTTCCAGGTTTAGATCAGCCCTCATCTGTCGCGCCAGAACAGGCCCGGTTCAGGCTGTTCGACTCGTTGGCGACGTTCCTGAAGAACTCTAGCCAAAACCGCCCGATGGTTTTCGTAATGGACGATCTGCACTGGGCCGATGAGGCTTCGTTATTGTTGTTGGAATTCCTTGCGCAGGAAATCGCAGCAACTCCTTTGATGATTCTGGGTACCTACCGAGACGAAGAGGTTACCTCACGTCATCCGCTCGCGCAGACATTGGGAAACCTGGTTCGCCAGAATCATTTTCGGCGCATCCAGTTGGGTGGCCTGACCCAGATAGAAGTGGGGGATTTCGTCGAGGCTAACTTCGGAATAACGTTAGACGAAAACATATTGGAAATCGTCCATACACGTACCGAAGGCAATCCCTTGTTCGTGAGTGAGGTGGTGCGGCTGATTGACCCAGAACAGTCACCGCGTCGATTGGATAATGATATGGCTTGGGCCAATATCATTCCGGACGGTTTAAGAGACGCCATCAGTAGACGATTGAACCGGTTATCTGACCCGTGCATTCAAGTCCTACGGAGCGCTTCGGTAATCGGGCGGCAGTTCAATTTCTCCATTCTGAGGATTGTTGATGCTGAAATTGACACAGATGCAGTGCTGGAGGCTTTAGACGAGGCACTGGAAGCGAAAGTTATTGAATCTTTAGGAATTGGGTCTGGCCGATACCAATTTGGCCACGCGCTGATCCAGCAGGCTCTTTACGAAAATATGTCGTCAGCCCGAAGAATCAACGCGCACGCTAGCATTGGTGATTCCCTGGAGCAGCTACACCGGGATAACCTGAATGAACATGCGGCCGAAGTGGCCCACCACTTTGCCGAAGCCGAAGCAGTTCTTGACCCCGGTAAGTCGGCGCGGTATTGGTTGATGGCGGGAGATCAGGCTCTGTTAACCTCGGCTCACGAAGACGCATTAGCCCATTTTGAGCGGGGCTTGGCCGCCCGCAAAATTGCACTCTCTGGAACTGAGCCGGCAACCGATGAAGAGGCCGCTGCGCTGTTGTTCGGCCTTGCTCGGGCAAAGTCTACAGCTGGCGTTGGGCCCCAGCTTATTGAAGCGTTCAGCGCCATAGGCCGGGCATTTGAATTTTACGCTTCGGTCGGTAACATCGCTCTGGCTGTTGCGACAGCTGAATTCCCCATTTCCCCACCCACAGGTCTTGTCCCAGGTGTCGCCCAGCTTCTGGATCGCGCTCTTACTCTCGTTCCAGAAGATTCCCACGAAGCAGGTCGGCTCCTCTCTCGACTAGGAGGGGCCGTTGGCCTCGCAGGTGGAGATTATTTAGCCGCCCAAGAGGCACTGGGGAAGGCAATCGCCATCGCCAAACGAGAGGGAGACACAGCACTGGAGGTGCAGACTCTTGCATACGCCGCCGATGTCAGCGGTAACCACTTGAAATGGCGAGAAAGCGTAAAAAGTGGGCTACGGGCAATCGAGCTGGGCGCGGGTTACGAAAACACATATTCGGGCGTTCTTCCACGTTGGTGGACCATGGTGAGTCTGTTGCACATGGGGGACCTTAGTGGAGCCCGGACACATTATCACTTACTTAAGGAACTGACGGAGCGGCGAAATATCCCACGTTTCCTCGCCTGGTTAAGCTCAGTGCCGATTACGTTCATGTCTTGCGTCGAAGGAGATTGGGCGAGTGGCCGTGACAATAGCGATCTCGGCCTGGCGATTTCACCGCGAAACCAGCAAATCATCGGTCTCCGGACCCTGTTGGAGTATCAAACGGGAGAAACAGACCAAGGAGAAATCTACCTAGATATCCTCATTGAGTTGCTTCGCCTCAATTCGGACCGAAATTTTTCAACTGGAAGGACATCGATGGCAATAGCCGAGATCGCCAGAATCACCGGTGTCCCTAGCCACATGGCCACGGCCAAAGTCGCCGTCGAGAAGGCATTGTTGGCTCCGAATATAACCCCGGCGCTGGCCCTATACGCCAAAGCCGCTCTGGCAATGATTGCCGTGCAAGAAGACGACAAATCTGTAGCGGCAAAGCATTACGACGATTTGCAGGGGGAAGTGGGCACGATGCTCTGGACTGTAACATCCGTTGACCGTCTGCTCGGCCGCTTGTCCCAGACTATCAACGACCTGGAGCAGTCGGCCGCGCATTTCGAAGACGCCGTTAGTTTCAGCCGCAAAGCGGGCTACCGACCGGAACTCGCCTGGTCCTGTATCGACTACTCGGAATGCCTGCTCGTTAGTTCGACCACTTCAGGATGCGGGGAAATCGGAGGTTCAGGAAAAGTATCTGCTCTGCTTGATGAGGCGCTAGCGATATCCACCGACCTAGGTATGATTCCTTTGTCGGATAGAGTCTCGGCTTTACGGCAGCGAGCCCAGGATCAACCCATCCCAACCTCGGCCTATCCCTTCGGACTATCCCAACGGGAGGTGGATGTCCTTGTGTTGATCGCAAAAGGGAAAACCACCCGCGAGATCGCCGCAGAGTTGGTGCTCAGTGGACGCACCGTGCAGCGTCATATCTCCAACCTGTACTCGAAGATCGATGTTCGGAACCGAGCGGAGGCCACGGCCTTCGCGCAAAACGAAAGTTCCATCAATCTTCAGCGACTCCGAGGCGACTAACCAAATCAGCAATGGGCGTTTAGGCCCATTCCCTGTCCCGTTTACCACCTTGTTCCTAACCTCAAGATGGGCGTTTTGGCCGATTTCCTCCGGCTCAACTCCGACTATATTCATGGCCTCGGCGTTCATGTGGTTCTCCCATGAGTCTGTCCCGCGGTGGATGCCGGCGCTCCTACTAGGGAACGCCCTAAGGGGCGAGCGGCGCGCCGCGGGGCAGGCTCATGGGAGATTCACCAGAAACATGTTTAGGAGAAGCATTTTGAGACTCGTATTTGGAAGCCACAAACACCTAAGTATCGGTATCTTTTTCATCGTCTTGGTCATGGTTCTGGGAGTGGCCTGCTCCGGAGATGACGGCGCTCTTGGCGCTGCGGGCGCTCCAGGCGCAAGTGGCTCGCAAGGGGTCGACGGTGCCAAAGGGTCCGCTGGCGAAGCTGGCCAGGCAGGGTCTGACGGCTCTGATGGCTCTGACGGCAGGACTGGGTCAACAGGAGCTACCGGCGCTCAGGGAGCAACCGGGCCTACTGGTATTTCCGCTCGGTTAGTATCACTGGTGAACGCACCGGTACTAGCGAACGGCACAGTGGCTGGCGCGCCCACGGAGTTCGTAATCAACCTAGATGTCTCGATGGACCCGGCTATGCCGGGGAAATCCTTGCTCAAGGGCAACACTATCAAGATCACCTTGCCTGACGACTTTGCTGACACTGGCTCTCTGGCATTCAAGGGCGTCGGGTCTGAAGATTGTGTCCCAGGAAATCTTCAATGTACCACCGGAGTTTTGCTACCCGGATGGCCGCAACACCCGATAGGACCTCCGTTTAAGATGTATGACATCAATTTGAGCGGCAGCAATAGCATCGTATTTACCGCTTTGGAAGATATCTTGGCGGATCCGCCATCGGCGCCAGGGATCAAGCAGATTCACTTGATCCTGAAGCGGTTCACAAACCCCGGCCCGGGACAATACGCAATCAAGATCGAATCGGAGACCGGGCCAAATGGTGCGGTGGAAACAAGTTGGGGGCAATTGCACATCATTCCTGAGATCCGCCCCTTCATCAGTTTAACCAGCGCCATGAATCCAGGAACCCCAAATACGATCTACCAAAGTGCCGCACCTGGAACATCGACCCCATTTGGATATGATCTTCTTCTTTGGAACGCCCAGGGAGAGGCATCAACGGGGGTGACCATCGAAGCGGTGGGAACTGACGCCGTAACAGCTTCTCACGTCGCGAACCTGATGCAGGCCGGTGTGTCAATCGGTCGAGTGTTCGTGGATGGACCTGAAGGAGCCTCGGTCAGTACTGAATCTGCTTCCGTTGAGATCAATGCCCCGATCACCGGGGTACCGACCGGACACCTGGCCGCAGCATTTACGGCGGGAGCAACGCCTGGGGACTACATGGTCACCTTCAAGCTATTTGGTGGTAATTCCATCCAGACGTTCATCACCGTTCAATAGTTTACATGATTCAATAGCCGGCGAGTTTCCTCCGGCTACTGAAAAAAACACCCGGTAAATCAAGTTCAAACCTAAACTTGGAAACTGTGTGCCAACAAAATGGGCCGTTTTATCAGGTGAACGGCCCTTTTGTTTGT
>Ga0114950_10004471_pt1 | contig 10863 bp, 5 predicted proteins | sample N075metaG_FD_83503 | JGI IMG/M metagenome (GOLD analysis project Ga0114950, IMG submission 83503) | Deep subsurface microbial communities from Kermadec Trench to uncover new lineages of life (NeLLi) - N075 metaG | ecosystem: Environmental > Aquatic > Marine > Ocean trench > Sediment | place... | reverse complement strand
CTCGAAAATGGATGCGAGTGGAAAACTGGTGGGGGAATCGGTGACGGCTCGATCGGCAGGAGAGTTTGTGACGGAGACTCCTGATAAGATCGATTACATCGATGTGTCGCCCAAGCAAGTGGTCAGTGTGGCCACGGCGTTGATTCCCTTTCTCGAACATGATGACGCGAACCGCGCCTTGATGGGCTCAAATATGCAGCGACAAGCCGTTCCGTTGCTTCAAAGTGAAGCCCCACTCGTTGGGACAGGGATGGAGGTTGTGGTCGCGAGAGACTCCGGATATGTTGAGCAAGCGCGCCGTGACGGAATCGTCGAAAGCGTCGATGCTCGTCGAATTGTGGTGAGAACGGAACTGGGTAAAGAAGAGCCTGATAAGGGGAAGAGTAAACGATTTTTGGATACCTATGACCTGGTCAAGTTTCAACGTACGAACCAAAACACTTGTGTGACCCAAACGCCGGTGGTCCAGGTTGGTCAGCCAGTCAAAAAAGGGCAAGTGTTGGCAGATGGTCCGTCCATTGATCGAGGAGAATTGGCTCTTGGTAAAAATATCCTTGTCGGATTTATGCCGTGGGGTGGGTACAATTTTGAGGACGCGATTCTGCTCAGCGAGAAACTGGTGCGAGACGATATCTTCACGTCGATTCATATTGAAGAGTTTGAAGTTGAGGCGCGCGATACCAAGCTAGGGAAAGAAGAGATCACCCGAGATATTCCCAATCTGGGAGAAGAGGCTCTGCGGAATCTTGATGAAAGTGGCATCGTGCGTATTGGGGCTGAGGTGAAGCCTGGAGATATCCTGGTTGGCAAGGTGACGCCGAAAGGCGAGACGCAACTGACTCCGGAAGAGAAATTGTTGCGAGCGATTTTTGGCGAGAAAGCCGGGGATGTAAAAGATACCTCGCTTCAAGTTCCTCCTGGAATCGAGGGAATCGTTGTCGATGTCAAAATCTTTTCCCGGAAAGGCCTTGATAAGGATGAGCGGTCCAAAGACATTGAATCGCAAGATCGAGTCAAGATTGAACGCAACTATCAAGAGGAGCTTCGTATTATTGAGGAAGAGCGAATCAAGGGACTGCGTAAGCTTCTGCTCGGCCAAGTCGTGGGCCGTGATCTCATGGACCATGACAGTGGCGAGGTCATTTTAAAGAGGAAGGGGAAGATCACCGCAGAGGTCTTGCGGAAATTATCCAACGATGCTGTTCGGCGAGTTCTTCTTAGTGATTCCGAGGAACAGAAAAAACTCGAGGATATTGAGCATGCCGCCAAAGATCAAATCGAAATCCTCCAAACCTATTATGATGAAAAGGTTGGGCGACTTCGGCGTGGCGATGAATTGCCCCCAGGCGTCATCAAGTTGGTCAAGGTGTATTTGGCGATTAAGCGCAAGATTTCCGTCGGAGATAAAATGGCCGGTCGGCATGGCAATAAAGGGGTGGTCTCGCGCATTCTTCCTGAAGAAGACATGCCCTATTTGCCGGACGGTACGCCATTGGAAATTGTCTTGAATCCGCTTGGGGTACCTTCGCGGATGAATGTGGGACAAATTTTGGAAACCCATCTGGGGTGGGCGGCCAAAACTTTGGGCATTCATGTGGCTAGCCCGGTTTTTGAAGGAGCTACTGAGCTGGAAGTCAAGGACCTCTTGAAAAAAGCCGGCTTATCTCAATCTGGGCAATCCGTCGTGCTTGATGGTCGTACGGGTGAACCGTTCAAAAGTCCTGTGACAGTTGGATATGTGTACATGATGAAGTTGCATCACTTGGTTGATGATAAAATTCATGCTCGGTCCATTGGACCGTACTCTCTTGTGACGCAGCAACCGTTGGGTGGGAAAGCTCAGTTTGGAGGCCAGCGCTTAGGGGAAATGGAAGTGTGGGCTTTGCAAGCCTATGGAGCCGCTTCGATGTTGCAGGAATTTCTCACCGTCAAGTCTGATGACGTGCCGGGACGGTCGCGCATGTATGAAGCGATTGTCAAAGGGGAAAATTTCTTGGAACCTGGATTGCCGGAATCTTTCAATGTGTTGGTGAAAGAGCTCCAGAGTTTGGGTCTCGACGTTGAATTGATGAAATCCCCGGAATAGATTCATGGCTAGTATGTTCATTAGGAGTGTTTTAAATGAGGAGGGTTAAACCTTGAAAAGCATTTATGCGCTGTTTGAAAAGCCACGCGATGCCGTGTCCTTTGATGCAATGCGTATTCGTATTGCTTCACCAGAGAAAATTCGCTCGTGGTCCTATGGGGAAGTGAAGAAGCCCGAGACGATTAATTACCGGTCCTTTAAGCCTGAAAAGGACGGGTTGTTCTGCGCCAAAATTTTTGGCCCAACGAAAGATTGGGAATGCAATTGCGGGAAATATAAGCGGATGAAGCACCGCGGCATTGTCTGTGATAAGTGTGGGGTAGAAGTCATCCAGTCGAAGGTCCGTCGTGAGCGGATGGGGCATATTGAATTGGCGGCATCCGTCGCGCACATTTGGTTTTTAAAAGGCGTGCCGAGTCGGATTGGGATTTTGTTGGACATGAGTCTCAAACAGTTGGAGAAAATTCTCTATTTTGATTCGTATGTGGTCATTGACCCAGGAGATACGCCTCTCAAGGAAAATGAACTTCTGACGGAAGAAAAGTATCGCGAATATTTTGATCAGTATGGTTCCCAAGGGTTTCGAGTGGGGATTGGAGCAGAAGCTATTCGTGAATTATTACGAAAAGTTGATATCGAAACGTTGTGGAATGAGCGGCATGAAAAGGTAAAGTCGACCACTTCCGTCGCCGGCACGAAAAAACTCACCAAGCGCCTGAAGGTGATTGAGGCGTTCATAAAGTCTGGAAACAAGCCAGAGTGGATGATTATGGATGTGATTCCGGTACTTCCACCGGAGCTTCGTCCTCTTGTTCCCTTGGATGGAGGACGTTTCGCGACATCGGATTTAAATGATCTGTATCGTCGTGTGATCAATCGGAATAATCGGTTAAAGCGATTGGTTGAATTAAAAGCGCCAGGCGTGATTATTCGCAACGAAATGCGGATGTTGCAAGAAGCCGTCGATGCGCTGTTTGATAATGGACGGCGTGGGCGGACCATTCGTGGTGCGAATAAACGTCCCCTCAAATCCTTGAGCGACATGTTGAAAGGGAAGCAGGGTCGGTTCCGGCAAAACCTTTTAGGTAAGCGCGTGGACTATTCCGGTCGATCCGTCATTGTCGTAGGGCCAGAGCTGAAGTTCAATCAATGTGGGTTGCCTAAGAAGATGGCCCTTGAGCTTTTCAAGCCCTTCATTTTTCATAAGTTGGAACAACGTGGGGCTGCGACAACCATTAAGAGTGCCAAACGACTTGTAGAAAAAGAACGACCAGAGGTGTGGGATGTCTTGGACGAGGTCATTCGTGAACATCCGGTTATTCTGAACCGGGCCCCCACACTTCATCGTTTGGGCATGCAAGCCTTTGATCCTGTTTTGGTGGAGGGAAAAGCTATTCGCTTGCACCCACTAGTTTGCGCGGCCTTCAATGCAGACTTCGATGGTGATCAAATGGCGGTCCATGTGCCGTTGTCGATTGAGGCCCAAATTGAGGCACGGGTATTGATGATGTCGGTCAATAATATCCTATCACCGGCGAATGGTCGGCCCTTGGCCGTTCCTTCGCAGGATATGGTGTTGGGGTGTTATTGGCTTACCCAGGTGCGTGATGGAGCCAAAGGTGAGGGAAAGATTCTCTACGCACCAGAAGAAGTGCGGATTGCCTACGATTCCGGTGAGCTTGAGGAGCAGGCGCGTGTCAAGGTACGCATCAATAATGAGTTGGTTGAAACCACAGTTGGCCGAGTGATCTTTGGAGAAGTCCTCCCGGCGTCTATTGATTTCTCGCACGTCAACCAACTCATGACCAAGAAAGAAATGACCAAACTGATTGATACGGTCTATCGCCAGGCTGGCGTACATGAAACGGTGAGGATGTTGGATAAACTCAAAGATCTTGGTTTCTCCTATGCCACCATAGCTGGTGTGTCTATTTGCATTGACAATATGCACATTCCCACTAAGAAAGGAGCCTTGATCGATGCGGCTAAGAAGGAAGTGGAAGAGGTTCAACTGCAATATAGCGAGGGGTTGATCACCAATGGTGAGCGGTACAACAAGGTGATTGATATTTGGGCGCATGTGAGTGAGAATGTGGCCAACGAAATGATGAGCGAAATTCGCGCTGGTGGTGGCCAAGGTTCTGACGATACGCTGAACCCGATTTTCATGATGGCGGACTCAGGAGCACGGGGCAGTTCTCAACAAATTCGTCAGCTTGGTGGAATGCGTGGTTTGATGGCCAAGCCTTCCGGGGAAATTATTGAAACACCCATTACCGCAAATTTCCGTGAAGGATTGACGGTGTTGCAGTACTTTATTTCCACTCATGGCGCGCGGAAAGGGTTGGCGGATACGGCATTAAAGACAGCCAATTCAGGATATTTAACTCGGCGTCTGGTGGATATATCGCAGGATGTCATTATCAGTGAAGAAGATTGCCTGACCGCTGATGGGATTGATGTCTCCGCCTTAGTCGAGGGAGGCGAAGTGATTGAACCCCTGGATGAGCGTATTTTAGGCAGGCTTGCTGCTGCAGATATTCTCGACCCCGTAACGGGTGACGTGGTGGTGAAGGCCAATATAGAGCTTGATGAATTGCGAGTGAAGGCGGTGGTCGAAGCCGGCATTGACCATGTGAAAATTCGTTCTGTGTTGACGTGTCAGGCTCGCTGGGGCGTCTGTGTGAGATGTTATGGACGCGATTTAGCGCGTGGGCGATTGGTGGAAAAGGGTGAACCTGTGGGGGTGATTGCGGCACAATCGATCGGTGAGCCTGGTACGCAGTTGACGATGCGAACATTCCATATCGGTGGTACGGCGAGTAAGGTTTTGGAGCAAAGCGTGGTGGAATCGCGGCATGATGGGGTGTTGAAATATTTAAGCTTTGATGCCAAGAAAAATGTGGATTTCCATAGTAATCGCATGGCCGTGAAAAATAAGCATGGTGAATGGGTGGTGATGAACCGGAATGCGAAGATCGCTGTGTATGACGATACCGGGCGTGAACGCGAGAAATACCCCGTTGTGTATGGAGCCAAAATTAAAGTAAAAGATGGTAGTCGGGTAACCGTGGGGCAGAAGCTTGTTGAATGGGACCCCTATTCGCTCACGATTTTAACTGAGGTTGGTGGGAAGATCGCCTATGGGGATATTTCTGATGGCGTCACAATGAAGGAAGAGGTCGATGAAGTGACCGGGTTGTCTCGGAAGGTTGTGATTGAGCAAGCCGGAACAACCCTTCGTCCACGAATTTCCATTAAGGATGATTCCGGGAAGACGGCCAAATTGCCTTCATCGGGTGCTCCAGCTCGATATCTCTTGCCGGTGGGTGCCCATATCTTTGTTGAAAAAGGGGCCATTGTTCATCCAGGGGATGTGCTGGCCAAGATTCCACGAGAAACTACCAAGACCAAGGATATTACTGGTGGGCTGCCTCGGGTTGCCGAACTGTTCGAAGCCAGAAAACCAAAAGAGCAAGCGGTGATTACCGAAATCGACGGCGAAATCTCCTTTGGTGGGTTCGTCAAAGGGTTACGGAAGATCACAGTTGATAACAAGATGGGGGATATCAAGGAATATTTTATCCCTCGAGGGAAGCATGTGAACGTGCACGAGGGCGATTGGGTTCGTGCTGGGGAACCCTTGATGGACGGTTCAGCGAATCCCCATGATATTCTCAATGTGTTGGGGCCTCGTGAATTGCAGCGCTACCTGGTCAATCAGGTTCAGGAAGTGTACCGATTGCAAGGTGTGTCGATTAACGATAAGCATATCGAAGTCGTCGCTCGACAAATGCTGAGGAAAGTCAGAATCGAAGATCCTGGCGATACGATTTTCTTGCCAGGAGCACAAGTCGGAAAATTTTCTTTCATGGATGAAAACCAAAGAGTGCTAGCAGAAGGTGGTCAGCCCGCTATTGGAAAACCCGTGCTATTGGGTATTACCAAAGCCTCGTTGAGTACGGACAGCTTTATTTCAGGTGCGTCTTTCCAAGAAACAACAAGGGTATTGACGGAAGCGGCAATCAATGGTCGTGTCGATGAACTCCGAGGTTTAAAAGAAAATGTCATTGTAGGACGCCTCATTCCTGCCGGGACAGGATATATAGATTATCGCGAGACCTTTGTGCCTCCGCCGGTTGAAACTGCCATTGAATCGGAATCTGGGCATGAGGCAGAAGCAGTGCCTGGCGAAGGCGTGAAAGAATTGCAAGTTCAAAAATCATAAATTTTGTCAGAATATCTGGTTTTACCCTTGACATAGTTGTGGCTGGTTCCATACAATTCGCCGGTTGCCCGCTGACGGGGGGCTCGGGATTCAACAAAAACGTAAGTTGTTACAAGTGAGGCAATTATGCCGACCGTAAATCAGTTGGTCAGAAAAGGGCGGACCCCCAAAAAGTTTAAAAGCAAAAGTCCTGCGTTGAATCGTTGTCCTCAAAGACGTGGGGTGTGTTTGCGGGTGTATACGACCACGCCAAAGAAGCCAAATTCAGCGTTGCGGAAAGTTGCGAGAGTTCGTTTGACCACTGGGGTAGAGGTCACGACCTATATTCCTGGGATGGGGCATAACCTCCAAGAGCATTCAATCGTGCTTGTTCGCGGAGGACGGGTGAAGGATTTGCCTGGGGTACGATATCATTTGGTTCGCGGGGCTTTGGATGCTGTTGGGGTGGCCAATCGAAAGCAAGGCCGATCAAAATACGGTGCCAAGAAACCCAAATAATTGGTTCTTGTTCAATTCAACTTTTGTATTGAATATTTGTTGAGGAGTTCATCTAACACCTATGGCACGTGGACAAAGTGCAGAGCAAAGAATACCGCCGCCTGATTCAAGATTCCGCGACGTATTGGTCAGTAAATTTATTAATATTCTGATGTTCTGTGGGAAAAAAAGTACTGCCCAGGCAGTGTGTTACGGGGCATTTGATTTGGTTCAATCTAAAACCGGAAATGATCCGCTGAAGGTCTTTCACGCAGCCCTCGGAAATGTAAAGCCGATGGTCGAGGTGAAATCCCGCCGCGTTGGTGGTGCCTCCTATCAGGTGCCCGTCGAAATACGGCCTGTCCGTCAGATGGCGTTGGCATTCCGTTGGATCAAGCAGAGCGCTTCTTCTCGGTCTGGTCGCACCATGAAGGAAAAGCTTGCTGCTGAACTGATGGATGCTGCGAATAGTGCTGGCGCTGCAGTCAAGAAGCGTGACGAAACGCATAGAATGGCCGAAGCCAATCGGGCGTTTGCTCATTATCGTTGGTGAACTGTGGGAAGGGTGCTGTCGTTGGCCTGCCCCGTCATACCCTACCGTTTTTCCTGATTTGCGTGGGAAGATCGAAAGGGTGGGTGTGCCGCTGAAGCATTCCTGTGTTTTGGAGGAGAGAAATTACATTGGGCCGGGAATATCCATTAGAACGTACTCGTAATATTGGCATCATGGCGCACATTGATGCCGGTAAAACGACAACGACTGAGCGTATTTTGTTTTATACCGGTGTCTCTCATCGAATGGGTGAGGTGCATGAGGGTGCTACTCAAATGGATTGGATGGAACAGGAACGTGAGCGTGGCATTACGATCACTGCGGCTGCCACAACCTGTTTTTGGAAAGATCATCGGATCAATATTATTGATACTCCCGGGCATGTCGACTTTACGGTTGAGGTGGAGCGGTCGCTTCGTGTGTTGGATGGAGCCGTGGCTGTATTCGATTCGGTTCAGGGTGTGGAGCCGCAATCGGAAACGGTGTGGCGACAAGCCGATAAGTACCGGGTTCCACGAATTTCTTTTTTAAATAAGATGGATCGGGTGGGAGCTGATTTCTTTCACAGTATTCAGACGATCACTGATCGATTAGGCGCAAATCCTGTTGCTGTGCAATTGCCTATAGGCAAGGAGGCGGACTTTCGAGGAGTTATTGACTTGGTGGCCATGAAGGCGAACATCTGGGACGAGGAATCCTTAGGTGCCAGGTTTGAGGTGGGGGACATCCCTTCTGAATTGTTGCCGATGGCTGAAGAATATCGTGAGAAAATGCTTGATGCCGTGGCCGAGTTTGACGAGGTCCTGCTTGAGCAGTATCTGAATGGTGAGCCGCTTAAAGAGGATGAGATTAAGCGAGCGATTCGGACAGGTACGCGTCAAATGAAGATTACGCCGGTGTTGTGTGGGAGCGCCTTTAAAAATAAAGGGGTTCAGACCTTGTTGGATGCCGTGGTTGATCTGTTGCCTTCGCCTTTGGATGTTCCGGAGGTTCAGGGAGTAGATCCGGACTCCGGTGAGGTCATGCATCGTAAGGCCAATGATGAAGAGCCGTTCTCTGCGTTGGCGTTTAAGATTATGACGGATCCGTTTGCCGGTCAGCTTACCTACATCCGCGTGTATTCAGGAAAGTTGAGAACGGGTTCGTATGTCTATAATGTGACCCAGGGAAAACGTGAGCGCATCGGTCGCCTTCTGAAAATGCACGCGAATAAGCGTGAAGATATTGACATGGTGTACTCCGGTGATATCGCTGCGGCGGTTGGTATGAAAGGGGCGAGGACTGGCGATACTTTGTCCGATGAGAAAAACCAAATTTTATTAGAAGTGATTAAGTTCCCCGAACCGGTGATTTCCATGGCCGTTGAGCCTAAGACCAAGCAGGATTTGGAGAAGCTTGGCTTTTCTTTAGAGAAGCTTTCTCAGGAAGATCCGTCCTTTCATGTTCGGACGGATGATGAAACTGGCCAGACGATTATTTCCGGGATGGGCGAGCTCCATTTAGAGATTATTGTGGATCGGTTGGTTCGAGAATTTAAAGTGCAAGCCAATGTTGGGAAGCCTGAAGTGGCGTACCGTGAGACGATTCGACGAAAAGGTAAAGCAGAAGGAAAATATATTAAACAATCTGGTGGTCGAGGTCAATATGGCCATGTGGTGCTAAGTGTTGAGCCGTCAGATGCTGGCGTAGGGCTTGAATTTGTGAATAAAATCGTCGGTGGGATAATACCTAGAGAATATATTCCTGCAGTGGAAAAAGGGGTGAAGGAGCGAATGGAGTCTGGCGTCCTGGCTGGGTATCCCATGCGTGATATCCGTGTGACGTTATATGATGGCTCCTTTCACGAGGTAGACTCCAATGAAATGGCATTCAAGATCGCCGGGTCCATGGCCTTTGAGAGTGCCTGTAAAAAATCAGATCCTGCGTTGCTTGAGCCAATCATGAAGGTGGAGGTGTTGGTCCCTCAGGATTTTATGGGTGATGTGATAGGAGATTTAAATTCTCGGCGAGGGAAAGTTCGTGGGATGCAAGCTCGTGGAGGATCTCAGGCGGTTGATGCCGCAGTTCCTTTAAGCGAGATGTTTGGGTATTCCACGACTCTTCGATCCAAGACCCAGGGTCGCGCTACCTATTCCATGGAATTTGAGAAATACGAAGTAGTGCCTAAGCAAATATCAGAGCAGATCATTGGGGCTCAGCGTGGCGAGTAGTCGTTGATTAAGAATAACGCATACAAGAATAGAATCTAGTGGGTGGAAAAATATTTTGTTGGTGTTGCCTGAGAAGAATCGCATTCATTAAGGGAGGGGCAGATGGCGAAGGCGAAATTTGATCGGAAGAAGCCGCACTTGAATGTGGGGACGATTGGGCATGTGGACCATGGGAAGACGACCCTCACCTCGGCCTTGACGAAGGTGATGGGGGATAAAGGGATGGCCACCTATATCACCTATGATCAAGTGGCCAAAGCGAGTGAATCGCAAGGGCGACGGGATCCGACCAAGATATTAACCATCGCGATCGCCCATGTGGAATATGAGACCGAGAATCGGCACTACGCGCATGTGGACTGCCCCGGGCATGCCGACTATGTCAAGAATATGATTACCGGAGCTGCGCAGATGGATGGGGCCATACTCGTGGTTTCCGCTGCGGATGGGCCGATGCCGCAAACCCGGGAGCATATCCTGCTGGCCCGACAAGTTGGCGTGCCGTACATCGTGGTGTTCTTGAATAAAGCGGACAAAGTGGAAGACCCGGAGTTGTTAGAGTTAGTCGAACTCGAAGTGCGTGAGTTGTTGTCGAAGTATCAATTCCCAGGGGATGACATTCCCATTATAACGGGCTCGGCGATCAAAGCGCTCGAAGGGGACACCAGTGACATTGGGGTGCCCTCGATTCTGAAGCTCTTGGAAGCCGTGGATTCGTATATTCCGATGCCGGAGCGGGCCATTGACAAACCCTTCCTGATGCCCATTGAAGATGTATTTACGATCAGCGGGCGTGGCACAGTGGTGACCGGTCGGGTTGAACGTGGGAAGGTCAAGGTGGGGGATGAAATTGAAATTGTTGGATTAGGGGATACGCGGACCACGACGGTGACAGGGGTGGAGATGTTCCGGAAAGTGTTGGATGATGGGCAAGCCGGGGATAACATTGGGGCCCTGTTGCGGGGGACGAAGAAGGACGAAGTGGAGCGGGGGATGGTGCTGGCGAAGCCGAAGAGTATTACCCCGCATACGAAGTTCAAAGCCGAAGTGTACGTGTTAAACAAGGATGAAGGTGGGCGGCACACGCCGTTTTTCAATGGGTATCGTCCCCAGTTTTATTTTCGGACGACCGACGTGACGGGCATCGTGAACTTGGCCGAAGGGGTCGAGATGGTGATGCCGGGGGATAACACGACGTTTACGGGAGAGTTGATTGCACCGATTGCGATGGAGAAGGGGGTGCGGTTTGCGGTGCGGGAAGGTGGCCGCACGGTGGGCGCCGGTGTGGTCACGGAAATCTTAGGGTAAT
>Ga0114950_10004469_pt1 | contig 10865 bp, 13 predicted proteins | sample N075metaG_FD_83503 | JGI IMG/M metagenome (GOLD analysis project Ga0114950, IMG submission 83503) | Deep subsurface microbial communities from Kermadec Trench to uncover new lineages of life (NeLLi) - N075 metaG | ecosystem: Environmental > Aquatic > Marine > Ocean trench > Sediment | place... | reverse complement strand
GGCACGGTCGCGTTCTGCTCGCTGGCCGCCGGCGCGACCTATCAGTCCGTCGGTTGGGCCGCGGTGAACCTGGCGGCCATACCGTTGCTTGTCCTGGTGGTGGCGGTGATCGTCTGGCTGCGCGCCCGGCGCTCTTTGGCCATTGCCTGATTTCCGACGTTTCCCGCCGATTATACAGAAACGATGGCGCTCGCCGGTTGCGTTCATCGCCTCTTTTTGGCATGTTCCCGCGATCTTCTCGGGGGAATTACGATTCGGCCTATGGCTGTGGAATGCAGCGGCTGACAGTCCGGTAAAACACAACATTGATACAAGGGAAGCATTGATATGGCTTCAGTAGTTTGGTTCGCCATCGCCTGTAGCGGTTTGGCAATTCTGTACGGCATTTGGACCGCGCGCGCGGTTCTGGCTATGAGCCCGGGGACGGAGCGGATGCAGGAAATTTCCGCCGCCATCCAGGAAGGCGCCGCTGCGTATTTGAACCGGCAATACCGCACCATCGCTATGGTCGGTATCGTCATCGCGGCCGTTATATTCTTCCTGTTGGGATGGACGGCCACGCTTGGTTTCGTCATCGGCGCGGTGCTCTCGGGCGCGACCGGATATCTCGGCATGAATATCTCGGTTCGCTCTAACGCGCGAACCGCTGAGGCCGCCCGGCAGGGTCTGGCGCAGGGCCTGTCGACGGCGTTTCGCGCCGGCGCTGTGACCGGCATGCTGGTCGCCGGATTGGCGCTGCTGGCGGTTGCCGGCTATTTCGGCATTCTCACGGTGTGGGAAAATAACGGCACTATCGAAGGCCGCGACATGGTCGATGCCTTGGTATCGCTTGGCTTTGGCGCCTCGCTGATTTCAATCTTCGCACGTCTGGGCGGCGGTATTTTCACCAAGGGCGCCGATGTCGGGGCCGATTTGGTGGGTAAGATCGAAGCCGGTATTCCGGAAGACGATCCCCGCAACGCGGCGGTCATCGCCGACAATGTCGGCGACAATGTTGGCGATTGCGCCGGCATGGCCGCCGATCTGTTCGAGACCTACGCCGTGACGGTTGTCGCCACGATGGTCCTGATTTCCATATTCCTGGCGGGCAAGCCGCTGTTGGATGCGATGTTGGTCTACCCGCTGGCGATCGGCGGCATTTGTATTATCGCGTCGATCATCGGCACATTTTTCGTGCGCCTGGGCGCCAGCAACAACATTATGGGCGCGCTCTATAAGGGCTTCATCGCCTCGGCGGTCTTTTCATTGATCGGCATCGCCGGCGTGACACAATGGGTCATAGGGTTCGATGCCCAGTTCACCGTTGATGGCCTGGCCTTTAGCGGCACGTCGCTGTTTCTGAGCGCCATCGTCGGCCTCGTGGTCACGGGACTGCTCATTTGGGTGACCGAGTACTATACCGGTACGAACTACCGGCCCGTGCGCTCCATCGCCCAAGCGTCGACCACGGGGCATGGCACGAACGTCATCCAGGGCCTGGCGATTTCGATGGAAGCCACGGCGGTCCCGGCGCTGATTATCTGCGCCGCGATCATCGCGACGTTCTCGCTGGCCGGCCTGCTGGGGATCGCCATCGCGGTTACCGCAATGCTGGCCCTGGCCGGCATGGTTGTCGCGCTCGACGCTTATGGCCCGGTAACGGACAATGCCGGCGGCATTGCCGAGATGGCCGATCTCGAGGAGAGCGTGCGCAAGACCACCGATGCGCTCGACGCCGTGGGCAACACGACGAAGGCGGTGACCAAAGGCTACGCCATCGGTTCGGCGGGGCTCGGCGCCTTGGTGCTGTTCGGGGCCTATACGTCGGACCTGAACTTCTTCATCGGTCAGCCCGAAACCCATGGATATTTTGCCGGTGTGACGCTCGATTTCTCGTTGACCAATCCATATGTCATCGTCGGCCTGTTCATCGGCGGCATGCTGCCATTCCTGTTTGGCGCCATGGGCATGACCGCTGTCGGCCGCGCCGCCGGTTCCGTCGTCGTCGAGGTGCGCCGGCAGTTCAAGGAAATCCCCGGCATCATGGAAGGGACGGCGAAACCGGAATATGGCAAGTGCGTCGACTTGCTGACGAAGGCGGCGATTAAGGAAATGATCATACCGTCGATGCTGCCGGTGTTGTCGCCGATCGTGCTGTTCGTCGTTATTCTGGCGATCGGTGGAAAATCGGCCGCGTTCTCGGCGTTGGGCGCCATGTTGCTTGGCGTTATCGTCACCGGCCTGTTCGTCGCCATCTCGATGACAGCGGGCGGCGGCGCTTGGGATAATGCCAAGAAGTTCATCGAAGACGGCAACCATGGCGGCAAGGGCTCGGAAGCCCATAAGGCGGCGGTAACCGGCGATACGGTTGGCGATCCCTATAAGGATACGGCCGGGCCCGCGATCAATCCGATGATCAAGATCACCAACATTGTCGCATTGATGATCCTGGCGGTTCTGGCCGGCTTCTAGCCGACGCCGCGCCCCGGTTTGCGAGCGGCAGGGCGGCCGCCCGTTGGCGCGGCGTATTACGGATTGGCGGGGTTGCTAAACCGCCCGATATTGCCAAAGAGTTGTTGGATAAAAGTCAGTTCGTTGCCGGCCGTCGGGGTCACGCGGCTGACCAGATCGACAGGCTTGCCGTCGGCCTCGGTGTAGGTGGCGATATTTTCGACGCGGCCATCCGGGGCGAACACGATGGCGATGATTTTGCGATTCTTGACCTTCGGTTCGAAGAACGCGACCTGTTGGGTCGTCTCGGTGAAATAATACCAGATCTTGTCTGAGAATATGCTGCTGGTCGACGGTGTGCCGAGCCGCTTTTCGACATCGCGGCGGGTCGACTGTCCGACCTCGACGAGTTCGATATCATCCGGGTCGGGAGTTTGGCCATGGACGATGATGACAGGCGTGCAGGCGCTCAGCACCCCGACCGTCGCGGCCAGCGCCACCATCCGCCACGTTCGGGTCAACCGGCCTCTGGTGCGGCTATGTATGAATCGCATCATGGCGACGTGGTCCAAGGTAATCGGAAGGGTTTCTGCGCGGCGCGACATTTGCACTGCGCCTTCCTTCGTGTCAACTAAGGCGCTGATGGTCTCGGGCTTAACACGGTAAGCAGATGTTAAAATGGCTACATGCGCGGCGGCGAAAACGTGACGCGGCGGCGAATATCTATAACGGCGTGGTCGCGTCTGCCCGCCGTCCCGCGTTCTATCTGTCGTACGGCGTGGTGGATACAATGCTGGGGCGATTCGAAATGATTTGCCTGCATGCGTTTTTGCTGTTTCGCCGGCTCGGCAAAACCGACAATGCCGGCCGGGAACTGTCCCAGGCCGTCCACGATATGATGTTCGCCGATTTCGACCGGACGCTGCGTGAGCAGGGGGTCGGCGACATGGGCATCGGCAAGCGTATCAAGAAACTGGCGAAAAACCTCTATGGCCGCATTGATGCGTATAACAGGGGGTTGGCCGGAGAGAACGCCGAACTGGCCGATGCATTGCGGCGCAACCTTTATGCTACCGCTACCCCAACCGATGAAGAGATTGCGGCGATGATCGCTTATATGAAGGACGCGATCGCGATGCTCGATGCGCAGCAGACACCCGACATAATGTCGGGACGTGTTGAGTTTCCGGACGTGAGCGCCGCGCCGGAGGCCGGCCGTAAGTGAGGAGCCCCCCGTTGCTGCCGATCCGCCCGAGCTTTCGCGGCCGTTTCATTTGGCCGAACTGGCCGAGGATCCGGAACGTAAAATCGAAATCGAGACGACAGCGGCCGAACGCAAATCTTTGGCGGAACGTTATTCGCTCCTGTCGCTGGATGCCTTAACGGCGCAACTGACGGTGCGGCGCGACGAATTTGGCGAGATCGTGGTTACCGGACATCTGCAGGCCGAAACTGGCCAGGAATGCGTGGTCACACTGGAACCGATGGCCGGGACCGTGGCCGCCCCCTTCGAACAGCGCTACACGCTACAGGCGGTCACTCTGGCGGACGATCTGGAGTTCGGCCCTGAAGTGATCGAGCCGCCCGAACCCGTGATTGGCGAGGTTATCGATCTCGGCGAGTTGGTGGCGCAACATCTGTCTCTGGCCATAAATCCCTACCCGCGGGCACTGAACGCCGATACCCGGCCAGACCCACAATACCGGCCGGAACCGCAGCGTGACGGTCCCTTTGCCGTATTATCCAAACTTCGGGATCAAGGCCGAAACTGAGCTAAATAGGCTTCGATGCGTTAGTCCCTTGCGGGCGGGCGGAATATTGGCTAATTACCCTTTCTGTCGCGTTGGCGCCTGCCGACGGTAGGTCCTGCTGTAAAGGAAAACACAATGGCTGTACCCAGAAAGAAAGTTTCGAAATCACGCCGCAATATGCGCCGTGGCCACGATGCCCTGAAAAAGCCGACCTATGTCGAAGATCAGGAGACCGGCGAATATCACCGCCCGCACCATGTGGACATGAAAACTGGCTTTTACAAAGGCCGGCAAGTCATTCAGGTTAAAGAAAAAATCTAACAACGCCAGAGGCCGTTCTATGCGCCTGGAAAGCGGTCTTCGTTGAGCGAGTCCGTCAACATCGCCCTGGACGCCATGGGGGGCGATAATGCGCCGCATATCGTCGTCGCCGGCGCCAATATTGCCCGCCGGCGGTTTCCCAACGTCCGTTTCCTGTTATTTGGCGACCGCGATGAGATTGAACCTCGGGTCGCCAAGCAACGCGGGCTGGGCGATTACGTTGAAATTCACCACACGCGCGAACGGGTCGCGGCCGACGACAAACCCTCTCAGGTGTTGCGCAGCGGCCGCAATACGTCGATGTGGCTGGCCATCGATTCGGTCAAACACGGCAACGCATCGGGCATCGTGTCGGCCGGCAATACCGGCGCGATGATGGCGATGGCGATGTTTCAGTGGCGGACCTTGCCGGGGATCGACCGCCCGGCGATCGCGTCGTTTTTCCCGACCTTGCGTGGCGAGACCGTGATGCTCGATCTGGGCGCCAATATTTCGTGCAATGCCCGCAATCTGGTTCAGTTCGCCATCATGGGCGAGGTCTTTTCGCGCACGGTTTTGGGGATCGAGGACCCGACGCTTGGGTTGCTCAATGTCGGTGCCGAGGACAGCAAGGGTAACGAGGCTTTGAAGTCCGCCGCCGAAACAATTCGCGGCCTCGACTTTCCCGGCGAGTTCGTCGGCTTTGTCGAGGGCGACGACATTCCCACCGGCACGGTCGATGTTGTCGTGACCGATGGCTTCACCGGAAATATCGCCTTGAAAACGGCGGAAGGCACCGCGCGGCTCATCAATGGGTTCGTGCGCGAAGCGTTCCGCAATTCCTTTTGGGCCAAAATCGGTTACGTGTTCGCCAAGCATTCGTTGGACAAAATGCGTAGCCGCAGCGATCCACGGCGCTACAATGGGGCGATGTTTCTGGGGTTAAATGGCATATGTGTTAAAAGCCACGGTGGCACCGACGCGGTCGGTTTCGCCACGGCAATTGGGGTTGCACTGGACATGATTGAATATGGCGGCAATCAGATGATTGCCGAACAAATAGACCGCCTCGACCTGAGCCAGGCCAGAGGCGCGCCGTGACAGTGCGTCGTTCTGTAGTCGCCGGTTGTGGCGGTTACCTGCCGGAAAACATTCTCACCAACGATGATTTGGCGCGGCGTATCGACACCTCCGATGAGTGGATTCGCTCCCGCAGCGGTATCGCCATGCGGCACATCGCCGCCGAAGGCGAAATGACGTCCCATCTCGCCTTCGCCGCCGGGAAATCGGCCCTCGAAGACGCCGGGGTCGCGGTGGAAGACCTCGATCTTATCGTGCTCGCCACGTCAACGCCCGACGAGACCTTTCCGGCGACCGCGACCGTCGTGCAATCCCTGCTCGGCGCCGGCAATGCCATGGCTTTCGACATTCAGGCGGTCTGCTCGGGGTTTGTTTACGCGCTCGCTACCGCCGACAATTTTGTGAAGGCGGGGCAGGTCGATACCGCCCTGGTGATCGGCGCGGAGACTTTTTCGCGAATTCTCGATTGGCAGGACCGCGGCACGTGCGTGCTGTTCGGCGACGGCGCCGGGGCTGTTGTACTCAAAGCGGGAACCGGGCAGGGGACCACCGCCGACCGCGGAGTCCTATCGACCCATCTGCATTCCGACGGCGGCCTGCACGACCTGCTCTACGTCGATGGCGGGCCGTCATCGACGGGCAAAATCGGGTTTCTGCGCATGGAAGGCAAAGAGGTGTTTCGCCACGCGGTGGTGAAAATGGCCGAGGTAACGGTTGAAGCCCTGAAAGCCAACGATCTTCAGGCCAGCGACATCGATTGGTTCGTACCCCACCAAGCCAATAAACGGATCATCGACGGTACCGCCAAAAAACTGGGCATCAACGGCGATCGCGTCATCGTCACCATCGACACGCACGCCAACACCTCGGCGGCCTCTATTCCGCTGGCGTTATGGGTCGCCAGCCGTGACGGACGTATCAAACGGGACGATTTGGTGCTGATCGAGGCGCTGGGTGGCGGTATGACGTGGGGTTCGGGCCTGGTGCGCTGGTAGCCGCCGCGCCTGGCGGCCCTAAACAGGCCCGTAACTTGGATTAAGCTCACCCTGCAATCCTTTGATATTGACGCATTTATCACCACCATGTACCGTTTCTCTACTAATTTAGGGAGAATGACAGTGGCCGATACCATTACACGGGCTCAATTGACGGAAGCGGTCTACCAGGAGGTTGGGCTGTCGCGTAATGAATCCGCCGAATTGGTGGAATCGGTACTCGCGGAAGTGTCCGGCGCCCTGGTGCGCGGCGAGATGGTGAAATTGTCGTCCTTCGGCAGTTTCTCGGTGCGCCAAAAAGCCCAGCGAACGGGCAGGAACCCGAAAACGGGAGATGAAGTTCCCATCCTGCCGCGCCGCGTGCTGGTGTTCCGGCCCAGCCACGTTCTTAAAAAGAGCATCAACGACAGTTTGGCCGGGGGAGCAAACGAAAGCGCGGAAACAACGGCGCAACCGGAAAGCACGTCATCCGATAGCACGCCATAGGGTCGGCGATGGCGGTTTCGGCAAGCCAATCGAAGGCATCCGGCGGCAAGTCCGCCGATGCTTTTCGCACCATCAGCGAGGTTGCGGCGGTCCTCGACGTGCCGCAGCATGTGTTGCGTTTCTGGGAAACGAAATTTTCACAGGTTCGGCCCTTAAAGCGGGGCGGGGGCCGGCGATACTACCGCCCGGATGACGTTGTGCTGCTGCAGAAAATCCGCAGCTTGCTGTACGATGACGGCTATACGATCAAGGGCGTTCAGAAACTGTTTCGCGACGGGTCGCTGAAGCCCAAGCGGCGCTCCGCTGAATCCACCGATCCTGTTACCCAAAAAGATGCACCGGCGCCGTCGGGCCAGGCAAAGGCCGAGGCCAAGCTGTCGTTGGCGCAGCGCAAAGCTTTGCAGGACGTTCTCGACGAACTCGAACAACTCAGGATCATGCTTGAACGCACTTTAGGCTGATTTTTTTGCAAGATTAGTGCTGCAATTGGCCATGGTATCTTGGTCACAAATTTCGATTTTTATGAACTCTATACGGTCGAGTAACGAGGTATCATTGTGTGTCCTTAAAAATATTAGGATCTTTAAAGTTTTCTTAACACTCTCAATCGATCATAGCCTCACTCGATTAGTTCTTCCGCGACAACGTCATGGCAGTACCAAGCGATATTAGTACCTTCTGATAACTGGGCCGCCTTTCGAGGCGGCCCTTTTTTTATTCCGGGGCACCATCGGCCGTCGCAAGAAACTCTGCCGCCATGTGCAAAGGCTGAGCCGGGTTGGTTGCAGCTGGCAAAGGGTACGAGACGGTGCCGGTGTCAGATGTCGGGTATAATTATTAGCATCTCATATAACGCGCAGATATCACCTATCCATATCAGTAGTGCTCCTGAGACGCTTATCTGGGCCGCTATCCCAAGTGGCCTCTTTTTTGTGTGGGTTCTGGTCAAAAGCCACTGTGATAGCGGTAATATTATATTCACATAAAATATCAGGTTTTTTAGATAAAATTAATCCAATAAGCGGACTGTGGCATTCAACGAAATTCAATTTTCCCTGTGCGTAACATCGCACACGCCAATTCTAGCAAGGAAAAAATAAAGACTTCGGCGGATCAAATCGCGGCTAAGGCTGCGGGTGTAAAAAACATTTTATCGACTCTGAAAATCCGCGCTCGGTTGAACCTTGGCTTCGGCGCCATGGTTTTGATTATCGTGGCCCTGGTGGGCATAACCGTTGTTCAGGTTACCGCGGTCGATAAGATTAATATCCGGATGGTCGAACTGCGGGTTCCCACAGCGGAATCCAGTCAGGGCTTGGTCAACGGCATTAACGCCACTCTTGCCGGGCTGCGCGGCTACATGATTACCGGCGCCCAACAGTTCAAGGACGGCCGGGCCGCGAGTTGGGGCGAGATCGACGAAATCCGCGCCAACATGGACGAGTTGTCGAAGCACTGGACCGTTCCGGAAAACGTGCGGAAATGGGAAGAATTCAAGGTCATCCTCGACGAATTCCGTATTGCCCCGCAGCAGGTCGAAGACATCGCCAGGACCATCGACGAGCAGCCGGCGACCAAGATGCTGATCGTACAGGCGGCGCCCCAGGCGGCGATCCTGTCGGTGAAATCACCAAGATGATCGATATCGAGTCGACCCTGCCGGCGACGCCGCAGCGTAAGGCGATGTTGGGCATGATGGCCGATGTGCGGGGCACCACGGCGGTTGGCCTGGCCAATATCCGCGCCTTCCTGCTGACCGGCGATGTAAAGTTGCGGGGCAACTTCGCGAAGTTGGCAATCAAGAACGAAAACGCTTCGCCGACCTGAAGTCGAATTTCGCTCTGCTGACCTCGGAGCAGCAAGCCTCGTTCCGCAAGTTCGAGGCGGCGCGCAAGGTGTTTGCGCCGTTGCCTGAGCAGATGTTCGAAATCCGCGGTTCCAAAAAATGGAACATGGCCAACTTCCTGCTGGTCAGCGAGGCGGCGCCGCGCGCCGGCAAGCTGCTCAACACCCTGTTGGGCGAAAAGCTGGACGACGGCACGCGCGCCGGCGGCATGGTCGCGAACCAGAAGAATCTGTTGCATAAGGATGCGGTGTTGGCGGAAGAGAAGATTGCCTTCCTCACCATCCTTGAATGGATTCTGCTGGCCGTCGGCGTTGCCATCGCCGTCGTTGTGGCGCTGGTGACGGCGCGGTCGATCGTCCCCCCGGTAGTCGGGCTGACGGAAACCATGAGCAAGCTGGCCGGTGGCGACAACAATGTCGACGTGCCGGCTCTCGAGCGCAAGGACGAGATCGGCGAGATGGCGCAATCGGTCGAGGTGTTCAAACAGAACGCGATCGAGCGCGAATCGCTGGAAGTCGAGCAGAAGAAGGCGCAAGAGGCGGAAGAGGCGCGGCTGAAGGCCGAGGCCGAGCGCGCCGAGAACGTCAGCAATATGATCGGGGAGTTCGATGCTACGGCCAAGCAGATACTGGGCAGCGTGACCAGCGCCGCCGAGCAGTTGAAGTCGTCGGCCAATTCGATGACCGCGGCGGCGGACGAGGCCGCCCAGCGCTCGACGGCGGTGGCGAGCGCCTCGGAAGAGGCGTCGACCAACGTGCAGACGGTCGCTTCGGCGACGGAAGAGATGACCTCTTCGGTGCAGGAGATTTCGCGCCGGGTCACCCATTCGTCGGAGCTTGCAGACGAAGCGGTGAAGCAGGCCGAAGACGCCAACGCCAAGGTCGAGAGCCTGGTCGAGGCGGCGCAGAAGATCGGCAGGTGGTCAGTTTGATCAACGACATCGCCGATCAGACCAACCTGCTGGCGCTCAACGCGACCATCGAGGCGGCGCGCGCCGGCGAGGCTGGCAAGGGCTTCGCGGTGGTGGCGTCGGAGGTCAAGTCGCTGGCCAGCCAGACGGCGACGGCGACCGAGGAGATCGGCGGCCAGATCGCGGCGATCCAGGCTTCGACCACGGATGCGGTGTCGTCGATCCAGGGGATCGCCAAGACCATCGCCGAGATCAGCGAGGTCGCCACGACAGTAGCCTCGGCGGTCGAGGAACAGGAGGCGGCGACGCGCGAGATCGCGGACAATATCCAGCAGGCGGCCCAGGGCACGCAGGAGGTGAACACCAATATTTCCGAGGTTTCGCGCAGTGTTCAAGAGACCGGTTCCGCTGCCTCGCAAGTCCTTGAGGCTTCAGAGCAGCTCTCGCAGCAGGCAGCGGATCTGCAGAACTCGATCAGCAGCTTCCTCGACAACGTCAAGGCGGCCTAGCCGTACGTCATATTAAGTGCGGAAGGGCCGCCCTCGGGCGACCCTTTTTCTTGGGCGCCTGGGGCCTTAACCCGGTCGTTCACTTGCCGCTTTTAAATTGTGTGGCGGGTCGTTGCCGCCGGGCGCCCGGCCGGGCTATAGTCCGGCCAGGGTCGGGACGTAGCGCAGTCTGGTAGCGCATCACACTGGGGGTGTGGGGGTCGCAGGTTCGAATCCTGCCGTCCCGACCAATAAAATCAAGGGGTTAGGAGAAATCTGCCTAACCCCTTTTTCTTTCAGGGTAACGCTGGGGGTAACACGCGGCGCAAAAAGCCCCGCCGGTAGGGCGGGGCTGAGTCGATGATCGCACACAATAATGAATAATCGCCGATAACGGCTTCGCCGTCTACGTCACCGCGCGCGGGCCTGACGCACCTTAAACGAAGAGCAACGGCGGCCCGGGCCTTAGGGTACGAGCCGCCGCCACCCCATCACATCTGCGAGGACTGGCCCGCAAATGCTTCTCTCCGCGATCCGGGGGAGGAGCCTGATCACGGTTGACCAATGACTGCCACTAAT
>Ga0114950_10004468_pt1 | contig 10867 bp, 6 predicted proteins | sample N075metaG_FD_83503 | JGI IMG/M metagenome (GOLD analysis project Ga0114950, IMG submission 83503) | Deep subsurface microbial communities from Kermadec Trench to uncover new lineages of life (NeLLi) - N075 metaG | ecosystem: Environmental > Aquatic > Marine > Ocean trench > Sediment | place... | reverse complement strand
GTTTCAGTTTCCGGACGTAACTGGATGATGTGAAATGGCTTAAGCATCGCCAAATTCGCTCATTGTATTCTCCCTTCCCCTTTCCTTTTATTACCCACCTTGAGTTATGCCTTCCTCAATCAACTGATTGATTTCATCATCACTGTAACCGAGTTCGCTAAGCACCTCACGGCTATGCTCGCCCAGCAGTGGCGCCGCCGTCGGTTTACTCTTTTGATAGCCACTTACTTCAAACGGGCTATTGATGGTTCTGATCTGACCATACCGGGGATGGCTAAGAGGCACTATAATATCGTTGTCTTCCTTCTGTTGATCGTTTGCCGCTTCCTCGTAGGTGGGGAGTACTGCATAGGGCATATCATATTTATCGAAGGTCTTCTGCCAATGGCTCATGTCGTATGCGGCAAAGGCCTGGTCTATCTGGCTTATCAATAACGGCATATTTTCAGCTCGACCCTCGTCGTCGGCAAATCTCGTATCATCGATCAGATCCGGGCGGGCTATAGCCTGACAAAATGCTTCCCAGTCTTTATCCAGATTCACGATACCAAGCCTTAATAAACGATTATCTTTGGAGCGATAATGAAGGTTGGTAAAATTATAGGCTTGAGCCCGCGGCCGCTTCTGTTGAAACGTCGCATCACACAGTTGTGCCTGCAGCATAGTGGCGTTGGCCCAGGCGCCGTTGGCTAGCAGCGACGTCGAAACTTTGCATCCTTTTCCAGTCTCCTTGCGTTGATACAGACCAGTCATGATGGCGGCAAAGAGAGACATGCCACTGGGGTGGTCGCCAGCGCCGAAGGGGAATGCATTCAACCAGCTCTCGTAGGGGAATACATGTTGGTCTATCCCCGAGCGCGACCAATAACAGACATTGTCATAGCCTGGCTTATCTTTTTCCTCCCCGTGTTCACCATAGCCCGTCGCGGTGGCCGCAATCAGCCGTGGGTTGATGGTTTGCAGAGATTCAAAATCCAGTTTAAGTCTGGCCAATGCCTTGGGGCGGAGATTGGAGACAAATACATCGGCTTCGGCAAGCAACTTGCAGAGCGCCTCGTACCCCTTCTCGGATTTAAGATTCAGCGCGATGCTCTTCTTGTTGCGATTATCCATTTGAAAAGTGTAAGGCAAATCAGAAATGGGCATACCAGGCAGCTTATGGTATTCACGGTTCAAGTCACCACCGTTGAGCGGCTCAACCTTGATAACCTCAGCGCCGAAGTCTGCCAGAACCACACAGGCTGATGGAGCGAATACCATGGTGGCGAGCTCGATTACGCGAATATCTCCCAATAGGGGTTTGTTAATGTCAGTCATAGGGGAATAATCTAAGAGTCAGTGAGAGTAAAAAAAGGCACAGCCTGGTTGCCAGAATGGATTTGCGGTGTATTGTGGCGCTTTTATTTACCCCAGTCTATCGATGCGAACACGCACGGTTTACTCGTCACGTCTGGTGTCGAGCTCCAACACGCTCGCCCAGAAGTGTGGCGGGCCAAGGTGTGGAGGCTAACGATGTGGAGCGGGCGACGAGATTCGAACTCGCGACAGCTAGCTTGGGAAGCTAGAACTCTACCAACTGAGCTACACCCGCTTGTCTGGTTTGTTGTACAAACACTACTATCGTTGTTTATAAACGCTAAAGCTGAATACAGCAAGTAGTCTCGTGCTGAAAGTAGAAGTCAATTACACCGCAGCAGGAAGCCGGTTGGTCCTAAATGTAATCTGCGGCGAACGACAATCCGGTATTATTACCCATCTTCAACATTGTGCCGAAAGTTGCACAATTTGTAACAATTAGGTCAATAACTACTGCCTATAATGGAGGTCCTGTCGGTGCATTGCGCCGATGGTGACTGGCCAAGCGTTCCCAGATAGCACCTTAACCCAGCCCAGGCTGATGAGTAAAAAACAATGTCGCTGCCACCTCGATCAATCAAAGCCGTTTTTATGTCTTCTCGTCTGACTCGATTAGTATCGGGTCTATCATTAACGAGCATATTGTTATTGTGCCTGTTTCAGACGGCCGTGGCCCAGGAGACGATCGGCGATGATTCCACCGTCGTCTACCCAGCTTCTTACTTTACCGAATATGCGCCGGTTACCGCCCAGGACATGATTGAGAGGATTCCAGGGGCAAGTTCTGGTGGTAGCTCTGGAGCCAGATTTGGTCGTGGTGGCCCTGGAGGAGGACGTGGCGGCGGCGGCCGCGGCGGCCGCGGCTTTGGTAGCGGCAGTGGTGGCAGTGAAATTCTTATCAATGGAAAACGCACGGCTGGTAAGAACAATGCGACCAGTGGTCAACTGGATCGTATTACTGCGGATCAGGTTGACTATATTGAAATTATTCGCGGGACTTCCGGTGACCTGGATGTGAGGGGCAGTGGTCAGGTCATCAATATCGTTCTGTTTGAAGATTTAAGCAGCAGCAGTATTTCCTATCAGGCGGGCATCAATCAGTCTCGTGATCGAACTCTTAGCCCCAGCGGCAATTTTTCCTATAGTGGCCAGGTAGGTGGTTTGAGTATCTTATTCAGTGCGCAGGCACAAGAGGTTTACAACAATAGCATCAGTAGAGAGAACAGTGTGCTGGGAGATTTTTCACCTAATGACCTGGTCAATGAAGATAGAACCACAGAAGGGAGAATAACTACCTTCAGCAGCAATCTGGCTTATGAGATAAGTGCTAATAGTAGCGCAAGATTCAATGCCCTTTTTTCCGATGGAGAGGGTCCGACCCATTTATTACGCAAAACCACGGATCTAAAGCAGAGCCCTAATACGGTGGCCCTGGAGCGCGAAGACAGCCCCAGTGAGCAAGATAGCTGGGAAATTGGTGGAGACTATGAATACAATACCGGTCGCGGCGATCGATTTAAAATCCTCTTCATTAGCAACGAAAACACGCGCTCCACTGTTCGAGAGCGTTATGCCATAGCGGCAGATGCCACTGAAACAAAGACCCTGTTCCTGGACTCGGCGAGCACAACCAGGGAGCGGATTGTTCGTGGCTCCTACACCATGGATATCTTTAGCGGGCAGAATATCGAATTTGGTGTAGAGCGGGCCCAGACAATTCTGGATTCTACTCTGGCGCTAGGCATAGCCAGCAGTTCGGGTACGCCATCGGCGGCACATGGGGGCCTGGTTCCGGTAGCCGTGTCCAATGCCAATTCCAGTGTAGAAGAGATTCGGGTCGAGCCTTTCCTGATCCACAACTGGGTATTTAATCCGAAAATGTCTCTGGAAAGTACCTTGCTTTATGAGACATCTGAAATTAAACAAAGTGGCGATGTTTCGAACAAGCGAGATTTCGATTTTCTCAAACCCAAAGTCGATTTTCGTTATGACCTGACTCCCACATTGCAATTGAGGCTTTCCCTGGAGAAGGTTGTGGAGCAACTGAGTTTCAATGACTTCGTGGCGGCCACTGACAATCGCGACAACGATTCGAATATCCAGGCGGGGAATGAGAATCTCAGGCAAGAGTGGTATTGGAAATACGATGCGAATGCAGAGTATCGACTGCCCAATGACCTCGGTGTTGTAAGTGGTAATATTTTTTTCCACGACTACCATGATCGAATCGAACGCATCGACGTCTCTCCTTCGGAAAACGATCTGCAATCCGCCAATGGAAATATTGGCGATGGCAAAAAATATGGAATGAACATCAACGCCAGCATTAGAATGCGCATGATTGATATGCCGAATTTGTTAGTGACTTCCCGGTTCAACGTCGAAGACTCTAAAATTCGGGATCCCTTCCTTGGTGTCGATAGGCGATTTTCATTCAACAACCGAGGCCGACTGTCTTTGGGATTTCGTCATGATATAAGCAAGTGGAACATGAATTACGGTTTGCAGTGGAACAATAGCTTCGATGGCAATCGCAAGCGTTACGATATTGATGACATTGAGCTTTCCGCTGGTGATCCCTTCGTGCTCGCCTTCGTGGAAGTTGTTGCCTTCGGCGGGACTACGTTTCGCCTCGATGCAATGAACTTTAATAATGCGGAGTTTTGCCGTGAACGACAGCGCTTCGTGGGTCGAATTTCTGCCGGTATCCTGGAAGAGATTGAAGACCAATGCAGCAGCTCGGGGAGAGTAATTTCCTTGAGGGTGAACGGAACGTTCTGATCCCGTTTAGCAGCCTACAACATAAACGACCGGTGACGCCCTCTTAACTCCTGCGAGTAACGGCAGGGTCGTTGCTCTTTAACTACTTGGGACAGCAACGTGGCAGTTAAACCGACTATCCATAAGATGAGGATCGCCTTAAGCGATCTTAACAGGGGCTATTACGACACCCTGAATTTAACTATCGCCCGCCACCCCTCTGAAACTCTCGAGCGAATGATGGCGCGAATGTTGGCATACTGTTTCAACGCGCAGGATCAATTAGTCCTCTGTAAAGGGCTTAGCGATACGGAAGAGCCAGATATATGGGCGCACAGCCTCGATGGAAGCCTGCAACTGTGGATCGATGTTGGCGAGCCCGCTGTGAACAGGATCAAGAAGGCTACACGCCTCGCACCAGCGGTTAAAATTTATTGCTTCAATTCGAAATCCGCTACTTGGTGGGAACAGGGGCGCGACAAGGTCGCGCAAATGAAGGCGTCAGTTTACCGTCTGAGATGGCAAGAGGTTCAAGCATTGGCAAAGTTGGTTGAACGCACCATGGATATCTCAATCACTATTACGGGCGATTCCGCCTATGTGGCAGCCGAGCTGGGTGAGTGTGAGTTATCTGTAGAGGTATTGCAGGAAGTATAGGCATCACTCCCCCCATTGCTATGGGTACTCTGTAGACTAATTATTTGCTGCATAGCTGCCTACGTTTTCACTTCTCTCCATATGCGATCCTATGTGAAGTATCTTTTATGGAGTATCCTTGCGGTAGTTCCAACTTAGGGGAATTTCCATGGCTTACTCTCTGATCGGCAAGAATTTCACACCGCCCGACATACATGGCAAGGTCACAGGAAAAGCGAAATACGCCGAGGATTTTCGTGCCGAAGGCATGCTCTATGCACGCTTGCTCACCAGTCCTATTCCCCATGCCCGGGTACGCCGGCTGGATGTCTCCAGGGCGTTGGCGATAGAGGGTGTCGTTGCGGTGCTTACCGCCGATGATGTGCCGGCCTTGCCAGGTTTGCAGAATCCTATTCTCACCAACGAGCCTGCCTATGTTGGTGATCCAATACTGGCTGTCGCCGCAGTTGACGAGCAGACCGCCGAAGATGCAATCCAGGCAATCAGTTTTGATTTCGAGCCCCTGCCTTTCTCTACAGACCCCATTTCCAGCCTTAGTCCCGATGGTGAACATGCCCGCACCCAGGGCAATGTTGGCAACTCAAGCCTGCGTGATGAAATACGCTCTATGCATTGGTCTGCCGACGAAATGGCCGCCGCAGGAGAGGGTAATTTGCCGGAAGGGGAAGCGGCACGAGAGTGGAGCATAGGCGATGTTGAAGCCGGTTTTGCAGAGGCTGTGTTCAGGCTCGATGAAAGCTTCGTCACCGCCAGCCATTCTCACCACTCGATGGAGCCACGGTCGGTCATGTCCTATTGGGAGAATGGCAAGTGCTTCGTCTTCGGTTCCAGTCAGAGCCAGAGCTTTCCGGTGCCAACCCTGGCGGGCTATATTGGTATCGACCCGGAAGACCTGGTCTTCATCGCCGAATACTGCGGAGGAGGTTTTGGTTCCAAGGGAGCAGCCTATCCGAGCATGTCGATTGCGCCGCATCTGTCGCGCCTGACAGGGCGCCCGGTCATGTTAAGAATTACCCGCGAAGAAGAATATTATATCGGCTCCGCCCGCCATGGCTTTCAAGGCCGAATAAAGATGGGGTTCCGCGAGGATGGCCGCATAACGGCGGCGGATCTTGTCATCATCCAGGACAATGGTGCCAACGCTGGATTCTCCGACTGGCTGTCGGCGGGAGATGCCCTCACTCTGGTCTACACGCCACTGGCCATGCGCTACAGGGGCACTCCAGTCTTTACCAATACGCCTTTCAAGGGGCCGCAGAGAGGCCCAGGTCAAAATCAACTGGCGGCGGCGATTGAGCCTCTACTGGACAAAGCCGCTAAAGCACTTGGGCTTGACCCTTTGGAGATTCGCCGCATCAATGCCCCCGGCAATGACGCCAAATATGGCGCCCGGCAGGGTGTTATTAGCAGTTCTTATATGCCTGAGGCGCTGGCTATGGGCGCCGAACAATTTGGCTGGGCAGAGAAGCGAGCGCAGAGTGGCCAGCGCAATGGCAGCAAGGTCATCGGTGTCGGCATGGGTCAGGCTTATCACTCCGCTGGCAGCAGTGGCTTCGACGGCCTAGTGCGAATTTCTCCCGATGGCAAGCTGCATATTCACACCGGTGTCGGCAATCTCGGCACCTATTCCCATACCAGCACTTCGCGTGTGGCAGCTGAGGTGTTGAATTACAGCTGGGACAATTGCATCGTCGAAAGAGGTGATAGTCGCCGTCATCTGCCGTGGAACCTTGGCCAGTTCGGCAGCAACACTTCATTCACCATGACACGAACCAATTATGTGGCGGCCATCGATGCGCTGGAAAAATTGTTGGAGATTGCCGCCATCGAATTAGGTGGCTCGCCAGAAGATTATGATATTGCCGATGAGCGGGTATTCCGTAAATCTGATCCAACCCAATTCATCAGTTATGCCACAGCCGCCAGCCTGGCCATCGAGCTGGGCGGTAAATACAGCGGCCAGATTGTGCCTGAAGATATAAATTCAATGACCAGCAACTCGGTTGCGGCATTGGCGGGCAGCGGCCTGATCGGCGTGGCAAAAGACAATCTGGAAAAACAGGGCACGGTGCCAGCACTGGCCGTTGGCTTTGTGCAGATTGAGCTGGATATTGAAACCGGTAAATATGAAATCCTGGATTACTTGGGGGTGGCTGATTGCGGCACGGTAATTCACCCACAGGGGCTGGAAGTGCAGATTAAGGGCGCTGCGAACATGGGTTTTGGTATGGCCGGTTTTGAACGCCATGCCTATGATCCGCAGAATGGTTTACCGGCCAATGTCAGTCTGCACCAAGCTAAGATTCCCACCTACATGGATGTGGCCTTAACCATGAGCTCGACAGCGGTGGATAAACCCGACCCGCAAAATCCGATTGGTGCCAAAGGTATTGGTGAGCCCATTCAGGGTTGTGCCGCCGCTGCTTTGTTGTGCGCCATCTCCGATGCCCTGGGAGGGCATTATTTTAATCGCGTACCAATAACCGCCGACATGATCATCAATGCCGCCAGTGGCCGACCGCAGTCGCATAAACCCCTGCAGACCAACACGCTGTAACTTAAACCCAGACAAGTCTCCAATTGCACAATTAATAAGCTACCTGGATTAGCCTATTAATTGTGCAATTGGAGAGCTGCGCCGATTCTGATTCAGCCTTCTCCTTATTATTAATTTCTACTCGTTAACCCCTTTTTCCGTATTGCAGCGATTAATAGCAGTGATGACATTAATTTCTTCGACATTGGAGTAAGGACTATGGCTACACTTCTAAAACATCCAGACAATTCGCGCCGTCCAGGCGTGCTTTCTCGACATCGCTCACTGCTCTCCCTTGGTTTGCTGACCCTGGCCCTGGTGGGCTGTGGAGCCAAGCTGATAGAACATCAAGTTCTTAATGAGCCGCAGCAGGTAGTCGATGAGAATCGAGCTGGAATCCAGCGGGCCAACTCTGCAATAGGCGGTGGTCAGGCTGATTCTCCTTCTAGCTCGACCACTGTTGCGATTGACGCCATGGTGGAAATCGAGGAGGTGGTAGTGACTGGCAGTTTTGTGTCCCGGTCTTCAGCGACCGCCGCTTCAGGAGTCGCCGATAGGTCAATTATGCGATCAGAGGCTATTAGCAAACATCCCCAATCAGCAGTTCGGTTGTCACCTTCCTTCCCAGCCGAAGCCGACAGACTTGCCTACCATTACGGACCCGTCAACAATCGAGAGAACTATCTCGACCTTCAGGAGAACTCGGTCAAGCTGGTAAGCCAGGTGCCGGTTTCTACCTTTAGTATCGATGTCGATACGGCGGCGTACAGCAATCTGCGCCGCATCATCATGCGCGAAGGACGATTACCACCTCACGACGCCATTCGGCTAGAGGAGATGATTAATTACTTCGACTATGACTATGAGGCTCCAGCGAGCCTGGATCAACCATTGGCGGTTCATACCGAGCTCACCGTCTCACCCTGGAATCCGTCAAACCAACTCTTGATGATAGGGATAAAGGGCTATGAGCCGGCACCGGAGGAGCGACCGAATGCCAATCTAGTGTTCCTGGTGGATGTCTCCGGAAGCATGCAATCGCCGGATAAATTGGGTCTGGTGAAACGTTCTCTGAAACTACTGGTAGAGGAGATGGGTGATGAAGACCGCATTGCGTTGGTGGTTTATGCCGGGGCGGCGGGAGTCGTGTTGGATTCCACCAGTGCAAGTGACAAAAGCAAGATTCGCAACGCTATCGACTCATTGACTGCTGGCGGCAGCACCAATGGAGCGGCTGGCATCGCCTTGGCCTATCGCATCGCCGAGGACAATCTGATCGAGGGTGGCATCAATCGCGTCATCATCGCCAGCGATGGAGATATGAATGTCGGGGTAACCAGCATCGATGCACTAAAGGAGTTGATCACACAGAAGCGCGACAACGGTGTTGCCCTGACTACTTTGGGATTTGGCAGCGGCAACTACAATTACTCCTTAATGGAACAGATTGCCGATGTGGGCAACGGCAGCGCGGCATATATAGATTCGCTGAACGAGGCGCGCAAGGTATTGGTTGAGGAATTGCAATCGACTCTGCTGACCATCGCCAAAGACGTCAAGATTCAGATCGAGTTTAATCCGGCTGTAGTGTCCGAATACAGATTGATTGGTTATGAGAACCGTGTCCTCAATCGCGAAGATTGTGTCAACGACAAGGTAGACGCGGGTGAAATAGGTGCCGGTCACACGGTAACGGCTCTCTACGAAGTGACCCTGGTAGGCAGCGAGGGGGGGCTGATTCCCGCTAGCCGTTATGCTACACCGCGTCAAACCGATGCCTCTGTCAGCAGTGATGAACTGGCCTATGTGAAGATTCGATACAAGCACCCCGATGCCCAGGTGAGTACAGAAATGGGGGTGGCGGTGATGGTTTCCGATGTGGCCCAACAAACAGACACGGCCTCCAATGACATCCGCTTCGCCGCCGCAGTGGCTGGCTTCGGTGAATTGCTACGTGGCGGCAAGTACCTCAGCGACTGGGACTACGACCAGCTGTTGCAGTTAGCCCGCCAGGCCCGTGGCAGTGACCCCCATGGCTATCGCAGTGAGATGCTGAATCTAATCGAGATGGCTAGGCTGCTCTAGGCGAACATGCTGAGCTGGCTATTCAGTTCGGCGTCACAAACTGGCCACTACTGGTACACTAGATACAATGCTAAGAGTGTTACATTCACTGTCCAGCGACGAGTCACTGATGTTGAAATATCAACGCGGTGACTCCGTTGCATTTGAGGTGTTATACGCAAGACACAAGGACGGTCTGTATGCATATCTGTATCGCTCCCATGTCGATTTTGCGGTTATCGAGGAGGTCGCACAGGAAACCTGGATGGCGATAATCAACGCGGCAGACAAATATCGGCCTTTGGCAAAATTCAGAACCTATCTTTTTGCCATTGCCCACCGCAAATTAGTGGATTTCTGGCGGCAGAATAAACATGAATCACTGATGCAGCGCGAAACCGAGAGTGGCGAATCCCTGGTTGATACTCTGGAAGGACAGAGCGCACAATGGACCAGTTCGGTGGATCTCTCCATGGATTTGCTGTTGGCCCTGGAGGCGCTGTCGAAGGATCAGCAACAAGCCTATCTGTTAAAGGAAGAAGGCTTTAGCCGCAAAGAGATAGCGACCATGACAGGGTCGAATGAAGAAACGATAAAGAGTCGCATCCGCTATGCGACTAATCACCTGAAGCGCTTGCTGGAGGTACGCTATGCCGACTAAATCCGATAGCGACGACCGTAAGCTGTCTGCACTATTGAATCAGACTGAACCACCGCGTTCGCCGGAACACCTGGACAAGCTAATCATCAATCATGCCAGACGCAAGGCCGAGCAGCGGCGCGAATTATCCAGCCCCGGCCCCATTGGCTGGCTTGGGCAGAACTGGAAATCCACAGTGTCTGTATTTGCAGTCTCGGCAATTGCCCTGTCTGTTACTCTGCGATCAATTGATGTGGCACAGCCCGATCTGCCGGCGCGCTCCATTGCCCAGGCTCCCGGTAATCAAATATCGTTGCGGGATGCACTAGTGCAAAGTGAGGAGATTCAGCCTGCGTCTTTGGGCGTTGAAGAAGCAGAATTCGACGTCACGGCAATTGATGCATTGGTGATCAACAGCAATAACAACACCTTGCTCGAGCCGGTTCAGCGTAGCCTGCAATTTGAATTTCAGGAAACAAGGCAAGAGCCTGCCGTCGTCGAGCCCGCTGCCACAGCATCTCTAGCTCCAACGCCAACTGTTCTCACTTCGGCAGCAGAGAAGGTAGAGGAGGTGGCCTCAGTGGCAGTCAATGCTGTGACTTTCGAGAGCGCGGTAGACGCAAGCACCGATGAGGCTATAGAGGAAGTCGTGGTTACCGGCAGCTTCATACGCGGGGCGGCATTCACGGCAGCATCCAGGGTGGAACAAGTAGATCTATCCACCATCATTAATGCTGACATCCTGCGCCAGCAAAGTTTCCTGCAATTGCTAAGCGAGGTTCTGTTAGACGACACAACACAGCTTGCCGCCCCTACCTCATCGACAGAGGCAAGTCGACAGAGCCTGAGAGATT
>Ga0114950_10004466_pt1 | contig 10868 bp, 8 predicted proteins | sample N075metaG_FD_83503 | JGI IMG/M metagenome (GOLD analysis project Ga0114950, IMG submission 83503) | Deep subsurface microbial communities from Kermadec Trench to uncover new lineages of life (NeLLi) - N075 metaG | ecosystem: Environmental > Aquatic > Marine > Ocean trench > Sediment | place... | reverse complement strand
ATTTTCAGAATTATCCCAATCCATTTAATTCAGTAACAAACATTTTTTATCGTGTTGCTTTTTCAGGCTTTGTTACTCTTAAAGTTTACAATATTACTGGAGAATTGGTTGAAACTCTTATTAACGAAGTTAAACAAATAGGAAATTATTCTGTGAAGTTTGACGCTAGTAAACTTTCTACTAGTATTTATTTTTATAGATTACAAATAGACGGTCGTCTCCTAAAAACAAATAAAATGCTATATATTAATTAAAAATATTACCCAGGAAAATTGCACGAGGAGTGAATGAAAAAAACAAAAGCCCGCCTTCGGGTAAGAGGGCGGGCTTTTTGTCTATCCTTGATTTTGCGCTTTGCGGTTTGGCAGGAGGGTTGGCAGCAGGTGCCGGATTTCATTTGAAAAAGTCAAAAATCGTCCACTTGGGATCTTGTTCAAAGTTATAACTCAAAATTTGTTTTTAATTTTTGCTCCCGTTCAAATCGTTCAATAGCAAGTTGAATGAGTTTGTCGATAAGTTCGGAGTAAGGAATACCGCTGACTTCCCAGAGTTTCGGGTACATACTGATTTTGGTAAAGCCCGGGATTGTGTTGATTTCGTTCAGGAGGACTTTATTTTCTTGAGTCAAAAAGATGTCTACACGTGCCATCCCTTCACAACAGAGCGCCTGGAAAGCCTTAATCGACAACTCTTGAATCTGCTTGACCAACTCCTCGGGGAGTTTGGCTGGAATCTCTAAAAGCGCGCCCTGTGCATCGATGTACTTCGCTTCATAAGAGTAGAATTCGTGCTGGGGTATAATTTCTCCCGGCACGGAAGCAATTGGCTCTTCATTCCCCAAAACCGAGCATTCGATTTCCCTGCCGCCGATAAATTCCTCGATCAAGATTTTAGTGTCATATTTGAAGGCGTCTTTAACCGCTTCTTCGAGCTCAGTCTGCGTCTGCACCTTGTGAATTCCCACCGATGAACCCAGGTTTGCCGGTTTAACAAAAAGCGGCAGCCCGAGCTGCTGTTCAATTTTCGCAAAATTGGCGGTTTCAATAGAGACGCGGTCGAAGACGAGAAATTTGCCGATGGCAATGCCGGCATCACGAAGCAGCCGCTTCATCACGTCTTTGTCCATAGCGACCGAGGAGCCCAGAACCCCGGCGCCGACGAAGGGCACATTCGCCAGCTTGAGCAGACCCTGAACGGTGCCGTCTTCGCCAAACGTGCCATGAAGAATCGGGAACACGACATCGATGGTGCCAAAAGAGGCGTGGTCGGTCACGCTGACGATTTCCCGTTGGCCACTTTCTCCGGTAACCAGCGCGACGTTTTTATTGCTTTTATTGAGTGAAATGAGTTTTGGGTTTTCTGAATTTAGGAGGAAGTGTGATTCGTCGTTTAAGTACCAGCGACCCTGTTTGTCAATGCCGATGAGCACGACTTCGTACTTCTCTTTGTCGATGGCTTCAACGACGTTTTTTGCAGATTGTAGAGAGACTTCGTGCTCTGCAGATTTGCCGCCGAAGAGAATGCCGACACGGATTTTTTTGCTCATGGATTTAATTGCTTCACTTTATATTATTACTAAAAATTCAATAGCTAATCTGAATAATTCGCAAACCACAAAAGTCGTCATTCCCGCGAAGGCGGGAATCCATTACAAAGGAACAACTTAGTGCAGGTCATGGCTGCCCGACTACTCGGGCATGACAATATTGAAGTTTCTTACCTGAAATGGAAATTTATGAATTAACCAGGCTAAGATATATTAATCGCCCCGCCATTCAAGTGCCTTTTTTTGAAGTTCAAGCGAGGTGAATTTATTTTTATATTCTTTTAAGGCCCCAGCCCAGTTTTGGTCCAATGTCTTACTCTTTTTTCGAGCTGACTTTTCAATCTCTTGTTCTTTCATAAAATCTCACAAAACTACCCTCTGAAAATAACCGTCTCCCGCAAAAAGATTCGTGAAGACAGGAACAAACTGAGTCCTGCTAAAACGGCCAGCGAAGCATAAACCTCGATCAAAAGCCAAAAATCAATCGTGCCGGCGACAATTTCTTTGGTTGCTAATGAAACATTTAGAATGGGAATCAGGGCGGTTTTTGGATCCAAAGTAACTCCCGGAATCAGACCAATTAAAACCGGCAGAATAATTACGAAATTAAATGGCGTTATGATACTCTGGGCCTCTTTGAAAGATTTTGCAAACATAGATAAGGAGAGTAATACCCCAGCAAAAAACATGGTTAGCGGCAACAAAAGTGAAAGAAGCAAAATAATGGATTTAATCTCAAAGATACCTGAAATTACGTCGATAATTTCAGGTGGAATTTCGCCGAATTGTAGAACGACAAGATAGAGTCCGACTAATGAAACAAGAGCTGAGCTGATTCCGGTCAGAACAACCACGCCAAACTTTCCGAGCAAAATCACAAAACGACTGACTGGCGCTGTGAGAAGTGTTTCGATTGTCCCTCTCTCTTTTTCCCCTGCCGCCAGATCAATTGCGGGATACATGCTGCCCATAAAACAAAAAATGACAAAAATATAAGGCAGAATAGCCCCAATTGCTTTGCCAATCCTCTCTTTTTTTGAAGTAATATCAACTTCAACCAGTTTTACCGCTGTGCTAATGGCTTTATCCAAATCAAGTTTCTCAAATCGTGCCGACAATAAAGAATCTTCAAACTTATCTACCAAATCTTTCATCCGGTCCTTTTCGATATTGTCGCCTTCGCTGGATTTAAAATAAAATTTAATTCTGCCTGCCCGGAGATTTTCGACGCGTTTATTAAAAGTTTTGGAAAAAACAAAGACGCCATCGAGACTGTCGTTTTGAACAAAAGAACGAACACTGTCCTCGGGCACATTTTCAATAAGCTTGAATTTTTCCTTTTGAATAATGATTTCAATTAACTTTTGTGTTTCGCTGTCGTTGCTGATGACCGCAACTTGCAGGGTCTTTTCTTTGGCTTTTTTCACCATGGATTTTTGGATGGTTGTCCAAATTCCAAAAATTACCGGGAAAAGCGCGAGCGGAATAATGATCATGGCGATAATCGTGCGTCGGTCTCTGAGTGTGTCGATCAGTTCCTTTTTGAAGATGGTTAAAAAAGCATTCATGTTAAGCCTCCTCCACTAGTTTGATAAATTCATCTTCCAGCGAGTTCGTTTTCATTTGATCGACAAAATCCTTGTAACTGCCGTTGTAGCACAGCTTGCCTTTGTGAATGATTGCCAGATCATCGCTGAGGAGGCTGACTTCTCCCATGATGTGGGTTGAAAAAATAACCGTTTTCCCTTGCTCACGAAAATCCCGAATAAGCTGAATAATGCTGCGTGCGCTGATGACGTCCAAACCAGCGGTCGGCTCATCAAACACGATCACTTCCGGATCGTGGATGATGGTTCGGGTGATGGAGACTTTCTGTTTCATTCCGGTTGAGAGTTTGCCGATTCGCCGCTTGGCAAAGCCATGCATATCGAGACGAGTATAAATTTCATCCAGGCGTTTTTCAAAAACCTTTTTATCCATACCATGTAAATCAGCATAGTACTTGACCAGTTCATTGGGCGTTAACCGGTCATAGAGCCCGGTTGAGCCGGTAAGAAACCCCAACCGCCGCCGGACTTCTTGCGGATCTTCCTGCACATCAAAACCACAGATTTTGACGCTGCCGGAAGTGGGCTTTAACATGGTTGCGAGTATGCGCAACGCGGTGGTTTTTCCGGCTCCGTTGGGGCCCAAAAGAGAAAACACCCGCCCCGGCTTGCTGGTAAAAGTTATTCCTGCCACCGCTTCGACTGTGCCGTTTTTTGAGGCCCTGCCCAGTTCCTTCTTTTGCTGCCGGGTGAGCTTAAATTGTTTTCTTAAATCGTTTACTTCAATCATTGATTGTTCTCCCTCGTTACACCGATTTGATTTTTCTCTAAAAGTATCGAAAGATACAAATTGCGACACTTTATGTCAATTCTTTTACACCTGGAATAAAGTTGTATTCAGAGCTAAAGAAGCGTTTGGCCATTAGCTTTTGGCCTACGGCTTTTTATTCGTAAGAATTTAGATCGTGAATATCATTTCACCCGTAATAACCTTTTTAACGAATTGACTTTCAGTTAAAAGCTAATTGCCAAAAACCAAACGCCAGACGCTCAATTTAGGGCAGAGAGTAAATGGAGAGAGCAATTACATGGAACCGCCCAATTCCTGGCATTCATAAAAGTCTTGCTTTTTTAATGAATGTTTGTTTTTTTGACTAAATAGTCATTGCAAAAACTCACATCTCCTCAGCACCTGATCTAACCTTAAACCGAGGATAATATGGCAAAGGATAAACTTTCATTTTTTGATACGATTCTGGCCTTTTTTGACAAAGCCGCTGCTTTTACTTCCCACCCAAAAGGCTTACTCGATCAGATAAAATACACCAACAGTATTTATAAATTCAAATTCCCGCTTAAAAACGACGATGGCACTTACGAAATTATAGAGGCCTTTCGGGTTGAGCACAGTCATCACAAGTCGCCGGTTAAGGGTGGCCTTCGTTACAGTGAGATGGTCAACGAAGATGAAGTTAAAGCCCTGGCCGCGCTGATGACTTATAAATGTGCTTTGGTTGATGTCCCGTTTGGCGGGGCGAAAGGCGGGATTAAAATCGAGCCGCGGAATTACTCCCTAGCACAACTTGAGCGAATTACCCGGCGCTACACAGCAGAATTAGTAAAGAAGAATTTTATCGGCCCTGGAATTGACGTCCCGGCTCCGGATTATGGCACAAGTGCACGCGAGATGGCCTGGATTGTGGATACTTACTCGGCCCTAAATCCGGGACAAATTGATGCAGCGGCCTGTGTGACCGGCAAGCCGATCGAACAGGGCGGCATTCGCGGCCGTGTTGAAGCGACCGGCAACGGCGTGTTTTATGGCTTAAGACATGCCTTAACTTATGCCGATGACATGAAGCGGTTGGGCCTTACAACCGGTATCAAAGATAAAAAGATTGTCATTCAGGGCATGGGGAATGTTGGCTATCATGTCGCGAAGTTCTTTCAAAAAGCCGGGGCAGTCATTACGGCGATTGCTGAATACGACGGCGCCATTTGCAATCCCAACGGTCTGGATGTCGATGAGGTGCAAAAACATCGCAGTGAAAGCGGCTCTATTTTAAATTTTCCCGGCGCTGCAAATTTTGAAGAAAGTAAGCAAGCGCTTGAATACAAATGTGACATTCTGGTCCCTGCAGCTTTAGAGCGACAAATAACCGAGCACAATGCTCCCAATATTAAAGCGAAGATTGTCGCTGAAGCCGCTAATGGCCCCACCACTGCCAGAGCGGCTGAGATTCTCAAGGAAAGGGGCGTGATGATTATCCCTGATATGTATCTCAATGCGGGTGGCGTGACCGTGTCTTACTTCGAGTGGTTAAAGAATTTGAGTCATGTCCGTTTCGGCCGGATAAGCAAACGCTTCGAGGAATCTTCCAACAAGGCAATCCTGGAAAAGGTCGAACAGCTAACCGGGAAAAATCTGACAGCTGAGGAAAAGAGAGCCATCAGCCATGGCGCCGATGAAGTGGATTTGGTGAATTCCGGCCTTGAAGAGACGATGATCAATGCTTATGATTCCATTCGCGAAATTTACATGACCACAGATGGTGTTCCTACGCTGCGGGTCGCGGCGTTTATAAACGCGATTAATAAAATAGCAGTGTCTTATTTGCAGTTAGGAATTTTTCCATAATTTGTCGGTTTCTTTTAAGCAGATAAAAAGGAGATTTGTCGCTTTTCTTCTGATTGGCAAGGGCTCGGCGGGTGGATGAATGAAAATCACCGGATTCAAGGTGAATTGCCCGGGCCACGGTGAGTCGAATGAACAACTGATTTCAGCCGCTTTGGAGACCGGCGCTTTGGGCGCGAAGCTTGAGGGAGCCGGAGAGGGAGGAACGATTGTCGTTCTCTTTCCAGGTGAAGACAGCGCCGATCTTGAAGAGGTTTTGCAAACCGCTGGAGCTTCGGCGATTTTTAGACCGAGGATCGCCGCCGGTGCAACCCTGAATTAAACCCTCCTTCGTTTTCCGTTTCAATGATTACTGTGGATTTCAACCTTTTACTCCACATTTAACTCTCCTAAAAAAAGTCTGAATAAAAAACTCCTATGGGTGTGTCTTATTTTACAATGTTTTTTTTAAAGTAATGTGTATAGAAAGGAAACCCGGGAGATGAATCCTAAGTTAACTAATTACATTTTTCTTTATAAAATTCAAAATTTCCTCAACTATTTTTCGGTTACGACTGTCTAATTAATAGATGGATTTCAATCTGCTGTAACCAAACTTAGAAAACTTAAACGAGTGACCAAGACAGATTATAACTTCAGCGAAGAGAGGATATTCTTAACATCATTTCGTTCCTCTGAGGCCCTGAAAGATGAGATTGGCCAGAGGATTTCGAAGCGCAGAAGTAAGGATTGGGATTTCGTGCAGCTAAACAGCGAGGGTGCGTTTCTATCTTTAACTTTTAAGCAGAAAATCAGTTGTAATTAATTTGTCGTAACTAGCTGTTGCTTGTTGGCTTTTAGCTGTTGGCCTTGAGTTCGCTGACAAGGTTATTTTATCATCTTTTGTTTGTAGCCGAAGTGGCCGCACTTCGGGTTCGCCAGGTCGAAAACTCTGCCTCATTCTGCTACTTTAACACTCTTAAACAGAATCTTTGAAAGGTTCTGCTCCTAAACTTTTCAGTTTGCAGGTTTCAATTCTGAGCTTTAGATGTGAACTCAATCATTTCAAAAGGCTCTAGCAGAATTTCGATCCGCCGGTTAATTTGCCTGCCCATAGGCGAATTATTGTTGCTCTCCAACCTGACTTGATCGGACTCCACTTTTAGAATGAAGGGACTGAGATTAATCTCCGTCACGCCTGCCGCAATTTGCTCACGCACATATTGATATTCTTGGGCGCTTCTTTTTCTTAGCACTTCAAGAAAATTCAGTTTGCCAATTTCAATGCTAAAAGGTTCGTGTTCTCCTTCACCCCGAATTTCAATCTCATAAAATGTTTCACCATTATTCAGACTGATTGAATGATGAAGCCGTTTTTTGAATTTCTCATAGAATTTGGCTGCGCGCTTTTTCGAAAGATACTCGTTATAAGGTGACTCACCAATCGCACAAGCATGACCAATGAAATGAACTTTTTGAATTCGATTTAAATTGAGCTGAGCCTTTACTTTTTCAAGAATGTTAGACCAATCCGGATTTAGGTTCGGGGTGTCTTCACGAAATTCAGCCATGCCCAAAATAATTTTTTCAGGTAGTTTATTTTCTGTGTGGAGTGATAAATGTACATTCTGTTTTGGCGTTGAGAAACTTCGTCCCAGGGAATCTTTCACAATTATTTTGTAGCCTGCTTCCTGGCTTACCCAGTCACTTCTTTGATTGCTGAAATGGCGCCAGTGGAACGTCTCCTTGCGCTCAAGGATCTCTATGATATTAATTGTATCCGTTCGCATGGATTGCAACGAACTAAAATAAAGAACCCCACTCACTGCCGGTACAGAATATTCAACGTTTGCTGCAAAAGGCACTGTCAGGAAAGTTTTTGATTTGGGCAAAGTAATCGGGACCGAATGAAACAATTCCAGAAACTCCTGACGGTTTTGCTGTTCATTTACAAAGATTCGGACGTACCTGCGTTCTTCCTGAACCCAGGGGGTATCGAGTTGAGGATTCGGGTTTTTGAAAATGACTTGAATATTTTCAGGAGTTCGAATGAGTCGTTTATTTAAGCCAAGATCTACTAAGTAGTCTTTAACGGCTTGTACCCGTTTAAGCGCCAAACCTTTGGATTCACCATTCGTAAAATCCGCAGAACCTTGAAGAATTAAAATAACGTCCGTACGCTTCACAAGCCGTGTTGCTAAAGTTTCTAAAGGAGAATAAAACAGAGAAGAGTGACTATTTGAAACCTCGGAGCTATTGTGATCAAAATAGACCTTTGGAATAAACGGCAATTCATATTCATAGACCGTGTCGACTTGTGCCACAACGCTTTGTTTCGTTTTGAATGCGCCCTTTGGGATTGTGTAAAAAGCCTTTGCCTGTAAATTGTTGGACTCATTCTCTTCCTGAATTAGATTTCCTCGATCAAAGATGGCAGTAATTAAATGCTTGCCAGGTAAATTCGTGTTCCATTTGATTTTGAATGTTGTATCCGCTCCTGCCCGCAGTTCTTTGATTGTCATCGCTGCTAAAGGCCGGTTTGGTTCGTCTGAGCGTTTTTGACCCATAACGCCATTTGTTGCAGACGTGAGCAGCGAATCGTAAACGATTAATGAGAATTTTTTGGCGCTGGCTAACCCGGCGTTTGATACTTCTATTTTCAATTCGCCCTGATAATCATCTTCAGTAATTAGGGAATGAGGATCAAAAGAAAGGCCGGTGATTTGAAGATCCGGAAGGATGCGAAAATGGCTGATTCGCTCGCCGTTTTTCTCTGCGAACCGAATATGCCGATCTTCGTCATAGGCTAGAACCGACCAAAAATAATCACCGGCAGGAAATTGCTCAAATAAAAAGCTGACTTGATCCTGGTCGCGGGCAATTTGAAAACCGGAATCTTCAGCGAAATAAAAGTTCGAGCGATTTTTTTCAATCCATTCAAATAAATCTTGATCGCCCTTCTCTAATTTATCGATTAATTGATTCAGGTAGATACTTTGAGCCTTACTATCAGATTCCTCAACCATGAGGAGATAGTTAATAGTGTCATACAAATCCGGATCGTGAGTCTTATTCCAGGTCAATTGAACATTGCCAGGCTTGAGATCGGTGCCGAGAATTGGATCGACGAACTCAAATTTCTCCGGACCCACGGGATAATGGGATACGCCGGCGCGGTAGGTGACCGGGAAGAAAATATTTTTTTCCTGGCCTGCCAGGTCAATGCGCAAACCATTGTTTCGACCGAAGATCTGCTGTTTAGCGGTTTTTGTTAAAAAGAAACGATCATCAAAGCGTAGGCTCATACCGAATGAAAATTGGCTTAAGTTGTTGCTGCCGAAATCATAGCCGCCCCGAAGTCCGATTACATTGAACAAAAAAGCTTCAGCTCCAAAACTGATGCTTCCGCCCTCATCCCGAATATTTTTATAATCTGCGCTAAACTGCATTTGCAGACCCGTGTGCGTTCCCATGTTCAAGGCAGCTCCGGCCCGCAGACTGCGCGGCAGGGGCGTATCTTCAGCAATAAACTGCAGGCCTTGCCCTAATTGAGTCAGCGCCACCCCGACTGATAGAATGCCGTATTCAAAGGGTCCTTTTTTGAAAGTAAATCGATTTGAGCGGTACAACAGACCAAAATCTAAAATCAACGAACTTGCAGCGACGTTTGCTAAATTACTGCGGAAGTATTTGACGTTTGCACCAAAAGATAAATTCTTGGATAGAAAGTTAAGGGGATTCCCAAAGCTTGCAGTCATCAAAAGGTCACTTGCGGAGGCTGAGGGCTGAGCTCCTTTGGTGCTGTCGAATTCGCGAATACCCTGGTACTGAATTCCCAACGCAAACTTGGTGTGCTTGCTCCATGGAGTTCTCAGTTGTTGGCCATAACTGAATGAAAGATTGTACGAATCCGCTATCCATTCCGTGTAGGCCGCCGACCATTGCCACGGACGTAAAAAGCCGGTGGCGCCAGGATTGGCATATAAAGCATGGAGCTCATCAATTACACCGGTTAAACTTCCCGCCATGCCCTGGTGTCTGGCACCGGGCAAAACCTTGAGAAAAGCGCCGCCGGACCTGACCTGGTCAAAAGCAGGTGTTGCTGCCAACCCAACAAGAGCGATAGAAAACAGCCACGTTGGGATGACTTTAGAGGCTTTCTTTTCAAGAAAAACGATCATCTTGCTAGTATCACTTTTTTCCAACAAATCAGGTTATCTGAAAGCAGCGTTATAATGTAGACGCCGCTGCCGACTTTGCGGCCGGATTCAGTCAACCCAAACCATTCAAAGCGGTTGAGACCTTCATCGAATCTGTTTTCGGCTAATTTCATAACGTGCGCGCCTCCCATATCGTAGACATCCAATTGGACTTTACGACTTGTATTCAACTCGAATGTGATACCCAGGGGAGCACCGGATTGCGGTTCGTAGACATTGAAATCCAAAGTTAAAAGTTCGCAACTTTCGGAGAGTATTGTGGGCCGAATGATAAACACGGTTTCGGTTGCTGTGGAAATGTTGTTATCTAACTTCAAAGGATCTTCATTGTCCGCCTGAACAATGACAGTGTTAGTTAGTTCGGTTAATTCTTCGCCTACATTTATTGACAGAGTTGCTTCAAAGGTGAAGGTTGTGTCTCTAAATGGCTGCAGATTTCCAAGCGGCCAATCTATCGTATCCCGGGAAGCGAAATTAGCTACGCTCACTGAGTCGGGTAAGATGTCTTTTAGAACTACATTAAATGCTTCAATATCTGACTGGTTTACAATGTTGATAAAATATGAAAATGTATCTCCGGGCTTAACAAACCATAGGGTGTCGGCTCCCTGAACTGAGAATGAGTCGGTTTTTACAAACTGCGAGACAGAGATATCGGTGAGGAGAACAGGCTTCTTAACCACAACTGCGCTGCTTGCAAAATTATTAAAGAGATTTGTATCGCCTTTAGCAACGACGGAACTTGTGTTTACAACCTCAAATTGTGACTCGGGTAAGAAATCCGAATCTTCTACGCGGACAAAATATGAAATGTCGGCTGTTAAATCTGCCTCGAGGCTTGCCAGATTCCAAACAACTAATGTCTGATTTGCGCTTTTAGTTAATGAATTCGGTGCAACGCTAAAACTGCTTTCATCGACTACCAAAAATTCCGGAATTGT
>Ga0114950_10004465_pt1 | contig 10870 bp, 6 predicted proteins | sample N075metaG_FD_83503 | JGI IMG/M metagenome (GOLD analysis project Ga0114950, IMG submission 83503) | Deep subsurface microbial communities from Kermadec Trench to uncover new lineages of life (NeLLi) - N075 metaG | ecosystem: Environmental > Aquatic > Marine > Ocean trench > Sediment | place... | reverse complement strand
CTCGAAGGTTGGTACCGCCAGTGCCGGCATCAACACGGCGACAATGAGCCGTAATACGGGCGGCTCGGCACTGGCCGGTCGCAATGTCACAGCGATCAAAAGCCCGGTTGAGGCAGTCGGACAATCCGTGGGCGGTGCGCGTCGCAGCGGCACCAGCGGTAAAGCGTCACGCAGTCGCGAGGAAATCGAGCTGGTCTTTGACAAAAACAAGGGTGCGATTTTCTCCCTGTACAATCGTGCATTGCGGCGGAATCCAATTCTCGAAGGAAAACTGGTGCTACGTCTTACCATCGCTCCATCGGGGGTGGTTACGTTCTGCGAAATTGTATCGAGTGAACTCGATGACGAAGAGCTGGAACGCAAACTGGTGCAACGGGTGAAACTATTCCGTTTCGAGGCCAGGGACGTAGAACCGGTTACGACGACCAAGCCGATCGACTTCTTCCCGGCCTAGCTGTCGTAGGAGGCATCCCGCCGACTCACCTTATTCATGCTACGGTAATCCCCTGCCACTGAAAGCGGGGGGCCGCAATGCATGACCAGTCAGTAACGCCAGACGAATTGCCCAATCCCGATCAACCGCAATCGGCCTCGCCCGTTACAGTCTCAGAGCGCTTCGACTCGATAGACACACTACGCGGCATCGCCGTCCTCGGCATCCTGGTGATGAATATCTATGGCTTCGCCATGTCAATGGCTGCCTATGCCAATCCGCTTGCCGACGGTGGCACCGAGTGGTTCAACATTGGCACCTGGTATTTCACGCACCTGATATTTGACCAGAAGTTCATGACAATATTTTCGATATTGTTCGGCGCCGGGCTGATCATGATGAGCACCCGCGCTGAATCGCGTGGCGCCAAATACGCGGGCGTATGGTTCCGCCGAAATTTCTGGTTGCTCCTGATTGGCGCCTTGCATGGCTACCTGATCTGGTTTGGCGATATCCTGTTTAGCTATGCGCTGATCGGCATGCTAATTTTTCCGTTGAGGAAAAAGAAACCGCGAACGCTGATTATAGTCGGCAGTCTCATGCTGCCGATCGCATTACTCATTAGTTTCGGCGGTGGCATCTATGTAGAAGAATTGCAGGCGTCGGTCGCCGAGATCGAACAAATACAGGAATCCGGTGCACAGCTAAGTGAAGAGCAAGCCACGACACTTGAAGAATGGCAGGCAATGAGTGTGTTCATGGGACCGCCAGACGACATGGTTAGAAGGGACCAGGAGGCCTATGGAGGCAAAAGCTACACAAATATTGTTGTCCATCGGGCACCTGTGGTCATTGGTATGCAAACGCAGGGAATCCTGGCATTCCTGATCTGGCGCGTCGGCGGTCTGATGCTGATCGGTATGGCGCTGATGAAGCTGAACGTCTTGTCCGCAGAGCGGACTGTTTCCTTCTACAGGAAAATGCTGTTGTTCGGCTACGGTATCGGATTTCCGATCATGGCCTACAGTATCTATTTTGTGACGGCACACCAGTGGGACCACATCTTCATGTTCAGGATTGGCATGGCGCCCAACTATATCGGCAGCGTTTTTGTGGCAATGGGTCACATCGCTGTGGTCATGTTGATTGTCAAAACCGGTGTACTAAAGAGCCTGATGCGACGCTTCGCTGCCGTCGGGCGAATGGCGTTTACCAATTACCTGTTGCATTCGATCATTCTCACAACGGTATTTTACGGTTACGGTTTCGGCCTTTACGGCCAGATTCCCAGGTTCTGGCAAATGGCGTTTGTGGTGGCGGTGATCGGACTGCAGATGGTAATCAGTCCGCTGTGGTTGCAGCACTATCGCTTCGGACCGGCAGAGTGGCTTTGGCGTTCGCTGGCTTACTGGCGCAGGCAACCAATGCGCCGTTTGCCGGCTAACAGGTGAGATGCCGAGCTCGGGAACCAGGAAGTTTTCAGATCGTTTTTGCATAAAGCCTGAACATTTGCTGGCCCACCCGGTCTACACACTTGCTGGGATGTAGCTACCGGGGTTACTCTGATTGTTGGCTATGCAGAACACCGATCGAAAATTTCGATGGACCATGTTGGCAGCGATTGTACTCAACGCTGTTGTCGTCGAAGCATCTGCCAGTCCCGTTACAGATAACTGGGCCGACCTGGTCCAGGCGCCGCCGATAAATGCCGATCAACAACAACGCGACCGGTTTGCGACGTTCAATGAAGCGTTGACCAACAAGTCGTACTCCGAGGCAGAAATTACCGCCAAACAGATGATCGAATCCGTCGACGCGGATGCGATTGACGCTGTACCCGATCGCGCTCGTGCACTGCAAAACCTTGCCCTGGCCCAGCAATTTCAGGGTAGCTACGAGTCGGCCGGACAAAATTACGCGGCCGCGCTGAGTCTCATCGCCAGCGAAGAAGATAATCTCAGTACCTCACTGATATTGCCGTTACGTGGTCTTGCTAACCTGCAACTCGCTACCGGCGATACGGACGCGGCATTCGCAACGTTTAATCGGGCAACGCATGTAAGCAACGTCAACTACGGGCCACACAGTTTCAATCAGTTGCCAATCCTGAATGCAAAGATGCAGATTTATCTGGGCCAAAACGACCCGGCATCGGCGCTGGACGTGCTTGATCGTATCTATATGCTGCACACGCGCAAATACGCGTGGGAATCGGAAGAACTACTGCCTGCTTTGTATCAAAAGGCGGAAATATATGAGCAACTGAATATGCGTCATGAAGCGTACCGGACGTGGCGGCATGTTCGCGCGATCAAACGGCAGCACTATGCCGAAAACGATGTTTCGCTGGTCGAACCCAATATCAGGATGGCGAAGCTATCAATGCAATCATTGCGCAGTACTGTTTATCGTACTGTGACGACATCGACAGCTGAAAAACACCTGAAGAGGGCTTTGTGGATTGCCGAGAATAGTCCGGATGGCGATTGGCAGGTCAGGAAAGACTGCTTGCTGGCACTCGCAGACTACTACACGCTGTTTAACCTGAAAGGTCGTGCGCATCGCCGCTATGCGAAGGCCTGGGAGTTGATGTCTTCGAACGAAAATAGCCTGATCGCCCGCGCCGAAGATTTCGAAGCACCGACGCCTCTTTCGCAGCCGAGGCCGGACCCTTATGCCGGTTTCGAATATCATCCCGACCGCGCGAAAGCAAAGCCGGATGATTATATCGAGGGTGAAATGATCATGGCGTTTACGGTAAATGACCGAGGACGCACCGAGGACTTCCGCGTCGTCGATTCGGATCCGCCAAACTTCTCGCGGATGGAATACAGGGTGCGCAACGCCGTGAGAGCGTTCGTTTATCGACCACGATATGTGAACGGCGAGGCTGCAGCGACGGGAAATTTGCAGTATCGGGCCAAATTTTTCTACCTGCCGTTGGACTACGATGACGCTGTATCGAAGAACGACAGAAGGCGTCGTTAACCCGGGCAGATCGTCAGCCTGGTCGAGATACCCCGCTGTAATCCCGCCGGCGCGCCCAAAACCGACTTTGTTGCTTAAATGCAACAACCTGTATGGCCTTATATATCCTTTCATTATAAGGGACATTTGCGGTTCGATCGTCTCAGGCGCCTGTCAGCGCGCTGTAAAACAACGAATGATTGATATTTGTTGAGCAAAGAGTAGATTAGGGCCCCATGATCGCTGTCGACCGGTTGATCTGTATTTTCAGAGCTGCTCAATGAGGTGCACTTTTTTGAGTTTTGGTCGGCACAGGTGATCTTTGGTAATGAAACAACACTCCGGCTGCAAGCCTGAAATTAATACAGGGCGAGGTCTTTTTTGGGAGATAACGATATGAGTACTAGGAAGAGTTGGTTACGCCTGTTGAGCGCGTGGCCACTTATGGCAGGGTTTATGCTCTTTGTGTCGCCTGTCCAGGCGCAGGAAGGCGGCGATATCCAGGAAGAAATTGCCGACAGAGAGGCTGGAATAGAGGAAATAACAGTAACGGGATCTCGAATTGCCCGCGACGAGTTCTCTACTACCACACCGATACAGGTCCTCAATACTGAGGCCGCACAGCGGCTTGGCATCATCTCGATTTCAGAGCTGCTGCAAAAATCCACCGCCGCCAGTGGCCAACAGGTTGACGCAAGCCACAGTGCAAACGCCGGCCAGACGAATGCGTCTGAGGCACCACCGGATGGTGGCGTCGGATCTGCCTGTATTAATCTTCGCGGCCTTGGCTGTGAGAGAACCCTGGTTCTCATTAACGGCAAGCGATTAGGCCTTGCAGGTATTCGTGGAGCCCCGCCACAGCCGGACATCAACATGATTCCGATTGGCATGGTTGAAGGCGTAGACCTTTTGACCGGCGGCCTGTCCACTGTTTACGGTGCAGATGCTGTAGCAGGTGTCGTTAACGTACGCCTGAAGAAAGACTTTGAAGGCATTAACTTCACAGTGAATACCGAAATCCCCAAAGATACAGGCGGTGAGATTTATCAGGCCTCCCTGGTTGGTGGTGTCGGCAACGACACCGGCAACATCACGTTTGGTATGGAGTATTCCAGGCAGGAACGTGTGCGTACTGGAGATCGTTCTTACTCTTCATGCCTGCGTCGGGGAACCTCTGGTATCAGTCAAACAATAGACGGTACAAGAATTCTCAACTGTCGTAGTGACTTCCCGGACAACTGGCTGACTACCTTCGGCTTTGACGCATTTGCTGATGGCGCAGCAGGCGAACTGGTTGCGGACGATGGCACGATTCCTTCCTCCGTCGATGGCACGCGTCTAATCTATACGCCAGGCAGCAGCAACATCAGCTATGGCGCAACCGGATTGAACCCGGGTCAACCCGTCACCGGATACTCGCTGTTTTCAGCAATTCCGCCGGCGAATAGCACAACCCTGAATGATTTCCCAAATGATGGTCGGCCTTTCTTTCTCGATCGGTTCCGTTATGACCAGCGTTTCAACGATCAGTTAGATCGCCAGGATGCCGATTTGTGGCGCCCTTACGAGCGCTTCTCGCTGGTTATGAATGGTCACGTGGATCTTGATTGGGGCCATGAAGAAGAGTTCTATTTCGAGGGCTATTACTTCAACCGGACGAATGATGTTATCGCCGCACGCGAGCAGATTTTCCCGGGTGTTCCTGGAATGATACCGCTGGTAAATGCAACGAATACCATCATTCCTGATGCCAACGGCGCGCCGCAGATGTTTAGCAATCCGATGAATCCATTTTCATTCGACGTCAACCCCGTCCTGACCATGGAAGATATCGCGCAGACATTCGATGTCGAGCTGCAACAGGTACGTTTGGTTGGTGGCATTACTGGTGACCTGCCGTTCAGCGACAGGTGGGGCTATGACGTTTCGTTGTCGTATGACCGTGCTACCGGCTTCGTAAGCCAGCCGATTCTGCTGGAGAACAACCTGTTCTTCGCCACGCAGAACCTGGGTGTAGTTGCCGATACTGTTACCGGTCTACCGACCAATGAAGTCGTTTGCGACCCACGTCTGCCAGCGCCTGGCGGGTTTATCACGTCGCTGCCTTGTGTACCGTTCAACATCTTTAACATGAGCGTTGCCGGCGACGGTATAACGAACTCTGGCACATTTGGCACCCAGGCAGAGTTGGACTATCTCATTGCCCCCAGGACCAACCGGACCGTCACAGAGCTGTCAGTTTTTTCAGCATTCGTGACTGGCGATCTGTTCGATCTCTGGAATGGTGAGTCTGTCGGTAGTGCGTTTGGCATCGAGTTCCGCAACGATAAAATCGATTCGCAGAACAGTGCTGCCGGCGTACTTGGGTTGAATGCCGCGGAGAACCCGCTGCAGGAAGGCGAAACCAGGGGCAGTCGCGACACCTTCGACGTCTACGGAGAAATTTCGGCACCGCTGGTTGTTGATGCGTCATGGGCTGAATTGTTGCAGCTTGACGCGGCAATTCGCTACACCGACGATGAAAACTTCGGCGACAAGACTGTGTACAAAATCGGCGCTTTGTGGCGTATTAACGAGTATGTGGCGATTAGTTCGTCATTCAATACTTCGTTCCGCGCACCGAACCTCAGGGAGCAATTCCTTGCGGACCAGGCTGGGGCTTTGCCTGGTGGCTCAGATCCTTGTCATTCGCAAGGTATCGCCTTGGCAACTCCGGGCCCTGCTTTGGATCGCTTGCTTGCCAACTGTATCCTGAGTGGCGCGGATCCACTGCTTCTGGGTTCCGCGTTCACTGTTGCCATTCCGACCTCTACCGGTGGTGCGGCGGGCCTGAATCCGGAAACCTCAGAGTCGTTGACGGCAACCCTCACCGCGAGCCAACCATTTACGGATCGGTTTGATTTCGATATTGCAATTACGTATTTCGACATCACAATTGAAGACACCGTTCGTGCACTGGATCCAGGCTCCATCGTCAGCCGTTGCTACAACGACCAGCCAAACCTGCAAAGTCCGTTTTGTCCTCGTACTGCCAGGGACCGCCCGAACGCGACGCCACTCAATAACTTCATCAGTTTTGTACGAGCAGGTTTCGTCAACACGGGTGAAGAGACGGCTATCGGTTACGACTTCACGACTCGATTCGCAATGGATTTCGACAATCTGAATCTTAACTGGTCAACCGCTACAACCTTCATGAGTGAGCGCCTCAGCCAGGAATTCCCGCCTAGTGAAGCGGATGCGGACGGTTCAGCAATTGTCGATGATGTAGGTCGAATCGGTAACCCGGAATGGGTGTTCCAGTCCACAGTTGGATTGGCCATGGGTAACTTTGACCTGGTCTTCCAGTCACGTTACTGGTCGGATACCGAGTATGCTGAAGGTCTGCCAAATCCTGTCATTACAGACACCGACGGCTTGTGCCTGCGTGGTTGTCCTCTAGGCGAGGATCCGGGTGACTTCTTCGGCGACGACGGCTTCACGGACTACGGTTTTGCAACCACGACCCAGCTCCAGGATAGCATCGGTCCGGTGCGTCCCGTTACTGCGGCCGAGGGACAGTGGCATCATGACATGGGACTCACCTATAACTGGGAGACTGCGTCTTTGACAGTTGGTATTAACAACATCACTGACGAAGAGCCACCGTTGATCTCGCAGGAAGCGGGTCCTAACCGAAACAATGCTGTTGCTTCGGCTCGTTATGACCTGATCGGAACGTCATACTTCGTGAACTTCTCGAAGAGTTTCTGATTTTCTAATCAGTTAAAGTAAGTGAAAAGAGACCGGGGCCTTTGGGCCCCGGTTTTTTTTGGCTGTCGACTGTGTTTAATAGGACGCCGGACTGATAAAATGTCTGTCTCCTGACTCAGCGGTAGGGCGATCGATGTTTACCTATTCAACAAGTACGGCTGCGAAGACAGCCGCAACGCTGGTAGCGGCCATAATGGCTATCGGCGGGTCCACTTTAGTTAACGCGCACAGTGACACTGACGAGCAACTCCTTGCATGCGACGGGATTGCTGACACAGCTGAGAAAATGGCTTGTTTTGACGCTGTCGTCAAACGCCTGAAGCAAGCTGGTAATGAGCCAGTAGCTGAATTGTCCTCAGACATGGCACCAGCCACCGATACACCTGCGGTAATTGTCCCGGCTGCTGCCGTCGGTGCAACCGCGGCAGCAACCCCTGCGCCTACACCTGAACCAGAGCCAGCGGCAGACATTCAATCGTCACCGCCAACAGACACGCCGGTTGAGCCGGCGGCTGCATCCGCACGCGCTGCAACGCCGACTGATGCGCCTGCGGAACCGACCGCTACATCTGCCACCGCAGCAGAAGAGTTCGGCTTCGATAAAAAGAAAGGCAAAACCGCAGAACAAAAGGAAGCGCAGAAAAAAGCGGAGTTAAAGTCTCTGCAGGCGACGATCGTGCGCTCCTGGGGTATTTCTGACGAACGATTTGCCGTGCAGTTGGACAATGGCCAGGTTTGGCATGAAAATGGCGGTCTCTATATTGGCCTGCCCAGGGAAGGTAGCCAGGTCGAAATAACAAGGGGACGTTTCAGTGGCTACAGTATGAAGATTGGGAATATCAAAAAACGGACGCCGGTTCGTCGCGCTAAATAAACTGCAGAGCTCCGGCGTGCACTGGTATCGTTGCCTGCATCTGGCGGCATGGGGGAGTCAACAATGAAAGCATTCCGGGCCCTTTTTCTACTTTTCCTCGGCCCTTTTTCGACATTCGAAGCAAATGCCGATTCAGTCAAACCGCTGCGACCGGTACATACCTATTCGATCGTTGCCAGAGACCCGGCTACGGGAGAACTTGGCGCTGCCGTGCAGTCGCACTGGTTTTCAGTTGGATCGGGAGTCATCTGGGCACGACCGGGTATCGGCGCCGTTGCGACACAGTCCTTCACCGATCCGAGCTACGGACCGTTGGGCCTTGAAATGATGCGGGTAGGGAAGAGTGCTGCCGAAGCGCTGACCGGTTTGCTTGCCACCGATGAACATGAGGATGTTCGCCAGGTAGGTATGGTCGATGCCAATGGTGTCGTTGCCAATCACACCGGCGTTAACGCGATTGCAGAATTCTGCAACGTGACTGGCGAGAACTATGCCATCCAGGCGAACCTCATGTGGAAGCCGACAGTCTGCTCAGCGATGGTTAGCGCTTTTGAGCAGGCCGAGGGTGATCTTGCGGAAAGGATGATGGTTGCGCTTGAGGCAGCACAGGGCGAGGGCGGTGACATACGCGGCAAGCAGTCTGCTGCCATCCTGGTTGTCAGTGGTGACGCTTCCGAGCCGGCCTGGGGAGGCCGGGTATTCGATCTGCGCGTCGATGATCAAATGGAGCCACTGGTTGAAATGCGTCGCTTGCTGGTCATGGCGCGTGCCTACCAGCTTATGAACAAGGGCGACGAACACATGACGCTTGGCGAGGTGGAACAAGCTGTAGCAGCCTACAGTGGTGCTGAAGCACTGGTACCGGACAGCCATGAAATGGTTTTCTGGCATGCTGCGACGCTCGCAGCAGATGGCAGGGTGGACGAGTCATTGCCGCTTTTCAGCAAAGCGTTTGAACGCTGGCCTTTGTGGCGCGAGTTGGTACAGCGGCTGCCGGCGGCCGGTTTGTTGCCGGATGATCCTGCAGTGATGGAGAAGATTTTGGCTGTTGATTAGCGGCGTGACGCTATTTGCCGCTAAATCCGGCCGTCGATATATTATCTGGTCGACATTTAATCTGTAGGAGCCCGCCCAGCGGGCGATTGAACTCTACCCCGTGTATCAGGATTCAATCGCCCGCTGCGCCGGCTCCACATCGGTTTTAGACGCAGCCCCGTGTCAGCCGCCATTTCTCATCGTTGTCGCCCACGCTCGCCATTGGCCCAACCTTCCCACACGCCAAACTCGCGCATCTGTGCTTCAAGGTCCGTGGAATTAATCAGCTCTTCGATTTGCTCACGACTGAAACGCGCTAACCGGTCTTCATCATTGGCGAAACCCCATACCATTGCAGCAGCAATGGCCGAGTTAAGTTTCAATTGCTGCTGGTCGACTTTGTCGAAGGTGTCGGATGAGGCGTGGTAATTCGATGCATAGTTGGCGTCGGCCTGTACGGCGACCAGGTTTGGTATGCCTTGAATCATGAAATCAAAATTATCAGTACCAACCAGGGCTGCATTCACCTGTTGAAATGGACCGAGACCAGCGACCGGCTGCAGATATTCATCCACCAATGCACCCAGTTTGTCCATCCCCCCGGTAAAGAAGCCGAGTATCCGCCCGGTACCGATATCAAATGAAGCGGCCATGACGTGCTGGTCGAGCTCATCGCGATGTTGCTGTGTGTAGCGCCACGATCCGACCAGCCCCTGTTCTTCGCCATTCCACAAAGCAAAGCGAATGGTGCGCGCGGGTTCGAGATGCAGGCGCTTAATCTGCCTGGCGATATCGATCATCATGCTCACGTTTGATCCGTTGTCGAGTGCGCCGGTTCCAAGGTCATGGGAATCGAGGTGTGCGCCAATCAGGACAATTTCATCGGCGCGGCTGCTGCCACGAATTTCGCCGATGACGTTGGCAGACTGGTAGGCGTAACCGCTATCGACTTCAATCGTTGCCGTCAGGGACAGCGATTTGCCTTTACGTAGCAGGCGTTGTGCGCGGGACGCGCTCTCGCGTGCCATTAATAACAACGGCAGTCGGCCTGGCGCGGACAAGAGTGGCAAGCGGTACAGGAGATTATTCGGGCGGGATGACATAAACACCGTACCGGCGACACCCGCAGCGTATGCCAGCGCTTCACTGTGGGCAGCGCTGTTGTATTCGGCGAAAAGTCCACCGAGACCAATCTCGTCGGTCAGCAAGGGGGTTTCAATCAATACCCATGCATTTCTAGCAGCATCGCCAAGGCGTGCGAAGTCTTGTTTCGATCCGTTGCCCGCATCGAGCAAGGGTGCCGACAATTGAGCAGCGCCAGCCGAAAACGGTTTTGCTATGACGTCAGGTTCAAACGCAACGTCACCCGAGATTTGTGCGGAGACGGCAAGCTCCTGCCACTGCATTGGCATTTCAAACGGCTCCACTCTGGCTGTTACTCCGGCTTGCTCGAATCTTGCCATGGCCCAGGCGATCGCATTCTTGCTTGATGGTGTGCCGGTCACGCGTCCACCAATCTGATCAGTCAGCGACTGGAGATCACGGATGATCGGCGTGTCTGCGAGCATTGCGCCGACAAGTCTCTCGACGTCCTCTTCGGCGGATGCAAAGGCTGTAATTGTCATCGCACAAACTGCACCGAGTATCTGAAGTCGCATAGTGCCTTCTCCGTACCTGTGTTTTTGTTAATTCAATCGGCAGCGACGCTGCTGTAAAGGGTTGCACGGCAACGTCGATCGGTTCGGCAACGGCTGATAATTCACTGTATCTTGATTTAGTGGCATGATAGCCCGAATTTTTCGAGCCGG